>Ga0315273_10012451_pt1 | contig 10911 bp, 7 predicted proteins | sample YL17G02_0_MG_FD_205753 | JGI IMG/M metagenome (GOLD analysis project Ga0315273, IMG submission 205753) | Sediment microbial communities from Yellowstone Lake, YNP, Wyoming, USA - YL17G02_0 | ecosystem: Environmental > Aquatic > Freshwater > Lake > Sediment | place: USA: Wyoming | collected...
CGGCAGCTTGAAGGCGTTCAGGTCGTAGAGCGTCTGGTTGTCGTGATTCTCGAAGTAATTCACGACTTCCCCGGGCGACGTCACGTACCCGGCGGGCTGACTGCCCGCATACGTGATCTGCTCGAGTGGCAACTCGCGACCATCGAAGGTGACCAGGCGAAAGCCGCGCAGCGATCCGGCCAGTCCCACGCGCACCATGTCGGCCGTACGCATCAGATCGGTCACGCTTACCTCGGGCGGCGCGGCACCGTTCGGGGCGTAATGCAGTCCGTTGACGTACCCCTGCGCGCTCACCTGGCGCGCATCGCTGTCGCCGGCGCTGCCGCCGCGGATCGCATCGCGCGCGCGGTCGCTGAAGGTGCCGATGCCGCTGCCGTTGAGCGAGAGCTGCGACGCCTGCACGAAGCGCGCGCCGTCGGCCACTTCACCGAAGTTCCAGCCCTCGCCGATCAGCAGCACATGGCGCCCGGTCGCCGCGTTGACTCGCTGCTGCAGTTGCTCCATGGCTGCACGCGGCTGGTGGCCCATGAGGTCGAACCGGAACGAGTCGATGCGATAGTCGCGCGCCCAGGTCACCGCCGAATCGATCATCAGCTTCGCCATCATGCGGTGCTCGGTGGCGGTATTCGCGCAGCAGGTCGAATCAGCGACGCGGCCCGTTGCATCGAGACGGTGGTAGTAACCCGGCACGATGCGATCGAGCACCGACCAGCGATCCTGCCCGGCCGCGAAGGTGTGGTTGTAGACGACGTCCATGCCCACCCGCAGTCCGGCGCGATGCAGTGCCTGGACCATGCGCCGGAACTCGACGATGCGCACGGCGCCGTCGGCCGGATCGGTGGCGTAGCTGCCCTCCGGGGCCGTGAAGTGCACCGGGTCGTAGCCCCAGTTGAAGCAGTCGTGCTTGCTGACGGCGGTCACGGCCTGCTGCTGCGACTCGCCGTCGGGCGGGCCAGCCGGGGAGGGCGTCACGCAGCCGCGTTCCGGTACCGAGCCGAAGTCGAATGCCGGCAGCAGGTGGATCTCGGTGACGCCGGCCGCGGCGAGCGCCCGCAGGTGGCGCATGCCGTCGGTGCCGTCCAGGGTAAAGGCGAGGTACTTGCCGCGGTAGTCGGGCCGCACCGTGGCGTCGTTGATCGAGAAATCGCGTACGTGCAGTTCGTAGATCACCGCGTCGGTAGGCGCCTGGACGCGGGCAGGCGCCGGCGCCGGGTCCCAGCCTGCTGGCTTCAGTCTGGGCGAATCCAGGCTCGCAACGTAACCGCGACGGGAATCCGTCGTCAGGCTGACTGCATACGGGTCCGTCACGCGGTTACGAACGAGTCCGACACCGTCCACGTTGACGTCGACGAGGAACGTGTAGTAACCGCCGGAGAGATCCCGCGCGCTGGCGGTCGACCAGACGCCGGTCTGCACATCGCGCTGCAGCGGTTCCAGCGATTGCGCGGGTCCATTGCCGTCGCGGTACAGGCACAGTGCGACGTTGCGCGCGGTCGGCGCCCACAGTGCAAACGTCGTGCGGCCGGGGGCAACCGTCGCACCGAGTTCCGCGTTTGCGGCCGCGGCATACAGCTCATCCAGCGCTCCGGGCGACTGCAGGCGCGTCGCTCGCAGCACGCGGCCATTTTCGTCCTCCTGCACGAGCAGCAACTGCTCACGGTGGAGTTCGCGCAGTTCTGCCGCGGCAGACGACAGACGCAGGGTGACCCCGGCCGCGACATGACGAAAGCGTGCGGCGACCGCGGGTGGCAGCGCGTCGGTGTGAACCTGCAGCTCCAGCGCGCCGTCCGCGCCGGCAACCTGGGCGCCCGTTGCTGCGTTCGCGCGGCCAGCGGCCGAGTGATACAGGCGGAAGCGGCCACTGGCTTCGACACCTGGCCAGCGCAGCAGCCACGGATCGAGCCAGACCGCGCGCGCCTCCAGCGGCGGCGCCGCGACCACCCGATGCAGCACGGTCGCAAGACTTTCGCCGTCACAGTCGGCGAGGGACGGCGACGCCGTGGCCGGCATGGCCAACGCGGCGCACAGCGCGCCACAGGCGAGCATCGATCTCAACGTCGTCTCCTCGAACCCGTGTCGGGCAATGATGCCACGGGTGAGGGCGGTGCCTCGCTACCTGCGCCGCCCCCGGCGTCAGGCCTGCTGCGCCGGGGAAGCGGTCAACAGCTCACCCACTTGCCGGTCTGACAGCTCCTCCGCAGGAGCGTCGGACGGGCCGGGGTTCAATGCGTCGATCTTCGGCACGGTCGGCGCGTTGTCCATGTCGACGCGACCTCTGAGGCACGCGCCGGACTCGATCGAGATGCGTCGCGCAAAGAGGTCGCCCTCCAGCACGGCGCCCGCCCGCAAGGTCGCGCTCTCGAGCGCGTGCACGTTGCCATTCACGTGCCCGTCGATGATCACCCGTCGCGCACGGATGTCGCCGTGCACGTGTCCAGAGCTGCCGATCGTTAGGCTGCGAGTGTGCAGCACGGAGCCCTCGAGCTGGCCCTCGATGACGAGGTCCTCGTCCGCGACCAGGTCGCCCTTGAAGCGCAACGTGGCGCCGAGCACGGACGGCCTCTGCCCGGGTGCGGGGGTCGAGATCGCTGCCGGGGCGACCGGCGTCACCGCGGGCTCGATCGCTCGCGGCGGTGCCACGGGTACGCTGAGCGGTGCGGCCTTCAGCACTTCCTCGATGTCGACACGCTCGTTCCGTTCACGCTTCCACATGTGCCGATCCCCTGCCGGTCATTCCGCGGTGCCGGTGCGGGCGAAGGCCGCCGGGCCAGCCGCGCCGGCCGCATGGCCATGGGCGCCCGCCCGTCGCGGCTCCATCCTGATGCTGCCGTTGAGTGTCGCGCCCTCAGCGACATTGATCGCCGGCGCCGAGAGGTTGCCGCGCACGTCGGCCTTGGCCGCGATCGTGATGGAGACCTGGGCCGTCAGGTCGCCTTCCACGCGGCCTTCCACGACGATGACGTCCGCGGTCACTCCGCCCTTGATGTGGGCTTCGGGGCCGATGGTCACCCTCGGGGCAGGTCCGACGGTCCCTTCGACCTGGCCGTGGATCACGAGATCCTCCTCGGACGACAGCTCGCCCTTGAACTTCAGGGATGGGCCCAGGACGGATGCCTTGGCGGTTGCAACGCTAAACGATGCGCTCATGCGGGTCGGTCTCCGGAATTCCGTTCTCGAGTGGTTGCGTTCCTCCGGAAGCCAGCCTCATGCAGCGCCCGGGGTCCGGGTGTCGACGGTACCGAAATGCAAAAAAAAGATGATGACGCGCGTCTCAGTCGTGAGACGAGTCCGCAGGAATCGTGTGCCTCAGGGGCAGGGTGGACGTCGGCCGGTGACGATCCTGCCGTGCCCTAGAAATCGAACTCCGTGTTCCCCGGTGCGCCTTCGAGCGCCAGCAGGCGCAGCTTGGTCACGACGCCGCCGTGTGCAGAGAACCCGCCGGGACGGCCCGCGGCCGCGAGCACCCGGTGGCACGGAATGATGATCGGGAACGGGTTGCGGCCCAGCGACTGGCCGACGGCGCGTGCAGCGCCCGGGTCACCGAGCGCGGCGGCGACCTCGCCGTAGGATCGCGTCCGCCCGCGTGGAATGGCACGGGTGATCTCGTACACGCGGCGGTCGAACTCCGGCACGCCCGTCATGTCGAGTTCGATGGAGTCGAGGTCGGGCGCCTCGCCGGCGAGGTGCAGGACGACCTTGGCGATTGCGTCGACGACGTTCGGGGGCCGCCGGCTTTCAAGTGCATCCGGGAATCGGTGCAACAGCCGCGCGCGCTCGACACCGGCTGCTTCCGGCAACTGCACGCCGACGATCCCCTGCGCTCGCCAGGCGAGCCCGCAACGGCCGATGGGCGTGTCGAACAGCGTGACGCCCGTTGCAGTCATCGTCGCGCGAGTGAACGCGTATCACCCTGCAACGGCGCGCCCCTTGTCGCTTGCCCTGGCCTCCCAGCCGTCGAGCTGGCGTCCCACCGGCAGTTCGCGCACCCGCACGCCCGTCGCGGCGAAAATCGCATTCGCGATCGCCGCGCCCGCAGGCGGCACGCCCGGCTCGCCGATGCCACCGGGCAGCCCCTCGCTCTCGACCACGTGCACGTCCACCACGTGTGGCGAGGCCCGCATGCGAGCGACCCGGTAGTCGTTGTAGTTCGACTGTTGCACCGTGCCCTCGGCAAAGGTGATCTCGCTGTAGAGCGTGTTGCTCATCCCCATGATGAGTGCGCCTTCCATCTGTGCCTTCGCGCGGTCGGGATTTGCGACGAAGCCCGCATCGACTGCGACGGTCGCGCGCGGCACGAGCACGGTACCGTCCGGGCTTACCTCGACCTCGACGACCATCGCGACGTACGACAGGAAGCTGCGATGCACCGCGATGCCGCGACCGCGGCCGCGGGGGAGGGGCGTGCCCCAGCCGCTGCGTTGCTTCACTGACTCGACCACACGACGCACGCGCGCGGTCTCGAGCGGGTGCTCGGCCCACGGCGCGCCGTAATAGGTGTCGCCCGCGCCGACCAGCCCGGCCTTGGACAGGTCCACCTTGCGATCCGGGCCGATGAGATCGAGCAGGAAGGCCGCCGGGTCCTTGCCGGCTTCGCGCGCGAGCTCGTCGACGAACGAACCGATCGCAAAGCCGTGATGGATCGCGTTCACGCTGCGATACCAGCCGATGCGCGCGTGCGCGACGGCGGGGCAGACTTCGACGCTCATGTTCGGGATGTCCCACGGGATGTCGCTGGCGCCGTTGGTCAGTTCGTCCGGCGAGGGCCCCGGGAGGTTCGGCGCGAACGTCGCGCTGATCGAGGGGTACGCAGAGCGATGCAGCCAGGCGGTCACCTTGCCCGAGGCATCGAGCGCGGCCTCGAGGCGGTGCGCAGCCACCGCGTGATAGTACGAATGCCGCAGGTCGTCCTCGCGGCTCCATTGCACGCGCACCGGCGCGCCGACCTCGCGCGCAAGAAAGGCGGCCTCGCAGATGAAGTCCGGCTTGGACTTGCGGCCGAAGCCGCCGCCGAGCAGCGTGACGTGCACGGTAACGTTGGCCGCGTCGACCTTGAGGTACTCGGCGAGCGTGTTGCGTGCGTCGTTCGGGGACTGCGTCGGGGCCCAGGCTTCGACCTTGCCGTCCTGCACGCGCGCGATTGCCGCCATCGGTTCCATCTGCGCGTGCGAGAGGTACGGCACGTGGTACTCGGCGCTCACCTTGCGTGATGAGGCAGCAAGAGCCGCGCCGGCATCGCCATTCGTGCGTCCAGGCTTGCCTGGTGCGCGAACGCTTGCTTGCAGCGTCGCCTTGTAGGCTTGCGAGTCATGCGTGCCGTTCGGTCCCGCATCCCAGGTGATCTTGAGCGCGTCGCGCCCGCGCAATGCGGCCCAGGTGTTCTTCGCAATGACGGCGACGCCGCCGAGCGGCAGAAACGCGCCTGGAATCGGCGTCTCCGGGATGCGCACGATGCGTTCGACGCCGGGTACCTTGCGTGCCTCGGCTTCGTCGACGCTCACGGCCTTGGCGCCCCAGACCGGGGGCCGTGCGATGGCGGCCACCTTCATGCCTGGCAGCGTCACGTCGGCGCCGTAGACCGCGGTGCCGGTGGTCATCGGCACCAGGTCGATCGACGGCATCTTCCTGCCCTGCCACCGCCGCTCGTCGGGACGCTTGATGCGCACGCTGGAGGGCGCAGGCATCGCAACCGTGCGCGCAGTCGTGACCAGCTCACCGAACGATTTCGTGCGGCCAGTCGGGCGATGCACGACTTCGTGCTGCCTGGCGAAGACTTCGGCAACGTCCACGTTCCACTGGCTGGCTGCCGCTGCCTCCAGCAACGCGCGCGTCGTTGCACCGGCCTCACGGTACTTGTGCAGGAAGTCGCGGATGCTGGTGGAGCCGTCCGTGTTCTGCGAGCCGAACTTCGGGTCGCCGACGGCCTGCTCGACGCGGCACCGGGCCCAGTCGGCCTCCATTTCGTCGGCGATGATCATCGGCATCGTGGTGCGGATGCCCTGGCCCATCTCCGAACGGTGGCAGACGATCGTGACGGCGCCGTCGTCGTCGATACGCACGTAGACGTGCGGCGACCACGGGTCGGCGGCGGCGCCCGGTGTCGGCTCCGCCGCCTCGAGTCGGCGCACGCCGCCGGGGCCGAACGCCATGACGAGACCCCCGAGGCCGAGCAGCTGGATGAACGTGCGGCGCTGCAGGCCGGATGGAGAGTCCGCTGTTGTGCAACCTGCATCGAGCGGGGCGGGCACGTCGGGCAGCGCCTGTGGCGCGGCCGCGCGACGCACCCACGGCAGGAACTCGTTGGCGCTCATGAGCTCTTCTCCGCCGCAGACTTGATCGCTGCGCGAATGCGTGGATACGTGCCGCAGCGGCAGATGTGGCCGTTCATCGCGGCGTCGATCTCCTGGTCGGTTGGCTTTGGGGTGCGCTGCAGCAGGCCGGCCGCCTGCATGATCTGGCCGGGCTGGCAGAAACCGCACTGCGGCACGTCGATCTCGCGCCAGGCGACCTGCAGCGGGTGCTCGCCCCTGGCGTGGAGGCCTTCGATCGTGGTGACCGCCGCGCCCTCGAGCTCGGACATCAGGACCCGGCAGGCGCGCGCGGGCTTCCCGCCCACGTGCACGGTGCAGGAGCCGCACTGCGCGACGCCGCAGCCGTACTTGGTGCCGGTCAGCGCCAGCTCGTCGCGCAGGTACCAGAGCAGGGGCATCGTGGGATCGCCCTCGAAGGTGCGACGGGTACCGTTGACGGTCAGGGTGATCATCGGGAACTCCGCGGTCGGCACAGGGGCGTACAGGAGTCGGAGGATGGCACCGAAAGGCCACGAGTATCAAACGCACGGTGACGCGCTGGCAGCCAGCGGCAGCGCGAGGGTGGCCAGCAGCCATACGCGGCGCATCCTGCCGGGGTACGATCGCGCTGCGTAGCCGAGGGGGAGTCGACATGCCTGACGCTCCGGTTGCCAGGAATCGCCTGGGCTGGCAGCCGTATTACACGGTCGTCCTGTTGCTGTTCGCGGCGGTATTCATCTCGTACATCGACCGGACCAACATCTCGGTGGCCGCCATCGCGATGCAGGACGAGTTCGGCTGGACGGAAACGGACAAAGGCGTCGTCCTGTCGTCGTTCTTCGTCGGCTACCTGCTGCTGATGGTCGTGAGCGGGGCGCTCGCCAACCGCTACGGCGGCTGGCTCGTGCTGGGCGTCGCGGTGATCTGGTGGTCGTTGTGGACAATCCTGACGCCGCCCGCGGCGATGATGTCGCTGACCGCGCTGGTCGTCGCACGCATCGCGCTCGGCCTCGGCGAGGCGGCAGTGTTTCCGGCCTCGATCAACATGATTGGCCGCTGGGTTCCGCCGGAACGCCGTTCGCGTGCAACGGCGCTGATCGTCAGCGCGATCTCGCTGGGTACCGTGTTCTCCTTGCCGGTCACGGGCTGGCTGGTGCGCTCGTACGGATGGCACCTGCCGTTCTACCTGTTTGGTGCGGTCGGGCTGGTGTGGTACGTCGCGTGGTTCGTGCTGGCGCGGCAAGCTCCTGCGCCGGTGGAATCGAAGGTCAGTGCGACCGGGGAGCGGGCCATTCCCTGGCGGCGCCTGCTTGGATTGCCCGCGGTGTGGGCCATCGTCGTCAGCCACTTCGCGAGCAACTGGTCGCTGTACATATCGCTCGCGTGGCTGCCGAGCTATTTCAAGACGACGTTCGGGGTCTCCCTGGCCAACGCGGGACTGATGTCCGCCGCGCCGTGGCTGGTGAGCTTCGTCATGGCGAACATTGCCGGCGCCTGGGCCGATCGGATGCTAAGGGGCGGGCGCGACGCGGGGTACGTGCGCAAGCTCATGCAGACCATCGCCCTGGTGGGCGGTGCCTGCTTCCTCCTGTTGCTGACGCGGGCGACGACGCCCACGGTCGCCGTGGTGCTGCTGTGTTGCGCGACCGGTTCGTTCGCTTTCGCCATGTCCGGCTTCGCGCCGAACTGCTTCGACATCGCGCCCCGCTATGCGGACGTCATCTGGGGGCTCAGCAATACCGTTGCGACACTTCCAGGCATCGTCGGTGTGTACGTCACCGGCTGGCTGGTGGACCGGACCGGAACCTTCGTCGCGCCGTTCCTGCTCACGGCAGGGATCTCATTGTTCGGCGCGGTGTTCTACCTGGTGTACGGATCGGGCAAGCAGCAAATCGAGTAAGCGGCTCGCGCGGCCGCAGGGCGAGCCGGCCGGCACAGTGATGCCGGTGGCGGTACGGAGCGGGATCGTTCAGTCCCGCGTGGTGTAGGGTTCCAGTGCGCCGTAGCCGCGCTGGTCGATGCGATCGATCCGCGCATCCAGCGGCGGATGAGACTTGTACAGCTGGGCCAGGCTCGCCGATTCGCTGCCGAGCGCGGTGAGTTTCTGCAGCACCGCATACAGCGCCAGCGGATTCATCCCGGCACGGGCAAGATAGTATTCTGCGGCCTCGTCCGAGCGAAACTCGGCTTCACGATCCAGCGACGTCAACATGATGGCCGCGCCGTTCTGCTCTGCGTACCGCCGCGCATAGCTGCCGGCCAAAGTGTCCTTTCCGGTGTCGACCTCCTGCAATGCCAGGTCCTTGCCGGTGTTCGCCAGTTCCTGCTTGTGGATCACGTTGTAGTGATCGCGCTGCACGCAGTGACTGATCTCGTGGCCCAGCACCGCCGCGAGCTCGGCTTCGGACGACAGCAACTCGTACAGTCCGCGCGTGATCAGGATGAACCCGCCGGGCGCAGCGAATGCATTGACTTCAGGCGTGTCGATCACGCCAAAGGTCCACGGCAGCTCGGGACGACTCGATTGCGAGGCGACCCAGCGTCCGACCAGGTTGACGCGGTGTTGTGCGCCGGCATCGTTCCACAATGGACGCGCACCGAGAATGCGCCCGGCGATTTCCGGGCCGAGCGCGATCTCCTCGGCCGCAAGCTCACCCTCGAACCTGGGCAATGCCTTGGCTGCCGTGTCGACCATCGGGTCGACCGAGACGCCCAGTGATCCGAGCAGGCCACTGACGGATTTCGTCAACGCGGCTTTGGAGGGCGCTGCGTCCGCAGTCGACGTCTTCGCTTTCCTGGCGCGTTTCGCTTCGCCGGCGTATGCCACGCTGGTCGCCTGCCAACCCTGCGCCCGCGCATACTCGGCCGCTGCTGGGGCGTCCACTCGATAGCCGATCATCGCGTCGAGCTGCGCGCGGTCGAGTGCCGCGGCCTTGAGGTCGCTCTCCTCGATTCCGCGAACGCCGGCGGTCTCAGTGACTCGACCCTGGCCGGCCTTGCCACCCATCAGCACGCGGAGATTGGCTGCGCCGTCCTCGGCGCTCGCATAGGCCATGCGCACGTCGTTGACCCGGACGAAGCCCGGAGTGCCGGCCGGCAGTTGCAACTGGTACCACAGGCCTTGCTGTGCAGAAATCTTCACCTGGGCATTGCGTTGCAAGGTGGTGACCTTGGGTGCGTCGAACCTGGGTGCGGCATACACGTCGGCGGCCGGCTTCTGCACGATGGCGGGCAGCTCGGCCGCCCCCGCGTTCGACGCCACCAGTGCGATCGCGACCAGAATGCCTGGAATGGTGCGCATCACGCTCCTCCCGATGAAACGTCCACACGACTGAAGATGGCTGCCCGCTGCGCCAGCGGCCAGTCGGTCGAGGCTGCCACCATCTGGCCGACGAGCTCCCGCAGGCGCCTGCGCTCGCCGCGATCGCAATCCTCGATGTCGTCGTCAATCTCGGCGCACGCGAACGCCACGCGCACGCTGCCGTCGTCTGCCAGGCGTTCGTCGTGCTCGGCCAGCTGCCGTTCGAGCCGCGCGAGGTCGTGCATCGCGGCCGTGCGCGCGGCGGCCTCGCTCTCGCCATGCCAGATCAGCACCATGAGGTCACTCATGGCCTCGTGCAGCCAGCTCTTGCGTTCGACCACTCCTTCCAGCATCACCGCATTGCTGCCGGCATACAAGAAGCGTCGCAATCGGCGGTTGTATTCGCGCCGCCGCCGCGCCATGGACCTGGCGTCGAGTCCCATGTCAGGCACGAATCGCAGGCGCGCGACCGCCAGCCAGCGATCCCTGCCCGGCACGAACTCGGCCAGGAAGTCGCCATTGCCGACCGCGCGCCCGCGTTGTACTCCTGCGTACAGGCGGCACAGGCCGAAGACCAGGCTCACGAAGCCGATGCTGGCGAAGATGTCGAAGAAGAACCCGAAGAACGTGAGGCCGACGAAAGCCGCGCTCAGCAAGACCAGGTTCGCGGCGACGAAGGTCGAATCGATGTCGGTGGCGGGCTCGCCACGGAAAAAGGCGAACGTGGTCAGCGCGACCAGCAACATGGCGATGACATACTTGAGCCACGCTGGCGGCGCACGAATCGCGCTGCCGGCGAGCAGTGCTTCGGTGGCTTCGGCCATGACTTCCACGCCCGGCATCACCGGATCGACGGGCGTGGGTTTCGCGTCGTTGAGTCCAGCGGCCGTGTAGCCAACCAGGACCACGCGATCTTTCAATGCAGGCGGCGCGGCCGTTGCATCCCGGCAGACGGCCTGGCCGCCCGTCAGGAGGTCGGCCGCACTGATGCTCGGCAGCCGCGTATGCCGTCGCCAGTCTGGTCGCAGGGCAGCGGCAGAGTTCGGGGTTGATCGCGGTGCGGCGGTCATTGCCAGGCGCAAAGGCAGCGAGGGGAGGGCCCAGTCGCCGACGGTTTCGCGCAATGGAATGTCGCGCAGGACCCCGTCCACATTGCGGGTCACGTTGGAGATCGCGCTGAACGTGGCCATCGCCTCACCGTACGGCAGCAGCAGCGCGACCTGCGGATCATCCTGCGGTTGTGCTTTGAGTGGAAACGCCGCTGGGGCCTGCGAAACCCGCATCGGCGAGCCCGCGTCATAGTCCGGATGCAGTCGCGTGGAG
>Ga0315273_10012452_pt1 | contig 10910 bp, 10 predicted proteins | sample YL17G02_0_MG_FD_205753 | JGI IMG/M metagenome (GOLD analysis project Ga0315273, IMG submission 205753) | Sediment microbial communities from Yellowstone Lake, YNP, Wyoming, USA - YL17G02_0 | ecosystem: Environmental > Aquatic > Freshwater > Lake > Sediment | place: USA: Wyoming | collected...
GCCCAGCGCCTGCTGCAGACGCCAGACGCGGATCGCCTCGTGGTGACCCGAAAGGAGAACCTCGGGCACCCGCTTTCCTTCGTACTCCTCCGGCCGCGTGTAATGCGGACAGTCGAGCAGCCCGGCCGCGAACGAGTCCTGCAACGCCGACTCGGCATCGTTCAGCACGCCGGGGCGCAACCGCAGGACCGCATCGATCAGCATCAACGCCGGCAGCTCACCGCCGGAAACCACGAAATCGCCGATGGCGACCTCTTCATCCACGCAGCACTCGAACAGCCTCTGGTCGATCCCCTCGTATCGCCCGGCGAGCAGCACCAACCCCGTTGCATCGCCGCCCGCCGCAAGTTCGGCCACGCGCCGGTGCGACAGCGGCGTTCCGGCCGGCGACAGGTAGAGCGTACGCGGCGCCGTGCAGCCTTCACTGCGCTGCGCCGACCGCGCCGCCGCGACCGCGCTTGCCAGCGGCTCCGCCAGCATCACCATTCCCGGCCCGCCGCCGTAGGGGCGGTCGTCGATGGTCCGGTGCCTGTCCGTCACGAAATCGCGCGGGTTCCACACGCCGAGCCGCCAAAGCCCGCGCTGCAGCGCACGCCCGGTCACGCCGAACCGCGCCGCATGGCCGACCATCTCCGGGAACAGCGTGACGACGTCGATCCGCATCCTGCTAGTAATCCGCGCCCCAGTCCACCTCGATCCTGCCCCCGTCCACATCGACCCGATCGATGATCGCCGCCACGAACGGGATCAACCGCTCGGGTCCAGGCGATTGCGGCGGGCGCTCGACCCGCAGCAACGGGTGCGCGCCGTGCTGGGTGATCCCGCATACCTCGCCCAGCAGGGCTCCCGAACGGTTCAGGACCGCAAGACCGGTCAGGTCATCCCAGTAGATCTCGCCCACTGCGGCGGCGGGCAGCGCCTCCCGCAGTACGCCAACTTCGAACCCTTTCATCGCCATCGCGGCTTCGCGCGTGCCCACCCCACCCAGCGTCACGACCACCGTACCCGAATGGAGGCGCCCGTCCAGCCGCGGGAACTCGCTCCAGACCGCGCCGCGCGCGGGCTTCATCCACCACGTCGCGAAACCCAGAAGCGCGTCCGGGGACTCGGCGAACGACCGTACCTTGAGCCAGCCCCGCACGCCATACGGCCCGATGACCTCGCCCATCACGACGATGGCGTCCCGGGCCCGAACCATCGCCGGCAACGCGCTGGACGAGGGGAGAACCGTCCGCTGCGCGATCAGGCGGTCGGCGCCGGGGGCGCGGGCTTCGCGGATCGCTTTACGAGGCCGGCGACGGTGTCCGACAGCCTCGCGCCGCGGTCCTGCCAGAACGTGATGCGATCGACCGCAAGGCGCAGGTCTTCCTCGCCCTTCGCGGCGATGGGGTTGTAGAACCCGACGCGCTCGATGAAGCGGCCGTCGCGGCGGTTGCGCGAGTCCGCAACCACCACATTGAAGAACGGACGCTTCTTGGCGCCGCCCCGGGCTAATCTGATGACCACCATGGTGGATTCTTCTCTAGTCTGGTCTGGAATTGCGATGGAAAGCTTTTGATTATACGACCGAACGGACCGCTTCGGCAAGCGGCATCCCGCCGTGGCCCGGCGGGCGGTGGCGATCAATGTGCTCGCGGGAGGAAACCCTTCATTCCACGCAGCATCTTCTGCATGCCGCCTTTCGCCACCATTTTCATCATTTTCTGCGCCTGCTCGAACTGGTTGAGCAGCTGATTGACTTCCTGCACGGAAACGCCGGCTCCCGTCGCGATCCGGCGCTTGCGCGACGCCTTCAGGAGTTCCGGCTTGACGCGTTCGGCCGGCGTCATCGAGTTGATGATGCCCTCGATTCGGGCGATTCTGCGGTCGTTGACCACGGTGCCCTGCGCGGCGCGCGCGAGTTCCGCCGGGAGCTTGTCCAGCATCGCCGTGAGCCCGCCCATCTTGCGCATCTGCGCGATCTGAGCCTTGTAGTCGTCGAGGTCGAAGCCTTTTCCGGACTTCACCTTCCGCGCGAACTTGTGCGCCTCCTCGACGTCGAGAGTCTTCTGCGCACCTTCGAGCAACGACAGCACGTCGCCCATGCCGAGAATGCGCGACGCCATCCGCTCGGGGTGGAACACCTCGAGGCCGTCGATCTTTTCGGACACGCCGGCGAATTTGATCGGCGCCCCGGTCACATGGCGCACGGAGAGGGCCGCGCCGCCGCGCGCGTCGCCGTCGAGCTTGGTGAGAATCACCCCGGTCAGCGGCAGCGCGTCACGAAATGCGCGCGCGGTGTTGACGGCATCCTGACCCTGCATCGCGTCGACGACGAACAGCGTCTCGATCGGTTTCACCGCGGCGTGCAGCAGGGTGATCTCGCGCATCATCGCGTCGTCGATCGCGAGACGGCCCGCCGTATCCACAATCAGCACGTCGTGATAATGCCTCTTCGCCCAATCGAGCGCCGCTTCCGCGATCGCCACCGGCAGCTCGCCGCTCGCGGACGGAAACACATCCGCGCCGACCTGCGCTCCCAGCACGGCGAGCTGTTCGATCGCGGCCGGCCGGTAGACGTCGGCCGAAACGAGGAGCACCTTTTTCTTCTGCCCGCGCAGGAGGTGGGCGAGTTTGGCCGCGGTGGTCGTCTTGCCGACGCCCTGCAATCCCGCCAGGAGCACGACGGCCGGCGGCTGTACGGCGAAATCGAGGGGCACCGCGGCGCCGCCCATCAGCGCGGCGAGCTCGCGGTGGACGACGCCGATGAACGCCTGCCCCGGCGTCAGCGAACCGATCACTTCCTCGCCGACCGCCTTGTCTTTGATCTTCGCTACGAAGTCCCTGACGACCGGCAAGGCCACGTCCGCTTCGAGCAACGCGAGCCTGACCTCGCGCAGCGCGTCCTGGATATTGGCGTCGGTGAGCCGTGCCTCGCCGCGCAGCTGCTTGACCACGCGCGACAGCCGTTGCGATAGATTGTCGAACATGGAAGCGCCGGGGGTCCTGGAAAGTTGGCGTAAGATAAACGGCACGCGCCGGCACCCGGCACGCGTCGCACGCCAAACCTGATGATTTTACTCCACGTGACCGTCGTGGCCTTGTATGGGCTCACCGCGGTTGCACTGTGGCCCGCTTCCGCAGGGCACGGCGCCTCGGGCCGCGCGGGCGGTCGCCTTCCCGCCGGCGCGGCGGCATGGCTGCTGCCCCTTGCACTGCTGCTGCACGCCTGGATCGGCTGGCAGGATGTCGCGACGCCGGAGGGCCTCGACCTGTCGTTCGCGAATGCCGTGTCGGTGGTCGCCGGGCTCATCGCCGCGGTTGCGTGGATCTCGGGACTTCTGGCCACGCTGCCGGCGGTCGGCACGGTCGTGCTCCCTGTCGCGGCGGTCGCGTCGCTGCTCCCAACGCTTTTCGCGGGCCCGCATCGGTTCGGGTACGGCGGCGAGACGCTCGCCGCGGCGCACGTCGCCGTCGCGCTGGTCTCGTACGCGATGTTCCTGGTCGCGGCACTGCAGGCGCTGGTGCTGATGGGACTCGAGAAGCGCCTGCACCGGCGATTGCCGGACCCGGAATCGGCCGCGTTGCCGCCGCTATTGACGCTCGAGCGATTCCTGTTCCGGCTGGTCGCGGTGGGTTTTCTGCTGCTGACTTTGACGCTTGCGAGCGGGATGCTGTTCACGGAGCAGCTGTTCGGCAAGCCGCTCATGTTTACGCACAAGAGCGTGTTCTCGGTGCTGGGCTGGTTTACGTTCGGCGCGCTTCTGTTCGGCCGCTGGCGCTACGGCTGGCGGGGACGCGTCGCGCTGCGCTGGATCATCGCCGGTACCGTGTTCGTCTTCCTCGCGTACCTCGGCAGCAAATTCGTTCTCGAGGTCCTGCTCGGGCGCTGATGGACGAAATTTCGCTGCGCACGCTCGGGTTGGCGCTCGCGGTGCTCCTCGTCACGTCCGGGTTCTTCTCTGTCGCGGAGACCGCGATGATGGCGGTCAATCGCTACCGCCTGCGCCACCGCGCGCACCGCGGCGAACGCGGCGCGAAGCTCGCCCTCGAGCTGCTCGAGAAAACCGACACCCTTCTCGGTGTGATCCTGCTGGGCAACAATCTGATCAACGCCGGCGCGGCCACGATCGCCGCGGTGATCACCGAGCGGTTGCTCGGCGAGGGCAAGTTCGCGCTGGCCCTGGGTACGCTCGTCGTGACGTTCCTGATTCTGGTGTTCTCCGAGATCACGCCCAAGGTGATCGGCGCCGCGCACGCCGACCGCATCGCGCCCGTCATGAGCTACCTGCTGGCGCCCATGCTGAAGGCGGTCACCCCGGTCGTCTGGTTCGTCAATCTGTTCGTCCAGGGTCTTTTGAAGCTGCTGCGCATCAAACGCGCGAGCGATGCCGGCTCGACGCTGACGCAGGAGGAATTGCGCTCGCTCGTGCTTGAGGGCCAGTACTTCCGCGGCAAGCACCGCGCAATGCTCGCCAACCTGCTCGATCTCGAGACGGTGACCGTCGACGACGTTATGACACCCCGCAACCAGATTCACGCGCTTGACCTCGCCGCCAAGGCTTCGCTGGTCGCGCAGCAGCTCGCGATCTCGTACCACACGCGGCTCCCCGCCTACGAGGGCGAGCTCGGCAACATCGTCGGCGTCGTCCACCTGAAACAGGTCGTGCATCTGCAGCGCGGCGGCGACATCGGGCCGGATCAGCTCCGCTCGATCCTGCGCCCGGCGTATTTCGTGCCGGCCGGGACACCGCTGCTCGCCCAGCTGCAGCAGTTCCAGACCGACCGCGAACGGCTGGGTCTCGTTGTCGACGAGTACGGCGAACTCGTGGGCCTCGTGACGATCGAGGACATCATCGAGGAGATCATCGGCGATTTCACGACGCAGGCGCCCGACGGGACCGACGCGTACCAGCGCGGCGCCGACGGCACCGTCGTCGTCGACGGACTGGCGCCGCTCCGCACGTTGAATCGCAGGCTTGGCACGCATTTCCCCGTGGATGGCCCGAAAACGCTGAACGGGCTCATCGTGGCGCATCTGGGGGAGATTCCCGACGCCGGCACGCGCGTCGAGGTTGCCGGCCAGGCCATCGAAGTGCTGCAGACGCAGGATCGTGGCGTCAAAGTCGTACGGCTGCTCCCGCCGGTCGGGCGCCCGCCAGCCGCGACTTTACAAAATGCAGACGGACAGGCATCATCGCTTGGGTAAGTTTTATGCGCTTGGAATAATGTCGCCGCCGGCAGGTTGTAGCAGACACGGCACAAGAATTGCTTGACGCCCAGGATGCGTCCGACCCCTCCACCCAACTCGTCTCCGTCGCATACGCGAAAGTAAGTCCAACAGGCTCCTAGCCCATGGCCACGCACGCCGCATCGACACGCAACATCAGCGGCCTGGCGCGCGCGCTCGCGCAGCACGGGTTCATGACGGAATTCGAGGCCGAGGCGCTGCAGACGCAGGCGCAGCAGGCCGGAACGACGTTTGTAGACCACGTCATCTCCGGCAAGAAGATCACGGCGACCCAGCTTGCGGTGTTCGCATCGCGCGCCTTCGGTGTCCCGCTGTTCGATCTCGCGGGATTCGACGCCGACCAATACCCGAAAGACCTGATCGACCTCAAGATTGCCCAGGCGCGGCACGTTCTGCCGCTGCACAAACGCGGCAACCGGCTCTACGTCGCCACGTCCGACCCGGCCAACCTGCAGGGCCTGGAGGAGATCCGGTTCAAGACGAACCTCGTCGTCGAGCCCGTCGTCGTCGAGAACGACAAACTGGCGGCCGCGATCCACAAGCTGGTCGAGGCTTCCGGAGCCACGCTGAAGGACGTCAGCTCCATGGAGGACCTGGAGGTCGATCTCCAGGAGGCCGACAGCCCACAGGGCAACGACGAGGAAAGCTCCGAGATCGAGGACGCGCCGGTCGTCAGGTACCTGCAGAAAATCCTGGTCGATGCGATCTCCGCGGGCGTCTCGGACATCCATTTCGAGCCGTACGAAAAATATTACCGGGTTCGTTACCGCCTCGACGGCATTCTGATGGAGGTGGCCCAGCCGCCGCTCGTGATCAAGGACAAGATTGCGTCCCGGATCAAGGTGATCTCCAAGCTCGACATCTCGGAAAAGCGCGTGCCCCAGGACGGCCGGATGAAGATCGTGCTGTCGAAGTCCAAGGCGATCGACTTCCGCGTGAGCACGCTGCCGACGCTCTTCGGCGAAAAGATCGTCATGCGTATCCTCGACTCGTCGGGCATCAAGCTCGGCGTCGAGGCGCTGGGTTACGAACCGGACCAGAAGGAGGCGCTGCTGCAGGCGATCGGGCGTCCCTATGGAATGATCCTCGTCACCGGCCCGACCGGCAGCGGCAAGACCGTCTCGCTCTATACCTGCATCAACATCCTGAACCAGCCCGGGGTCAACATCTCGACCGCGGAAGACCCGGCGGAAATCCAGCTGGCCGGCGTCAATCAGGTCAACGTGAACGAAAAGGCGGGGCTCACGTTCGCCACCGCGCTTCGCGCGTTTCTCCGCCAGGACCCGGACGTCATCATGGTCGGCGAAATCCGCGATCTCGAGACCGCGGACATCGCGATCAAGGCGGCGCAAACGGGCCATCTCGTGCTGTCGACGCTGCATACGAACGACGCGCCGACGACACTGCTGCGGCTGCTGAACATGGGGGTGGCGCCGTTTAACGTGGCGTCGTCGGTCATCCTGATCACCGCCCAACGGCTCGGCCGCAAACTGTGCACGCACTGCAAGAAACCCAAGGACATTCCGCCGGAGGCGCTGCTGCAGGCCGGGTTCGCCGAAGAGGAACTGGATGGCACGTGGCAGCCGTTCGGACCCGTCGGATGCGAGCACTGCAAGGGCACGGGTTACAAGGGCCGCGTCGGCATCTACCAGGTCATGCCGATCACCGACGACATGCGCCAACTCATCATGCGCAATGGCAACGCCTTCGATATCGCGGATCAGGCGAAGAAGGAAGGCGTGCGCGATCTGCGGCAATCGGGTCTCATCAAAGTCAAGCAGGGCACCATGTCGCTTGAGGAAATCGAAGCCGTCACCAACGAGTGAGGGCTCCAAAGGGGTAACTTATGGCCACGGCAACCGCGCAACGCAGGGACGTCAAGGAATACACGTTCGTCTGGGAGGGCTTCGACCGCAACAACCGGCAGGTGCGTGGCGAGACGCGAGCGGCCTCCGAGACGGTCGTCACGACCAACCTGCGACGGCAGGGCATCCGCGTCACGCGGGTCAAGCGGCAGTCCTTTCGCGGCGGGAGCAGGGTCGGCGAGAAGGACGTGGCTTTTTTCACGCGCCAGCTCGCGACCATGCTGCGGGCCGGCGTCCCGCTGCTGCAGGCTTTCGATATCGTCGCCCGCGGTCACAGCAATGCGCGGTTCTCGCGGTTGATGATCGACATCAAGAGCCGCATCGAAGCGGGCTCGAGCCTGTCGCAGGCGTTTCGCGAACACCCGGTCCAGTTCGATTCGTTGTACTGCAACCTGGTGGGCGCCGGCGAGACGTCCGGCACGCTGGACGCGATCCTCGACCGGCTCGCGACCTACAAGGAAAAGATTCTCGCGATCAAAGGCAAGATCAAGGCGGCGCTGTTCTACCCGATTTCGGTCATTGTCGTCGCCATCGTCGTGGTCTGGATCATCATGGTCTGGGTGATTCCGGCGTTCAAGCAGGTGTTCACCAGTTTTGGCGCGGACCTGCCGGCGCCCACGCTGCTCGTGATGGGCATCTCGGACTTCTTCGTCACGTGGTGGTGGCTGATGATCATGGTGGTGGTGGGCGCGATCTTCTCGTTCTTCGTGCTGATGCGCCGGTCACAGGCCTTCCGCTACTCGATCGACCGCCTCGGGCTCAAGCTCCCCGTCATCGGCAACATCCTCGAGAAGGCCACCATCGCCCGCTGGACGCGGACGCTCTCCACCATGTTCGCGGCGGGCGTGCCGCTGGTCGAATCGCTCGACGCGGTCGCGGGCGCGGCCGGCAACCTGGTGTACGCCGCGGGCACCAAGCGCATCCAGACCGAGGTCAGCACCGGCGCCAGCCTGACCAACGCGATGACGAACACCAAGCTGTTTCCGTCGATGGTGTTGCAGATGACGCAGATCGGCGAGGAGTCCGGCTCGCTGGACGGCATGCTGTCGAAGATCGCCGAATTCTACGAGCGCGAGGTCGACGACTCCGTTGCTGCGCTCTCGAGCCTGCTCGAGCCGATCATCATCGTGTTCCTGGGTACGGTGATCGGCGGCCTCGTAGTCGCGATGTACCTGCCGATCTTCAAGCTCGGCCAAGTCGTTTGACCGTGCCCGCGCGGGCCGCCTTGCGTCCCGGTTTCCGTCCGCGGCCGGCGTCCCGGCCGCGTGCGGCGCGCTCTGCCGACAGGCTCCTGGTCCTGCCCGGATAAGCCCACCCAAGGTCGCCATGCCGGATCCGATCCTTGCAACGGTGCTTGCCGCGTTGGTCGGGCTTTGCGTCGGCAGCTTCCTGAACGTCGTGATCCATCGCCTGCCGAAGATGCTCGAGCGCGGCTGGCAGGCGCAATGCGCCGAGCTCCGCGGGGAGAACCCCACTCCGGGCCCGGCCTACAACCTGGTCGTTCCCCGCTCCGCATGTCCGGCGTGCGGGGTTCGCATCACGGCATGGCAGAACATCCCCGTCGTGTCGTGGCTCGTGCTGCGCCGCCAGTGCGCGGGCTGCAAGGCTCCGATTTCCGCCCGCTATCCGGTGGTCGAGGTGCTGGGGGGGCTGCTCGCCGCCTGCGCCGTCTGGCGCTTCGGCGCAACACCCCAGGGCATCGCCGCCTGTGTGTTGCTGTGGTCACTGCTTGCGCTGACGTTGATCGACTTCGACACGCAGCTCCTGCCGGACAGCATCACGCTGCCGTTGCTATGGGCCGGACTCATCGCAAACCTCTGGAGCACGTTCACTCCGCTGCCGGACGCAGTCATCGGGGCCGTCGCCGGTTACCTGTCGCTGTGGACGATCTACTGGCTCTTCAAGTTGATACGCGGCAAGGAAGGCATGGGGTACGGCGATTTCAAGCTGCTTGCGGCGCTGGGCGCCTGGCTCGGCTGGCAGTTGCTGCCGGTGATCGTGCTCCTTTCGTCAGTCGTCGGCGCGGGCACCGGCATCACGCTCATCGTGTTCAAGGGCCGTGATCACTCGATCCCGCTCGCCTTCGGCCCCTATCTCGCGATCGCCGGAGCGATGGCGCTGTTCTTCGGTCCGACGCTCGTCCAGCTGTTCTTCCCATGAGCCCGCCGGGCCGCCCCAAGGGCGAATACCGGAGCGCGCAGCGCGAAGGTGGTCCAGTGAGCCTTGTCGTCGGCCTCACCGGGGGCATCGGCAGCGGCAAGTCCGCCGTGGCCAAGGCGTTTGCCGCGTTGGGCATCGACGTCTCGGACACCGACGTCCTCGCGCACGCGCTGACCGCCCCAGGCGAGCCCGGGCATGCGGCGGTGCTCGCGGCGTTCGGGCCCGATTTCCGCTGTCCTGACGGGACGCTCGACCGCGGGCGCCTGCGCCGCCTCGTGTTCGGCGATGCCGCGGCCCGGGCCCGGCTCGAGGCGATCCTGCACCCGCTGATTCGCGCGGCCGCGCGACGGGAGGTCACCGCCTGGACAAGTCCCTACGGCCTCCTCGTCGTCCCGCTCCTCTACGAGCGAGGCGACCTGTCCGCCGTCGATCGGGTGCTGGTTGTCGACTGCCCGGAGGACGAGCAGGTCCGCCGCGTCGCGGCGAGAAGCGGCCTCAATGCCGCCGACGTGCGCGCGATCATGGCCACGCAACTGCCCCGCGCCGATCGACTCGCGCGGACCGACGACATCCTAGACAATGCGGGACGGCCGTCAGCCATTCCCGCGCAGGTGGCCGAACTCGACCGCCGATACCGCGCGCTGGCCGCGGCCGCCGCGAAAAATCGTGGTGCCGCGGCGCATTAGGCGGCGCAACTTGAGGCAAAATGCCGGATCGATGTAACGCTCCGCCTACTCTCCGTGATCCGCTACGAGCACCCGCTGAACGAGCGCATCCGAACGCTGATGCGGCTCGAGGATCTCTATCATCGCGCGCAGTTCTTCGCTGCGCAGGCTGATGCTCCCGATCATCATGCTGCGCTGGCCGTGTTGTTCGAAATCACGGACGTTGCGGCGCGTGCCGATCTCAAGACCGATCTGTTGCAGGAACTCGAGCGGCAGAAGCAGCTGCTCGCGCCGCTGCGCACCAACCCGGCGATCGAAACCCGCGTGCTGGAGCCGCTTCTGGCCGACATCGATCGAGCGAGCGCCGCCTTGCTCGCACAGACGGGCAAGGTCGGCGTGCACTTGCGCGACAACGAATGGCTGATGACGATCAAGCAGCGCACGGCGATTCCGGGCGGCGTCTGCGAATTCGATCTGCCCGGGTACCACTACTGGCTGCACGGCGACCCGGCCGCGCGCCAGAACGATCTGCGCGGCTGGATCGAACCTTTCCTGCCGATCTACGATGCCCTTGCGATCATCCTGCGGCTCTTGCGCGACAACGGCCGAGCCACCCGGCAGACCGCCTATCGCGGTGTCTTCCAACTCATGCTGACGACGTCGAAGGTCGCGCAACTCTTGCGGCTCACGGTCCCGCACGACCTTCCCTGCGTGCCGGAAATCAGCGCGAACAAGTACGCGCTCAATATCCGGTTCATCGGCGTCACCGGGATGGACCGCGGCACCATCTACGACCACGACGTGGAATTCGAGCTGGCGTTCTGTAATCTTTGAGTCATGTCGAAGCCGCAGACGATTGGCTGTCCTCAATGCGGCGCAACCGTTGCATGGACTCCGGCTGCACGCTGGCGCCCGTTCTGTTCGGAGCGTTGCAAGATGATCGATTTCGGCGGATGGGCGAGCGAGGCCTATCGCGTTCCGACCGTCGAA
>Ga0315273_10012454_pt1 | contig 10909 bp, 7 predicted proteins | sample YL17G02_0_MG_FD_205753 | JGI IMG/M metagenome (GOLD analysis project Ga0315273, IMG submission 205753) | Sediment microbial communities from Yellowstone Lake, YNP, Wyoming, USA - YL17G02_0 | ecosystem: Environmental > Aquatic > Freshwater > Lake > Sediment | place: USA: Wyoming | collected...
TGATACACGGAAACCGGGGCGGCGCTCAGACCGCATTTTTGCGCGGCCTGCCGCGCGGCGGGCGCGACATCGGGGCTCAGCACCAACTGCTCGCTTTCAAGGGTGAGGTAGTTTTGGTCCACATGCTCTAAAAGTCGCAGGCCGTGGTCCTCAAGCCGGACCGATTCGGCCAGCGCCTCTTCCAGTTTCTTTTTTTCCTCCGCGCCGCTGGAGTTTCCGCCGCTGCCCGCCCGGACGGCCAGAATGGTGTTCGCGCGGCCCTCGCGGCCCAGTTCCTCCTGAAGCCAGGCAAGCGAAAGGTAGAGGTTTCGCGCCTCGGGCTCGTCGCGGCGCAGGCTGAACGCGCCCGGGCCCCGCGACGGAATGATCTTTGAAATGTTGACCCGCATGGCGCGCGAGGTGTCGGTGAGGGCCGAGCGGGCGAAGACCGTGTCCGTCGGCGCACCGGCGCGCCGGCCCACCGTCACGATCAGCGAATCTCCCTCGGACGCGCCCAGTTCCCTTGCCATGTTTTCATTCACGACCGCTGAACGGCCGCCGAGCGGCAGCGCCGTTTCGCCCCGCCACACCCGCGCAAAACCCTCCGGCACTCCAAGCACTGTCACCTGCGGCGCGACGCGATCGCCCGCGGGATTCTTCGCCGTGCCGCTCAAGATGATGGCGGGGCCGATCGTGAACTCTCTTGATCCGCCTATGCCCGCCATTAAATCCGAAGCCAGTTCTTCGCGGAAGAAGTGGTTCGCCGCCACCGCGTACTCGACGCGCCCAAGCCGCTCAAGCGCCGCCTCGCGCAGCGTCCCCCGCGCCGAGTCCCCCACGAGCAGCGAGCCCGTGAGCGCGGCCACCGCCACCGCGACCCCCAGCGCCGCCAGAGCGTTCGTCCGCCAATAATACCGCAGGCTTCGCCCGATGATTTTCCGGGCGCTAAAATTATTATGGCCTTTTGCAGCCCTCATTTCCGCTGAATCCTGTCTTGAAAACGGTTTGCCCCGCAATCATCCTTTTCCACTGTGTGCCGACCACTCCTGCCTGGCAAGTTTCTTTTTCAATTGTGGGCCAGACATTCCTATGCCCTGCTCCAGTTAATATGCGTCGATCGGTGGTTTTTCTCTATCAAAATGGCAGAATGGTAGGGTGGGCCTGCGGCCCACGCGGCGACGCGCGAAGCGGCTCCCCGTGCGCGTTAACACCGCGTGGGCTGTAAGCCCACCCTACGTGCTCCTAAAACCGGCGCAAGGCATATTCCTGTCTGGCAAGCGGCGGGCTTTCCGCCCGGGGCCATTCAATTTCCTCTCAAAGTTGAAGTTTTGATTCTCTTTTAAGATTTTTTTGTTGTAGCACAGGTTCTCAACCTGTGCCTTATTCTTTTCTCATTCTTTAACCTTCCGCTTTCAACCTTTCTTGGCGTTCTCGGCGCCTTGGCGGTTCATGGTTTTTTCTTGTCTTCCAAATTTGCATTTTGCAATGAGTCTTTACCCCTCCGCGCCCTTCGCTCACCGGACCCCGCGCAACAAGCCCTCGCGCAGTTCCTCGCGGCGTTCGAATCGCGCGGCCAGCGTCATGTTGTGCGTGACCACGATGAGCATCGCCCCTTTTTCCGCGGCCAGCTCGGCGAAAAGCTCCGCGATTCGCTCCGCCGTCGCCTGGTCCAGGTTGCCCGTCGGTTCGTCGCACAGAAGCAGCGACGGCCCGTTCACAAGCGCCCGCGCGATGGCCACGCGCTGCCGCTCGCCGCCTGAAAGCTGCCACGGGAAGGAGTCCTTCCGCTCGCCCAGGCCCACCCGTTCGAGCAGCGACTCCGCCCGGGCGGCGGCCTCCCCGCCGCCGCCCGCGGCCAGCGTCGCAAGCATGACGTTTTCGAGCGCGGTGCACTGCGGCAGAAGGTGATGCTCCTGGAAAACGAACCCCAGTTTGCGCGCCCGCAGCGCGGCCAGCCGCGCGCCGCTCAGGCTCGTCACCTCATCCTCGCCCAGCGTCACGCGGCCCGAGGTTGGTTTTTCAAGCGAGCCGATGATGTTCAGAAGCGTGCTCTTTCCCGCCCCCGACGGCCCCACGATCGCCATCGTCCGTCCCGCTGAAAGCGAAAGCGACACCCCCTTGAGCACGCTGAGAGTGCCGCCGCCCCAGGGAAAATCCTTCCGGATCTCCTCTACTCGAAGCTCCATATTTTGACTTTCCGGATGCGAACCCATCGAGCGCATCTCCTGGAAAAACTTCAGGGCGAGCAGCCGCACGCGCAGCGTTCCGAGTGCGCCACCGCGCTCAGCAGCGAAAGCGCGCCGAGGCCGTACCACGCGTACTCCGGGTCCGTCGCGTCGTCGGACGGACCGGCCCGGAACCCGCCCGACTCGAGGGCCAGGTTCCTGACGAAACGCGCGACCGCGCCAAGGTCCAGTCCGCGCGCCGCTCCAAGCCGGTCCAGCGATACAAGCGCCGTGAAGGTGGAGAGCAAATCGGCCCCGTCCGCGGCCGAGTGCGCGAGCAGTCCGCTCGAGGCGTCCTGCATCGAAATTAGAAAACGCGCCGCGGCCCACACCTCTAATTTTTCGAGTGCGCCCCGGCAGGCCAGAAACACCGCCGCCGCCGCGGTCGGGCTCGTCAGCGCCAGTCCCCCCGACGACGGCCCCGCCAGGAACCCGTCGTCCGCCGATTTCTGCGCCTTCACGAACGCAACGGAGTTTTCAACTTCCGGCATTTTGCGCCCGAGCAAGCGGTAGCAAAGGTCCGCGATGTACGTGTGATAGACGGCGGGGGGGGAGTCGCTCGTCGAGCGGAAACCGCCGCGCGGATCGCGAAGCGCCGAAAGGACTTCTTCTGCGGCGCCGAGCGGCTCGCGCCCAAGGCCGAGTCCGCGCCGCGCCAAAAGACCGTTCGACGTTAGTAACGCATAGCACTCGACAAGGTCGCGGGCGATCGCGCTTCTGGCGCGCAGAAACTCCGACGCTCTTTGCCAGAAAAGCCTCTCTTCGAGCCCCAGGACCTCCGCGGCCGAAAGGGCGAAGTGCGTGTAGTAAAGGTCCGATCCCCCTCGCCGGCCCGCAAAGCCACCGTCCGCCTGCTGGACCTCCATCAGGTAGCGCGACTGGCGAAGGCGAAACCGCTCGGGAAGCGCTCGCGCCCCCTCGCCCAGACGCAGCAGCAGCTCCGCCTGAAAATCGTTCGACCTCAAAGGACCGTCTCCACCACGAAGCGCATCAGTTCGCCCAGCGCGCGCGGCTCGGTTTTTTCCGCTTCCTCCTGCGCGCGCCGGCGGCAGGATTCCACCAGTCTTTCGGCCTTCTCGAAGGCGCCGCGCATCCGATAGAGATCGCGAAGCTTTTCGAGGTCCGCGGCCTTCCAGACCTCCTCCAGCGCCGCGGCCGCGGCGTCGTCGGCCCCCTCGAGGGCGAAGGCCGCGAGAATCGTCGGCCTGCGCGTCAGCGCGTCCTGGCCGGCCACGATCTTATCGGCGGGGTCGGCGCGCCAGTCCTTCAGGTCGTTGAGCACCTGGTAGGCCACGCCCAGCACGCGGCAGAAGGGGCGAAGCGTCCGCGCTCCGATGGCCGCGCAGGAGGGGTCCTTCGCCTGCGCCATGCGCACGCCCGCGTACAGCGCCGCCTCGAAAGCCGGCGACGTCTTGAGCGCGTAAACCGCCTGCATGTCTCGCGCGCGGTAGTGCCGCGGCCCTTTTTCGCGCCAGAAAATCTCCGCGCCCTGGCCCCGGCAAAGTTGCGTGTGGGCCCGGCCGATCTCGGCCAGAAGGTCGGCCGCCGTCGCGTCGCCGAACTCCTCGCGCGCCGAGCCGATCAGCCGGTAGCCCAGGCCGACCAGGTAATCTCCCACGTTGAGCGCCGTGGGGCACCCGTACCGCCGGTGCAGCGTCGAGCGTCCGTAGCGATACAGGTCGTCGTCCTCGATGTCGTCGTGCACGAGCGAGGCCTTGTGCAGCGCCTCGATGGCCGCCGCCACCCGGTTGACCGCGCCCGTGAAAAATCCGCTCGTGTCCGCGCGCGGCGAAAACGCCGCCGGCCCCTGCGTCAGCGCCGCGTAGCCCGCCAGCGTCACAAAGGGACGAAAACGCTTTCCGCCCTGTTCGAGCCAGTCCAGCGCGATCCGCTGCGTGTCCGAAAGTGGGTCCAGCGCCTCGCGCGCCTCCCGCGGCTCCGGCAGTTCCACGTGGCCCGCCAGCAGGCCGTCGAGCGCGGCGTCTTCGAAAAGCGTCTGCGCGTGTCGCAGAAGCGGCACAAACGTTCGCGTGCTCGCGCTCGCCCCCTTCAGGCGCAGGCGCATCCATTCCTCGATCGTCTCCGCTTCGGCCCGCGTCTCAAAACAGCCGCTGGCCAGCAGCGGCACCGCCGCGTGCGGAATGCCGAGTTCCGAGACCCGCTCGAACGAGCTTTCGAGCGAATCCAGGCACGCCACCCCGAGGATCGCGTCCGCGTCGCCGTTCAGCAGCAGTTGCACCACCACCGGCGTGCCCTCCGCGATCAGCACCCGGTAGCCGAGCGACTCCGCCCGCTCCTTGAGCCCCTTCAGGTCGCACGCGCCGCAGCCCGCGCAGTCCAGGCCCGCCGAGCTGTAATTTCCGCGGCAGACCAGTTTCTTTCGCAGGCAGTGCGGCAAAAGCAGCAACCGCCGTTCATACGGCACCCCCGCGAACTGCTCCCGCCAGAAAAAGTTGCTGACCGCCACCATGGCGAAGCCGAGGTAGCTTTTGTCCATCCCCAGCCGCGCAAGCAGCGCGAGGCCCAGCGCCTCCAGCTCGGCGCGCCGCAGCGGGCGCCCCCTCGAAAGCTCCGCCCCCGCGCGTTCGGCCTCGGCGCGGATGGCGCTTCGCTCGGCCCCCTCCTGCGGGACCCTTTTGATCCCGCCCACAGGCGGAAGACTTCCTGATTTATCGGCCGGGGTTGTGCGCATGTTCTTTTACCTGAAAATGGTTTGATTCTTTCACAAGACGGCCCAGCGCGCCGACGGTCCATACGAGCGGGTAAAGCCTTTCGCTGTACCACAGCAGCGCAAAATAAAGTCCGATGGGCGACGGGGCAAGGGAGTTTTCACCGTTCATCCTTCGGGCAAGGTAGTGCGCGCCTCGATGCGCCGCCGCCCGGACCTTTTCGTCGTCGATCCATCCTGAGAGGGCTTCGACGGCGCAGGCGGTTTCCTCGACCGTGGGCGGCGCGCCCGCTTCGGCGCCCCAGGCGCCGTCGCCGTTTTGCGCTGAAAGCAGAAACGCCACCCCTCGCCGGGCGTGCGCGGCCTCCCTTCGGCCCAGGTCGCGCCATGCCGCAAGCACCCTCGCCGTTCCGAAAACGCCGTTCGACCGGTCGCGCGTGTGTTGGCTTCCGAACCAAAGCGGCGTCCAGGCCCCGTCCGCCCGCTGCGCGCGTTCCAGGTACTGGATGCCCCGAGACACCGCCCGGCGCAGTTCGCCGGCGCCGATGACCCGCCGCCACGCCCAAAGCGCGCGCAGCGCGTGGGCCGTCAAGTCCGGCGCGCTGCGGTCGAACGCCAGCTTTCCCCAGCCCCGGCAGAAGGTCGGCCAGCCCCCGTCGCCGTTTTGCAGGTCCAGCAGCCATCTTAGACCGCTCGACGCGGCCTTTGAGTTCTCCGGCTCCCCCAGTTCGGCCAGCGCCAGCAGCGTCCCCGCCGTGTCGTCGGCGTCCGGCACGCAGCCCGACAGGTGCGTCCATCCCCACCCGCCAGGCTTCGAACCCGTGTATGGGTGCCGCGTGCGCCGCTGGTTTCTCAAAAGCCACCAAAGCGTCTCGTTGAGGGTCCCGTCCGGCTCGCAATTTCCCGCTGACAGCGCCTGGACGCTAAGCGAGGTGAGCCAGTTCGAAAGGTTGCTGTCGATGGGCCAGCTTCCGTCGGGCCGCGCCGAGTTCTCGAGAAACTCGATCCCCTTTTTCACCACCGGGCTTTCGCTCCTGCCGCAGGCGGCAAGGCTCATCACGGTGAACGCCGTCAGCGGAACGGCCTCCAGAAAGCCGCCCGATTCGGGCTGGATTTTTTCGAGAAGGCGAAGCGTCGGCTCGACCGCGGCGTTCCTGGCCAGCCTGATGAGCGGGTTGCGCGACGGGTTTTTCGCGTGGACAAGCTGCCCGATCGCGATGAGCGCCGGCAGCGCGTAGCTGACCACCTGCAAACGCAGGATGCCCAAAAGCGCGCGCGGCAGCCGCGCCAGCTCGAAGGGAAGGGCGCCGACCTGGGACCATTGGATTTGCGTTTGCATATCTTCGGAAGCCGTTTGCCCGCTCGACGCCAGCGCGCAGTTGGCCAGAATCGGCGCGGCAAAGCTGCGGTCGTCGCCGTAGAGCGCCGTGAGTCTGCGCGCGCGTTCCTCGCCCGATTCGCCCCCCGTCTTGCGCAGGTACTTGCGCATCCCGCGCGCGGTTTCGTCGCCGGCGCGCGCCGCCTTGCTCAGCCGCAGCGCCGCCTCGACCAGCATCGTCGTCGAAAGGTTGCTCGGGCTTTCGGGGCTGTCCCCCCAGCCGCCGTCCGCGTTCTGGCTGCGCTTGAGCCACGAAACGCCCCGCGCAATCGCCTGCGAAAACCTCTCGGAGTCAACCGCTGAAAAGGCGCTGACCGCCGTCGCCGTGGCCAGCGCCGAGGCCGAAAGCTCGCCCAGCCAGTAGCCCTCCGGCCGCCTTTCGGCCAGGAGCGTCGCGCGGGCCTGCCGCCACGACCGCTCGATCAGGTCGGCCGCACCGGTTTTTTCGCTCTGATTGACGGCCCGCGTCATGACGGCCCCCACGTCGAACGAAGGGCGAAAACGCTCTTCCACCACACCGTCTGAAATCGTCCGAGGCACTGCTGGGCCGCGCGCCGCCATAGCGCTCCCGCGCCGTCCCTCTGGTTGTCCCAGCACAGGGCCGGTATCCACTTGAAATTCAGATCGTAGCATTCCCTGAAAAGCCGCCAGTGAAGCCGCGTCATGTCGGCGGCTTTAAAATTCTCTCTTGCCCCGTCGAGCGCAACGTGCAGAAGCGGGAAGACCGCAAGCCGTTCGCGGCGCAATTCGCGCACCCACGCCAGCGTGCGTTCCACGTCCCGCGGCGTTTCGCCCGGAAGCCCGACGACGAGGCTCACGAGCGGGAAAAACCCCGCTCGCGCGAGGCGCCGCACCTGCTCCAGGCATGCGTCGCCCCAGCGCTCCGGCTCGATCGGCCCCATTTTGGCCCTGCCCCCGTTGGCGGCCAGAAGCTCGCCCGACGCCGTTTCCACCCCCAGGTTCAGCCACAGGTAATCGTGCCGCGCCGATTCGCCCCGGAACAGCCGCCGCATCTCGCTCAGCTCATCGTCCGAAAACTGCGTCACCGTCAGGATGTTGGCGTGATCGATCTGGATCAGACCAAGGCCCGGCAGGCGCCGGATTTCGGCCAGAAGCCCCAGAAGAGCGCCCACGTCAGCGCGCCCGCTTTTCGAGCCCCAGCGGAAAACATCCTCGCTGACCAGCGACGTATTCCGTATCCCCGCGGCAAGGTTGGTCTCGATATCCGAAAGGATCGCCTCGGCGCTCAGGTGGACCATCGGCGCGCGCGCGAGCGCGCAGAAACGGCATCCGAGGCCGCAGCCGCGGCTGATTTCGACGTTGCCCATGACCGTCGCGCCGCGCAGCGCGGGAATCCTCGCCGGCGCGGCGCCCTCGATCACCGCCGGCGGCGTTTCGCCCTCGGCTATTTTCGCGAAAATCTCGCCGATGTTTCCCTCGCAGTAACCCGTTACCACGTGGTCGATGCCCAGCCCTTGAGCGGCGCCGTTGTTGCCAAGAAGCTGCCATGCGCCGGGTCCGCCCATGACGACGCGCGATTCGCCGGCGAGACGGCGCAGGTTTTTCAGCCTTTCGGCAAGGCGCCTGAAGAAGCGGGCGGTTTGAATGCGCCCGCCCGCGATGGCTTCCATCGTGGTGCTGTTCATCCCGAGGCCGAGCGGATCGCCCGAGGAAAGCCCGATGACGCGCGTCGCGCTGCCCACGGCCGCCGCCAGGTCCTCCGGGCGGACCACGGCCACCTCCTGCGCGCTCCAGCCGGACTCCACGAGCGCCGATTCGATCCGCCGAAGTCCAAGCGGGGCGCGCAGCGCGCGTCCGCCCCTGCCCTTCACCGCGGGCGCAAGAAGTCCTTTCATCATGAATGTCGGCGTGCGGCTGGTCTGGCTGGTGCTGATCATGCCGTCGAAAAGAACGCCGTAGTCCGCCATCAGCGTCCGGTCGGCGCTCAGGACTACCGCGAATCCCTTCGAAACGGCCCGGTTTTTGAGGCGCGGCTTCCCCGACCTTTCGGCGGAAGCCTTCGAGCGTGACAGGGACTCGCTCGATGTTTCAGTCGTCCAGTTCATCCAATTCCTTCATCAATTCGTCCAGATCGTTCGAGTGTGTGCAATCGCAATCACACTCGCCGCCGCGCTCACACTTGCCGGGAGGGCAGTCGCAGTCGCATTTGCATGCGTCCCGCGTTTTGGCCTTCTTTTCCCGCGCGCGGTCCGTCGCGAACGCGGCAATCGCGGCGAAATCGATCGGATCGCCCGAAGGCTTCGTCCCCGGCGCGCCCGCGATGGCCGCGTCGGCCGTGTAGTGCGGAAAGACAATGGCCCCCTCGGGGCACACCCGCGCGCACGCCGGGCAGCCGTTCTTGCACCGCTCGGGCGCGAAAGCCTTTACGCGGCCCTCCTCAAGCGAGTAAACCCCGAAAAGACAGTAGTCGAGGCACCGTCGGCAGCCGCCGCATAGCGAATAATCGATCACCGGATACCAGCGTTCGCTCGGTTCCCCGTTGACTTCCTCGAAGCGCGCCTCGCCGCCCGCTGTCTCCTTCGAAAGTTTCTCCACGCATTCCTGCGCCGAGCGGAAGCTTGCGGCGTTTAAGCAGACAACGTCTCCGTCGCTTTCCGGGCGGATTCCGAGCGCCCGCAGCGTCCAGAGCGCCGCCCGCTGGTGAAGCCATGAAACCAGCACAAGGCGCCCTTTTTCCGCGTTCAATCGCCGCGCGGCGGGATGCTCCGCGGTCAGGTTATACAGGTGCGGTATGGATAGAATGCGCCACGGCCGGTTTTTGAGCAATTCCACAAGCGCGGCCTCAAACGCCCGGCGGCTTTCCCCGTCGGGCGCTTCGAGACCCTGGTCGCTCGACGGACCCCGTGAAATGACGATTGTGGGGCTTGACATGGCTCTTTTGCCTCCGGGCCGGCGCCTCATTCAATTATATCACAATGTGAGGCCCTTGACAGCCCCTCGCGCCTACTTCTTGATGTCGTAGCACTCCACCGAATCGAGCATTCTAAGGAATAGTTTTCCGTCCGCCAGGGCCGGCGTTGTGCAGCGGACGCCCACCTTCGCCTCGCTCATCAGCGTGTACGCCTCGGGCGTTGCCTTGATCATGTAAAAGGGCGATTTTTCGCGCGTCCCGATTACGACCAGGATCTTTCCGTCCGCCACGATGGGCGAACTGAACTCGGTTTGCGGCAGCTTCTGATCCCACGCCACCTTGCCCGTCTCGAACTCGACACAGACGCCCCGCGCCTTTTCGAGCCCGCCGAAGGCGTATGCGTAACCCTCGTATATTAAAGGACTTGAGCCGCGGTCGGAAATCGGGACCTTCCACAATTGCTCCGGCTTTTCGCCGTTCAGCCGGTAGCCCACAAGGCCCACGGGCGGATTATTCGAGAAGATCGCCATCTTGTCGCCATCGATTGCCGGGGTCGAGGGGCCGCTGCCCTCCACGCTCCAGAGAATCCTGCCGTCGGCCGGGTCGAAGCAAATGGTTGAACCCGCGCAGTTTACGACCAGGTACGTCTTGCCGTCCTTGTGCCAATAGACGGGGGAGGAGTGGTCCCCGTTGATTTTCTCCTGCGTCCACAGGATCTTGCCCGTTTCACAGTCATAGGCGACCGTCTCGATTTCGTGCAGGATGGCCTTCCCTTCCACAACGACGAAAGAGGAGCCCGCGGTCGCCTCGGGTTTCGCCTTCGAGACGTTCTCCCAGATTTTGTTGCCCGTCGCGGCGTCGAAACAATAGACCTTGCGGCCCGAACCTTTCACGTAGCAGCGGCCCTTCGAAATGCACGGCGTGGTCGAGCACGGCCAGTCCGCGGGCGCGCTGCCCGGAAGCTCGACCTGCCAGAGCGTCTTACCGGTCGCCGTGTCGAGGCAAAATATCTTGTCGAAGGCATTCGTTACTTTGGTGGGGAAAAGGGAGACGATCTGTTTTTTCCACTTCGCGTCGATGCCGTTCGCCTCGATCCAGCTTTCCATCGCCGCGGCGTTGGCGAAGTCCTTGTCGACGATCGTCGCCAGCTTCTCCATGACCGGCCAGGGCACCGCTTTGGGACCGTCCACGAGCCGCCGATAACTCGCATCCTGGAACTTCTTGAGACTTTCGGGAACATTGGCCTTTATCCAGTCCTTGACCCACGACCGAAGCGCCTTGTCTTCAAGCGCCGTCCTTGCCGGCGACTCGCGCGCCGTCTCAACCTTCTCGCGCAGGTCCTCCGGCATCTCTTTCGACCAACCGATGCCCTCGAGCGCCGGCCGTTTCAGTGTGCGCGTCTCGATGGGCACGTCATATCTCCAGTTGCTATAAACGTAGCCGCGGCCCTCCGCGATCGCCACGCTTCCCCATCCGCCCTTGGCGTCTGCCATGATTTTTTCGCTTGTCCAGAGCTTTTTGGGCCCGTTTTCGCCGAAGGTATCGACCAATGCCGGCGATTCCGCCACGATTCCGTTTCGCTGCGGGCCCCGCCACTCGGGCCAGTCGGCTCCAAAAGTGGCCGCAGTCAGAAATAAGCCCGCCATGATCAGAAGGTACTTCTTCATCGTTTCATCCCTTGAACAAAACCCCGTTGTATCCCTTGTTCCCCAACCGTATTGTGCAGCCGTGGCTACCTTCGCCGCTTGCAGCGCGTTTCGCGTGTCGCTTGGCTACAAGACCTCTCA
>Ga0315273_10012455_pt1 | contig 10909 bp, 4 predicted proteins | sample YL17G02_0_MG_FD_205753 | JGI IMG/M metagenome (GOLD analysis project Ga0315273, IMG submission 205753) | Sediment microbial communities from Yellowstone Lake, YNP, Wyoming, USA - YL17G02_0 | ecosystem: Environmental > Aquatic > Freshwater > Lake > Sediment | place: USA: Wyoming | collected...
ACTCAATCAGTCGATCTTCAATGCCACGGTTGACCTGAATCCCCACCAGATCGATGCCGCCTTGTTCGCCTTCCGGTCTCCCCTCTCCCGAGGAGCCGTTCTGGCGGATGAAGTGGGATTGGGCAAGACCATCGAAGCCGGACTCATCATCAGCCAGATCTGGGCAGAAAGGAAACGCCGGATTCTCTGCATCCTGCCTGCGGCTCTTCGAGAGCAGTGGAGCCGGGAGATGATGGAGAAGTTCTTCATCGGCTCGATCATCCTTGAAACCAAGGTCTACAACCGACTTGTTGACGAAGGCGTCAGGAGCCCCTTCGAGCAGACGGATCGGCTGGTGCTTTGCTCCTATCAGTTTGCCAGGGCCAAGGAAGCGGATGTACAGGCAGTCCCCTGGGACCTCGTGGTGATCGATGAAGCCCACCGCATGAGGAATGTTTACAGGAAGAGCAACAAGATCGCCCGGTCGATCCTGGATGCCGTAGGGGGAAGGCCGAAAGTGCTTCTGACGGCTACGCCCCTTCAGAACTCGCTGATGGAACTCTACGGGCTGGTCAGTTTTATCGACCCGCACATCTTCGGCAGCGAGGATTCGTTCCGTGAACAGTTTGCCAAGCGGGTCACCGAGATGTCAGGGCCGGACTTCCAGAATCTCCGGAACCGGATTCGCCCCATCTGTCAGCGTACTCTCAGGCGGCAGGTGAGGGAGTACATCAAGTACACCAAGCGGGTTTCCATGACCCAGGATTTTACCCCTACGGACGACGAAATCCGTCTTTACGATGGGGTTTCCACCTATCTCCAACGTCCGACCTCTTTCGCCCTTCCTTCGAGCCAGCGCTCGCTGATGGTCTTGGTTCTCCGGAAGATCCTGGCATCGTCGTCCTTCGCCATCGCTGCAACCCTTGGCACGCTCATTGATCGTCTTGAAGCAGCGCAGCAGGAGATGGCCGCTGAGCGGCAAGCGGCTTCGCCTCAGTTGCTGGGAGACGACTTCGAAGTGATGGACGAATTGCAGGAGGAATGGTCTGGCGACGATGACGAAACGGACGCGGAGGTCGGTGAGACCGGCGGTCTGACGGCGGAAGAAGAAAAGCGGGTGATGCGTCAGTTGGTTCGAGAAGAGATCGCTGACCTGAAGTCCTATCGGGAACTGGCGACCTCCATCACCCGTAATGCGAAGGGGGAGGCGCTTCTCGTTGCTCTCAGAGCAGGCTTCCAGAAGGCAGAGGAACTCGGGGCACCGCGCAAGGCCCTCATCTTCACCGAGTCCCGCCGCACGCAGGCGTACCTTCGCGAACTCTTGGAGTCAAACGGCTACCAAGGGCAGGTCGTAACCCTCAACGGCACGAACAGCGAGCCGCAGTCCACTGTTGTGTACCGCGAGTGGCTTAAGCGGCACGAAGGGCAAGATTGCGTCCAGGGAACCCGCAGCGTGGACGTTCGGTCTGCGATTGTCGAGGCGTTTCGGGATCTGGCGTCTATCATGATTGCCACCGAGTCGGGGGCGGAAGGCATCAACCTTCAGTTCTGCAGCCTAGTGGTCAACTATGACCTGCCTTGGAACCCTCAACGCATCGAGCAACGCATCGGCAGGTGTCATCGTTACGGTCAGGAGCACGACGTGGTGGTCATCAACTTTCTCAACCGCAAGAACGCCGCCGATCAGCGGGTCTTTGAAATCCTCTCGGAGAAGTTCCGGCTCTTCGATGGCGTCTTCGGAGCCTCGGATGAGGTCCTGGGAGCATTGGAGTCAGGCGTAGACTTTGAGAAACGTATCAACGCCATCTACCAGTCCTGCCGTACTCCCGAGGAGATCAATGCTGCATTCGACCGTCTTCAGGCGGACCTGGACGAAGACATCCAAGCCCGGATGAACGACACCCGCTCCAAGCTGCTTGAGCATTTCGACGAGGAGGTCCATGTTCGCCTTCGGGACAGCCTCAGGCAGACCGATACGCAGATCGGCCAGTTTGGCGAGTGGCTCTGGCGTCTTACGCAGTACGAGTTGGGGCGGCTTGCCACCTTCAGCCCAGATACCCATGCCTTTGAACTCCATGCCCTGCCTGAGGGGCTTCGCAATGCCGCCGTTCCCCTGGGCCGCTATCGTCTCATTACGGATAGGAACAGGGCGGATGACCACCAGTATCGTCTGGGGCATCCCCTGGCCGAGCATCTCCTTGCCCAAGCCAAGAGTCGTGAACTGCCCGTCTGCGAGGTTGTTTTCAACTACTCTCGGCACCCCGGCAAGATCAGCGTCTTGGAGCAGCAGCGAGGCCAAGCGGGCTGGCTGCTCCTGTCGCAAGTTGCCGTCGAGGCTCTTGAGCGAGAGGACCACCTCGTTTTTTCGGGTCTTTGCGATGACGGCACGGTCCTTGATGCCGACATCTGCCATCGGCTTTTCGCCGTTGGCGGGGACACCGGCGGTGAGACAGCGGCTTCCTCGGAAGTGCTGAGTGCGCTTCGCGGCGAAACGGAATCTGCCAAGAGCAAGATCGTGTCGGCGACGGCGGAGCGCAACAAGCAGTACTTCGAAGCAGAGATGGAAAAGTTGGAGGCGTGGGCGGAGGACCTCAAGGAGAACCTGGAACGCGAACTCAAGGAGATGGACCGCGAGGTCAAAGCCCTCAAGAAAGAGGCACGCCAGGCTGCGGACCTCGACGCCAAGGTCGAACTGCATCGGAAGGCAAAGGACCTTGAGCGCCGTCGGAATGAGAAACGCCGGAGCCTTTTCGAGGCTCAGGATGACATCGACACCCGCAAGGAATCGCTGATCACCGAGGTCGAGTTGCGGCTCAAGCAGCAGGTCTCTGTGAATGAGGTCTTCACGATCCGCTGGAGGGTAGCATGACCAAGACTCCTGACGAAACCGTGGCGGAAGCAGTCATTGCGGCCTTCCGCGAGAAGAAACTCGTCGCCGAGGACAAGTTGGCGGATCTGACCACAAGCCTTGCCGGCGGCAGCCTGAAGGCAGAAGACTGGCGGCTGCTTGCCGAAACCGGAGTAGACAAGAAGGGGGAGGCGGGGGATGGCGAAGCGCATTGAGAAGCTGACCCTTCAGGGTTTTCGTGGGGCCACATGCCCCGTTGAGTTGGTATTCGATGTCAACAAGCCCGTCGTCATGATCTTCGGTGAGAACGGGACAGGCAAGTCCTGCATCGTCGATGCCATCGACTTTGCCTGCAATGGTGAGCCAGGCTCTCTGACCGACCGAAGTTCAACCAGCGTGAAGTCTCATCTTCCCTCTCTGGGGAAGAACGCTAAGGACCTGAAGGTCTCGCTTTCCTTCGACGGGCAAACGTGGACGGCGTTACTGGGCAAGAAGGGCGCCGAGATTGCGGGCCCTGACAGTCGGCCCAGGGCTCGCATTCTTCGGCGGAGCATGATCTTGGATGTGGTTGATGCCCAACCCAAGGAACGCTACGAAGCACTTCAGGGTTTCATCGCAGTGCCGGGTGTGCAGAAGTGCGAAACGGCATTGCGTGACGCGGCGAAAGCGGTCGTAGCGGACCTGAGTGAAGCAATCAGGGCAAGTCAGCAGGCCAAGGAGTCTTTGGAGACCCTATGGAAGGCCGAAGGAGGCCCTGGTAAGGGGTACTGGCTCTGGGCCAAGGATCAGGCGGCCAAAGACCCCACGGCTCTGGGTGCGGAAGTCAAGGCTGCCGACAGGATTCTCAAACAACTCACGGCGTGTGCCCAGGCACGCACCAGTTTGGCTGCGGCCGAGACAGACCATAAGGCAGCCAAGGAGTTGCTCAAGAAGGCTGAGGAGAACTTTGACAAGGCACAAGCCAGGCTGACAGGCATCGGCGGGAGCCTGATTGACGTTCTCAAGGATGCCGAGACCTATCTGAAGGAAAAGACGGACGCCAGGGATTGCCCGGTCTGTGAGCGGCCCATTGATGCAAAGCAACTTCAGAAGCGAATCGCGGATCGCCTTGCTGAAATCAAGGAAGTCGTGGAACTCAGGAGCAACGTCGATGATGCCATCGACCACGCCAAGCAAACCTGGGTTGTGATCTTTACTGAGCAGAAGGCCCTGGTGGTGCCCGCCAAGAAACTGGCGGTGCTGGCGAAGGAATCGGCCCTTGCTGAGATCACGGCGCTCAGCATCGACTGGTCGAGATTCCCTTGCCTGTTGGACCCGAAGTCTGAACTTACAGAGCCGGCAGTGGTCGAGGAGGCTCGTGCTCTTCTGGCCATTGTCGAAGCCTGCCAGTCGCCTCTTGAGGAACGACACGCCAGTTCCAGCAAGACCCTTAACCAACTCAATGCCATCCAAGGACACGTGAAGGCAGTCGAAGAGAAGACGAAGGACGCCATCGACCTTGATGCTCTCTCCAAGAGACTCTCCGCGATGCTGGATATCGTCGAGCAGGCCCGCAAGGACTATGTGACCGGCATCCTGGCGGCCATATCCGGCACCGTCGAGGAACTCTACCTGAAGGTCCACCCCGAGGAAGGCATTGGAGGAATCCGGTTCTACCTCAAGCCCAACGTCCAAGGTTCCCTTGAGTTCGACGGGAAGTTCCAGGGCGCCACCGAGGTTCCCCCGCAAGCCTACTACAGCGAGTCCCACCTGGACACGCTCGGCGTTTGCATCTTCCTGGCTCTTGCGCGGCATTTCCATGACGGCAACACTGTGGTTGTTCTCGACGACGTGGTCACGTCGGCGGACCACGCCCATGTGGGCCGCTTTATGAACATGTTGCACGACGAGGCGGTTCGGTACAACCAGTTGATCCTCACGACCCATTACCGCCCCTGGCGAGAGCGATACAGGTTCGCAAGAGGACCGGCTGCCAACATCCAACTTATTGAACTTCTACAATGGTCCTTGCCTCGCGGCATACGCTCCACCAAGACGAAACTTGCCGTCGAGGAATTGCGGGAGGTCCTGGCCGAGGAGCCTCTGGACCGCCAGTCTGTCTCCTCCAAGGCGGGCATCCTTATGGAGAGCCTCTTGGACCATCTTGCCTTGCTTTACGGGTGCAGACTTCCCCGCAGGGCCGAACCCGAATATACTCTTGGCGACCTGGCGGGTTGCATCGGCGGCAAACTGCGGAGGGCCCTCAAGGTCCAGCGAATGTCGGAGGAAGCCAAGGCCGATGAAGAGCCACAGGTTGAGGCAGAAACGGCTCTTGATAGGCTGCTTACGGCGGTCTTCAGCATCAACTGGATTCGCAACCAGGTGGGCTGCCATTGGAGTGAGCCAGGGCTTGAGGTGAGCGATACCGAGGTCAAGGAGTTCGCGGGATTGACGATCAGGTTTGCCGAGGCACTTGTGTGTGAGCACTGCGGGGAGGTCCCCCGCGTCGAGAGGGAGGGGGCGTATCATCAATGCGGGTGCGGCAGAACAAGGCTGCATCCCTGTAACAATCCGGACTGAAAGCGAAGAGGCGGGAAGTGGCCAAGTCGGGAAAACTCGAACTCACGTGGGTCGGCAAGGATGAGCGGGTGCGGCTGGAACCCCGCGTCCTTGTCGAGGACCCGTCGAAGTCCTACGGCGATCCCAATGCCGAGAACATGCTCATTTTTGGCGACAATCTTCTTGCCCTGAAGGCGTTGGAGCAGGACTTCGCCGGGAAGATCAAGTGTGTCTTCATTGATCCTCCATATAACACAGGTTCCGCGTTTGAGCATTACGAGGATGGCCTAGAGCATTCACTCTGGCTGTCGCTCATGAGAGACCGGCTTGAGCTGATTTGGCGGCTTCTTTCTGCGGACGGTTCTCTCTGGGTGACAATTGACGACAACGAGGGTCACTACCTCAAGGTTCTGTGTGACGAGGTTCTTGGTCGGGCCAACTTCGCTGCAAACATCGTCTGGCAGTCCAAGGACACTCCTGGCAACAATAGCGCGGGCATCGCCGAAACCCACAATCATGTGCTTTGCTATAAGAAATCGGAGATGTTTCGTCCCAACTTGCTGGCCAGGAATGCGAAGCAGATTGCCACCTATTCGAATCCGGACAACGATGCGAGAGGACCTTGGCTTGGCACTCCTTTGACCAGGGCGGAGCATCGGGACCGTGACTACTACGGTATTAGGAACCCCGCCGGTCGCGAGGTACTCCCACCCAAGGGAAGCAGTTGGCGCAGGCCGCCTGCGAAGATGAAGCAGCTCGCACGAGACAATCGTATCTGGTGGGGTAAGGGTGGGGATGCAGAGTTCCCGATGGAGAAGAAGTTCCTTTCCGAGGTGAAGGAAGGCGTTGTCAATCAGACATGGTGGCCTTACGAGTTTGCAGGAAGCACACGCAATGCGAGCGCGGAACTCAAGGGGCTGTTCGGTGGGGTCAAGGCATTTGGCACCCCTAAACCAGAGAAGCTCATACAGCGTGTTCTTGATCTTGCATCCGCGCCCAACGACTGGGTTCTCGACTCCTTCTCAGGTTCTGGGACGACTGGTGCTGTGGCGCACAAGATGGGACGCCGCTGGATTATGGTTGAACTTGGCGAGCATTGCTATACCCATATCATTCCGCGTATGCAGAAGGTCACTGACGGAACCGACCAAGGCGGTATCTCGAAGTCGGTAAACTGGCAGGGCGGTGGCGGCTTCAAGTATTATCGCCTCGCCGAATCCCTTCTGGTTCGCGACAAGGACCTCTCGACCAAGAGCCATCCGGTCTACATCATCAATCCTCGCTACAACGACAGGCTGCTCATCCAAGCCATCTGCAAGATCGAGAATTTCCGCTACCGAAACGAAGGCCGGTTGCACGGTATCAGTAGCGAGCGGCGGTTCCTCCACGTCACCACCCTGCTTCTGACCCAAGGCTACCTCGATTCCCTGGCGGAAGACATCGGACTGGACCAATCCCTGCTTATCTACTGTACCCGTAAGGTCCGTGGGCTTCGGGTGCCGGACAACGTCGAGGTGAAGAAAATTCCCCGCGATCTTCTCGCCAAGTGCGACTTCCAGGAGGATAAGTAATGGACCTCCCGAAGCAGATCACCCAGTACATGAGCCTGCGGGAGCCACAGGCGGAGGCACTCGAAGTCCTTCATGAGATCAGCGGCCCGCTGGACTACAAGACCGCATCCATCGCCTCCGTAGCGGCTACTGCCAGTGAGAAGAGCAGGTCAACGAAGCCGATTGAGTTCGACACGGCGTTCCCGTCCTTCTGCTTTGCCCTTGCGACGGGCGTGGGTAAGACCCGTCTCATGGGAGGCTGCATGTATTACCTCTGGAAGTCCAAGGGCTACCGGCACTTCTTCATCCTGGCCCCCAACATCACGATCTATGACAAACTGAGGGCGGAACTCTCGCCGGCACATCCAAAGTATATGTTCGTCGGTCTTTCGGATTTCCCGCGGCCCGATGTGTACGACGGCGACAACTATCTGCGTTTCAGGCCCGCGGCAGGGCTGCTCGAAGAGGGGCAGGCCCGGGTCTTCATCTTCAACATCAGCAAGATTTTCTCCCCCCGCACGGACACCGAGTTCAGATTCCATCGCTTCAACGAGTATCTCGGAAACTCCTTCTCGGCGATCTTGCGGGAGATGGACGATCTGGTGGTCCTGATGGACGAGAGCCATCGGTATCGCGGCAAGGCATCCTTGGAAGCCATCAATCACCTGAAGCCTGCCCTGGGCCTTGAGTTCACGGCGACGCCTCTGAAGGCCCAGAAGGATGTCATCTACGCCTTCTCGCTGGCCCAGTCGATGGGGCGGTTCATCAAGACGCCGACTGTGGTGACCCGGACCAACCTGACCACCTCGGACGAAGAGGAGATCGAGCGGCTGAAACTCCAGGACGGCATGACGCTGCACGAGAAGAAGAAGGGACGGCTTCTGGAGTACTGCGAGACCAAGGGGTTGCCGCTCGTAAAGCCCTTTGTCCTGGTCTCAACCAAAGACACCACCCATGCGGCCCAGGTGCGGGCGCTGATCGAGTCGGAGACCTTCTGCGAGGGGCGCTACAGGGGCAAGGTCATCGAAATCCATTCCGGCACGAGCGGGGCGGAAAGCGACGCGAACGTTGAACGCTTACTTGCAGTTGAGCAGCCGACCAGCACCGTGGAAGTGGTCGTCCACGTGAACATGCTCAAGGAAGGATGGGATGTTAAGAACCTCTACACGATTATCCCGCTACGGGCTTCCACGAGCGAGATTCTGACCGAGCAGACCATCGGGCGAGGGCTGCGGCTGCCTTTCGGCGTGGTTACGGGCGATGAGGACCTGGACGCCTTGGAGATTGTCTCGCACGACCAGTACGAACGCCTGATTGCCGAGGCCAGAAACAATCCGCTGTTCAAGGTGAAGCAATACAGCGAAGACGAGTTGCGGCCAGTCAAGACGGTTACGGTGACCCACAAGTTTCTGGATATGGAGCGGGTCCTTGACCGCCTTCGGACCGACCAGCACATCCTTTTTACCTCTGAACTGACGAATGAACGGCGGCTGAACGAGGTGGTGACGACGTTGGTTGCGGAGGAAACAGCCAAGCGCGAGCAGCAAACCCAAGCCGCAGCAGCGGCAACGGGTGAATCACCCGTCCCTGCGGTCGCCGAGCCTGTACTCTTCGGAGTGGCGCCCGAGAAAGTCGAGGAGAAACCGTTTGACGCCGAAGCGTATGCGGCAGAGTTACGAGAGCGCCTGCGGACCTACGCTTACCTTTTCATCGACGTACCACGCATTACGACCGACACTTCATCCGAGAGAAAGTTGGCGGCTTTCGAGGTGAAAGTCAACGTCGGACCGTTCGAACTGGTGGACCAGCGGCTCTTAGCCCATGATCTGGCTTCTGGCAAGGAACGCCTTGGCGACAAAGTGGAGGTCATGGAAGTTGAGAACCCGCGAGCCTTCCTGGCGGGGCGTCTCATCGACGCCGTTGAGGAGTTTGACGTGGCGAACGACAAGGATCCAGCCCTTGCCTTGGTGGATTCATATCTGAAGCAGATGAACGCCCCTTCCGACAAGTTGGGGCGACTGGTTCACCTCTACCGAGATCCCATTATTGGCGACCTCTGCAGCCAGGTGGAATCCCACATCCAGGACGAAACCAAGGTCGAGATCCGAGTCGGAAGCGGAATGATCCGGTTCGGCGGGTATGCCAAGACAGTCCTCGCCGTTGATGGGGTTGTTCCGTATACCCGGGATGTCCCAAGGGCAGACATCCGCCGGTATCTGTTCGAGGGGTATACAAAATCGCTGTACGACCAGGTGCCATACGACTCGACGCCGGAGAAGGACTTCGCCGCCCTCCTTGAACGAGATGCCGCTGTCCTAAAATGGATCCGGCCCGCTGAACGTGACCTGTCCATCGGATACCGGGGACGCGGCTACACGCCGGATTTCATCGTTGAGACGGCGGACAGAAAGTACCTGATTGAGGTCAAGGCACGCGATGAACTCCAACCCTTGGTGGCCACCGAAGTCCGTGATAAGGCGTTGGCGGCCATTCGCTGGTGCCAAGCGGCTTCGGGTATCCCGGCCGCGAAGCAGTGGGAGTACAAACTCGTTCCTGATGACGTTGTAGGACCAGCCGTGGATCTGAGATTCGTGCTGAGCCAGGCTGTTAGGCCGGCATGACTGCCGACCGGAGTCGGCCGGAATAACTGTAGTGTGTGCCTCTCTTGGGCATATGCACGGCAAGCGCTTTCAGGAGGAACAACATGGCCGCACGGTCGCCGAAGCTCGCGTCCCTGAGCGAGAAGGAACGTAAGGAACTGGAAGTGCGCCTTCTGGACCGCCAAACGAGGCAGTGTTTCATCTGTGAAGAGCCGATTGACCTTGTGCTCCATTCGGGGCAACTGGACATCGACCACATCGTGCCTTTGGCGGCGATGGGGCAGGACGAGGAGAACAACTTCGCTTTGGTCCATCTACACTGCAACCGCAGCAAGGGGACATCAGACCTCCGCGTGGCCCGTCGCATGGCCCAGTTTGAGAAGTTGCAGGGGAGCGCTAAGGAGAGGGGAGATCGCGGTGCCAACTTGGGGCACCTACTGGCGCAGTTCGGGGGGGCGAAGTCCGCGCTTCGGCTCAGGCATTCAGACGGCAAGGTCGAGTTCTCCCTAGCGGAGGCGGGCGACAGCCACATACAGTCCTTCCCGTTGTACAAGGACCCCCTCAGCGGTATGGAGTACTTCTTTGCGAACTTCCCACTACAATACCTCCACCACGACGACCGGATCAACCCGCGCCCCATTGGCGCCAACATCAGGGGGCTGATCGAGGACTTCGTTAAGGGATACCCGCAACTTCATGTTGCCCTGGGCTGGTGGGCCGCTGGAGTGGACGGTGCTGGGCCGCTGAAGGTGTTTGACGGACAGCACAAGGCAGCAGCGCAAATACTCCTTGGGGTCAGGGAACTGCCCGTCCGGGTGTTCATCAACCCCGACACGGACAAACTGCTGGAGACAAACACGCACGCCGGCGGGCCGCTGCGACAAGTCGCCTTCGACTCGGCCGTGATGCACCATCTGGGCAGCACCCTGTACGCGGAACGTGTGCGGCAGTATCAGCAGATGAAGAGCCTGCGGGAGGACGAGTACTCGTTTAGCGAGCGGGACCTCGTCACCTTCTTCAAAGGTGAGCATCGGGATATCCTGCGGTACATTCTGGACGCCACGCGGGACAATATCAGCCACAATAAGGAAAACAAGCTGATGGAGTTTGTGGCGTGGTCCGGCAAGGGTGCTGAGCGACCACTGGCCTACTCCACGATTGAGCGCACGTTTTTCCGCGAGTTCCTCTACAAGAAGCCACTCGAGATCCCGATTGACGAAGGTTTGTCCAGCGGAGACAACCCCCGCATGCTCGAACGTGAGCAGATGGTCCGGCTAATGAACATCTTCTCCGAGGTGTTTTTCGTCGGGCAGTGGGACTTGGAGTTGGGAGGCAACAAGTTGGAGGACCGGCTCCGCAAGGGCGATCCCATCTCTGAGGGCCATTTGCGGGCG
>Ga0315273_10012457_pt1 | contig 10908 bp, 5 predicted proteins | sample YL17G02_0_MG_FD_205753 | JGI IMG/M metagenome (GOLD analysis project Ga0315273, IMG submission 205753) | Sediment microbial communities from Yellowstone Lake, YNP, Wyoming, USA - YL17G02_0 | ecosystem: Environmental > Aquatic > Freshwater > Lake > Sediment | place: USA: Wyoming | collected...
CGGCCTTCTGGAAGAGCCCGTAGGCAGGCGCGTCGTCCAGCGGCAGGCGAGAGAGGTCCGGGCGCTCGCCGGTCTTCCCGGCGATCAGGCGCACCGCCTCCTCGAGCACCGAGAGCGTGCGCAGGCCAAGGAAGTCCATCTTCAGCAGCCCGACCTTCTCCACCGACTTCATGTCCCACTGCGTGGTCACCGACTCGTCCTTCTGCCGGTAGAGCGGCACGTGGTCGAGCAGCGCGCCCGGGGTGATGAGCACGCCCGCGGCGTGGGTCGAAGCGTGCCGGGCGATGCCCTCGAGCACCCGCGCGTTCTTGAGCAGCCGCGCGTACGGCTCGCCGCGCTGCGACAGGTTCTTCAGGTCGGGCGAAAGCTCGAGCGCGCGCCCCAGCGTCATCCCGAGCCCATCGGGCACCATGCGCGCCACCCGGTCCACGTCCGCGAAGGCGATCCCCAGCGCGCGCCCCACGTCGCGCAGCACGCCCTTCGCGCCCATGGTGCCGAAGGTGATGATCTGGGTGACGTTCGCCTCGCCGTACTTCTGCTTCACGTACTCGATGACCTCGCCGCGCCGCAGGTCGTCGAAGTCGATGTCGATGTCGGGCATCGTCACGCGCTCGGGATTCAGGAAGCGCTCGAAGATGAGCCCGTGCTCCAGCGGATTGATGTCGGTGATGTGCAGCGCGTAGGCCACCAGCGAGCCGGCCACCGAGCCACGCCCGGGCCCCACCCCGATGCCGCGGCTGCGCGCGAAGGCGATGAAATCGCGCACGATCAGGAAGTACGAGGCGAAGTCCATGCGGCAGATGACGTCGAGTTCGTACTCGAAGCGCTTGCGCACCTCCTCGGTGACCTCGCGGACGCGCGGCTCGAGCTCGGCCCAGGCGAGCTTGCGCAGGTGATCCTCGGGGCTGCTCTCCCCCGCCGGCAGCGGGAAGGCGGGCAACAGCGGCCGGCCGAAGGTCAGCTGCAGGTTGCAGCGCTCCGCCACCGCGATGGTGTTCCTGAGCGCGTCGGGGAAGTCGGCGAAGGCCTGCTCCATCTCCTCGGGCGAGCGGAAGTGCAGGTTCTCGATGCTCCGCATCCGCTTCGGGTCGTCCATCGTCTTCCCGGTCTGGATGCAGAGCAGGACCTCCTGCGCCTCGCTGTGGTCACGCTCCAGGTAGTGGTTGTCGTTGGTCGCCACCAGCGGGATGCCCGTGCGCGAGGAGAGGGCCCGCATGCGCCCGCGGATCTTGTCCTCGATCTCGATCCCGTGGTTCATGATCTCGAGGAAGTAGTTCTCCGCGCCGAACATCTCGCGATAGCGCAGCGCCGTGCGCGCCGCCGCCTCGTCGTCGTCCGCGAGCAGATCCGCCGCCACCTCGCCCTGCGGGCAGGCCGAGAGCGCGATGAGCCCCCGCGCGTGCTGCGCCAGGAGCTCATGGTCCACGCGGGGCTTGTAGTAGAAGCCCTCGAGGAAGGCCAGCGAGGAGAGCTGCATCAGGTTGCGGAAGCCGGCCTCGTCGCGCGCCAGCAGGACCAGGTGGTGCGTCCCCGACTCGCGCGTGCGCTCCGTGCGCCGGCCGCGCGTGACGTAGGCCTCCATGCCGACGATCGGCTTGATCCCGGCCTTGCTCGCCGCCTGGTAGAACTCGACCGCGCCGAACATGGCGCCGTGGTCGGTGAGGGCGAGCGCGGGCATGTGCATCTTCGCCGCCCTCTCGACCATTGCCTTGATCGTGATGGCGCCGTCGAGCAGCGAGTAATCGCTGTGGTTGTGCAGGTGGACGAAGTCGGCGAACTTCATTGCGCGCCCTGGCTAGCCCGGACGATTCATGAAGCGCCAACCGAGAGTGCGAGATGGGGCGCGGCGACAAGGCGCGCGAGCGGGCTGCACCGCAGGCGTGTCATGAAGACACGCCGAGGAGCACCCCGGTCGCGCAACGCAGTGGCCGTGCTCCAGATCGTGCTCGCAGGCGGCGCTTCATGAATCGTCCGGGCTGGGGTCATGCGTGGCGCGCGGATTACGCGCGAGTCCCTTCGCGGCCTAATCTAGCACAAAGCCCGCGTGGCGGCGGCGCACGTTTCCGGCACGGTCGGCGACCACGATCTCCAGTTCGTGGCGCCCGCTCGCGGGCCGGCGCAGCGGGCGCCAGCGCAGCGTGTTCTCGACCGCGTCCCATTCGCTCGGCACGCGACGGCCGTCCACGACGAAGCTCGAGCCGCGCGCGTCCACCCCGCTCCCCTCCTCGGTGATGCGGGCCTCGAGTGCCCAGCGCATCGCGACCCCGGCACCCTCCACCCGCGGCGGCGGCAGCAGCCGGATCCGCGGCGCCGCCATGTCGCGAAACAGCGCGAAGCGCCCCAGCGCACGCGTCTCGGCGCCGATCCCGCCCTCGCGCCGCTCGGAGTCCGCGCCCAGCCACTCCCAGCCACCCCCGGTGTCACGGTAGAGCGCGGTCGCCGCCGCCCTGCCGGCCGCAGGCGGGCCCCCCGCGGCCGGCCCGCGACGAAGGCCCGCCGCCTCGATCCCCACGCGCAGGGGCCTGCGCAGGGGCGTCAACGCCGGCCCCAGCGCGAACACGTGGCTGCGGGCCTTCAGCTCGTCCGGCGCCTCGGGGCGCCCCAGATCGGCTGCAGAGAGACGCGAGGTCTCGAAGAGCGTGCCGGCCGTCGCGCTCCAGGCGAACCCCGGCAGGCCGCCGCACGCCGCCGAGTCCGCAGCCGCCCAGGTGCCCGCGGGCACCGTCACCCCGCGCCCCCCCGCAGGCGCGGGCCCGAGTGCCAGCGTCTCGGTCGCCGTATGGCCCGCGGCATCCTGCACGATCAGCCGCACCGTGAACGGTCGGCCGCTCGAGGGCACGGCCAGGCCTCCGGCCCCGCCCTCCGCTGGCCCGCCGGCGCGCAGGACGCGCGGCCGGAAGCCGGGCGGCGCCCCGAGCACGACCGCGTGGCGTCCCGCTGGCAGCGCGCGGCCACGGTCGTAGACGAAGTCCACCTCGCTCATCCCCTCGGCCCACGAGACGCTGTCGAAGCGGCACTCGATCTCGATCCCTGCGCCTTCCAGCGCCACGCGCCACGGTGCCATGGTGAACCGCCCGTCGGCCCGCGCGTCCACCGCCTCGACGATAAGCCGCTCCTGGCCGATGATCAACGCCGTGTCGCGTCCGGTACACTCGACCACCTGCAGCCGACCCTCCCACGAGGCGTCCGCGCGCGAGCGCACGGGCGCGAGCGCCACGCGCCGGATGACAGGTCTTACCGTGTCCTCCACGCTCACGCCTGCGAGCAGCGGGTTGTAGGCGACATCACCGCGGCGGATCTCGAAGTGCAGGTGGGGAGAGTCCGTGCCGCTGCGACCGCTCCAGCCCAGGCGCTGCCCGGCGCTCATGCGGAAACGCGCCGGGTCCGGCCAGAGATCCTGTTCGTACTGGCCAGCCGAGTCCTGCACCGCCGCGACGTACGAGGCCAGCGGTTCGTCGAACGCATCGAGGTGGCCGTAGACCAGGAGCCGCCCGTCGTCCGCCTGCAGGTAGATCGAGCGGCCGTAGCCGACCCCCGAGGCCCGCACCCGCACGACACCGCCGGGGAGCGAGGAGTAGACCGGCAGACCGACCCGTCCGTCCGTTGCGAAGTCAAGCCCCGCGTGGAAATGACCGGGGCGGTATTCGCCGAAGCTGCCCGAGAGTTGCAGCGGCAGATCGAGCGGAGGATGGTCGAGCGGAGGGAAGTACTGCGGCGCGCGCATCGTCTCCGCGGACGCGACCTGCGCCCGGACCCCGGACACGTCCTCGGCCAGGCAGCATGAGAGGAGGATGCCGAGCGCCAGGAACCCGCGCCACATCCCCGCCATCGCCCCTGCCCCGCCTGCGCTCCTCATGGCCCTACTTCACCACGAAAGAGCGGCGCACGCGAATCCGCACCGCGGCCCCGCAACCCCCGGATCCCCCCCCTTCGCGCGTCTCCCGTTGCATTCCGCATCCTCCGCGCTGGCCGGCCATGGGCTTTGCACACCGCCACCCACCACCGAGTCCGATCCAAACCGGGTATCCCCTGCAAGGCGACCATCGGGGCTGGTTGGCACCCCGATTGCTCGTGCAATGCCAACCTGTGGCAGGAAGCGTGGTCTGACTCCGCTCGGGAGTCCCCCCCCACCAGGAACAACCTTGTCGCACAAGGAGGTCCGATCGTGAAGTCTCCCAAACACGTCGTTCCGATGCTGGTTGCGCTCACGCTGGCCGCGATGCTGGGCGGTTGCAGCAAGAATACGACCCCCACGGGCCTCGACCCGGCGCTCGACCAGGCTCCGCCCGCGATCCCCGCGCAGATCGTTGCGGAATTGGACGCCTCGACCGGCACCGGGGCGCTCGACTGGACCCCGAGTTCGTCGGCCAATGCCGCCAGCTATCAGATCTACCAATACGCGCCCAACCCGAATCGAGAGAGCGCGTATGTGCTCGTCGGCGAGACCGAAGCAGCCACGACGTACTTCATCCCGCCGTTGACGTCGCTGGGGATCTCTTACTACCGTCTGCGCACGACGTCGACCACGGGCGTGCAGAGCGGGTGGTCGGCAGCCGTCGCGATCAGTCCATCGCTGGGCGGAGACCCTGACCCCGGCGACGGCATCATTGTCAAAGTGAAGCCCTAGTCGCCGAACATCGTGCTTCAGGGAAGGAGTACGATGCGCGCTTGAGCGTGGAGGGAGCCACCCGTCAGACGCGCGAAATACAGGCCGGCCGGGACGAGGCGTCCACTCTCGTCCCGGCCGTTCCATGGTTCCGTCCCCTGCCCGCCGCGAGCGAGCCGCAGCGTGCGCAGGAGCCGCCCCGAGACGTCGTAGAGCCGGATGTCCGCGACGTTCTCACCGCTCCAGTCGAGCAAGACCGGCACCCCTGAGGGCCGCTGACGCACCGCCAGAGTCAGGCCATCGGGGATCACCGGATCCAGTGGCCGGGTGAATTCGACGACGTTCGAGCAACCGCTCGTATTCCCCGCCTCATCGTTCGTGCGCAGCCAGTACCAGCAGGTCACCCCGGGCCCGGCGGCGGGAACCGTGACGCCCTCGTTCGCGCCGGCCGTATCGGGCGCGGGTGCGGCAAGGCGCGTGGTGCCAGCGTCCATGCTCCCGATCGAGGACCTCAAGGTCGTGAACCGCAGATCGTAGGCCGCCGCCCGCCCGGTCTCGCCGTCGTCCCCCGGCGCCGTCCAGCTCAGACGCACGGAGTCGGGTGCGCTGAACTCCACCGCGAGGTTGCTGACCGTGGTGGGTGGGAGTGTGTCCGACGACGGGTACAGGCGACTGCCCGTGCGGGCGAAGTTGCCGCGCGGCGTGGCCCAGGTCTGCTGCATGGCGGCAGCGCTGCCCGCGCCCACGTCGTAGACGTAGAGCAAAGAGTCGGATCCTGAACCCGCCGCGATCTTCATCGCGCCGTCGCCGGCGAGATCCGCCAGCGTTGGATACGTCCCTGCCCCGCCGGGCTTCGGGAAGAATGCGATCGCCTTTGCGCTGTCGGTGAGCGCCACCAGTCCACCGGTCTGCATGAGTACGACCCCCCGCGCACCACCCCCACGGAGGGGACCGAGTACCGGCGGACCCTGCGGCGCGGCCGTCAGCGCGAAGGGCCAGCCCCGCCCGGCGGGTGCGACCCCAGCGGAATCCAGCACGATCACCCGATCGGGCGCGGTCGCCGGCAGCACGATCTCGTCCGCGCCATCTCCGTCGAGGTCCCCCAGTGCGGGGTCCGCCACCACGTAGGCATCCAGCGTCCAGCGCGAGCGCTCGCTGCCGTCCGGGCGCAGCCCGATGAGTTGCGCGCCGGCCGCCACCAGCACGACTGTGTCGCGTCCGAAGCACGCCACCACCGGCGCCTGCGGACCCGGGTCGAACGTCACCGGCCAGCCGGGCAGGAACGCCCCGTCGCCGTTCACTGCGTAGACCGTGCCGTCCCGGGTCGCCGCGATGATCTCGACCCCGGGCCGACCATCGAGTTCGGTGAGCGCCACCGGGGCGGCGAACCCCGAGGCGTCGGTCTCCACCGGGAAGCCCGCCACCACCGAGCCATCCACGTGCCAGGCGCAAAGCCGCCCGTCGCCCGCGCCACAGACGATCTCCCGTACGCCATCGCCATCCAGATCTCCCAGCGCCGGACCACCCGCCAGCGGCGGAGTTCCGCCGGAGCTCACCGGGAATCCGGGCAGCGCAGCACCGGTGGTGTCGAATCCGGCAAGCCAGCCGTTCTCGGTCCCCACAAAGAGTCCCACGCCCTGTCCACCGCCCAGGTCGGCGGCCGCCAGCTGACGCGCAGGCACGCCCGGCAGCGTGACGAGGGCGAGCGTGTCGCCGGTGAGCCAGTCCTGGATCAGGAGCCGCGCGTCGCTCATCACCCAGGCGAGCTTGCGAGTCGGACCGCTCAGCGGGATCGGGACCACAGGGCCGACGGAAGCTCCGGCCGCGCGCCAGGCGGTCGAGGTCGGCCGATCGTTCAGCGCCCGTTCGAGATTCAACCGCCCGGTGCCGTACCCGGTGCCGCTGTTGAGCGATGAGATATCATCCGCCGTCTCGCGCAGCCTCAGTTGCACTCCACGCGGCGGCAGCGGTCGCAGCCCGAGTGCCTTCTGCTGCGCTTCGAGCAGGGCCACCGCACCGGCGACGAGCGGGGCCGAGAACGACGTGCCGCTGAGCCCCGCAGGAGCGTTGTAGGCTGGCTGGCGGTAACCCAGGCTGTCGCTCGCGAGGGCCGCCCGGGCAATGAAGGTGGAGAAGATGCCCACGCCCGGGGCCGCGAGATCCACCCAGCTGCCGCGCGTCGAAAAGCTCGCTACCTGGTCGCTCGCATCCGTGGCGGCCACCGCGATGACGTCCTCGCGCCCGCCGATGTAGCTCGGTGAGTCGTTGTTTCCGGCCGCGGCGACCACCGTCACCCCCGCGCGGATCGCGGCGTCAAGCGCCACTCCCAGCCCGCTCAAGTCGAGGCTCATGAAGGAGCAGTTGATCACGTCCGCCCGCATGCGCGTGGCGTAGCGCACCGCCTGCGCCGCAAAGGACATATCCACCAGCCCGAGCGGGTAGCCGTTCTCCACCCAGGCCATGCGCAGCGGCATGAGTCGCACCCCCGGGGCAGCGCCCGCCACGCCGATGCCGTTGTCCGTCAGCGCGCCCACGAGCCCGGCCACCAGCGTGCCGTGGCCCGCGTAGTCGTTGGGGTCGTTGTCCTGGTCCCGCCAGTCCTCGAAGGGCGACACGTTGGCGCCGGTTGGCAAGCTCACGAAATCCCAGCCCCAGGTGTCGTCCACGAAGCCGTTGCCATCGTCGTCCACGCCCTGCATACCGCCCTGCTCCACCCAGTTCGTCCACAGCTGACCCGCCAGCCCCGCCACCGTCCCGCCCAGGTCCGGGTGGTAGGGGATCACGCCGGTGTCGAGGATCGCGACCACGATCGAGGTATCGCCGGTGGTGACGTCCCAGGCCTGGGGCGCGTGAATGCTGCAGCCCGAAGGCTGGTCGAACCACCACGACGAACTCCACAGCGAGTCGTTCGGCGCCGCGCTCACTGGTAGCACCGCGATGGGTTGCGCGCTCTGCACGTCGGTCATCCCACCCAGACGCACCAGCGCACCCTCGAGGTCCGTGCCCTGCGGCAGATGGGCGATGTAGAACGCCGTGAAATCCGCATCCGCCGAGCCGGCGGGCGGCGGCGTCTCGCCGCGGAACTCGGGCTCGAACCAGGCGCCCAGTTCGGCGGCCGCCGCGTCCAGAGCCGCGAGCCCCAACCGCGGGCGCGCGACGCCCGCGTCCGCGGCCGCCGCTCCCGTCGCGCGGGCCGCTCGCGCGCGTTCCGCCGCCGCGGGCACCAGGCGGACCTCGATCCGGTCGGCCACGTAGGACGGCCCGCTCACCACCTCGCGCCGCACATCGCGCACGGGCAGATCGAGGGCCCGCGCGGCCGGCGGGACCAGCAGGGTGAGCAGCAGCACGATAAGGACGACAGGACGCACGGTCACCCCGGCAAGACGCGCGACCACAGCCCCCCCAAGAAGGGGCGGGCCCGACCGCGTCACCCCTAAAGTCTAGGGAGCGCATCCGAGTGGGGTCAAGGCGGACCCGGCGGGACCCCCGCCTCGCGCTTGACGCCAACCGGGGGCAGCGGGCACACTCCGTCGCCGTCTGTGAAACGACGCTGTGAACTTGCCACCGGAGGGAGCCTTGGGGAGTCCGGACCGCGACCATCTCCGCCGGATGCTGCTTGAGCGTTCCATGCGCTTCGGCGAGTTCGTGCTCAGCTCCGGGGTCACCTCCAACTACTATATCGACGTCCGCAAGACCAGCCTCCACCCGCAGGGCCTGCAGTGGATCTCGCGGCTGTTCTGGGAGCTGCTGGAACCGGAAGGGATCACCGCCATCGGGGGGCTCACCATGGGCGCCGATCCGCTGGTCGCCGGCCTGATGCTGCACAGCGTCCAGGCGGGCCGTCCGCTGGACGGCTTCCTCGTGCGGCGCCGCGCGAAAGACCATGGCACGCGCGGCCAGGTCGAGGGCAACCTCGCCGGTCACAAGCGCGTGGCCATCCTCGACGACGTCATCACCAGCGGCGAGAGCGCCCTGGTCGCGGCCGAGGCGGCGGAGTCCTACAAGGCCCAAGTCGTGCGCATCGTCACCGTGGTGGACCGGAACCAGGGCGCCGCGCAGGTCTTCCAGCAGCGCGGCTACCCGTTCACCGCGATCTTCACCGTGAACGACCTGATGCCCGCGGAGCGGGGCTGAGCGGCGCGCGATGCCGATGTCAAGGTCCGGGAAGCTCACGCCGATGACCCCAGGGCCGGCAGGCTCATCTCCACGTTCCAAGGTCCGAGGAAGCTGACCCATGTTCGAGAGCCATTTCGGGCTGCGCGAGAACCCCTTCGCCTCGGGCCACCAGTCGCGTTTCGTCTATCCCAGTCACGAGCACCAGGAAGCGCTCGCTCACCTGCGCTACGGCATCGAGAACCTCGAGCCGTTCGTGCTCATCACCGGCGAGGTGGGGACCGGCAAGACGACCGCTCTGTTCGAGGCGCTCGTCGAACTGCAGACGCGGGTCTCGGTCGCGCTCATCAACAACTCCGCGCTGACCCGCGCCGAGTTGCTCGAGGAGATCTGCCTGCGTTTCGGTATCGGCGGCGCGCCATCCGTCACGAAGCCGCAGGCCCTGACCCGGCTCGAGCAGCACCTGCTCGCGCTGCGCGGACGCGGCGAGCGCGCCATCCTGCTGCTCGACGAGGCGCAGAACTTCGACCGCGAACTGCTCGAGGAGATCCGGCTGCTCTCGAACCTCGAGGCCAGCGGCGAGAAGTTGGTGCAGATCATCCTCGTCGGCCAGCCCGAGCTCGAGGCCAAGCTCTCGCTCCCCGAACTGCGCCAGTTGCGCCAGCGGATCTCCGTGCACTACCGCCTGCGTCCGCTGAACCCCGAGGAGACCGGGCGCTACATCCAGCACCGCATCAGCGTCGCCGGGGGTGATGCGCCCCGCGTGTTCCCGTTGGAAACCTGCACCGAGGTCCATGCCGTCACGAACGGCATCCCGCGCGAGATCAACCAGATCTGTGCGCAGGCCATGCTCGACGCCTACGTGGAGGGCTTGCCCAGCGTGAGTCCCCAGCACGTGCGCTCCGCTGCCCAGGAGACCACCTTCCAGAGCGTGCTGCCCGCGAGCGACACCGACCCGCGCCTGCCGCCACTACCCGCGTGGCCCGCGGCCGTGCCGCCCCCACCGCTTGCGGCGCGGGCCCAGTCCGAGGCACCGCAGACCGGCACCGAGGCGAGCCGCTGGGGCACCGGGACCTCGCCGCTCGCGCCGCGGCCGGAGAACGCCGACGCCACGCCCGAGTCGCCTGCTCCGCCCGCGTTGACGCTGGAGGAGGTCCAGAGGATCGAAGTCCCGCGCGCGCCGGAGCACCCTGCCACGCCCCCGCAACCCGGCCCGGGGACGCGCTACGCCGCCGAGAGCGCTCTGGAGCCTCCGGTCCCGAGGACGGCACTCCGGGCGCCCGGAGCGCCAGGCGCGCGCTCCCCTCGCGTCGGCGCACCCCCATCGCGGCTCTACGACCGCATGCGCGACGAGGAGCCGGAACCGCCCTCGCACGCTGGCATCAAGTGGCTCATCGCGCTTGCGGTGGTCGCCGTGGTGGTCATCGGTGCGATCCTCATGTTCCGCTTCGGACCCTGGGCCAAACCTAAGACACCTGTGCCCCCGGCCGCCACGATACTCCCGATCGACATCCTGGCCGCCGTACCGAGCGACTCGACCGCAGCGCGGCTGGGCATCGACTCCACCCCGGCCGACACGTCCGTGGCGACGGCACCCACGACCGAGACGACCCTCGCGGCCCCGGCACCTGTGATGGCGCCTCCGCCGATCGCGATCGCGAAGCCCATCGTCGTCACCCCACCGGCCGCGCCGGTGACGACTCAGGAGTTCAGCCTCTCCGTGGGCACCTACCTGGACCGCGCCCGGGCCGAGTCCGAACTCGCGCGCATCGCCGGAGCGAGCGGGCTGACCGGCCGGATCGCCGAGGTGCGCAAGGAAGACACGACGATGTACGCCGTCATCCTCGGTGCGTTCCCGAATCGCGACACCGCAGAGCGCAAGGCTGGCGAGTTGGTCTCGAGCGGCGCCGTGGACGAAGCGAGGGTCCTCTCACGCACGGTCCGCACCAGACCCTGACCCACAACACCGCGCCCGTGGGCCCCGCTTGCACGGGGTCCACGGGCGCATCTAAGGTGTGCGCCCCCTGCAGCATCTGCGTCCCTATCGTCTAGAGGCCTAGGACACCGCCCTTTCACGGCGGCGACACGGGTTCGAATCCCGTTGGGGACGCCAACAGGTCACCCTACCCGCACGCCACACGCCGGAAGGCCGATGCCATGATTCATGGCTCCTGTCGCCGCGCGACAGG
>Ga0315273_10012458_pt1 | contig 10908 bp, 8 predicted proteins | sample YL17G02_0_MG_FD_205753 | JGI IMG/M metagenome (GOLD analysis project Ga0315273, IMG submission 205753) | Sediment microbial communities from Yellowstone Lake, YNP, Wyoming, USA - YL17G02_0 | ecosystem: Environmental > Aquatic > Freshwater > Lake > Sediment | place: USA: Wyoming | collected...
CAAAGTGGGACTTAACTTATAGTTTAGTAAATAATAGTTCGACTAAGTGGGATGCTGCAGAAGGAAAGGTAACAGCCTCAAGCAGCAAGTGGGATGCTGCCTACGGAAACTTGTGGGCTAATTACAAACTGATGCAGATAGGCGGGTTTGCCACAACAACCGGGAATCTGGTTGTGGCCAGCGGAACAAATGGCTGGACAACCTTAGGAATTGGAACAGATAATCAGGCTTTAGTGTCTTCATCTACGGCCCCCGGAGGAGTTGCCTGGCTTACCTTGCCGGTTAGCAGTGCAAGTTTAACCGGCGGCCAAGCCAACTATGTTCCTCTCTGGTCCAGCGCTTCAGCCCTTTCCACATCCACCATTTTTCAGATTAGCAATGGTTATATCGGTATAGGCACAACAACTCCCACCACTACTTTTACTGTCTACGGAACAACAACATTTTTAGGCGGCAGCGTTCTTTTTAACGCTAATCCAGGAAGTGCTTTGAATATAGTCGCCGTAGGTTCCGCTCCTTCTATAGATATGTTTAATATAAGTAACTATGGGTTTGGCGTAACAAATGCAGGAGTCAGCGCTATAGAAGTTAATTATTCTGGCGGTTCGGCAGCAATTGAATCTTCAGCTGTCAGGGTTGATTTGACGCCGGGAACGCTTACCGGCTCCACTTGGAACGCTTTTAGGGTTGCGGCCAGCACAACGGGCGTTGTGACCGGCATAACTGAAAATGGGCTGAGTGTTGAAGGGCCAACCTCGCCGGGCGCCGGGACAGAAATTGGTTTGAGTTTTGTTAACAATTGGGATTATGAAATTAATTTTGAAAAAGCAACGACATCAATCATACGTCTTCAAGCTACAAGTACTTTTGCTTCCCTTTCAATTAGAAACGGTTCAACTACTGCCGACGACTTATTTAAAGTCGGCAGCTTCAATAGTGTTTTTGGGGGATTTGCTCAATCAGGAGCTTTTATAGAAAAAAACTCTTATTTCGGAGAAGAGTTTAATGTATATCGTACTCCTTCTACTACTATATCAACAGGCGGTGCACAATTAAAAACACAGGTAAGAGGAGATTTTAGGCCATCAGGAATTGCAACAGGAACAATATCAGCGGCTTCTTTTATGACTACAACGGTATCCAGTTCTACCTGCACATTTTCAAATCTTAATTCATTAAATGGAATTGAAAGAATAACTCCTAGTTTTAGCGTTGGTGGTGGTTCTACAACAACTTGTTCGGAGTTTATGGTAGACGGAACTTCAGCAAATACATTATTAGGAGGGTTTCAATTAGGTAGTTTACCGATTATTACAATAAAAGCAGGAGTATCAACAACCACGCTTATGAGGCAAGCAAGATTTGTGATTGGTATATCTACGACCACCAGCGCGACAACCACAGTTCCTAATATGGGAATATTCTTTACCAATTGTACAACTCTTGGTTGTAACGTTAGCGGAGCAACAGAATGGATTGCAGGTATAAGAAGTGGCGGCAGTACTTACACTACTTCAAGCTGTAATGGCCAGCAAATTTTACCGAATAAATTCGCCTATATGAGAATTGAAGCAAGAAAACAAGATGAAATTCATATGTTTCTTGATAACGATGTTTCTAATGGGATAAACGAAACAGAATGCGGTACAGGCACAACCACCAATCTTCCTTCAGCGACAACCAGAATGGGCATGTATTTTATGGCTGGGGCAAATGGAGGAGCGGCTTATGGTTATAACCTTGATATTGATTATTTCCTCTCTTGGCAGGATGATTCCGGTATAATGGACAGCACACCTAGTACACCTTCAGTCATGACAATTGAAGATACTCCTGCCACCACCACTCCTTTTGACGCCAGGAAATTGCTTATGGATTTAACCAGCGGAAAAGATCTATTGGCTTCAAGTACAGACATACAACAACTTACTTCCGATCGCTTGGTTGCCAATCTGGAAATTATTACTCCAACTATTTTAGCCGATGGCTTAACCATAAATACAATAAGCGCCTTTGATAAAGAATTAAGCTTAAAAGGAGATATCATATTTTTCGGTCGTCCCTACTTTACCACTGACACTGCCGGATTTGCCGTAGTAAAAAGCGGAGAAAGAAAAGTTGACGTGGTTTTTGAAAGAGAATATTTGGAACAGCCGATCGTCAATGCATCAATATCTTTGGAAGAAGATAACGCTGCCAACGATGAATTGATTTTTAATAACAACATTAGCTATATTATTACCAAAAAAAGCGTGAACGGTTTCACAATAATGTTAAATAAGTCGGCGCCGGAAGATATTAAATTCAGCTGGATTGCTCTTGCGGTAAAGGGTGCCAAAACCTTTAGTTCGACGGAAAACAATACTCAACCTGTTCAAAACTCAAGCTCCCAAGAGAATTTACCAGAGGAAATTTTACCAGCCAGCTCTACTGATGAAATAATCCCAGCCACCAGCACTGATTCCGTTTCCACATCATCGGAGCCTTCCGATACTTCTTCTGAGCCCGAGATAAGCGAACCTTCCACAGAACCCTCTACAGAACCTTCTACAGAACCTTCCATAGAACCTGTAGTAGAGCCCACCACAGAATCTGCCATAGAACCCGTTATCGAGCCCATCCCTGAAATAACTCCGTGAATTTAATCAGCCGATAAATTTTAAAGGTCAGAAATAAATTTTATTAAAAATTTCATAAAAATATGCTTGAAAATATCCCGGAAAAGACAAAATCGGAAAAGATAAATAAATTCATCATTATTGCAGTTATTTTAATTTTGGGCGGCACCTCCTGTTATTTTTATTATCAGTTTATAAAGATAAAACAGGATCCTCAGAAAGTAGTCAAAGAAGAAATCAAAAATCTTCTTGCCCAGATTTCCCAAATTATTGTTTTGCCGGAAGGAGAAGAGCCGACCGTGGCTACCGTTACCGACCCTGAGCGGTTAAAAGACCAGCCGTTTTTTGCCAAAGCGAAAAAAGGAGACAAGGTTTTGATTTACACCAATGCCAAAAAGGCGATTCTTTATGATCCGCAGAATAATAAAATTGTTGAGGTTGCCCCGATAAACATCGGCAGTTCCCAGTCGCCGGTCTCCACCAGCACGTCTCAGTAATAGAAATTTATTATGGTCAAAACCAGGAAATTTTTAGCGGTAGTTATTTTGATATTGTCCGTATCGGTTATTTTTCATATTGCCAGAGCTGAAGATTACCAGAGCGGCAGCTTCATTTTAAGAGACCCGGTGTTTACCACAGAAGGAGGAAGGTCGGTTTCAGTCAGTTTCGAGCAAATAGCCGGTGCCGGCCAGACCATTAGCGGGGAGAGCACCAGCACAACTTTTATCCATCGGGCAGGATTTCTTTATTTCCCCGTTGCTTCTTCCCCGGTGCTTACCGGCACTGCCGGAGACGGCAAAGTAACCTTGAATTGGACCGTTTCCACCGGAACATTGGCCAACATCACTACTTACGATGTCGGCGTGGCAGCGGTTTCCGGCGGACCCTATACCTTTGAATCAGCCGGGAATGTCCTTACTTTTGTTAAAAACGGATTGACGAACGGAACCACTTATTACTTCCGAGTTCAGTCCAAGGCCGGGGTATTAATTCTTGCCCAGTCAAACGAATTTTCAGCTGTGCCGGTTGGAGTAGTGGTACCGCCAACGCCACCCGGTCCCGGTGGAGGAGGAGGCGGTGGAGGAGGAGGCGGCGGAGGCCAGCCGGCAAAGGTTATTATTACCGGGCTTGCTTATCCTTCTGCCCCTGTCACTGTTTTAGCCGACGGAATGGTAATTGGTGTGGTTAAGGCCAACTCGGAGGCTAATTTCAAATCAGAAATAAACAGTTTGAACAGCGGCACCTACACTTTCGGCCTTTGGGCCGAAGACAGTAAGGGCAGAAAATCCATTATTTTTTCTTTTACCGTTACTCTTACTTCCGGTATGACAACCACCATTTCCGGCATTTTCATTCCGCCGACTATTGAATTGGATAAAGTAAGTCTGGCCAGGGGGGAAATTCTAAATATCCTGGGGCAAACCGCTCCGGAAAGCGAAATTACCATTTCGGTTGAATCGCCGCAGGAAATTAACGAAGAAACAGATGCCAGCAAAACAGGGGATTGGAAAATTCCTTTTTCAACCAGTCCCTTGGCAGACGGCATGCATACCACCCGCGCCAAAGCTAAAACCCAGGACGGTTCTCTTTTAAGTTCTTATTCTAGGGTTTTGAGCTTTGCCATCGGCAAATACGTGGTAAGCGAACTTTGTCCCAAAGCTGATTTTAACAAGGACGGAAAAACTAATTTAATCGATTTTTCCATCATGCTTTATTGGTGGGGAAAGTATAATCCCTGTGTTGACCAAAACCAGGACGGAATAGTTAATCTGCCCGACTTCAGTATTTTAATGTACTGGTGGACGGGATAAAAAAATGAAAAAATATATTTCAAAATCAAAAATCATCATTATTTTAATCTTTGTTTTTGCTTTGTTTCCTTGCGTTTCTTTCGCCGCCAAGCTCTATTTTGAGCCGTCGGAAGGGAATTACTACCAAGGAGATAATTTTATAGTTGCGGTAAGAATTGATTCCGATGCCGAATGCATAAATACGGTAAAAGCCAATATCGGATTTCCCCAGGATATTTTAGAGGCAACTGAGTTCAGCCAGGGAAATTCCATTCTGACCCTTTGGGTTAAAAATCCGGAGATTTCCCAGGATTCGGGCCAGATTTCTTTTATCGGCGGAACACCGGGCGGTTTTTGCGGCAAACTGGCAGGAGACCCGGAAAAAAGCAATCTTTTGGGAAAAATCATCTTTCAGGTAAAAAAACTTAATATTTCCGATAAAACTACGGCTACAATTAAGTTTTTAACCGACTCCCAGGTTTTATTAAACGACGGTTTCGGAACGCCGGCCAAGCTGGTCGGCCAGAATGCCGAATTCAATATTCTTTCCGTTGCAGCCGAGACTCCCAAAACGGAATGGCAGGAAGAATTGAAAAAAGACAATGTTCCGCCCGAAGCTTTTGAAATTAATATGCTCAGAGATCCTTCAATTTTCAACGGTAAATATTTCATTGTTTTTTCCACCACCGACAAGCAGACGGGAGTTGATTTTTACGAGGTAAAAGAAGGAAAAAAAGACTGGAAAAGAGCAACCACCAGTCCCTATTTATTGCAGGATCAATCATTGACGAGTATAATAAAAGTGAAAGCACGCGACAGGGCCGGCAACGAGAGAATAATTGAACGCCAGCCCCTGAGAAAACTGACATTTTACTGGTTGATTATTTTAGTTTTGATATTGGGGGTAATAACAAGTTGGTTTTTAAAAAAGAGATTAAAATCCAAAACTGAAAAATGAGGAGGGTATTTTTCATCTTAATTATTTTCTTATTATATTTCGGAATTGTTTCCGATGCGCGGGCCATCGGCGCTTCTTTGTATTTGTCTCCTTCCGCCGAAACCTATACCGTCGGCAATACTTTTTCCGTGCAGGTCAAGGTTAATACCGGGGGAGTCGCGATTAACGCGGTTGACGGCACTTTGGTTTTTAATCCCGACAAACTAGAAGTAAGAAGCGTTTCCAAGACAGATTCTATTTTGGCCCTCTGGGTTCAAGACCCCGTTTTTTCCAATTCGCTTGGAACTATAACTTTTGGCGGGGGAAAGCCTTCCCCAGGCTATGCAGGAGCATCGGGAGTAGTCATTACCATTACATTTAAAGCCAAGACCGCCAGCTTTGGTATGGCCAATGTGACTTTTGCCGGGGGTTCGGTTTTGGCCGACGACGGAAAAGGAACCAACGTTTTAACCAATATGGGTTCTGGAGCTTACAAGCTTATTGCCAGAGAAATTACTCCCATTGAGCCGGGAGAGATACCCACGGAAGAAGAATATGTTCCGTCAGCTCCTTCGCAATCTCCGGCCGCACCTGAAATCTTTTCTCCCACTCATCCTAATCCCAACCAATGGTATCCTAATAAAAATCCGGAATTCAACTGGAAACTGCCCACAGACGTTACCGGCGTAAGCTTGCTGCTTAACCAGTCGCCAAGCTCCAATCCCGGTCCCAATTCGGACGGCATGATGGAATCGAAAAAATATGAAAACATTGAAGACGGGGTTTGGTATTTCCACGTTAAATTTGAAAATGAATACGGCTGGGGAGCGATTACCCACAGAAAGGTTTTAATCGATACGCAGACCCCGGTGCCCTTTGAGGTAACGGTTGACAACGAAGGCGATCCGCTCAATCCCACACCTATCTTTATCTTTCAGTCCGAAGATTCCGTCTCCGGCATAAAATATTATGAAGTGAATGTCGGCGGCCAGAAAGCCACGACTACTGCTTCCACCAGAGAAAATCCTTACCGGCCTTTGCCGATTCCTCCGGGCAAGCAGACGGTTGAAGTAAAAGCCTTTGACAGAGCCGGCAATTTCGCTTCCGCTTCTGCTGGTTTTGAAATTTCACCTCTTCCCACTCCGGAAATCACCAAAATTCCCAAGAGCATCAGGATCGGCGATATTTTAGTAATAGAAGGAAAAACTCTGCCTGTTTTAACAGCAAGAGTATATATCCAAAAATCCAAGGAAGATCCTATCATAGTCAAAGCCAAGCCGGATTCGGAGGGAAATTTCATTCTCAGTTACGAAAAGCTGTTGTCAGAAGGAGATTATTTGGTCTGGGCTCGGGCTGAAGACAACAGGGGAGCTCTCAGTTTCCCGACCCCCAATTATTCTTTAAAAATTGGTTTGCCCCCCTTCCTTAAGTTTGGTAAAATGGCTTTAGATTACCTTACAACTATGATTACTTTAATTATTTTAATCGTCGGACTGATAGCCGTAATATTTTACGCCTGGTACAGGATTGAAATTTGGAGAAAAAGAGTCAGGAAAGAAACCAAAGAGGTTACCCAAAGCGTTACGGCCGCTTTCCGGGCTTTGAGCCAGGAAGTGGAAGAGCAGATTGAAGCGCTGGACAGAAAGCCGGGCCTGACCAAAGCGGAAAGAGACCTGCGCGACAAGCTGCAGGAAGCCTTGGAGGTTTCCGAAAGGTTCATCACCAAAGAATTGGAAGACGTTGACAAGGAATTGGAATAAATATATATTCCCAAAAATTAAAAACGGCAGTCTTTTGCTGTTTTTTATTGACTTTACAAAAATGCGCTTAATCTCATTAAAGATAGTGCGCTTACATGGTAAAATACATATATATATAGTTTAATTTTAAAACAATGGCTGTAGAAAGGGATAAAAAAACAAAAATTTCTTTTGATCTTAATTTGCTGCTTTGCTTTGTCTTGGTCGTAACTCTGATTTTGTATTGGCTTAAAATTTTTCCTTTTAAAGACGAAACCGTTCTGATTGCTATTTCTTTTGTTGCTACTCTGACAGTTTTTTTCGGTGCTTTTCGCGCCCTGCAGAATAAAAGAATCTCCATTGATTTGCTGGCCAGCATCGCCTTACTGGTTTCTTTAATTGAAAAAGAATGGGTGTCGGCCATTTTCATCAATCTGATGATCGCTTCGGCCAGGGTTTTCATAAGTTATGTTAAAATCAGGTCCCATTCGGCCATCAACAGCCTGATGAAATTAAAGCCCCAGAAAGTGAGAATATTGGAAGACGGAAAGACAATGGAAATTCCGGTGGGAAAAGTTAAAAAAGGCGACAGAATTGTCATTAATCTGGGAGAGGGGATTCCGGTTGACGGTTTTATTGAAGAAGGAGAAGCAGCAATCGACCAATCTTTGTTAACCGGAGAATCGGCGCCGGTTTTTAAGAAGAAAGGGGATAAGGTTTTAAGCTTTACCAATGTTTCTTCGGGTAATTTGATCATCAGGGCGGAAAAAATAGGCAAAGAAACAACTTTTGAAAAAATCATCACTTTGGTTGAACAGTCGCAGATCAACAAGGCTCCTATTTATACCTTAATAGACAAGTTCGCCAACTGGTATGTTATTCTTACCATCTTGGGTTCTTTTGTTATTTATTTTTTTTCCAGAGACATACAATTGGTTTTAGGTCTGCTTTTGGTCAGCTGCGCCGACGATATTGCCATAGCCACGCCCATAGCTCTGATGTCGGCCATCACTCATAGCGCAAAACACGGAGCAGTCATTAAGGGAGGCGATTATCTTGAAGCCATGGCCAAAGTTAAAACTATAATTTTCGATAAGACCGGCACCTTAACCAAAGGCAAATTAAAAATTGAAGACATTTTTTCCTTCAATGGGCAGACCAAGGAAAAAGTTTTGCATTTGGCGGCTATTGCTTCTTCTGGTTCGAACCATCCCATTGCCCAGACAATCGTTAATTATGCCAAAGAGAAAAAGATTGTTGTCAGCGAACCGGAAAGACTTGAAGAGCATGGAGGCAAGGGAATAAGCACTTTTTACAAAGACAAAGAGATTTTAATCGGCAAATTGTCTTTTTTTCAGGAAAGCAACATTAAGATGAGCGGGGAGCAGGTTTCAGAAATCAAAAAGGAGATATTAAGGGGATTGAATGCCACTTTGGTGGGTTATGGCAAAGAATTAATCGGATTTTTAACTTTGGCTGACGAATTAAAGCCCAAAGTCAGGGAAACCATGGAAGAATTTAAAAGATTGGGAGTCAAAAAAATCATTATGCTTACCGGAGATAATGAAAAAATCGCCCAGAAGGTTTCGGCCAGCGTGGGAATCGACGAATTCCACGCCAATCTTCTGCCGGAACAAAAATTAGAATATCTTAAAAAGCATTTAAACAAAAAGCATAAGATTGCCATGGTGGGGGACGGGGTTAACGACGCTCCGGTTCTGGCCATGTCGGACATCGGAATTGCCATGGGTGCCATCGGTTCCGACGCGGCCATAGAAGCGGCCGACATCGCCATGATGAAAGATGATTTGTCCCAGATTCCGGATCTGATAAAGATCGGCCGTTCCACAATGAAGGTTATCCGCCAAAACCTTTTGATCTGGGGGATTTTAAACGTTTTCGGTTTTGCTTTGGTTTTTCTCCACGTCCTTAATCCTTCGGGCGCGGCCACATATAATTTCATTACTGATTTCATCCCTATTTTCAATTCTTTGAGGTTGTTCAGATAAATGGATGATTGCAATTTAAAAAAAAAGAGGCAAAAACCTCTTTTTTGTTTTATTAAAATAAAAAAGGGAGTACTTTTTGTTTTTTAAAAAGTAATCCCCTTAGTCTCAGAAAGTAGTTTCTCTGTTTTTAATCATCCTCCTGTTTTGTTCCCTGATCTGTGCCTTGGTCAACTTTCTGTCCGGCGGAACTAATTTTTTAATCAGTACGCCGTTCTTGTGTCCGTTTGAACTTCCTTTTTTAGCAAGAGGCATAATAACGCCTGATATGTTTATAGCATATATGGGTTATTTTGTCAAACTTTGATTTGACAAATTAAATATTTAAGATATAATACAAAAAGAGGTGTAAAACATGGTAGAAGATTTTGATGAAAAGGGTCTTTATGTGCTGAATCAACTCAAAAACCTTATTAGAAAACATGGGGGTAGGGTTGATAGCGGTAATAGTGATTGCATCGCCTGGATGTCGGAACACAATGGTTCTTGTGCCGGGTGTTCTTCAAACCTTGGCTGTACGAAATTAACGCAGTTATTGCGTCTTCAGCTTCCTGTCAATTTGGAAGAAAAGCAGGTTATCGAGCTTATGAAAGGCGTTCTGAAGGCCCAGACAGTCGAGGGGGTCGTAGAAGCCTATCCCTAAAGTCCAATCTTTGGACATTCAAGGTTCCAAGACCAAAAAGGTTATTGGAACTTTTTTATATAGTTAATATTGTATTTTTCTGAATTTTTGCTTCTTTATATATATTTTTGAAGCCCGGAAGGGCTGTTTTTGGTTTATTTGAACTATATTATTCGTCAATTTGGCGGTTTTTTAATGAAGAACTTGACCTTTTATTTTATTAATATATATTGGTGTCAGCACGGTAAATTCCCAAATTCTGGCTTTACCGGGAGGAAACAATGATCAAGGGAGACAATGACACTCTAGGAATAGAATTGGTTCGGGAGGGCAAGGTACTCCGTTTCATAGGTCATTTTACAAAAGAAATTAAATCGGAAATGATCATGTATGTCGCTGATGCACGGACCATGTTCGACAGCACTGGTCTCACGGAGTTGAAGGCGAAAGATGGAAGGGTCGTTGGCGTTATAAGCTATGAGCCTCAAGGAACCATCTTTTATTTCATTGCGAATCAAGGCATGGATTTGATTTCTGTCGACAGCAACAGCCTGAAGAAGGCGGTAATGAAGGCTGTGCGCGGCAAATCTGCGCGTGGCGGTAAACCCGATCAGAGACGTGTTTCATCGAAGAAACAGTCTCTTTTTTATTTAATTTTTAAAAAGGTTCAGCTTGACAACGATAAGGGTTGGATTAATATATCATATTACTTTAGCCGCAAAAGCGCGGCTTAGTATGGAGGTGTTAAAACGACCAGACAGAATAATGAAGCAGTGCATCTGCTGCTTGCAAGAGAAGCTTTCTGCATTGAAAGTTGGAAGAACTGGAAGGAACTTTGGGGAAGAGCATTCCCAGCAGAGCTTCTTCATAGTTTACTCCACGTGGGATTCGAGATTGACTGCAGTTATGATGAGGCGGTCGAACGCATCCGTTTGTACCTTAAAATAGCTGACAGTTTTTCGGATTCTTCGTTCTTTTTCGAGCATCCGGTTCCCAGAGACAGATCCTATTCCGACCTGAAAAGGTTTGGTCTTAAGATAGAGAGATCAAGTGATCTGCGAAAAGAACTGAGCAGAAAAGCATTCCATGTGCTTTGCCAGAATTTTTTCAAAAATACGGATAAAAATCCTTATTCAATCTATCCGTCCTGGGCAAAGTCTGTCATTGATCCGAAAGTTTTTTCCGAACTCATTTGG
>Ga0315273_10012460_pt1 | contig 10907 bp, 10 predicted proteins | sample YL17G02_0_MG_FD_205753 | JGI IMG/M metagenome (GOLD analysis project Ga0315273, IMG submission 205753) | Sediment microbial communities from Yellowstone Lake, YNP, Wyoming, USA - YL17G02_0 | ecosystem: Environmental > Aquatic > Freshwater > Lake > Sediment | place: USA: Wyoming | collected...
ATATGGCTTCCGGTGAGGAAGAGCGTGTACCGCTGGAGGCGTTCCTGAGAGATCCGCGGGGCTTTCTGGGGTCCTCTACGGAGACTGAAAAGGGCAATCATCGGGAATCGTTCTAGAACCTCCATCTGGCGAGATCGTCTGGAAATGCCCACAAGAAGAGAAAATTCCTCTCTTGCTCTCCTTCTTAGAAAGAACTTGGACGGTCTCGTGCGGACCTTGGGGACCGGGATCAGCACCCAAATCCTCCTCTTGTTCATTTCCCTCGCTCTGTCTGGTTACTTCGTCTGGAGTGCCTTTTCGGGTAAGCATGGGCTGTTCTCCTATTTTGAAATGAGGGAGACCCTTCAGAAACTTGAGGGGGAAAACCTCGATCGTCTCAAGAAAAACCATTCCCAGGAGAAGGAGATCTACCTACTCAGAGACAGCCCGTCGTACGTGGAGAAGATTGCGCGGGAAGAGTACGGCTACATTCGGAAGGGGGAGAAAATCTTCTGGTTTCCCGAGGGGAAAGAGCCCTCTCGCGGGGAATCAACCCAGGGTCAGGAGACGCCACCATCAGAGGGTCCATAAGTCCCTCGAGTCCGGCGATGGGGTGCCCGAAGTTGTCCTCGCAAGAATCTTGCTTGATTTTTTCTTGCCAACCTATTATAAAATAAAATGTTTACGGCTCTGGGTTCGTGTGAAAGTGGGCTCGTCCCGCTTTTTTTGTATGGGGCGGCTTTTCCCGGACAGCTTGGGCGAAAGGATTATAGGCCTCCTCAGATCCTGGATGGGTGAGCCCGATGGACCCGAAATCGATCCCAGACCAAGTTTCGGCACTCATCGCGCCGATCCTGGAGCGCGAAGGCACGGAGCTCGTGGACGTAGAGTACCGGAGGGAACAGGGAGCTTGGTTGCTACGGGTCTTCATTGACAAACCGGGGGGCATCATCGCGCTGGACGATTGCGCACAGGTGAGCCACAAGATCGGGGACGTGATCGAGATCGAGGATGTCATTTCCCATCGGTACCGACTGGAAGTTTCGTCGCCGGGCCTGGATCGGGTCTTGAAGAAGGAGTCGGACTTTCAACGATTCTCGGGAAAGAAGGTGCGGATCCAGACGCGGCAGGCCCTCGAGGGAAGAAGGAATTTCAAGGGGAAGATCCTGGCATGTGAACAGGGCGTGGTTACTCTGGACGACCTGCAAGGGAACGTGATTCGTTTGCCCCTTGCCGGCATCGCTAAGGCCAGACTGGAAATTGACTTGACGCCTTGATGACCGAGAGGTTTTGGATTGTCGTGTTTTCAGGAGAATCGGTTCGGCAATCCTCAATGGGATTCTGTCGGCAGGGAGAGTCCTCAAGCCCGATCTGAATAGAAAGGGAGGTTTTCCCAATGGCCTCTGAGCTCGATAGAGTCATTGAGCAAGTCGGCAAAGACAAGGGGATCGAAAAGAAAATCCTGATCGAGGCCCTCGAGGCAGCCATGCTCAGTGCCGCCAGGAAGAAGCTGGGGGCCCAGCACGATGTTGAGGCGCACTACAATCCGGAGTTGGGCGAGGTCGAGCTCTTTGAATTCAAGGTGGTCGTGGAGCAGGGAACCGAGAGCAGAACGGAAATCACCCTGGGAGAAGCTCAAAAGACCGATCCCGATGTAGAAGTCGGGGACAGCCTTGGCAGAAAGATCCCCACCGAGACCTTCGGCCGCATTTCGGCGCAGACAGCCAGACAGGTGATCATGCAGAAAGTTCGGGAGGCGGAGAGGGAAGTGGTCCACAACTTGTACAAGGACCAGAAGGGCGAACTCGCTCATGGATCGGTCCAGCGCTTCGAGAAGAATGGCGACATCATCGTGAACCTGGGAAAAGGAGAGGGGATCCTTCCGGGCAAGGAGCAGATCCCCAGAGAGACCTATCGAATTGGGGACCGGATTCGGGCTTACATCTTTGAGGTGGATAAGAACGCCAAGGGTCCCATCGTCAAGCTCTCCAGGGCGAGGCCCGAGATGTTGAAGAAACTCTTCGCACTCGAGGTGCCAGAGATCTACGATGGAATCGTGGAGATCAAGGCAGCTGCCCGGGAGCCAGGTGGAAGGGCCAAGATCGCGGTCTATTCACGGGACATCGACGTGGACCCTGTGGGCGCCTGTGTGGGGATGAAAGGATCCCGGGTACAGGCGATCGTTCACGAACTGAGGGGAGAAAAAATAGATATCATACCCTACTCACCCGATATCGCCACGTGGGTATGCAATGCCCTGGCGCCGGCCGAGATTTCGAAAGTGATCATCGATGAGAGGGAGCACACGATCGAAGTGGTCGTCCCGGACAACCAGCTTTCCCTGGCGATCGGGAAGAAGGGTCAGAATGTCCGACTTGCATCGAAGCTGGTCGGATGGAAGATCGAAATCCATGGCGAGACCGAGGCAGAGGACTCGCTGCAGCGGGCCATGGCCAAGCTCGAGAAGATCGAGGGTCTGGGTGACGTGATGGCCCGAAGCCTCTTGAATGTGGGCATATACTCTGCCAAGGACATCCTCGAGTGGGACACCGATAGTCTTGCCCAGGCCACGCAGATGGGGATCAAGAAGACGGAGAAGCTTCAGGAGCTTGCACGGAAGCATTTAGAACCTTCCTCTGCAGAACAGAAGAGCGCGGAAGGCGGGGAAGGAAAGACCGAAGAAACGGGCAATGCTGAGGGGAAAATCGAGTCCAAGGAACCCGTTGACCCGGCCGCGGAAGGTGCTCAGGACACATAGCCGCTTCCTGCCGAATGGACTCGGGCAAAATGGGAGTTCAGAACCGGTGGAGGATTTCGGTCTGCGAGGACAGCCTTGAAGGGGACATCGAGCCTGGGGATTCGGTTTGGTTCCACGGGATGCCGGGCCGGTTGCCAAATCCGGAACACAGGGAATGACGTGACGAGAAAAGCCTATCCGGAACGGACGTGTGTTGGTTGCGGGCGGAAGGCTCCGAAGAAGCAGCTCCTTCGTTTCTTGGTCCGGGAAGATGGGACGCTCCAATTTGATCCGAGGGGAGTCAGACCGGGGAGGGGTGGGTATCTCTGCCCTCGGAGCAGTTGTTTTTTTCAGGCGGCCAAGAGGCGACGGATTGCGATTCGGTGCCGCCGTGAGGTAACGATTGATTCCAAGGGGTGGATGGAAGCAGCCTACCGGGAGTTGACAGCAGAAATGCAAAGGCACGCCGGCTTTCCGGTCGAAGATGCCGTTTCTGAACAGCGATCCTTTGCGCATCGCCAAGGGGGGAAGAGCCCCAGGCATCTGGAATCCCTTCGTGAGATGGTTCTGTCTTTGTTTCCAGGGGGTGGATCCGAATGGCCAAGATAAGGCTATATCAACTGGCCAGAGATCTCGGTGTGGACAACCATGAGCTGATCGAAAAGCTCAGTGCACTGGGTATGGACTATAAGAACCACATGGCCAGCCTGTCGGAGGCCGATGTCGAACAGATCCGTGCCCAGTACCGCCAGGATCAGGATGTCAAGGTGGATGAGGTCCGGTTGGGACAGACCGTGATCCGGAGGCGGAAGAAAGTCGAGGTCAAGCCGCCGGCGGCTGTTCCAGAGGCTGCCGCAGAACAGGTGGGGGCAGCCCCTGCCGTTGCAGAACTGGGAGCTCCGGGAATTGGGGTGCCTTCGCTGCACGAAGCCACTCCGGCATCTCCCGTTCAAGCGCCTCCGGTCGAGTTGGCTGGACCTGGTCCCGTCGTGGAGACCGTGCCTTCTGCGCCGCACGGGGCAGGGATTGGAGTCGCCGAGGTCTCAGAACGCCCGCCGATTGGAGCTGGAATCCCCTCTGTGGGGAGGATTCCACTGGAGGCGCGGGCCGACCGAGCGGAAAAGCTCCTGGAGAGACCAGAGAAAGGGAAGAAGGTACCGGAGGTATTCAGGAAACAGGGACAGACCGTGGCGGCTCCGGAGGAGGTGGAAAGACCCGGTAAGAAGGGCAGGCCTTTCCCCGCCAAGAAGGTCGTGGAGTACAAGCCGAAGAAGGGGAAGGGTCTTTCATGGGAAACACTGCAGGACCGGGATGCTCCCCTGAAGGAAGACGTGGAGGTCCGGAAAGAGAGAAGGATCGCCTACCGGCGGCCTGCCCAGAAAACCCTCGTTACGGTTCCCAAGGCCATCAAGCGGAAGATCCGGGTGGCTGAATCGATCGCGGTCGGGGAACTGGCCAAGAGACTGAGCGTGAAGGCAGCCGAGATCATCCGGAAGCTCATGCAGAACGGAGTGATGGCGACCATCAACCAGCCTGTGGACGCGGATACGGCTTCTCTCATCGCCACCGCATACGGGTATGAGGTGGAGCGCGTGCAGCCTGAGGAGGTTACTCTCCTGCAGGAAGAGGAGGATCGGCCGGAACTGCTCGCGGAACGTCCGCCCGTGGTGACCATCATGGGCCACGTCAATCATGGGAAGACGCGGCTTCTGGACGCCATCCGCAAGACGAAGGTGATGGAGACCGAGGCCGGGGGCATCACGCAGCACATCGGAGCGTACAAGGTTTCCACGGGCGAAAGGACAGTCGTGTTCCTGGATACCCCGGGCCACGAGGCGTTCACGAAGATGCGGGCTCGCGGTGCCATGGTGACTGACATCGTCGTGCTCGTGGTTGCAGCGGACGATGGAGTCATGCCGCAGACGCTGGAGGCGATCAACCACGCTAAGGCTGCCGGTGTGCCGATTCTGGTGGCCGTGAATAAGATTGATCTGCCCGACGCAAACGCAGACCGGGTGAAACAGGTGCTGTCCGAGCACAAGCTGATGCCGGAGGCCTGGGGTGGCGATACCTTGTACGCAGAGGTTTCCGCAAAGGAGGAGCGTGGTATCCAGGAGCTTCTGGAGCTCATCCTCCTTCAAGCCGAAATCATGGAACTCAAGGCGAACTACGACAAAAGGGTGAAAGGCGTCATCATCGAAGCTCGGTTGGACCGGACCCTGGGTCCGGTGGCAACGGTCCTCGTGCGGGAGGGGACGCTGCGGGTCGGAGATCCCTTTGTGACGGGCCTGCATTATGGGAGGGTTCGGGCTCTTCTCGATGACCGCGGTGAGCGGGTCAGCGAGGCCGGACCTGCCATCCCTGTCGAAGTCCTGGGATGCTCCGGTGTGCCCGAGGCGGGTGATCCGTTCTTTGTCGTTGAAGACGATCGGAAGGCCAAGCTTCTCAGCTCCCTCCGGACGGAAAAGGCCCGTCAGACGGAGATGGCTGCGTTCGGCAAGATGTCCTTGGACGATCTCTATGAGCGGATCCGAGCGGAAGAGGTCAAGGACCTCAACATCATTCTGAAGGCGGACGTGCAGGGATCGGTCGAAGCTCTCAGCGGGACTCTGGAACGTCTGAGCAACGAAAAGGTGAAAATCAAGATCCTGCATGGCGGAGTGGGCGGAGTCACGGAGACGGATGTCATGCTGGCGTCGGCGTCCAACGCTCTGATCATCGGTTTCAACGTCCGGGCGGAGCCCAAGGCGCGGAACCTGGTGGAACAGGAACAAGTGGATGTCCGCTTCTACAGTGTCATCTACGATGCGGTTGCGGACGTGAAAGCTGCGATGGAGGGCATGCTCGATCCGGTCTTCAAGGAAGTATTCTTGGGCCGCGCTGAGGTTCGTGAGACCTTTATGATCCCTAAGGTGGGCATGGTCGCAGGCAGCTACGTGCTGGATGGAAAGATGGAGAGGAACGTGAAACTCCGCGTCCTTCGGGATTCTATCCTGATCCACGAGGGGAAGATCGCCTCCCTGAGACGTTTCAAGGAAGACGCGAAGGAGGTCTTGGCAGGCTATGAGTGCGGAATCCGCGTCGAGAGTTTCAACGACCTGAAGGTCGGGGACATTCTCGAATCCTACATGCTCCAGCAGGTGTCCCAGTCCACGGACGACCGTAGCAAGGAAAGCAGGCCCGCCTGATCGGAAGAGCGATCATCCTCTGGAGGAACACTGCTCTATGGTAGTCGGCATTGTCGAGTTGGAACTCCGGATACCGGAAACAGGCTCCCTGAAGGGGAAGCGCAGCGTGGTGAAGAAAGTCATCGAGAGGACCCGGTCCCGTTTCAAGGTTGCCATGGCGGAGGTGGACAAGCAAGACGTCCATTCGAGGGCAGTCCTGGGGTGCGCGGTCGTGGGGTCTGACCGCAGGTTCATCAACGAAGTCGTGGACAAAGTGCTCGACTTCATCGAGGGGATGGCTGTGGCGGAGGTTCTTTCCGAGAGGGTTGAGATCCTCAACTTCTGAGGGCCCTTTCAGCCCGAATCCCGTTGAGGGAGAAAAGGGGGCATCGGAGGGCGGGATCCATGAGACAGACGCGCAGATCCGATCGGATGGGCGGTCTCCTTCTGGAGGAGATCTTCCGGGTGGTCCTTCGTATGGTCAAGGATCCTCGTGTTTCGGGAGTGACCCTGACGTCGGCCCGCGTCTCTCCGGATCTGCGGTTCGCCCGCATCTATTTCAGCGTCCTGGGAGGTCCTGGACGGCAGGAGGAGGCGTTGAGGGGTTTGCAGAGCGCCAAGGGAATGATCAAGAGGGAACTGGGCAGGAACCTGGAACTTCAGTTCGTGCCGGACATTGAATTCGTTTTCGATGATTCCATGGAATACGCGCAGCATATCGAGGAACTTCTCAGACAGACCAGAGCTCAGAAAGCCTGAATCCCGGCTGACTTCGGCCGGCAGCGAACGCAGGGAACCTGCCGAGGATCATGCCGACGAGGGCGGAGGAGGCGGATGCAGGACAGGACGATCCTTGATCAAAAGGGTGCAGGAAGGGATCCCCGCCGGCCCGACTTCCCTGAGCCGCGGGCGGCCTCTCTCTCCGGCGTCCTGATCGTAGACAAGCCTGCCGGAATGACGTCCCTGGATGTGGTTCGGAGGGTGAAGAAGAGGCACGGCACGGTGCGCATGGGACATGCTGGTACCCTGGATCCCCTGGCAACCGGGGTTCTGCCGGTTTGCATGGGGGAGGCAACCAAACTGATCGATCACATGGATCTGGAGTGGAAGCACTACCGGGGTGGCTTAAGGCTCGGACTTGAGACCGATACCTTGGACATCACAGGAAAGGTCGTCCGACGGGAACGCGTTCCGGATTTTTCACGGGAGGTTTTGCTCCCGGCGTTCGCGGAACTGGAAGGCCTCCAGCGTCAACAGCCTCCCGCATACTCGGCTGTGAAGTTCAAGGGGAAGCCTCTCTATTCCTATGCCCGTAGAGGGCAGCCCGTGGAGGCTCCTTTTCGGGAGGTCCGGATCAGGGCCTTCGGGCTTCAGGAAAGACGAGGGGAGTTCCTCGGATTCGACCTGCTTTGCAGCAGAGGAACCTACGTGCGTTCTGTGGTCCAGAGCCTCGGCAGGCGGCTGGGATGCGGGGCGTGCCTGGTTTCCCTGAGAAGGATGCGGAGCGGCCGCTTCCTGATCGAGGAGGCTCACCCCTTGGCTGAAGTTGAGAATTATCTGGAATCGGGCAAAATAGAAGACTTGCTCCTCTCACCTGAGGAGGTTCTCTCGCACCTGGAGGTCTTGGGGATTCAGAAAGAAAGCGAGGCCAAGGCCCTAAACGGGAATCCCCTGGCCAGAGAAGATTTCTTCCCTGTTCCATCGGCGGAGGGTTTCTCTCGCAGGGAGGGGGAAAAGGTCTGTCTCCGGATGCGTAGTAAGGTCATCGGCGTTGGGGAAGTCCGCAGGGGCGAGGAATGTTGCTACGTGCAGCCCCTTCGTTTGTTGGATACCCGCTGGATCTGCCCAGAGGCGGATGAAAATGAATCTCAAGAGGAGTGACCGGAATGAGCATTGAAGCCGAGAAGAAATCGGAAATCGTTCGGACTTTCAAGAGGAGTGAGGCAGACACCGGATCCCCAGAGGTCCAGGTTGCCCTTCTGACGGAGAGAATCGTCACCTTGACCGAACACTTCAAGGTGCACAAAAAAGATCATCATTCACGCCGTGGTTTGATCGCCCTTGTGAGCCTGAGGAGGAGGCTCCTGGACTATGTGAAGAGAAAAGATCGCGCTCGTTACCAAAGCCTCATCGTGCGACTCGGCCTGAGAAAGTAGGCCTCCACAACGGAAGATAATGATGGAAAGAGAAGAGCAATCATGATGAATCGAACGGATTGTGAAATTGGGGAAAAGCGATTGTCTTTTGAGACCGGGCAAATGGCAGGCCAGGCGGACGGGTCCGTCGTGGTTCGGCAGGGAGACACCCTCGTTCTGGTAACGGTCGTTGCCCAGGATTCCAAGCGGGACGTGGATTTCTTTCCTTTGACGGTGGACTACATCGAAAAGACCTTTGCAGCCGGGAAGATCCCCGGTGGCTTCTTCAAGCGGGAGGGGAGGCCAACGGAAAAAGAAGTGATCACGTCTCGGCTGATCGATCGGCCCATCCGGCCCCTGTTCCCCAGCGGGTATTACAGGGAGGTGCAAATCATTGCCACCGTTTTGTCGGCAGATGGCGAGAACGATCCGGACATGGTCGCGCTGAATGGAGCCTCTGCTGCTCTGGTTCTTTCCGGCATACCCTTCCAGGGACCCATCGGAGGTGTGAGGGTAGGCAGGATCGACGGGAAGTTGTGTTTGAACCCCGGCCTGACTCAGATCAAGGCGAGCGATCTGAATCTGGTGGTCGTTGGACGGCGTGGCGGACTCCTCATGCTGGAAGGCCAGGCCCATGGTCTACCGGAGGAGGTCATCCTGGAAGGAATCGCCCTCGGTTACCGGTCCTTGGGGGATATCTTCAAGGCCGTCGATGAACTGGCTGCGGCTGTCGGCAAACCGAAGCATGCCATGCCCGTTCTGAAAAAGGACGAAGAGCTCGAGATGAGGGTATCCGAAGGACTCCTTCCCCTTCTGGACGGGGCTCTGCTGGTCCAGGAAAAACGTGCACGGTATGCCCAGATCTCGGACGCCATGAAGCGGGTTCAGGACTCCTTTGGCGAAATGGAACCCGGGCAGCAGAAGAAGGTGGCGAGGTTCTGCGAAGAACTTTACGAAAGGAAGGTCCGAAGGTACTGGATCGAGAAGGGGAAGAGGCTGGACGGACGTCCCTGCCACGAAGTGCGCTCCCTGGCCTCCCAAGTGGGCATTCTGCCGAGAACCCACGGATCGGCCCTGTTTTCACGTGGTGAAACCCAGGCGCTTGTGGTCACGACCCTCGGGACTTCTTCGGACGAACAGCGGATTGAGCTGCTGGAGGGAGAGTTCTACAAGCGATTCATGGTGCACTATAACTTTCCTCCCTTTTCCGTGGGCGAGGTTCGGCCCCTCCGGTCACCGGGCCGCAGGGAGATCGGCCACGGGCTCCTTGCCGAAAGGGCTCTTGCGACGGTGATGCCGGCGCAGGACGCTTTCCCGTACACCGTGCGCGTCGTGTCGAACATCCTGTCCTCGAACGGTTCCTCTTCGATGGCCACGGTGTGTGGCGGGACCCTCTCGCTCATGGATGCGGGTGTTCCCATCAAGAATCCGGTTGCAGGAATCGCGATGGGTCTGGTCCAGGAGGAAGACGGCCAAATGATCCTGACCGACATCGCAGGAGAGGAAGACCACTTCGGGGACATGGACCTCAAGGTCGCCCGGGACGGTCAGGGGATCCGGGCGATCCAGATGGATCTGAAGATCAGCGGCATTTCGGAGCAGACTCTGCAGAATGCCTTGGAGGCGGCCAGGAAGGCCTGTTTGCACATCCTCGATCACATGCGGGACACGATTCCCCAGCCAAGGGCAGAGATCTCCCTGTTTGCTCCTCGGATCGTCACGATGCAGATCAAACAGGAGAAGATCCGGGACGTCATCGGCGCGGGTGGAAGGACTGTCCGGGAAATCATCGAGAAGACGGGTGTCAAGATCGACATCGAGGACAGTGGACGGATCGTGATCGCCTCTCCGAACCTTGAGAAGGTTCAGGAAGCATGCCGGTTGATCGAGTTGATCACCCAGGAGGCGGAAGTTGGAAAGATCTACAGGGGTACGGTGAAGAAGATCACGAACTTTGGGGCCTTTGTGGAGATCTTTCCGGGTACCGATGGATTGGTCCACATCTCCCAGCTATCGAGGGAGCGGGTCCATGCCGTCACAGACGTGCTGTCGGAAGGTGATGAGGTTCTCGTGAAGATCATCGACGTGGACAGTCAGGGCAGGATCAAGCTGAGCCGCAAAGATGCCGTGGACGAGGAACAGGACGGGCCGATGTCGGAGGATCCTGGCGAGCCTCCGAGGCGGCACCCCGATCCCCCGGGCTCTGGCAGAGGAGGTCGGGGGAGCAGCCGATGATTCATAGCGAGCGGCTGCCCAACGGCATGCGGGTTCTGAGCGAGCAGATCCCCCATGCCATCTCGGTTTCAGCAGGACTGTGGATCCAGCGGGGTTCGAGGAACGAGCCCGCGGAGTGGACCGGGATCACGCACTTCGTGGAGCACCTTTTGTTCAAGGGAACGGAAAGCCGCTCCGCTCTGGACATCTCCCGGGAAATCGAATCGGTCGGAGGTGCTCTGAACGCCTTTACGGGGAAGGAGTTCACCTGTATCCATGCCAAGGTTCTCCACACCCATCTGCCGCTGGCCCTCGAACTGGTCTCTGATGTTTTCCTGCATGCCGTCATTCCGGAGGAAGAGATCGAGCGGGAAAGACAGGTCATTCTGCAGGAGATCCGTACGGTCGAAGACTCGCCCGAGGAATTCCTCCACGAGCTCTTCCTGAGTTCTTACTGGAGGGGTCACGCCTTGGGCCGTTCCACCCTTGGCACCGCGGACACCATCAAGGGGATGGACCGGACGACTCTCCTCTCCTATGCCCACCTACTCCGTGATCCCCACCGGGTCCTTCTGGCCGTTGCCGGCAACCTGAATCACGACGAGGTCATGAACCTCGCGGAAAGGTTCATGCATTTTCCCCGTTCCAACGAGACCGACCTGTCGCTGGACAAAC
>Ga0315273_10012461_pt1 | contig 10907 bp, 7 predicted proteins | sample YL17G02_0_MG_FD_205753 | JGI IMG/M metagenome (GOLD analysis project Ga0315273, IMG submission 205753) | Sediment microbial communities from Yellowstone Lake, YNP, Wyoming, USA - YL17G02_0 | ecosystem: Environmental > Aquatic > Freshwater > Lake > Sediment | place: USA: Wyoming | collected...
CTCCGCTGCCGCAACGTGTTACGCACGTGAAGGTTGAGGATAAAGACGTATACCTGGTGGGCACGGCCCATATCTCCACGGAAAGCGTCGAGGACGTTCACACGACCATCGAGCAAGTCCGGCCGGACGCGATCTGCGTCGAGCTGTGCAAGGCCCGCCACCAGGCGATGACCCAGGCCGACAACTGGCGAAAAATGGACATCTTCAAGATCATCCGCCAGAAAAAGGCCGTGTTTCTGCTGGCCCAGCTCATCCTAAGCTCGTTCTACCGCCGGCTCGGCGAGAAGCTCGGCGTCCAGCCGGGGGCCGAGATGCTCGAAGGCGTTCGCATGGCCGAGCAGACCGGGGCGCAGCTCGTTCTGGCCGACCGCGACATCGACATCACGCTCAAGCGGGTCTGGGGCTATCTGGGCTTCTGGAGCAAGCTCAAGCTCGCCATGCAGCTTCTGATGAGCGCCCTGTTCACCGAGAAGATCGACATGGACATGATCGAGCAGCTCAAGAAGCAGGACCAGCTCGAAGCCATCATGTCGGAGTTCGCCCAGCACTTTCCGGAGATCAAGAGACGCCTGATCGACGAGCGGGACACCTACTTGGCCCAGAAGATCCGCACCGCCCCGGGCAAGACCATCGTCGCCGTGATCGGCGCCGGCCACGTCGAAGGAATCAAGGACCAGATCCAGCGGGACCAGCCTCTCGATGAGCTGATGAAGCTGCCCCCTAAGTCGATCTGGCCGAAGATCTTCGGATGGGGCATCCCGCTGCTGATCCTGGTCCTGATTGCCCGCGGCTTCATGAAAGGCACGGCTCACGGCGTCGAGAACATCTACATCTGGGTCCTCGTTACGGGGAGTTTCGCCGCTGTCGGGGCGGCGATGGCCCTGGCCCACCCGCTGACGATCCTGTCGGCTTTTGTCGCGGCCCCGATCACGACGCTCCATCCGCTCATCGCCGCCGGCTGGGTCGCCGGGATCGTTCAGGCGTTCGTCAAGCAGCCCAAGGTCAGCGACCTCGAAGCCTTGCCGGAGGCCATTGGCAGCATCAAGGGCTTCTGGACCAATCCCGTCACGCGCATCCTCCTGATCATTGTCCTGTGCAATATCGGCGCCTCGATCGGCGTCCCCATCGCCGGCGCTTGGATCGCTGCCCGCTGAGTCTGACCTGCGTGGACGCTCGGAATCTTCCCACAACATCTTCTACGCGGACGGCAAAGTCCGTTACGGATCGGGCAGGGGTCCGTGCCTACCCCTTTGTCCTTGACGTGCTTTCGGCCCAGGCATAGAGTACCCCGTTGCGTTCGGAAACGGTTGAATGCGATGATTGGTCGAAGTGCGCTATTATGGACTCGTCTACACCTGATTCTGCGATCCCCTCCGGCGGCGGAACGTGGCTGCTGCTGCCGTTGTGCTCGGCGGCGCTTTTCCTGAGCGCCGTGATCCTGTTTGCCGTTGAGCCGATGTTCACGAAGATGGTTTTGCCCCTGCTGGGCGGCACCCCGGCCGTCTGGAATACGGCGGTCATGTTCTTCCAGGCGGTGCTGCTGGCCGGCTACTTGTACGCCCATCTTTTGTCACGAGTCAGAGGGTTGGGGCGACAGGCGCTCGTACACGCCGCCGTGCTGGCCGCCGGCTTTCTCTTTCTGCCCGTTCACGTCGCCTTGGCGTGGACCCCAACGGCCAGCGCCCACCCCGTGCCCTGGCTGATCGCTCTGCTGGCGGTATCCATCGGAGTGCCGTTCTTCGCCATCTCGGCCACGGCACCCCTGTTGCAGAGCTGGTTCTCCCGCAGCGATCATCCTCATGCCTCGGACCCGTACTTCCTCTATGTGTCCAGTAATATCGGGGGTATAGCGGCCCTGTTGGCCTATCCCGTGGTCGTGGAGCCGCTGTTCGGGTTGACTTTGCAGAGCCGGGTCTGGACCGTGGGCTACGCTCTTCTGGCGGCCCTGATTGCCTCCTGTGCGCTGAGCCTGTGGACGGCGCAACGCAGGCGGGGATCAGGAGAGTTCGCCCAGATCGCGGCGAGCGTGGATGCGATGCCTTTGGCGCACCTGTCCGGCAGCGTCACCTGGGCCATGCGGGCCCGCTGGATCGCCCTTGCCTTCGTCCCGTCCGCCCTGCTGCTCGCGGTGACGCTGCACATCAGCACGGACGTAGCGGCGGCGCCCTTTTTGTGGATCGCCCCGCTGCTGCTGTATTCGCTGAGTTTCATTCTGGTATTTGCCCGCAGGCCCATCCTGAAGCACAAGTGGGTGCTGATGCTCCAGCCTTGGGCGTATGCCCTGGTGGCTCTGTACTTCACGGAGACGGGAGGGCTGGGCCTGATCCTCATCATCCATCTGCTGACCTTGTTCGTCGCCGCCCTGGTCTTCCACGGCGAGCTGGTCCGGCGCAGACCCGCCGCGGAGCACCTGACGGAATTCTACCTCTGGATGTCCGCGGGCGGATTGCTCGGCGGGGTTTTCTGCGTGCTGATCGCCCCGGTCATTTTCAATTCGGTTCTCGAGTACCCGCTGGTCCTGGCCCTCGGGTGTCTGTTGCTTCCCTCCTCCGGCCGGGGGTGGCTCCGGTACGGGCTCGATCTCGCCCTGCCGGCGGCATTCGCAGGGCTGTATTTCTATGCTCAGAAGCATCAGAACCTATGGGATATGGCTCACGTGAGCCCGATCCTGTTCTATCTCGTTATCGGGGCCATCCTATTCGCCTTCCGCAAGCGTCCGCTTCGTTTCACCCTGATCTTTAGTGTGCTCCTGTTCAACGCGGTCCGCCTCGACGAGATGGAGAACCAGATCTTTCGCGGCCGCAGCTTCTTTGGGGTCTACACCGTCACCACGGACAAACCGGGGAGCATACACAAGCTCTATCACGGCACCACGCTCCACGGCGACCAGGACATGGATCCGGAAAACGTCTGCACGCCGCGGAGTTACTACAACCCCGAGGGGCCCTTGGGGCAGGTGTTCGAGGCGATGCGGACCGTGCGGAACCTCGACCGCGTCGGCGTCATGGGTCTGGGCACCGGCACCACCACGTGTTACCAACGGGCGGGCCAGACGATGACCTTCTTCGAGGTCGATCCCATGATCGAGCGTATCGCCCGCGATTCCAATCTGTTCCGCTATCTCGAGATTCTCGGGCACGACGTGGAGGTGATCATCGGCGATGGCCGGCAAAGCCTAAGCCGAATGGATGGCACGTTCAACCTGCTGATACTCGATGCCTTCAGCTCCGATGCGATCCCGGTCCACCTGCTGACCCGGGAGGCGCTGGCGATCTACCTTCGCAAGCTGGCTCCCGGCGGAATTGTGCTGTTTCATATCTCCAATCGGTACGTGCGGCTGGAGCCTGTGGTGGCGAACCTCGCCGCGGATGCCGGTGTGGCCGCTTTGATCCAGGAGTACGATCCAAGCACGGAAGAGGCGACCGCAGGCGCATCGGGGGCCACGTGGGTGGCGGTGGCCCGCGATCCTGCCGCTCTCGGATTGCTCGAAGCAGATAACCGCTGGCGCCCGCCGGACTCGGAGGATCGCGTCGGCGTCTGGACCGATGACTACTCCAACATCTTCCGAACGCTCATTTGGGACTGGGACGCGCTGTTCCGGCCGTCGGAATAAGGAGAATGAGATGGACCGGCATTTGGCTTTCGCCAAGAGAGCCGCCATCGTGGCGATCACTTTGTGCACCGCGTGGGCTCCGCTCGGCCGGTCGGCACGGGCCGATGCCCCCGCGACGCGAACGGTCGTGCTTCACCCGATGCGGGTAGCGCGGCTAAGGATCAACTTCGACTACCAGTTCGCCAGAGTCCTGCCTCCCTTCGAGAACGAGCCGGCACTGGCCGGTAAAAAAACGGCCCGGCTGCTGATTCCCACGGTCCCACCGACGCCGGCTCTTCGAAACATCACGGACAACGAGCTGTACCTCAAGGCGGATCACAACCAAGACTTCTCCGTCGGCTCATCCGTCCTGTACAAGAGCTGCTACAACGGCCGCCAACTGCTCAAATTCCTTCTGGTCTTTCTGATCCTCTTCACGGCTGGCGCCGGCGCCATCCTTCTGAACGAACCGATTGTCGCCAACTCCACATGTATGGCTCGCGGTGTTTGGGGTCTTCCTGTTTCTGTTCCAGGTCGGCCATGCGATCCTCCGGATTGTGTTGCGACGGCTCGCCGGCCCTCGCCAACTCGCATGGAGCGCGGGGATATCGCTGCTGCTCGGAGTAGCCCCGCTCATGGCTTTTGCCATTGTCGGGGCGATCCTGAGCCGCTCCATCCAGTTGCTGAGCACGTTAGAAGTCTTTCGTATGGGCACTATATTGTCCCAAGCGATCCTGGGACCTTATTTCGTGCTCTTCTGGTTCCTGCTGCTGGGTTTGCTGGTCCCGTTGCACCGTCGGCGATTGGCCCGGTGCTTCGGCTACAACGCACCGGCTGATGAAGAGGCGTTGGGCGGGGCAAACCGGACAGGCGTGCAGTGACCCACCATCACTTGTCAGTGAAAGGGATTTGCCACAAGACCCGTGTTCCGCGTATATTGGGCCGTCATGGCCCGAACGAGAGTACTTGTCGTCGACGATGAAGCGGATATCCGCGAGCTGGTGCGATTGAACCTCGCTCGTGAAGGCTATGAGGTCTTCGACTGCGAGACGGGCGAACAGGCACTGAGCCAATCGAGAACGAAGAATCCCGACCTGATCGTGCTGGACTTGATGCTGCCCGGCATGGACGGCCTGGAGGTCTGTAAGAAGCTCAAGGCCGATCCCAAAACCCGCCAGATCCCCATTGTCATGCTCACGGCCAAGGGGGAGGAGTCCGACGTCGTGACCGGCCTGGAGGTCGGCGCCGATGACTACGTGACGAAGCCCTTCAGCGGCAAAGTCCTGGTGGCCCGGGTGCGGCGGCTTCTTCGCAAGGCCGCCGAACCCGCAGACGAGCAGGGCACCATCAAGATTCATGACCTGATGATCGACCCCAGCCGCCACGCGGTCTGGGCCAAGGACAAGAAAGTGGATCTCACACGAACCGAGTTCGACATTCTGCGCACGCTGGCCCGGCGCCCGGGTCTGGTGCTGAGCCGCTATCAGATCGTGGATGCGATTCACGGCAGCGACTACCCCGTAACCGATCGGGCGGTCGATGTCCAGATCGTGTCCCTGCGAAAGAAGCTGGGCCCGTGCGGCAAGTACATCGAGACCGTGCGCGGCGTAGGATATCGTTTTCGAGACTGAGTGATGAGTCAAAGAAAGCTAATTTGGCAGCTTTATCCCAGCTATCTGGCCGTCACGCTCGTGGCCATGATCGCCGTGACCGCCTATTGCTCGCATTGCTTCCGCCAGGTGCACCACGATCAGGTCCGGGACGAGCTGAGCCGGCTTGCCGACTTTGCCGCGGACGAGGTCCGCATGGTCGCAGCAACAACCGGAGGCATGGAGAAGCTGGACGGCCTGTGCAAACAGCTCGGCCGCATGGGCGCCGGCAAGATCAGGCTCAGCGTCATCGCCCCCTCGGGCAACGTCCTGGGCGACTCTCACGAAGACCCCGCGAAGATGGAGAACCATGCGGGCAGACCCGAGATCCTGGAGGCCTTGCGGAAAGGCACCGGCTCCTCGGTCCGATTCAGCCCGACCCTGGGCACGCAGATGATGTACGTGGCGGTGGCTCTCCCCGCCCTCGGCGCGGAGCGCCGCTACGCGGCAGGGCTGCGCGTCGGAGAGCAGGACGCCCCTGTCGTCGTGGTCCGGGTGGCCAGTCCATTGACGGAGATCGATCGTGCGATGCGAGGCATGTACATCCACATGCTGTGGGCGGGCGCCTTTATCGCCGTGGGTGTCTCCGCGCTGAGCCTGCTGATCTCGCGCCGGATCAGCCGGCCCCTTGTCGCCATCGAGCGGGTCGCCGAACGGTTCGCCGGCGGCGAGCTCGATCTTCGCGTGCCCATGCCTGATTCAGCGGAATTGGCGGTCCTGGCCGGCTCACTCAATAAGATGGCGGCGCAGCTTGGCGAGAGGATCGCGACAATCACGGAGCAGAGGAACAAACTGGACACGATCCTATCCAGCATGGTCGAGGGTGTCTTCGCTGTCGATGACAGGGGCCGGATCGTCAGTGTGAACACGGCCGCCTCCAAGCTGCTCGGCATGGACCCGGCCCGGACGCAAGGCCGCCACGTGGAGGAGGTCGTCCGCAACGTGGACCTTCAGGAATTCGTCCGCCAGACGCTCGCCGGCGTGCAGCCGGCGGAGACGGACATCTCCCTGCCCATCCACGGAGGCCGGTCCTTCAGTCTTCACGGGGCTTGTCTGACGGATGCGCAAGGCCGGCGCAGCGGCGCGGTCATCGTCCTGAACGACATGACGCAGATTCGCCGGCTGGAGACCATTCGGCGAGACTTCGTGGCCAACGTGTCGCACGAGCTTAAGACACCGGTGACCTCGATCCAGGGTTTTGTCGAGGCGCTCGTCGATGGCAGCGTCAGAGACCCGACACAGGTCGAGAGGTATCTGAGCATCGTCGCCCGGCACGCCTCCCGGCTCAACAGCATCATTGATGACCTGTTGGCGTTGTCGCGATTGGAGGACGCCGGGGAGCAGCGAGCCTTGAGTTTCGATGTCGGCCCGGTCAAACCGGTGATCGAGGAGGCGATTCATCTGTCCGGTATCAAGGCGGACGAGAAGAAGATGGCGTTGGACCTGACCTGTGCGGACGACATCGAGGCTCGGATCAATCCGCCGCTGCTGGAGCAGGCTGTCACGAACCTCATTGACAATTCGATCAAGTACAGTCCCGAGGGTAGCCGCGTTTGCGTCGAGGCGCGCCGGCATGATGCGGAGGTTTCGATCGCCGTGATCGACGAAGGCTGCGGAATCCCTCCCGAGCACCTGGCGCGAGTTTTCGAGCGATTCTACGTCGTCGACAAGAGCCGAAGCCGCAAGCTCGGCGGCACCGGCCTCGGTCTGGCCATCGTCAAGCACATCGCCCAAGCCCACGACGGACGCGTCACCGTCGAAAGCACACCCGGCAAGGGCAGCATCTTCACCATCCACCTGCCGGTTTAACACACTTCTAACACAATCCTGATTCTCGCCTAACAGAGGCTCCGTATCCTGCCGTGCATGAGACGGCCGCGCCCTGAGATAGGCTCAGGATCGGTGGCCATCAGAATTCTCTTGGAGGCGTCACAATGAAGCAAGTGCGATGGTGGAAATGGAACTTGGGTTTGCCGGCTCTCTGCATGGCCATGATGCTATCGCCGGCGGCTGCGATGGCGGTCGGCGACGTCCAGGACATCAACCAGCTCAAGGCGGAAGTGCAGGCCCAACGGCAGCGGCAGGCAGACCTGGAGGACAAGATCAACCAGTTGGAGGCCCGGCAGAAGCTCAAAGAGCGGACGCTCGATCAGAAAGTCGAGCAAGTGGCGGCCCAACAGGAGAAGAAGGAAGAGCCGAAGGAAGAAAACAAGAAAGAAGAGGGAGCCATCCCTGACATCCTGCAGTGGGCCGGCAAGGTGGGTCTCTACGGCGATTTTCGGTATCGCTATGAGTACATCGGTGACGACAGCGAGGAGAGCGACCGTCATCGCAACCGTATCCGGGCCCGTATCGGGCTGGACGCCAAGGTCAATGACGAGTGGAACCTGGGCTTTCGGCTGGCGACCGCCGGGACGACCAGCGCCGGCGCCTCGGGCGACCCGGTCTCGACGAACCAGGACCTTAATGAGTCGTTCTCCAAAAAGCCGATCTGGATCGACCTGGCCTACTTCAATTACCATCCCGGTTGGATCAAGGGTCTTAGTGTCACGGGCGGCAAGATGCCGAATCCCTTCTACGCTGTCGGCAAAAATCAGTTGATCTGGGATCACGATCTGACTCCCGAAGGCGGCGCCTTCCTGTATGGCCTGCCCCTGAACGGCAAAACCAGCCTTAACGTCGCCGGTGCCGGATTCTGGGTCAACGAGGAAACCACAGGTGGCGACACCTACATGCTGGGCATACAAGGGTACCTCAAGCACCAGTTCAGCAAGCCGACCTACGTCCTCGGCGGTTTGGGCTTCTATGACTACAATCACATCCAAGGCGAGGAGGCCCTGGCCAACGAGTGGAAGGGCACGAACGACTTCTTCGGCAACACGGCGGCCCCAGGCAACGTCTTTGCCAACGATTACGACCTGTTCGAGGCGTTCATCGAGTTCGGTACCCGGATCGGCAAGCTGCCTGTGGCGGTCTTCGGCAACTGGGTCAAGAACACCGCTGCCAGCACCAACGAGGATACCGGCTGGCTGATCGGCGGCAGCCTCAACAAAGCCAAGGACCCCGGCTCATGGCAATTCGACTACAGCTACAGGAATCTCGAGCTCGATGCCGTGGTCGGGCAGTTCAGCGACTCGGATTTCGTCGGCGGCGGCACGGGCGGCAAAGGGCACTGGTTCTCGTTCAACTATGTGCTCGCCAAGAACGTGGTGCCGGGGATCACCTACTACCTCTCTCAGTATCAAGAGCGTAAGAGCAATGCCGACTACGACAGACTGATGGCCGATATCGTGCTCAAGTTCTGAGCAAAGGGATTTCCCGCCGAGATTAACACAATCAGAACATGGTGATAGCAGAACTCTAACATTCTCCGCGTATATGGTATAGGTTGACAAATGAAGATCAGGTCCTAATGCAAATTTAACCTGATCCTAACGAAATCCTAACATATGTATGATACCCAATCGCATGTGAAAACGTCTCGGATGTTGCGGCCCGAGGCCCGTCCGGCGGTGCGTGGAGGACGAAACGCCTTGCAGCCGATGGAGTCGCCTTCGTGGAATGCGGTGCTATGGAGTGTAGATTGCGAGTTGTCCTCATGATAGCCGTGGCAGCGGTTTCCCTGGCCGGGTGCGGCGAGAGGATCGACCCGAATGAGCCGCAGGGGTTCATTCAGACCAAGGGCTCCGATACCATGGTCAACGCCGTGCAGATGGTGACCGAGGAGTTCATGAAGGAATACCCGCACATCTTCGTCGCCGTCACCGGCGGAGGCAGCGGCGTGGGGATCGCCTCGCTGATCAATCAGACCTGCGCTGTGGCCACCGCCTCCCGCGAGATGAAGCCGAAGGAAATCGAGATGGCCCTCCAGCGGGGCGTCAACCCCAAGGAAATCGTGGTCGCCTACGACGGTGTCGCGGTCATCGTCAACAAACGCAACCACGTCGACAAGCTAACGATCGACGACCTGCACAGGATCTTCACGGGAAAGACTACGAACTGGAAGGAGTTCGGCGGGAAAGACCTGCACATGGTAACCCTCTCGCGCGAGGTCAGCTCGGGCACCCACATGTACTTCAAGGAGGAGGTCATCCAGCTCGGCAAGAAAGACGGCAAGGAGGAGTTCTCCAAGGAGACGCTGCTGCTGACGTCGTCGCAGGCGATCGTCGAGGAGGTGGCCGGCAACGAAGGCGCGATCGGCTACTTGGGAATGGGCTACCTGTCCGACCGGACCAAGGCGTTGCAGATCGGCAGAGGCAAGGACTTCCATCCGCCCGACGTGCAGAATGTTCTCCAGAAGACCTATCCGCTTTCCCGGCCGTTATTCGCATACACGAATGGCGAGCCGCAAGGCATTGTCAAGCGGCTTGTCGATTTCACCCTGGGCCCGACGGGCCAGAGGCAGTTCATGGAAGCCGGGTTCGTGCCGGTGGGAGCGACCGTTGGCAGAGAACAGTAGCAGATCCGTCGCATCGCAGGTCAAGCCGCCCGGCTCCGCCGCTGGCAGGCTCACGCTCGTGACTCGCTGGCGACGAAGCATCGGCGAGCCGATCATCGAGTTGTGCATCAGGCTCAGCGGTTATGCCGTCGTCATTTTCGTCTTCCTGATCTTCCTGTTCCTGCTGAAAGATTCGCTGTCGCTGTTTCGGCAATACTCCCTGAGGAAATTCCTCTTTGGAACGGGGTGGCTGCCCATTTCCGATCCGCCGAAGTTCGGGGTCGTCCCCCTGCTGTTCGGCTCCATCTATGTGACGGCTTGGGCCATCCTGATCTGCGTGCCACTGGGGGTGGGCTCGGCCATGTTCATTGCGGAGGTCGCTCCGAAGCGTCTGAAGAACGTGCTCAAATCGCTGGTCGAGATCCTCGCTGCCATTCCCAGCGTGGTTTTGGGGTTCCTCGGCCTCATCTGGCTGGCGCCGGCCCTGCGGAACACCTTTCACCTGTCGACCGGCATGTGCGGACTGACCGGCAGTCTGCTGCTGGCCTTCATGGCCCTGCCGACGATCATCAGCATCTCCGAGGATGCGCTGACGGGCGTGCCGAGGACGTACCGCGAGGCCGCCTACGGCCTGGGCGCCACCCGCTGGCAGGCCCTCTGGCGAATCGTTCTGCCTTCCGCCTCCCCCGGGATTCTGGCGGCTGTCATGCTCGGCATCGGCCGGGTCGTTGGCGAGACGATGGTCGTCCTGATGGTCACGGGCAACGCCCCGGTGATGCCCAAATCCATTTTGCAGCCTCTCCGGACGCTCACCGCTACGATCGCGGGTGAAATGGGCGAGACGGTCGGCGGCTCCGACCATTACTACGCGCTGTTTGCCGTCGGACTCGTCCTGTTCGCCATCACGTTCAGCGTCAATCTTCTCGCCGATCTCTCACTGCGAAGGGCCAGAAAATGAACGGAGCCAAAATCCGCCAGCAAATCGCCTTCTCCGTCTTGGGCGGGATCACGCTGCTTGTGGTCGTGCCCATTTTCCTGGTGATACTCTACATTATCGTCAACGGCGCAGGGGCGATCACATGGCAGTTCCTCACCCAGGCGCCGCGGACCGGCATGAAGGCCGGCGGCATTTTCCCCGCCATCATCGGCACGATCCTGCTGGTCCTCGGCACGATGCTGTTCGCGTTGCCGCTGGGCGTGCTGTCGGCGATCCATCTGGTGGAGTACG
>Ga0315273_10012463_pt1 | contig 10905 bp, 9 predicted proteins | sample YL17G02_0_MG_FD_205753 | JGI IMG/M metagenome (GOLD analysis project Ga0315273, IMG submission 205753) | Sediment microbial communities from Yellowstone Lake, YNP, Wyoming, USA - YL17G02_0 | ecosystem: Environmental > Aquatic > Freshwater > Lake > Sediment | place: USA: Wyoming | collected...
CTCGCCGCGGCGCCGGGCTGCCGCGGCCCAGGGGTCGTCGCGGCACGCTGCGAGCGGTAGCATCCGCACATGTCCGCCAACCGGCTCGCCGGCGAGACCAGCCCGTACCTTCTCCAGCACGCCCACAACCCGGTGGACTGGTACCCGTGGGGCGCGGAGGCGCTGGGGCGCGCGCGGCTGCTCGACCGCCCGATCTTCCTCTCGATCGGGTACGCCGCGTGTCACTGGTGTCACGTCATGGAGCGCGAGTCGTTCGAGGATCCTGCGACCGCGGACTACCTCAACGAGAACTTCGTCGCCGTCAAAGTGGACCGGGAGGAGCGGCCCGACCTCGACGCGATCTACATGGCCGCGGTCCATGCGATAACCGGGTCGGGCGGCTGGCCGATGTCGGTCTTCCTGGCGCCCGACGGCCGCCCCTTCTACGGCGGCACCTACTTCCCGAACACCCGACGTCACGGCATGCCGGCCTTCCTCGACGTGCTGGCCGGGATCGTGGAGGCATGGCGCGAGCGACGCGTCGACGTGGAGCAGTCCGCCGGGGCGCTGGCGGCGCAGGTCGGGCGACGCGCCAGGCTGTCCGACGGCGAGACGTCCCTCGATGCCGCTCTCCTCGATAGTGCGGTCGGCGCGATCGAGGCCGGTTTCGACCGCGTCAACGGCGGATGGGGGAGCGCCCCCAAGTTCCCCCAGCCGATGACGATCGACTTCCTGCTGCGGCGGGCCGCCGCCGGCGACGCCCGGGCGCTCGCCGTGGCCCGCCGCGCGCTCGACGGGATGGCCGCGGGCGGCATCTTCGACCAGCTCGGCGGCGGGTTTGCGCGCTACGCGACGGACGCTGCGTGGCTGGTGCCGCACTTCGAGAAGATGCTCTACGACAACGCCCAGCTCGCCCGGGCGTACCTCCACGCGTGGGCGCTGACCGACGAGCCTGCCTACCTGCGCACGGCGACGGCGACCCTCGACTTCGTGGCGCGGGAGATGACGCTTCCCGACGGTGTGTTCGCCGCGAGCCTGGACGCGGATACGGAGGGCGAGGAGGGCGCCACCTACACCTGGACTGCGAACGAGATCCACGACGTGCTGGCCGCCGCCGGGCTCGCCGCCGCGTGGCAGGTCTTCGCCGCGGCCTACGACGTGACCGAGGCCGGGAACTGGGAGGGTCGGGTGATCCTCCGCCGGGTGGCCAGCGATGCCGGCCTGGCAGAGCGTCACGGGCGTGCGGCCGACGAGGTGGCGGACCTCCTGGAGCAGGCCCGCGTCGCGCTGCTGGCCGTCCGCGACCGGCGGCCCCAGCCGGCCCGCGACGACAAGGCGCTCGCGGCGTGGAACGGGCTCATGCTCGCGGCATTCGCGGACGCAGCGGGCCTGCTGGCGCGCGATGACGATCCGGGTCGCGCGGCGGCGGCCGCCCGCTTCCGGGCCATCGCGGAGCGTGCCGGTGACCGGCTGCTCGCGGTCCTGCGGATCCCCGACGGCCGGTTCCTCCGCTCCTGGAAGGACGGCCGGGCGCGGCACGCCGGGACGCTCGATGACCAGGCCTGCATGGCCGAGGGGCTCCTGGCGCTGTACGAGGTGACGGCCGACGAGCGCTGGTTCGCGGCAGCCTGTGAAGCCGCGGAGGCGATCCTCGTTCACTTCGCCGATCCGGCCGGCGGCTTCCACGACACGGCCGACGACGCCGAGGTCCTGGTCGCCCGGCCGCAGTCACTGGAGGACAACGCGGTCCCGTCGGGCGGGGCGATGGCGGCCACCGTGCTCCTGCACCTGGCCGCCCTCACCGGTGAGGGTCGTTACGCCGTCGCCGCGGGAGCCGCCATCGGGGTCGTCGGCCCCGCGGTCGCCGCCTACCCCACGGCGTTCGCCCAGTGGCTTGCGGCGATCGACTGGATCGTCGGGCCGGTGGACGAGATCGCCATCATCGGCGAACCCGCCGACCCGCGGTCGGCACGCCTCGCCGCCGTCGCGCGGGGGGCGCCCGCCCATCTCACCTGGCGGCCGCGGCAGGTGATCGCGATCGGCCCGGATCCCCGTGCCAGTGCGGTGCCGCTTCTCCAGGGCCGCTTCGCCCTCGCCGGCCTGCCCACCGCCTTCGTCTGCCGCAGCTTCGCCTGCCGGCAGCCCGTGACCGAGCCAGAGGCGCTCGCCGCGATCCTCGCGGGGTAGTGATGGGCGCGCGCGTCGACTTCTACCGAGCCGCCATCCGCGAGGTCGACGACCTCGAGGGCTATCTCGCGGCCCATTCCAACCTCCCTGGACCCCGCGGCAACCTGGAGCTGGCGCAGGCAGCGGCCGAGGAGCTCGACATCGGCGTGTTGGAACTGTTGGCCCGGTCGGAGGATGAGTTCGAGGCCTTCTGCGGGGTCGTCGGGTTGGGCCGCGCGATCGCCGAGGGTCGGCGCGACCTCGTGGCCGTGCTGCGGGCGTACGCCGAGGACGAGAGGTGGCGGGTCCGCGAGGCCGTCGCCATGGCGCTCCAGCGGTGGGGCGACGCGGATCTCGGCGCCATGCTCGACGAGGCGACGACCTGGACTGCCGGGAGCCGACTCGAACAGCGCGCCGCGGCCGCCGGCACCTGCGAGCCGCGCCTGCTGCGCGATCCCGCGAACGTCCGCCGCGTGCTCGCCCTGCTCGACGCGATCACGGTCATGCTGCCCGGGGCCGCCGACCGGCGAACGGACGCCTACCGGACGCTGCGCCAGGCGCTCGGCTACTGCTGGAGCGTGGCGATTGCGGCATCCCCCGTCGACGGCCTGCCCGCCTTCGCGCGCTGGCGCCGCAGCCCGGACCCCGACGTCGGGTGGGTGGTCCGCGAGAACCTCAAGAAGGCGCGGCTTCGCCGGGTGCTGGCTGGATCGTCGTTCGCGGACCAGGGTGGCGGCACGCGGACCGCCGGCTGAGCGCGTCGGCCGTTCGGCTGAGCGCGTCGGCCGTTCGGCGCGTGCACTCGCTGCAGGCGCGCGACATGCCTCGCCGTGGGGTCGAATACGCGATTTCGTGCGTTGCGCTCGCACCATCGTGCCGGTTGTTGAGCTCAACGCACGCGACCCCGGTCCGACCCTGGCGGCGCGGTCGGCCCGCCGCGCTACACCGCCGGTTCGAGGGCCTCCTCGAACTGGCTGCTGTAGAGCTCGTGGTAGAAGCCGCGGCGGGCGAGCAGCTCGGCGTGCGTTCCCTGCTCCACGATCTGGCCGCGGTTCATCACGAGGATCAGGTCGGCGTCGCGGATCGTGGAGAGGCGGTGCGCGATGACGAAGCTCGTGCGCCCCTTCACCAGGCGCCCCATGGCCCGCTGGATCAGGACCTCCGTGCGCGTGTCCACCGAGCTCGTGGCCTCGTCGAGGATGAGGATCTCGGGGTCGGCCAGGAAGGCCCGCGCGATCGTGAGGAGCTGCTTCTCGCCCTGTGACACAGCAGTCGCGTCGTCGTCGAGCACGGTGTCGTAGCCGTGCGGGAGCGTCCGCACGAAGTGGTCGACGTGGGCCGCCCGGGCCGCCTCCTGGATCTGCTCCTCGGTGGCGCCCTCGCGGCCGTAGGCGATATTCTCGCGGATCGTGCCGCCGAAGAGCCAGGCGTCCTGGAGGACCATCCCGAAGGTGCTCCGGAGGTGGTCCCGGGTCATCTCCCGGATGTCGACGCCGTCCACGGTGATCCGGCCGCCGTCGATCTCGTAGAAGCGCATGAGCAGGTTCACGAGCGTCGTCTTGCCGGCGCCCGTGGGCCCCACGATCGCGATGGTGTGGCCCGGCTCGGCCACGAGGTCGAGGTCCTCGAGGAGGGGCGTATCGGGCAGGTAGCGGAAGCTCACCCGGTCGAACGCCACGCGGCCGGCGACCCGCTCGAGCACCCGCGGCGTCGTGGTCTCGGGCACCTGCTCCGGCTCGTCGAGGAGCTCGAAGACCCGCTCCGCCGAGGCGACCGCCGACTGGAGGACGTTCATGATGCTGGCGGTCTGGATGATGGGCATCGTGAACTGGCGCGAGTACTGGATGAACGCCTGCACGTCGCCGAGCGTCATCGTGCCGGTCGCCACGTTGACGCCGCCGATCACGCAGATCGCCACGTAGTTCAGGTTCGAGATGATCGTCATCGCGGGCTGGATCGTGCCGGAGATGAACTGGGCCTTGTACGAGGCCTGGAAGAGGGCCTCGTTCTCCCGGTCGAACGTCTCGATCGCCTCGCGCTGGCGCCCGAAGGCCTTCACGATCGCGTGGCCGCTGTGCATCTCCTCGACGTGCCCGTTGAGGGTGCCGGTCCGCTCCCACTGGGCGGCGAACTGCACCTGGGAGCGCCGGGCGATGAGGATCGTGACGACCATCGCCAGGGGGACGATCAGGAGGGAGATGATGGCGAGGAGCGGGCTGATCCAGAGCATCATGGCCAGCACGCCGACGACGGTGAAGAGCGACGTGATCAGCTGGGTGAGGCTCTGCTGGAGCGTCTGGGCGATGTTGTCGATGTCGTTCGTGACGCGGCTCAGGATGTCGCCCCGCGACTCGCGGTCGAAGTAGGCGAGCGGGAGCCGCCCGAGCTTCTCGTCGACCCGCTGCCGGAGGCGATAGACCGTGCGCTGGGTGACGCCGGCCATGATGTACGCCTGGCCCCAGCTGAAGACGGCGCTCACGATGTACAGCCCGGCCACGAACAGCAGGAGCGCGCCGAGCGCCCCGAAGTCGATGCCCTGCCCCGGCACGACGTCCATGCTGGCCAGCATGTCCGCGAGGTTCTCCTGGCCGCTTGCCCGCAGGCCGGCGACGGCCGCGTCCTTGGAGACCCCGGGGGGCAGCTGGTTGCCGACGTAGCCCTCGAAGATGAGGTCCGTCGCGTTGCCCAGGAGCTTTGGACCGACGATCGCGAACAGGACGCTCACGACCGCGAGGGCCATGACGACGACGATCAGGACGCGCTCCGGGCGGAGCTCGCCGAGCAGCCGCCGGAAGCCGCCGCGGAAATCCTTCGACTTCGCCGCGGACATCGACGCGAACCCCATCGGGCCGCCGTGACCGCCGGGCCCCGGGCCCCGCTGCACGGGACGGCCGCCGGTCCGCCCCATGCCCGGCCCGCTCACGCCACCTCCTCTTCGGAGAGCTGCGAGTAGACGATCTCGCGATACGTCGCGCAGCTGGCCATGAGCTCGTCGTGCGTACCGATCCCGGCGACCGCCCCGTCCTCCAGCACGACGATCCGGTCGGCATGGAGGATCGTGCCGACGCGCTGGGCGACGATGATCACCGTGGCACTCGCGAGGTCTCGATGGAGGGCCGCGCGAAGACGGGCGTCGGTGCGGAAGTCGAGGGCCGAGAAGCTGTCGTCGAAGACGTAGACGTCCGGCTGCTTCACGAGGGCCCGGGCGATCGCGAGCCGCTGGCGCTGGCCGCCCGACACGTTCGTGCCCCCCTGGGCAATCGGCGCCTCGAGGCGCTCGGGCATCTCCTCGACGAACTCCCGGCCCTGGGCGATCTCGAGGGCGCGCCAGAGGTCCTCGTCGGAGGCCGTCTCGTCGCCGTACCGGAGGTTGCTGGCCACCGTCCCGCCGAACAGGAACGCGCGCTGCGGGACGAGGCCGATGCGGCTCCACAGGTCGGCCCGGTCCATCTCGCGCACGTCGACGCCGTCGAGGAGGATCGTGCCGCCGGTGATGTCGTAGAGCCGCGGGAGGAGGTTGATCAGTGTCGACTTGCCGCTCCCGGTGCTTCCCACGATCGCGGTCGTCTGGCCCGGGGGGGCCGTGAACGTGATGCCGCGCAGGACCGGGTCCTCGGCACCGGGGTAGCGGAACTCGACCTCGCGGAACTCGACCCGGCCGGTTCGGGCGGGGCTGACCGGATCCACGGGGTCGAGGATCGACGGCTCGGTCTGCAGGACCTCGGTGATCCGGTCGCTGGAGACGGCGGCCCGCGGGACCATCACGAACATGAACGTCGCCATCATGATCGCGAAGAGGACCTGGATGATGTACTGCAGGAAGGCCGTCAGGTTGCCGATCGGCATCTCGCCGCTGTCAACGCGGATGGCCCCGAACCAGAGGACCGCGACGGTCGTCAGGTTCATGATCACCATGAGCGTCGGCATCATGATCGCGAAGAGCCGGTTCACGGAGAGCGCGGTGTCGAAGAGGTCGCGGTTGCTCTCCTCGAACCGGCGCTCCTCGTAGTCGGTCCGGACGAAGGCCCGGATCACCCGGATCCCCGCCAGTGTCTCCCGCATGACCAGGTTGATCCGGTCGATCTTGCGCTGCATCTCCCGGAAGAGAGGCATCGCCCGCCGCACGAGCAGCCCGATGATCACGACCATGATCGGGACGATCACGAAGAGGACACCCGTGAGCTGGATGTCCTGGCGGAGGGCCATGATCAGCCCGCCGATCATGGTGATCGGGGCCGTGATCATCACCGTGAGGCCCATCAGGACGACCATCTGGACCTGCTGGACGTCGTTCGTGTTGCGGGTGATCAGCGAGGCCGTCCCGAAGTGGTTGACCTCGACCTGCGAGAAGGATTCGACCGAGCGGAAGATCGCCCCGCGCACGTCCCGCCCGAACGCCATCGCGGTCTTCGCGCCCCAGTAGACGGCGATGATCGAGGCGATCCCGAGGAGCACCGTGACGACGAGCATGACCCCGCCGGTCTGGATGATGTAGTCCGTGTCCCCCTTCGCGACGCCGTTGTTGATGATGTCGGCGTTGAGCTCGGGGAGGTAGAGGTTGGCGAACGCCTGGATCATCAGGAGCGCGATCACGAGGATCAGCGCCCGCCAGTAGGGCCGGAGGAAGGCGGCCAGGAGGCGGATCATCCGGGGGCACCCGTTGCCCGGTCGGCCATGACGCCGAGGAGCCGCTCGAGCTCCCGCCGGTCCGGCTCGGGGATCGGGTCCAGGACTTCGCCGATCGCCCGGCCGAGGATCGCCCTGAGGTCGCGCTCGCACGCGCGCCCCACCGCGGTCAGGTGGACGCGCGTGATCCGCTGGTCCGCCGCGTCCGGCCGTCGCTCGATCGTGCCGGCCTTCTCCATCCGCTGGAGCATTGCCGTCACCGTCGGCGCCGAGAGGTGGAGCGACCCGGCGAGCTCCCGCTGGCTGATGCCATCACGCTCGGCGAGCATCCGCAGGCAAAGGGCCTGGCCGGGATGGGCGCCCTCGTCGGCGAGGACGCGAAACATCAGCTGGCGGTGCGCCGCGAGCGCGCGCATGAAGGCCTCGTGGACACGTTTGGAGAGCGGGTCGAGACCCTCGAGAGGCACAGCCGAGAGGTGCGGGGGCCGGTGCATCAGAGAAAGGTAGCATGCTAACGGTTAGGGTACAAATGGTTCGTGTACGAACCAGTTCCGGTGCTGCGGGCGAGGTTGAGAATCTCAGGTGGGGGGCGGCGCGCCGTCCTCCCGCTTCGCGGGGTCGTCGTGGAGGTCGCCGACCTCCTTGCGAGTCGCCTTGACACCCCGGCCGAGCGTCTCACCCCACTTGGGGAGGATCTTCGGGCCGCGCCACACGAGGACGACGGCGAGGATGACGATGAGGACGATCACGACGTCGACGCCGAACATGCGCACATCGTAGCGGACCGCCGGGCGACCCGATGCCGCGGGGCGACCGATCGGGCCGGGGGACCCGGCCGGTGGGGCCGGTGGTCACTCGACGGCGGGCTGCTCGCCGCCGAGGATCGACGGGCCGCACGGCGGACAGCTCGGACACGGAGCCGACGGCCCGGCGGCGCGGCGGAGGGCGTTGCCATGGCCGACGGATCGCGACCGCGGGTCACGATCGGCTTCCCGCGGATGCACAAGGAGCCGGGGGAGCGTCGCGACTTCCTTCCGCCCCTGGTGGGGCTGCTCACCGCCCTCGGCGCCGAGGTCTACCTGGAATCCGGGATCGGCTCCGCGATGGGCTACACCGACGTCGACTACACGGCGCTCTCGCCGAACGTCCACGTGACGGACGAGGAGACCGCGTACCGCCAGGACATCGTGGTGGTCCTGCGCTCGCCCGACGGACGCTACGAGAAGATCCGGCGCGGCGCGACCCTCGTGTCGATGCTCCACTTCCCGACGCGGCCGGCCCGCGTCCGTCTCCTGCAGGACCTCGGCATCGAGGGGATCGCGCTCGACATCATCGCCGGCGACGACGGCCGCCGGCTGGTGGAGAACCTCCGGAGCGTGGCCTGGAACGGCGTCGCCTCTGCGTTCACGGCGCTCGAGCGCCGCTGGCCCGATCTTGTCGATCGCGACCGCGACCCCGTCCGGGTCACGATCATGGGCGCCGGCCAGGTCGGAAAGCACGCCGTGGAGTTCGCCACCAAGTACGGCGACGATGCCCGCAACGAAGCGTTCATGCGTCTCGGCCTGCCCGGCGTGGAGGTCGTGACGACGGGCCGCAACCTCACCCGCGACGAGGCCTACCTGCGTCGCCGTCTGGGCGTCACGGACATCCTGGTCGACGCGACACAGCGCCACGACCCGTCGGTGCCCCTGGTCCCGAACGCATGGCTGGGGCTCATGCCGGAGCACGCCGTCGTGTGCGACCTGGTCGTCGACCCGTACCTGCTCGACGCGGAGCCGAAGGTCGTCCGCGGGATCGAGGGGATCCCGCAGGGCACCCTGGATCGCTGGGAGTTCGATCCCGACGATCCGGCCTGGGACGAGCTCCCCCCGGAGGTCCCGACGAAGGAGCGCCGGACGGTGGTCTCGTGCTACTCGTGGCCGGGCGTGCGGCCGGAGCCCTGCATGCACGTCTACGGGTCGCAGCTGGCGCCGCTGCTCGAGACGCTGGTCCAGGCGGGCAGCATGGACGGGATCGGGCCCGGCGGCTCGTTCCACGCCCGCGCGCTGTGGCGCGGCAGTCTTCGCGGGTGGCTCGCGGGTGCGACGGCCGGCCCGGATGCACGCGAGGGCCGGGGGCCCGCCCCGGTCGAGGGGCCGGCCCGGCCGGGGTAGCCGGCACGGCCGGGGTCGCCGGTAGCCGTCCCGCGTCGCCGACGGCCATCATCCGGTCCCGCGGGCGCAGCCGGGAGGTCAGACGCCGGGGTCGGCGGCCGGCGAGACGGTGATGTCGGGCGCGAGGCCGGCAGCCCCGCGCAGCCACTGGCGCACGTTCTCGCCAAGGTGCGGCAGGTGGTAGCCGCCCTCCTGGAGCACGACGAGCCGGGCTCCGGTCGCGGCAACGCGACGTCCCGCCTCGTGGTAGGCGGGGGTCGTCAGGGCGAAGTCGCAGAGCGGGTCCAGGCCGTAGGTGTCGATCCCCAGGCTGACCACGACGAGTCCGTCATGGCGCCCCGCGAGCCAGTCGAGGGCCCGGTCGAGGACGGCCAGCCACGCGTCGTCGCCGGTCCCGGCGGGGAGCGGCTGGTTGAAGGTCGCCCCGTGGCCCGCGCCGCCGCCCGTCTCGTCGGCGCGTCCGGTGAAGTAGGGGTAGACACGATCGGGATCGCCGTGCAGCGACGCGTACGGGACGTCGCCGCGCTCCCAGAAGATCTGCTGCGTCCCGTTGCCGTGGTGGAAGTCCAGGTCGAGGATTCCGACCCGGCCGGCCCCGGCCCGCACGAGGTGCTGGGCGGCGATCGCGGCGTTGTTGAGGTAGCAGTAGCCGCCGAAGAAGGAGCGTCCCGCGTGGTGGCCCGGCGGGCGGCAGAGCCCGTAGGCGACCGGGTCTCCGGCGAGGACCACCTCCGCCGCGGAGAGCGCCACGTTCGCGGCTGCCAGCGCTGCGTTCCAGGTGCCGGCGGTGATCGTCGTGGCCGTGTCGAAGCACCAGTAGCCGATCCGTCCGCCCGGGGCGCGCGGCTCCGGGGCCGGCCCCGCCCCGCCACCGGCCTCCGCCCGCAAGCCCGGGTGCAGGAAGGCATCGGCCATGAAGCCGTCGCCCGTCTCCCCGGCGTCGCGCCAGGCGTCCCACGCCTCCGCGAGGAAGCGGACGAGGCCCGGATCGTGGACCGCCAGGGCGGGCTCGAGCCCGTGCTCCGCGGGGAGCTCCAGCGTGAACGCCGGGTCGGCGGCCAGGGCGACCCGGATCGCCTCGGCCCGTGCGGCCACCTCCCAGGACGGCCCGGGGTGGCCGCTGAATACCTCGAACGGCGGCTCGTGGAGCCGGTGCAGGGGCGAGTGGATGACGCGCATGACAGCAGGATAGGTCCGGCCGAACGGCACGCGCGGGCCGGCGCGCGGCGCGCTACGCTCCGGCGAGCGCGACGTCCCGACCGCGGCGGAGAACCGGCAGCGGGTTCGGGCCGCGTCGCCGCAGGACGGGAGGCGGACGTGGGCATGCGCGTGCCGGACCTCGGCGCAGTCCTTGCCGGGGCCCAGATGCGACGGATGGCGCTCGACGCGACGGGCGCCTACTTCGTCACCGACATCGATCCGCCCCACGCGGAGGACTTTGCGAAGTCGCTGCTCCTCATGGCGGTGCCCCGGCGAGGGCAGCACGACCAGCCGATCACCGTCTACCTCAACTCGGGCGGTGGCTCGGTCGGCGACGGGCTGGCGATGATGGAGATGATCAACCGCATGCGGCGGAGCCACGACGTGCGGATCAACACGGTGGTCCTGGGCTACGCCTACTCGATGGGGGCGATCGTCATCCAGGCCGGCGACCATCGCTCCATCGGCCGCTACGGGACCCTGCTGCTGCACTCCACGCAATGGATCCTCTCCGGCGAGGACGAGCGGATCTTCAAGGACTACCAGGAGCTGTCCAAGCACTACCAGCGGACGGTCGCCGACCTGTTCGCCCACCGGACCGGCCACCGGGACGCCGCGTGGTGGCGGCGCTTCATCTGGTCGGGTCGGGAGCGGTTCCTCGGGCCGGACGAGTGCCTGCAGCTCGGCCTCGTCGACGAGATCCTGGAGCCGGCGCTCCTGAGCGAGGCGCACCCCTCGCTCTGACGCGCGCGATGCCGCTCGTGCCCCGACGGCTGGGAGC
>Ga0315273_10012465_pt1 | contig 10905 bp, 6 predicted proteins | sample YL17G02_0_MG_FD_205753 | JGI IMG/M metagenome (GOLD analysis project Ga0315273, IMG submission 205753) | Sediment microbial communities from Yellowstone Lake, YNP, Wyoming, USA - YL17G02_0 | ecosystem: Environmental > Aquatic > Freshwater > Lake > Sediment | place: USA: Wyoming | collected...
TGCCCTGGTTCATTTGCCTGCCTCATTGAACTTATATCCAGCCCCATGTACGGTGATGATGTAGTTTGTCTCCCCTCCGAATGGTTCGATTTTTCGCCGGAGGTTACGGATGTGCGAGTCAATCGCACGCTCATAACTTTCGAATGCTACCCCATGCAGTGCGGTCAGCAATTGTGCGCGGGAGAATATACGCCCAGGTTGGCTCGCCAAGGTGGCTAGCAGATCGAACTCAGTGGGGGTCAATGAGACTTCTCGATCGGGAAAATGCGCGCTGTAGAGCCCACGGTCAAGGGTCAGGTTTCCAGCATGAATGATTTCAACCTGTGGGGCGCCTGTCCCACGGCGAAGGACCGTCCGCACCCGTGCCACCAGCTCGCGTGGGCTGAAAGGCTTGGTGATGTAATCATCTGCCCCAAGCTCCAGACCGACGAGTTTATCTGATTCTTCTACACGCGCAGTGAGCATGATGATCGGTACGTTGCTTTCGAAGCGCAGCTCCCGGCAGACATCTAATCCATCCATTCCGGGCAGCATCAAGTCGAGCACCACCAGGTCAGGTTGAAAGCGCTGGGCAAGCGCCAAGCCGGTGAGGCCGTCATAAGCGTGGGTCACCTCGAAGCCAGCTTTCACTAGGTAGTCCTGGCAGATCTCAACGATTTTCGGTTCATCATCGATCACTAGGATCTTCTTCGCCATGATGCCTCAATTATCACATAGTCTTAAAGTCGGTTAAAGAGCGTTTACTCTATATTATAGAGTTTCTTTTACTGGCAGATATGATTTGCGCGCCGACGGTAAAAGCAATAGTACGACTATAGCCACTGCCAGGAGCATGCGTACAACATTCTCGATCACCACCATCGCTGAGGAGATACGTAAGAGTCCTGGGATTGCCATAATGAACAGCAGGCTTGCCAGCACGATGGCCAGGGTCGCTGCCCAACGTTTGCTCTTGAACAGTCCGATAGCAGCCACCGTCGCCAGCACGAGCACGAGCACATTAAAAACCATTGTTACGGGTCGGATCAAGCGAAATATCCTGGCGAAACCTACGCCAAGTTGCCGATTAGGGGTAAAGTTCGGTGTCCTTCCGGAATTATTTTGGTCATTGGGAAACCCTCCTTGTGGAAATCCACCCTGAGGGAAGCCACCCTGGGGATTGAAGTTCCTGTTTCGGATCTGGCTTGCCCCAAACGGCTGATTACCAAAACCTTGCCCCAACAACCCATATTGGTTAGCAATCCCAAGACCTGCTACAAACAAGCTCAAGATAAGCAATAAGCTGGCTGCGATGGTGACCACAGCTGGTCTTTGTGTATTCATAGGTACTCCTTCTTAAATTCTTTTACAAACATAAAACTACTTCAACCAGCAAAACGATTTTTGTCTCTTGTAGGGGCACGATCATGCTGGCGCATGCCAGATATCGTGCCCCTACTCGCTAATATTACTCATATCTAAGCGCCTCAATTGGCCTTAGAGAGGCAGCCTGGTAAGCCGGGTAAATCCCAAAGAACAAGCCCACCAGCGCAGCAAAGAAAAACGAATATAGAATAACATCCAACGAGACATATGTGGTGATCAACCCGGTCAGGGTCACCAACCCCGCGATGGCTGCTCCCAGCAGGATACCCAGGATCCCACCAACCAGACTCAACGTGATGGTCTCTACCAGGAATTGCATCAGGATCACCGAGCGCCTGGCTCCCACAGCTTTACGCAAGCCAATCTCCCGCGTACGCTCGCGGACGGAAACGAGCATGATGTTCATGATCCCGATCCCACCCACAAACAGCGAGATGCCGGCGATGGCACCCAAAAATGCAGTCATGGTGGTGGTGATGCTGTTGAGGGTGCTTAGGAACTGGTTCTGGCTGGAGACGTTGAACGGCAGTGTATCGCGCAGAGTTAGCCCATGTTCCCGACGTAAGATGTACTCCACCTGACTGATGACATTATTCACCGCATTAGGATCTGAAGCCGAGAGTGCGATACTGGAAAGTGTGCGTTTTCCATTATCCAGTGCCCTGCCTCCAAATAATCGGCTATAACCAGTCTCGAGTGGGATCAGAATGACATCATCCGTGCTGAAAAAGCCGGATGAACCTTTGGAAGCCAGTACCCCAATCACGGAAAAGTTGATCCCATCAACGGTAATTTCCCGTCCCATTGGGTTCAAACCGCTGAATAGATCTGTAGCTGCTTGCGAGCCCAACACAACTACCCGTGATTCGGCAGCATTATCACCGTTGGTGATAAAACGGCCCTGGTCGACGGTATAAGCCTGTACCTCAGCGAAGTCTGGCGTAACGCCTGTGATGGAGAATTGAGATTGCTTATTGCCGTACTGCACCTGAGCAGATGTCTGATATGTGGGTGAAATCCCATTGACGTTGTTGGTTCCTTGTGCAATTGCCTCGTAATCAGCGTAATACAAGGGTGTGCTTTGAGCTCCAGCCTGGCGCAGGTTACGCGCAGATGAGACGGAGACCAGGTTCGAGCCCAATCCTTCCACCCGGCTGGTCACGCTGCGAGTGGCGCCACGGCCGATCGCCATCAATGCGACCACAGCTGCTACCCCAATGATGATACCCAGCATGGTCAACCCTGAGCGCAGCTTGTTCGCTGCCAGGGCTCGTAGTGATATGCGTATATTTTCTAATAGGTTCATGGTTTCCTTTCCTATAAACGAAATCTGCCATTGATGTCAGTCTCGGTAAATTTCATAACAGCCTGCTTTCCAATACTTCCTCCGGGCGAGGTGACCCTGCGGCAAGGGGATGAGCTACCAATTCATCACTGATGATTTTTCCGTCCACCAGGCGGATGATGCGCTGGGTATGGCGGGCGATGAAAGCATCGTGGGTGACGTAAATGACGGTCTGACCTTTCTCTTCATGCAGCTTTTGGAACAAGCCGATAATCTCTTCCCCGGTTTTCGTATCCAAATTACCGGTCGGCTCATCTGCCAGCAGGATGGTGGGATCATTAACCAATGCACGCGCGATCGCTACACGTTGTTGCTCACCACCGGAGAGTTGGTTCGGGCGGTGGTTCATGCGATCCGCCAGACCCACCGTTTCCAGGGCAGCCTTGGCTTTCTCAGTGCGCGCCTTTCCATGCACTCCATCGTAAAGCAATGGCAGCATCACGTTTTCCAGGGCAGATGTGCGTGGTAGCAAGTTGAACTGCTGGAAGACGAATCCTACCTTGCGGCTGCGCACCTGGGCGAGCTGATTTTCGTTGAGCTTTTCTACCGGCTCACCTTCCAGGCGGTAAACCCCTTCAGTGGGAATGTCCAGGCAACCCAGGATGGCCATCAGCGTGCTCTTGCCCGACCCGCTTGGGCCCATCACTGCAGCCATTTCACCTGCATCGATATGCAAGTTGATGCCATCAAGGGCATGCACCTTGGTTTGACCCATTTTATAGATTTTGGAGACGTTCTCAAGCTCGATCATGGTCACAACTCCTGAAGTGGATTTCTAAGCGATTTACGGACCGAACATGCCACCCATACCTCCTCCACCACCTGAGTTACTGGTGCTTGAGGAGCTTTGCAGCAATCCCACCGTTTCTCCTTCTTGCAGGTCTCCTACGACGATCACAGTATTATCAGGTAGGATTTGACCGCTGACAACGGTTACCTGTTGGGCGCTGCCATCCGAGCCTATCACATAAACGTATTCAACCTTAGAATCGCTTCCAACAGCGCTGACCGGCACGGTCAGCACATTCTGTGGCTGTCCTGCATAGATGGTCACATCCGCTGTAGCGCCGATCAGGATTGTAGAATCCGCCTGATCAAGCCCGACGCGCACATCGTAGTAAACCACGCCCTGATTGGATGTACCAACCGGATTGATGTAGGAAACCGAGCCGGTTAAAGTCAGGTTTGGCATTGCTTCCAATGAGATGCTGGCATTATCGCCAGGACTAAGCTTTACTACGTGCGATTCGTCAATCTGAAGGTCTACATATAGTGTTGAGCGGTCCACCAGCACGATGGCAGGTGTGCTCTGATTTACACTATCTCCGGGCTGGTAACCAACGTTGGTCACTTCCCCACTATATGGTGCTGTCAATATCAGGCTATTAACTTCAGCCTGGGCAGATTGCACTTTCGCTTGGGCGGCAGCTAAATCATCGGTATTCGGAGATCGTTCAAGTTCGTACAGGTTGGTTACTGCACTGTTCAATTTCTGGGTGGCATCCTGGTAGGCAGCCCAGACGGTATTCAGATTAATTGCCAAACTATAAACTGAAGAGCCTGCCTCGGAGATTTGGGACTGGTCTTGGTTTATCTGAGCCTGCAATAATTGGATTTGGGCTTGTGCGGAGGCGATTTTAGCGTCTTGGGAGGCAATATCTGATTCACTCCAGACCGCTGTGCACCAATTCAAGTTCGCTGCAGCGGTCTGCAACAGTTGATATTCACGGCTGTTCGCGATATGTCCAGTGAAATTGTATGCATTCAGAGCTCGATCATAGGCTGTTTGATAATCAGCAATGGTATCGTCATCACAGCGTTTTCCATTCATTCCCGCGCGTTTATTAATAAGATTGGTGAGATCTGATTGCGTGCTGATCACTGAAGATTGTTTTTGGGTCAGATCAGCTTGTAATTGAGCTAAATTAACGTTAGTATTCGTCGTGTCCGTAATGACAGAGCCAATGAAATCGGTGGCGGATGCTTCATATGCCGATAAACTCTCTGAAAGCGAGCTGACCAGGTCCACTGTTTGAGCCAGCAATCCTGCCTGTAATTCATTTTGCTTGGTCTGGCTTTCCTGGACTGCAGCCTGCAAATCAGTGACTTTTTGAGTGAGGGCAACATTATCTGGAAGTATGCTGGCATTATCCTCAGCTACCTTTAGCTCAGCCTGTAGTTGGCTCAGATCTCGCACTACCTGATAATAAGCCTGTATATCAATGGATGCATTTGCAAGTGGTAAATTATTCTGCGCATCCTGGAGCGCAGACTTGGTATCCCACCAGTTGGTGTACAAAGATAACGTATTGGCGTTCTGGTTGCTAATGATGGCATTTGAAAGGTCATTTTGTGCCTGTTGGTAATTTGTGTATGCAGATGCCAAGGCGCTCATTGCACTAGCCACGGTGGAGGAATCAGGATTGGTTAGCTGGTTCAGTGCATTACGGGCATTTGTCAGGTTTGTTTGGGCAGTTTGCAGGTTTGAGGGGACGGATATTGGGTCAAGCGTCATCAGTGTGTCTCCAGCCTTAACGGTTTGCCCCACTTGGACTTTGCTTTGTGCTACCGTGCCAGTTGTAGAAAAACTTAATGAAGTTATTCGCTGGGATTGGATCTGACCGGTGCTTTCAACCGTGTCGGTGTAGCTAGCCTGGGTAACAGTGCCCTGGCCAGTAAAACCACTAGATGCCGACCCATTTTGGGCATTAGCCTGTGCCGAACAGCTGGCTAACACCATCGAAAGCAGTATGATTACTGACAACACTGTCAATGTGGATTTTTTATAAATCATAGTTTCCTCCAAAAGATTGGAATTAAATACCTCTATACTAAGAAAGTTTTACGGTTTTTTACCATGCTTAAGCATACTCTTTGATTGTGCAGAAATTGTGGAGAAAGGCGGGGAAAGAATAAAAATAAACCTCATAGGTTGTAAAAACCTGTGAGGTTTATTATCCATCACTGCTGGGTGGATGACTATTTAAGATCACTTTTCGTGGTCAGCCCTATTTCCTGCCTGATTGACATGAACACATCCACGACGCGTGGGTCGAAGAATTTACCCCTTTCTTCAAGGATATATTCGATGGCATTTTCCTTAGACCATGCCTTTCGATATGGACGGTCGGAGGTAAGTGCATCATAAACATCTACCACGGCAAATATCCGCGCGGCTATTGGGATTTGCTCACCTTTCAACCCACGTGGGTAACCTGTGCCATCCCATTTCTCATGGTGGCTCCCAGGGATATCCAGGGCAGGCCGTAAGTAGGATATGGGTGCCAGCATCTCATAGGCATACTGCGGATGCATATGCATGACCTTCCATTCATCTTCGCTGAGGGGACCGGGCTTGAGCAAGATTGTGTCTGGAATACCCATTTTGCCCATATCGTGGAGCATGATACCTCGGCGCATATGCACCAGATCAGAATCCCCCATACCCATAGCGCGTGCCAGATGAATGGCAATATCTGTGACACGTTTCGTGTGGCCTTCAGTCACGCTGTCACGCATATCGAGTGCGCGCGACCAACCCTCAATGGTTGCGTCGTATGCCATGCTAAGTTCAAGGTTCGAACGCTGCAGATTAGCGAATAATTGGGAATTATCGATGGCGATTGCCACCTGCCCAGCAAGAGTCTCTAAAAACTCCACCCATTCCCCATCCCTTGCGCACGCAGTCCTGTTATAGACCTCGAGTACACCTTTGACCTCGCCCTTTGCGATCAAGGGTGCCGCAGAATAAGTGGCAAACCCTTCACTAGTAAATATATCTGCACGTAAGAAGTTGTTGAGGATCGCTTTCAGGTCAGGAATATTAATCGTCCGTCGTTCCATGATCTGTTGACCGACCACGCCTTCTCCAAGTAAAAAGCGTGATCGTTCAATCGCAGTTGTAACAAAACCCCTACCCACTGAATACTCCAGAGCATAACTGTGCGGGTTGAGCAGGAGTATGTCTGCGGCATCCACATTCAATTGAGACACGATTTGGTAAAGTATGATATTAAGGATTGCCTTTAAATCAAAGCTGGATGCAATGGCAGCATCAATGGTTCTCAACGCCTGCACCTGCTGGAGGTGACGCTCGGTCCGTTCAAATAAGCGTGCATTTTCCAATGCAGCTGCTGCCCGTTCTGCCAGAAGGCGGCAAGCGGAAATTTCTTCGACTGACGGATTATATGGTGTAAGGCTGCTCAATGTGATTACACCGACCACATTTTCCCTGCGAACCATCGGGTAAGCAAAAAAAGCCTTTATGTCTGTGCGAACGAGAAACTGGCGCATGGTTGGTTCCTGGCGATCAATATCTGCCAGGATGATAGGTTCTCCCGCTTCAAGTAGTTTATGAAAGATGGGTGACGTCAGTGGGATGCGCAGTTTGCCCGATTCAGCCGGGAGACCAGTTTGAGCGGTAAGCAAAGCCTCATTTTTATCATAATCGATAAGCATCACTGAACAGGTAGCGCTATTCATGATCTCCGCCACGCGTCTGACCAGTGTATCCAATACTTCATTCTCCTTGTGAAGGGTAGCCAGCTCTGTACCAAGCCGTACGATTTGGGTCAGATGGGCAGCGCGTTGCTTTTCCGCCTCATACAGGCGTGCGTTCTCAATCGCAATGGCAACTGTATCTGCTACCGTTGAGAGTAATTCCTGCTCTCGCTCCCCGAACGCGTTCGGGCTGTACGCCTGGACGGAGATCACCCCTAATACATCTTCTCCCAGGAGCATGGGAGCACCCAACCAGGAACGGGAGGGTAGCCCGGTTCCCCATAATGTCATACTTGGAAGACTGTCTTTTTCTAAATCATAATCACGGATGAGCAGGCATTTTCTACTCTTCACCACCTGGGCGGTCAGGGCATTCCCGAGAGGACGAACGTGGGGTGCTTCATGTACTTCACCATCCACCCGAATTCGAAACTCGATCTGGTCAGTCTGTGGATCATATAGACCAACAAAGAATGAGTCAGAAGGCACTACACTGGTAATCTCTCGGAAGACGATTTCAAGCAAGGTGTCTAGGTTAAGGGTAGTACTGATTGCGCGCGCTATTCGATTGAGAAGCGCCAGACGCTCTGCATGCTTGCGTGTTTCCACTAGGCTCACGCGAAGAGCATCTTCCGCTTTTTTTCGTTCTATGGAGACTGCGACTTGTGTTGAAACAAACTCCATCAGGTCAAGCTCCTCCTGGTTATACAGCACTCCTGAGGTATAACTTTGTGCCACCATCACCCCAGTCACCCGATCTTCCAATTTAAGCGGCACACCGATCCAGTCAAATGAATCCGAACCGACGACTTCAACCTCACCTTGTTGGACAAGTTCTTTAAAGACTTTCTCAGGAGCCCAAAGTGGTTTTTTCGTGCGCATTACATATTCAGTTAAACCTCGTTCCGGTTTGGCAGGCGGAGGTGGCTGGTCGAATAAGTCTACATAATACGGAAAGCTAATCAGGTCATTTTTTGAGTCATATAGCGCAATATAGAAGTTTTCGACGGGCATCAGCTCACCCAGGATATGGTGAATGGAATGATAGAGCTCGTCCAGGCTGGCGGTAGTCACTACGGACTGGGATATCCTGTAAATGGCTTGTTGAACCTGATCTGCTCGCTTGGCTTCAGTGATGTCGCGATATAACCCGATAGATCCATGCGAGACTCCATTTTCATCCCGCAGTTCTACCGCAGAATCGAACACCCAGTGGATTTTTCCATCACGTGCCTTTATACGATACTCACATTTCCAGGTGGATATGGGATTCTTCCCCGATCGTACGCTATCGATAGCTTCATCCCATGACTGCCCTGCCAACTCCTTTGAAAGCCGCGTTTCTAAAACTAGCGAATTCCATACTGTCGGATTAAATTCATCCGGAGCATAACCGGTGAGTTGTTGAATCCCTTCCCCGATGAAGTCATAATGGATTTTCCTTCCATTATCAGAATATGATTGATAATAGGGGACACCGCCAGTAGATTCAATCGCTTGTCTGTAGATGGCGATGGATTCGCGTAGGGCTTTCTCTGCTCTTTTGCGATCTTCAAGGTCTTGGGTAGCCGCTTCATACAGGCGGCCGTTTTCCACAGCCACTGCTGCGTGGTTGGCAAACAGGGTTAACTGGTCTAAATCACTTTGGGTAAATGGGTCTTTCCGGAGCACATGCAGTACTCCATTAACTTGCCCTTGCCAGACCATCGGCGCGCTGATCACCGCTTGGAATGGGATTTCCTCGTTTTTAAATGCCTTGGATCTCCCTGACCACTTCGAATAATTTTTAATGATCAACGGCTTACCAGTTTTCAATACTTTACCAGCGGCCCCCTCACCATAGTTTAATATCGTACCTGTATAATCTTTTTGCGCATTATAGCTGACGACACATGTGACAGACTTTGCATCTGAATTAACCAGGTATAACATTCCATTACTGGCATTCAAAAGCATGGTAGCGCGCTCTACGATGAGGTTCAATAAATCAGGTAACGAATGACGCCCTGTTAGATTGAGCACTGTTTCCTGTAGTGCTGAAAGCATCGCTGCCCGGTGCTCGAGTTCCATTTCAATTTGCTTGCGTTCTGTGATGTCAATAATGAATCCCTGCCAAAATAAAGGTTTACCGGATGAGTCTCGGATCAGCCAGGATTCATCATGTACCCATTTGTTCTGTCCATCCCGTGTTCGAATGCGATATTCCACTTTGTACGGTTCACCCGATTGCTCGGTGCGAATATTTTCATCCCACACTCGCTCCTGGTCATCTTTATGGATTATTTTGAACCATAAGAGATCATCCGCCAGCCACTCTTCAGGAGTGTAACCTGTGATGGTCTTGACTCGAGGGTTGATATAAAGGGTTTTATTTGGTGCCCCCAATTCATCGGTATAAATAATCGCTGGGATTTGCTCCAAGATGGCGCGGTAACGTAATTCAACCGCGGTATCAGCACTAAGTTGTTGCCTTAATTGCTTATTGACCTTGCGAGAACCACCGCTATCCTTGGTAGTTGGCAAATCAAATGTAACTAATTTGTTATGCATTTGATAACCTCCACCTTGAGAGGTTGCAATAATTACACCAGCATAATAGACTTACTCATGATAAGGCATTTAGAATAATAGTCTGCGTATTATATAGTTATTGAGATAGAAATACGGAGGAAATGGTTATCAGTTCTGCAAGGTAACCATCAGGTTAGCTTAGGAATTTACCCAATTTATTTCGATAAAATTTTCGATGCTTATTTCCTGCTGACCTCAACTCCCTGTAGGTTGAATAGCACAGCAGGATCTGGTTGGCTGTTATTCCAAATGGGGCTGCTATATCCACAGCTATATCCACCCTGTTGAGAAACCCCTGCCCACACCCTCAATGTTTCACCAGCCTTGATGATGCCGGCCAGGTGACATTCTTGATGTCCCCTCTCAGAGACCAGGTTCCAGCCAGTTAGATCAACATCCATGTCACCTATATTTTGGAGATCCACATATTCTTCTCGTTTTTCCACCGCAACAATGATCACTTGCGAGGCTGAGGGTTCTGGCGTTGCTGTCGCTGCCCAGATACCAATTTGGGAAGCCTGAGGTTCTTGTTCAGCAGATGAAAGTGTATCTGCACAGGCTACATCTGGAGGGATCATCATTACTTTTGCGAATCCTGTCTTCACTAACTCCAGATTTACAAGGATATTATCAACAATTACATACCTGAGCAATCGATCATACGGATCGGTTTCTGAAACGTCCTTGATCAGGACCACCTCTTTTTGAAGAACCAAATCCGAATTTGCATTATATGATTGCGTAAAGAATGGCATTTCTCTCTCAGGTGTATCCATTCCGATATATCTGACAGTATAGGTTTTTCCATCATCGAAAAGGACAGTGATCGTATCACCATCGATAACCTGAGTAACGGTCCCAATTTGAACTAAGGTATTTTTAGGAAGGCAATCAGCTGCTTTGTAAAAGGATAACTCCACAGTAGAGCTGGGCGTCTGGGTCGGAGTTATCGTTGATGTTGGTGTATGGGTTGAGGTGGGTTCTTGAGTGGGGGTGGTTGTCGGGTTGGGTGTTATCGTCGTTATGTGTGGGATTATTTGCTTTTCAAGGTTAGATGTCGGGGCTGTTGTTTCTGAGGGAGTAGTCCAACAAGCCACCAGCAGAATGGTGATTATGATAAGGCA
>Ga0315273_10012466_pt1 | contig 10904 bp, 8 predicted proteins | sample YL17G02_0_MG_FD_205753 | JGI IMG/M metagenome (GOLD analysis project Ga0315273, IMG submission 205753) | Sediment microbial communities from Yellowstone Lake, YNP, Wyoming, USA - YL17G02_0 | ecosystem: Environmental > Aquatic > Freshwater > Lake > Sediment | place: USA: Wyoming | collected...
CGCGAGCTCCTCTAGCCGCCTCGGCGGCCGCCCGGCCGGCCCGGTGTTTCGGGGGAATCCCCGATGCGCGCGATCGTCGCGCCTGCGATACAGAAGGTGGAGGTCGTCGTGCGACGCCACTCTCGCATTCGCGCTGCAGGCGGCGCCGGGGGGAAGCCGCTGGATCCCGGCGATGTCCTTGCGTCGTTCGTCGGGCCGTACGGGCTCTACCTGCACGTCCCGTTCTGCAAGTCGATCTGCCCGTACTGCCCGTACAACAAGGTCCTGTATCGCGCAGAGGCCGTTCCGCGCTACTTCGGCGCACTTCGTCAGGAGCTCGAGCTGTACGACGCCCCGCGACGGCGGTTCACGTCGCTCTACGTCGGCGGGGGAACGCCGTCGCTCTGCCTCCGCGAGCTCGCGACCGTGCTCGAGGGGGTGACGGTCGAGCGGGAGCGCGCGATCGAGGTGATGCCGAACCACGCCACGTCCGAGACCGTCGCCGAGCTCCACGCGCTCGGCTTCGACTATGTCAGCCTCGGCATCCAGTCGTTCGATCCGACGATGCTCCGTCACCTCGGCCGGCTCAACACCGCCGCGGACAATCGGCGCGCCCTCGAGGCGACCGTCGGCGGCTTCGGCTGCGTCAACGCCGACCTCATCTTCGACATCGCATTCGTCGAGCCCGACGTCTTTCTGCGCGACCTCGAGACCTGTTGCCGCTCGGGGGTCGACCAGATCTCGACGTACCCGCTGATGCATTTCGGCTTCACGCCGTTCGGCACGGCGGCGCACGATCCGGGGCGAGAGCACGAGCTGCTGCGGCGGGCGTGCGAGCTCGCCGACAGCCTGGGGTACGAGCGCCGCGCGGTGTGGACGTTCACGCGCCGAGGCGGGCCGCTGTACGCATCGATCGCCCGCGAGCTCTACCTCGGCTGCGGCGCGGGAGCTGCAACGTTCACCGGGACCGACTTCCTCGTCAACCACTTCGGCCTCGGCCCGTACGAGGTGGCGCTCGCCGAGGCCCGGCTCCCGATCGCGCGGCGGGCGCACCTCGATCCCCGCCGGGCGGCGCTCTACTACGCTTTCTGGCAGCTCTACGCGCCGGGCATCGACCTCGACCGCTTCCAACGGCTCTTCCCCGGTGCGCCCTGGGTGATTCCTTTCCTGCAGGTGCTTCGGCGAACGGGCCACCTCGAGCCGGTCGACGGCCGCCTGCGGCTCACCGAGCGTGGCTTCGACCGCTACCACGACCTCGAGCGGTGGGTCACCTACCACCTGATCGAGCCACTGTGGGAGGACATGCTGCAGGAGCACCCGGTGCGCGACCGCCCGCGCCCGCGGGTCACCGCCGAGCGCAGCCGACGACGGGTCGGTGGCCGGGTCACAGGCGCAGGGCTGCGTCGACCGTATGAGCCCGGACCGCGGGACACGGCGAGTGCTCACAGGCGCCCGGTCGAGTCCCATTCCTCGTGCGCGCCGCGGACGCTGTCCCAGACCCGGGCTCGCTCCTCCCGTGGGAGATCGGCGTAGGCCAGCCCGAAGCCGTCGATCACGATCCCCCACCAGTCGTCCTCGGAGTCGACGTCGCGGCTCTCGCCGCCCACCCCCGTGACCGTCGTATGCACGCAGCCCCGCAAGACCTCGACTCCGCCGTCGATCCGACGCTGGGCAACGGCGACCCTGACGAAGCCCGATGCCGGTGACGTCGAGAGCTCGCGGTGCATCTCGAGGAACTGCTCGGTTGTCGCGGCGGCACGCGAGAAATCCGCACCGGCGAACGAGCCGCGTGGGTCGTGCTCGAAGCGCCAGCCGTCCGGGTCGAAGCTCGAGGGGCGCAGCTCGTAGGAGAACCCTTCTTGCTCGTAGCGGCCGAAGACGAGCGGGAGAGGCTCGGCGGGGCCGTCTCCGAGCCCGGCGTCGACGAACCATTCAACGCCTTCCGGGGTGCGCACGGTGATCCCGAGGTGGTTGCCGTCCGGGCCGGGGGCAACCTCGACGGAGCCGCCCTGGACACCCGAGACGTGTCGGGTGACGTCGGCCCCGAGCCATTCGAGCAGTAGCGCCAGCGCGCCGTTGAGGTGGTAGCAATAGCCCCCGCGGCCGGCGAGCACCCGCTCGACGCAGGCGAGCGGCTCGATCCCGGGCGGCCGGCCGCGGTAGATGTCGATGTTCTCGTACGGGATCCGGGTGACGTGAGCCCGCTGGAGCGCCGCGAGCGTGGCTGCGTCCACGTCGCCCGTCCTGGCGTCGACCCCGAGGAGCTCGAGGTACGCGAGCGCGCGATCGTCCGACAGCTGATCGGCCACGAGGCCCGAAAACGTACTGGAAGGATGACGATTGCGCCGCGCTCTCGAGCAGGACGACACTTCTCATGCCTCGCCGCTGCCTTCTTCTCGGAGATCGCGGCGAAGTACCTCTGCGCGACCGTCGGTCGCGACGCAGTCGACCCGCGCGATCTCGTAGTCCTTCGCGAAGCGAATGCGCTTACGCTGACCGTTCAGCGGAGCCGTGACGCGGAGATACGCCCGGTCGAGCGGAAGCACTCCAATCGGGATCAGGTAGACACCACCCGTCTCGCGGCAGTACACGGCGAAGTGGTCGACCTGTCCCTGGTAGTGACGCTGCGTCGGTTTCTCGTTCGGATGGTGAGCGTAGGAGCTCGCGGTCGCGAATTCCACCGCCCCGAGCCGAATTCGTCCGGTCTTGCACTGGACCCGCAGCAACCTGTTGCCGTCGTCGAGGACGAGGTCGTAGCGTGTGTTCTCGCCGAAAGGGACGGCGACGCCGTAACCGTGCTCGCGCAGTGCGAGCATGACGGCGAGGGTCGTCCGGTCTCCAACGTCCTTTGGATGATCCATTCGACGAATGGTACGATGTTGCTCGGATGGACAACAATCAGGAGATCGGAACAGGAAAAGCCGGAGAAGGGATTCGAACCCTTGGCCCCGCGCTTACAAGGCGCGTGCTCTGACCAACTGAGCTACTCCGGCGACCCGAACATCGTAGTCGTGCGCGCCTTGCTGCGGCTTTACCGCCACCACCAATCAGCGCAGCACCCGATGCAGGGCCGCCTGCAGGGTGCGACGCTCGAAGTGAGCGAGAGGAGATCACCATGACCCGAGTGCTCGTCGCCCACGCAAGCAAGTACGGCTCGGTCGAAGAAGTGGCCCGGTACGTCGGCGCGGTCCTGCGCGATCGCGGAGCAGCCTGCGACGTCGTTGCCGCCCGCCAGGCGCGCGACCTCGAGGGCTACGACCTCGTCGTGCTCGGGACGGGGCTCTACATGGGTCGGCTCCATCGCGAGGCACGTCGTTTCCTGCGCCACCACCGGAACGAGCTCGCACACCTTCCCCTTGCAGTCTTCGCCATGGGGCCACTCAGCGACGATCCGGTCGAGAAGGAGAAGGTGCGGCCGCAGCTCGAACATGGCCTCGAGCGCTATCCCGAGCTCGAACCGGTCGTGACGGAGATCTTCGGCGGCGTCATCGACCCCGACAGAATGCCGTTCCCCTATAGCCGCATGACCGCCGGCGACCACCGCGACTGGGACGAGATCAGGAGCTTCGCCGTCTCTCTCACGGTCCGGGTGCCGGTCACCGTGTAGCACCGGGGGAGGCAGAAGGCCCCGGCGAGATCCGAGGCCCGACCGCCCCATGAGCTACCATTTTCGCCGGAGCGGTCGGCGCCCGACGATGGGTGTCGCCTCCATCCTCGCAAAGGGAAAGCCAAGGAGGTAACCGATGGCGGAGGAAAAGCCACGGGCAGCGCGCGCCCGGAAGAAGACCACGAAGGCAGAGACGGAAGCCGCAGAGGGCAAGACGACGGCCAAGCGGCCCTCACGGGCCAAGGCTGCCGCGTCGACCCCGAAACCGGCGGCAACGAAGAAGAAGACGGTGGCCGCGACGTCGCGGCCCAGGAAGACGACCACGGTCGCGGCCGTCGAGCCGCATGACGTCGCGACCCTGGCGTACCTGCTCTGGGAGCAGGGCGAGCCGGGCGATGCCGCCGAGCACTGGTTGCGGGCCGAGCAGGAGCTCGCAGCCGCGTAGAGCGTCACGCGGAACGGGTCCGCAGAGCAGCCGCCGCGCCCTCGGGCGCGGCGGCTGCTCTGCCGGATGAGATGGAGCTCAGGCGGTTGCCCGCGCCGCCTCGGCGTCGATCGCCGGCAGGTCGGCCGAGCGCTCCTGCTCGAGCGTCGGTAGCCACTCGAGCCACGTCGGCAGGTACCAGTTCCACTCGCCGAGGAGCTTCATCGTCGCGGGCAGCAGCACTGCCCGCACGATCGTGGCGTCGATCAGGACGGCGGCTGCGAGGCCGATGCCCATCTCCTTCATGTCGATGATCGGCATCAGCGCGAAGACGCCGAAGACGAACACCATCACGACGGCTGCACTGGTGACGACGCCTGCGGTGGAGCGGATTCCCTTCTCGACGGCCTGCTCGGTCGAGAGGCCGCGGTCGAAGTACTCCTTCACCCGGCTGAGGATGAAGACGTGGTAGTCCATCGAGAGGCCGAAGAGGATCACGAACAGGAACATCGGCAGCCAGGAGGCGATGCCGCCGTTGCGCTGGAAGTCGAGCAGGTTCGCGCCCCAGCCCCACTGGAAGATCGCGACGAGCACCCCGTAGGCGGCGCCCACGGACAGCAGGTTCATCAGGATCGCCTTGATCGGGATCACGATCGAGCGGAACGAGACGAGCAGGAGCAGGAACGCGAAGCTGAGGACGAAGACGAACACGAGCGGGGCGGACGACTTCATCTTCTCGTTCCAGTCCTGCGACGCTGCCGTGTCGCCCGTGACCGCGTACTCGACGCCCGCCACCTTGCCGACCGTGGCCGGCAGGATCTCGGTGCGGATCGTCGCGAGCGCGTCGTTCGACGTCGTGTCCGTGCCGCTTCCGACGAGCGGGATCGCGACGCGGGTGACGTTGCCGTTCGGTGACGTCTCGGAGTAGATCGGGTCGAGCGCCTTGCCCGAAGCGAGCGCCTGCCGCTTCAGGTCGGCGACGGCCGCCCGGAGCGCCGGATCCGAGGCGTTGCCCTTGATCGCGACGACCGCGGGGGTCGCGCCGCCCGGGAAGGCGTCCTGCACCTTGTTGTAGTCCTGCACCTCGGCCAGTGACTGGGGCAGGGCGTCGAGGCCCGACTGGCTCGTGTGCAGGTTCAGCGCCGGCAGCGCCAGCGCGACGAGGACGGCAGTCGCGCCGATCGCCGAGACGAGCGGCCGGCGCAGGACCGCGCCGAGGATCGCGCCCCAGAATCGGCTCTCGCCGTCGTCCCGCTTGAGCCGGCCGATGAACGGCACCTTCACCTTGTCGACCCGGTCGCCGAGCCACGACAGCATCGCCGGCAGGACGGTGAGCGAGCCGATCATCGCCACGAGGACGACCATCATCGTGCCGATCGCGAACGACATGAACGTCTTGTCGCCGGAGAAGAACATGCCGGCCATGGCGATCATCACGGTGATTCCCGAGATCAGAACTGCACGGCCCGAGGTGGCGGCGGCGGCCTCGAGCGCGGCCGACTCGCTCCGCCCGGCCCGGCGCTCGTCGCGCTCGCGCCGGATGTAGAAGAGCGAGTAGTCGACGCCGACCGCGAGCCCGATCAGCAGGATCACCTCTGAGATCGCCTGGTCCATCGGCACGATCTGGCTCGGGAGGGCGACGAGCCCCATGGTCGCGAACACGGCGGTGAGCGCGAGCCCGAGCGGGATCGCCGCGCCGACGAGCGAGCCGAACACGAGCATCAGGATCACGAGCGTGATCGGGATCGAGATCATCCCGGCGCGTGCAAGCTGCGAGCCGAACATCTCGTCGAGTGCCTTGCCCGTCGACGCCGAGCCCGCCTGGACGACGGTGAAGCCCGGGTTCGCCTTCTGCACCTGCGCGGTGCCGGCCGTGATCGTGTCGATGTACGTCGTGGCCTCCTCGTAGGTGCCCCTGGGGCTGAACTGGATCAGCACCGCGTGGCCGTCCTCCGAGATCTGGCCCTCGTTGCCCTGCGCGAGCGGCGAGCGAAGCTCGGTCACCTTGGGGAATGACTCGAGCTTCGCGATCGTCTGGTTGACGACCGCGCGGAACGCCGGATCGGCCGCCGTCTTCGACGCCGACTGCACCAGCACGTACTCCATCTGCTGGTCGAGCTTGAAGCCCGCGTCGCGGATGATGTGGTCGGCCGTGCGGGCCTCGCCGACGTTGATGTCGTTCTGGTCGATCGTCTTCATCCCGACCGCGGTGCCGATCGCAAACGAGGCGACGACGAACGCGAGCCAGCCGAAGATCGCCGGCTTTCTATGCCTTGCACTCCAACGACCCATTCGGGCCGCGATGTTGGTGCTCTGCTTCAGGGGTGACATGCGGTTTCTCCTCGAGAGTCGTTGTTTCTGTCCTCTCAAGGCTCGCACCCTTGGCCGCGCCTGACAGTGCGGCGGTCAGGCGTCTTGGGGTGGGGTAAACCGCACCCTTTTCGGGTAGGGGTGTCCGGCTTCAGCCGGACGCCGGGGTTGCGTGCGCTCGAGCGGGGAGAAACCCCGGGGAGAGGCTGAAGCCTCTCCCCGGCTTCGCCGCATTGTCTCAGCCCCTGAGGAAGGTCAGCACGGCGAGCACGCGGCGGTGGTCGTCGCTCGAGGCAGGCAGGTCGAGCTTCGTGAAGATGCTCGTGACGTGCTTCTCGACCGCCCGGAGCGTCACGAACATGCGCTCGGCGATCGCCTGGTTCGAGCGACCCTCGGCCATCAGCTCCATCACCTCGCGTTCGCGCGGCGTCAGGGCGTCGAGAGGGTCGTCTGTGCGGCGGCGGCCGACGAGCTGGCTGACGACGGCCGGATCGAGTGCCGAGCCGCCCTCGCCGACACGCCTCACCGCGGCGGCGAACTCCTCCAGGTCGGAGATACGGTCCTTGAGCAGGTAGCCGACACCATCGGCACCTCCCTCCAGCAACCCGACGGCGTACCCGGGCTCCACGTACTGCGAGAGCACGAGCACCCCCGTCCCCGGAAATCGCGTGCGGATCTCGCGCGCCGCCACGAGCCCCTCGTCGGTGTGGGTCGGCGGCATCCGGATGTCGACGATGGCGACGGACGGCTTGTGCATCGCGACGTGGCGCAGCAGGTCGTCTGCGTTGTCCGACTGCGCGGCCACCTCGAAGCCGGCCTCGGCGAGCAGCCGGACGACACCCTCGCGGAGGAGAACGGAGTCCTCGGCGATCACCACCGTCATCGCGTTCCCGAGCAGCGCGATCGTGTTCCGCAGCGGCGGGAAGTCGCGGGGGAGGCCGTCGGCGAGGAGCTGGTGGATGTGCTCCGGCTCCGGCAGGCCGGCGAGCCGGTGCGTGCCGAGGTCACGGACGCTGAACCCGGCGGGCGCAGAGGCGGCGGACGAGAGGAGAATCTGGCCACCGTGTCCCGCCGACCCGATTCGCGCCGCGCGATGGACGTCGATCCCCGTGTAGCCGTCCTCGGTGAGGTGCGGTTGCCCGACGTGGATGCCCATCCGGATCCGGATGTCACGTTCGCCGGGCCACGGCTCCTCGATCAGGGCCCGCTGGCCGTCAACGGCGGCGGCGACCGCGTCGTCGAGGGAATCGAAGGCCGCGAAGACCTCGTCGCCGTACGCGTCGACTACCGTGCCCCGGTTGCCCGTCACGGCTTCCCGGATGACCCGCCTGATGCTGTGCAGGATCGTCGCGTAGTCCGGACCCGTCTCGTGCACGAGACGGGTCGACCCTTCGACGTCGCAGAGGAGAAACGCGACCGTCCCGGCTTCGGCGCTCATCGGATCCGAGTCTAGAGCAGTCAGCGTTGCACCTCGCCGCGGCGTTCGAGCGGGAACTCGGCCACGATCCTCGTGCCGCGGTCGGTCGGGCTCTCGATCTCGAGCGTCCCCTCGAGCGCGGCCACACGGTCACGCAGCCCCCGCAGGCCGGTTCCTCCCGAGGGATCGGCGCCGCCGCAGCCGTCGTCCGAGACGATCACCGTGACGCCGCTCTCGGCGGTCTCGACCGCCACCTCGATCGCCGTCGCGCCTGCGTACTTGACGATGTTCGTGACGGACTCGGCGACGACGTAGTAGGCCGCAGCCTCGACCGCGGCAGGAAGCCGCTCCGGCGGCATCGTCACGGTTACCGGCAGCGGCGTCCGCGCCACGAGGGCCTCGACCGCCGCGGCCAATCCCCGGTCGGTCAGGACGGCGGGGTGGATGCCGCGCGCCAGCTCACGCAGGTCCTCGAGGGCGGCGGCGAGCTCCTCGCGGGCCGCTCCGATGATCGCCGCCGCCTCCGCGGGATCGGTCGCCGTCCGCGCCTCTGCGAGCCGGAGCGAGACCGACAGCGCCACGAGGCGCTGCTGGGCGCCGTCGTGGAGGTTCCTCTCGAGCACGCGTCGTGCGTTGTCGGCTGCGTCGATGATGCGCGTGCGCGACGCCCGGATCTCAGCGTCCTGGCGCTGGCGCTCGGTGATGTCGATGCCGGACAGGAGCACGAGCGACGCCTCGCGCAACGTGAAGTCCGCGACAGGCGTCGCCGTCCAGGCGATCACGACGTGATCGCCGTCGGCCTTCAGCCACCGTGTCTCGCGTTCGCCGCTCGGCACCCCGTTCGCGGCCGACGCGATCGCCGTGCGCGCCACGTCGCCGTCGACAGGGTCGATCAGGCTCAGCACGCTCGTGCGCACGAGCAGGTCGTCGTCCCAGCCGAGCGTCTCGCGGAAGGCGTCGTTCACTCCTGCGCGGGTCTCGTCGACGCCGCTGTCGACGATCACACCCTCGCGGTCGACGACGACGACGATGCTGGGGATCGCCTGCATGAGGGTGCTCGTGATGTCCCGCTCGCGCTGGAGCTGCACCTCGCGCTGCTTGCGCTCGCTCACGTCGACGCCGCTGACGAGCAGGAGCCGGCGGTCGTCGATCGAGGGAAGGCGGATGCACGACCATGACACCGACAGCCGTCGTCCACTCTTCGAGACCCATGTGCTGTCGTGATCGCCGACCGTCTCGCCGGCGGCCACGCGGCCGATCAGGCTGCGAACCTCGGCGGACTCCTCCGGGGCGATCCATTGCTCCCAGAAGACGGTTCCGCCGGTTTCCTCCGGATCGACCTCGAGCATCCGCTCGAACGCCTTGTTCGAGGCGAGCGGTGCAAGGACACCCTCATCGTCGATCAGGCAGAGGAGGCTCGGCGCCTCGTTCGCGATCGCATTGAGGAAGACGCGTTCCCGCTCGCGCGCCTCAGCCGCCTCGTGACGGGCGGTGATGTCGATCCCTCCGGCGATGATCCCCTTGGCCCGCCCCTGCTCGTCGGGAAGCGGGGCGGAGCGCCAGAAGACGACGTGCTTCTCGCCACGCCGGTTGACGAACGTGTCCTCGTACTCCACGGCCGGGTGCTCCGGGGCCGCGTCCCGGAAGCGGGCGACGACCCCAGGGCGCTGCGCCTGGTCGATGAAGACGTCCCAGAAGAGCTCCCCGCGGATTGCCTCCTCGTCGTCGGCACCCGCGGCTTCGACCGCGGCCGCATTCTGGTTGACGATCCTGCCGTCGGCATCGAGATGGATGAAGAGGCTCGGGGCCGTGTTGACGAGCGTGACGAGGAACCCGTACTGCGATCGCAGCTCGGCCTGGAGTCGCAGGTTCTCGAGCGGCAAGCCGACCGCGGAGGCAACGAGGTCGATCGGTCCCGGTTCGTCCGAGAGCGCCGGATCGTGGACGAGGGCCGCGATCCGACGGCCGTTGCGCTCGATCGTCGTCACCGCACGGTCGGCAGTCGCCACCGGCTCCTCAACCCCGTGGCCGGCGGCGTCGACCCAGCCTTCGGAGTCGTCGAGCTGGTAGACGATCTCGAGAGAGGGATCGTGCAGCGCCTGCGCCAGGGCGTCGCGGAACTCCACGCCTTCCTCGAGGGAGAGGAGGATGCGCGCTGCCGCAGCCCGGTCGAAGCGGCTGCGGAGCACGCCCCAGAGGAACGCCAGCGGGACGATCGCGAACCAGAGGAGAAACAGGAGCCAGTTGACGGTGTACGCCCGGCTCGTGATCTGCTCGGTCGCCACGGAAAAGAGGAGCAACAGGACGGCGACGCCGGAGGAGACGTAGACCGGTCGCAGGGCGCGGCGGCTCGTCGGAGATGCGTGTCGCCAGCGGCCGACGAGGATCACGACGATCGTGAGGAGCAGGGCGGTGATGATGGCCGACCCGATGACCGTCACCGCACTCGCCGCGGTCTGGGAGTCGACCACAGCGATCGCGCTTCCCGGGCAGTCGTCACACCCCGTCGCGGGTGACTCGTCGAGCAGGGCAACGAGGAGGTTGCCGCCGATCGCGGTCACGGCTCCGATCGCGACGAGGATCCTGTCGCGCGTGACGAGGATTCCGTCCGGGTACGCAAGGACGAGTGCCGCAAAGCAGACGAGGGCGAGATTGCCGAGCACGAACCCGGCCGTCCAGACGGCCGAGCTGCTCGATTCGGTCAGCGAGCCGAGAAACCAGAGGTAGCCGATGGCGGCCAGCCAGGCGCCGGTGGAGTTGTCGGGCCGGCGCCAGAGCGCCACGAGCCCCGCCGCGACGAACGAAACACCCGCCGTGAGTGCGAAGGCGGCGGTGAGCCAGGGCTGGCCGTGATGATCGCTCGAGGAAACGAGGGTCACGACGACGAGCGCCTCGACGAGGGCCACGGAGGCCGCAAGCCCGAACCGCGCCGCCCTCATCGCTCGCTCACCCGAGCAGGGAGGTGATTGCGGCGCCCGACAGCTCGGCCTTCGGGACGAAGCCGCGCGCGCCGCTTGACTCGATCAGCGATCCGTAGTCGGCGGCATCCCGGCTCGAGACGAGCACGACGGACGTCGTGTCGAGGTCGCCGCACTCGGTGCAGACGTCGAAGCCGGTCATGTCGGGGAGCTGAACGTCGAGCAGGACCACGTCGGGACGCAGTTGTC
>Ga0315273_10012467_pt1 | contig 10904 bp, 5 predicted proteins | sample YL17G02_0_MG_FD_205753 | JGI IMG/M metagenome (GOLD analysis project Ga0315273, IMG submission 205753) | Sediment microbial communities from Yellowstone Lake, YNP, Wyoming, USA - YL17G02_0 | ecosystem: Environmental > Aquatic > Freshwater > Lake > Sediment | place: USA: Wyoming | collected...
GGACTCTGCGAGCGGGCCGTTGTCCCCGCACGCCTCGCCTACGCGTACCCCGCCTCGCTGCCCATCCACCACGGGATCATGGTCGAGCTGTACTCCGTCGCCATCCACGCCGCCCGGCGGACAGATATCGAGGCCGGCGACTTCGTGGTCATCCTGGGCGCGGGCAAAGTCGGGCTCTCGCTCCTCGACGTCATGCGGCGCTCCGGCGCCCGCGCGATCGCCAGCGTCGACGTCGATCCATTCCGCCTGGGCGTCGCGCGCCAGATCGGAGCGGACGTCGTCCTCAATCCCAGCGAGTGCGACGTCGTCAGCGAGGTCAAGCGCCTGACCGGCGGGCGCGGCGCCGACAAGGTCGTCGAGGCCGTCGGCCACCCCGTCGAGATCCAAGGCCAGGGCACCCCCACCTGGCAGGCATTCGCGATGATCCGCTCGGGCGGCCAGGTGACCCTGCTGGGCCAGGGCGAGCAGACCGACAAGGTCTACTGGCGCGAGTTCGTCCTCAGGGAGGCCACCGTTGTCACCTCGCGGCTCAACCTGGGCGATTTTCCCCGCGCCATCCAGCTCCTCGAAGCCGGCGTCCTGCACCCCGACGCCATCATCACCCATCGCGTGCGCCTGGCGGATGCTCCCCGCGCCTATGCCGCCCTCGCCGCCGGCGAGCCCAGGATGATCAAGATCGTCGTCGAGATTCCGTAGCGGATTCCCACTCCTTCACTCTCTCACTCTCCCACTCTTTCACGCTCCCACGCTTTCCTTTGCTTGACTCCTCCCCCGCCGCCCGTATAATGCAAGAGACGCGGTGTGTACGACCTCATCGCTCTCGGGAGTCGAACTCGGTGGATAAGCAGGAACTCCTCAACCGCCTGCTCAAGATTCAGGAAGAGCTGCGCAACCGGATGGCTGAAGAACTCGTCAGCGAAGGCGACGAGCTGGACGACATCTTCAGCCCCACCTCTTTCTCGAACAAGTACGAGTCCTACCGCTACAAGTACACCGAACGCCTCGACACGCTGGGCCGCATCATCGCGGAGATCCAGCGCTCCGAGGGTGCCCGCCCCAACTTCAAGGTCTTCTCCGTCGAGGCCGGGGGCCGCGAGGATCTCGTCATCCTCATCAACAAGCGCCTCGCCAAGATGCGGCCCGCCGCCATCGCCGACCTCAAGGTCTTCCGCGACCGCACGGACAACAACTGGGTCGCCCTCCTCGTCTGCGGGTACTGAGCCCTTCGCCGTGCCCGCCTTACCTATCGTCCTCGTTCTCGTCCTCGATCTTACTGCATCGGCCCCTCCGACAAGAGTGGACGACATGGACGATGTGGACGATGACGATTCGGGAAGGATAGGACTGCCTCGCACGGTCGCCCGATTCCACCATCACAACGTGTTTGACTCCCCGCGCGCCGGGGATTAGAATCAGGCGGGGCCAGAATCCGGCGCCGCTTCCCGAGGAGATGAACATGCCGCGCACAGAGGGCCATCCGGTTCACACAAGGGCGCAATTGGCGTTCCTGCTTCTCTTCCTCGCCCTTGCGTCCCTCTCCCAGGCCGCCCAGCCGCCGGCGCCGGAGAACCTCGCCCGCAAGGCGAAGGCGACGGCGACGTCGGAGTTCAGCGGCGGGTACCTCGCGCGCTTCGCCTGCGACGGGAAGATCCCTTCGCCCATCTCGCAGACGGACGTTGGCGCGACCTGGGCCGCCAAGGGCATCGATCATCCCAACGGCGTCCTCTTCACGCTCGAATGGCCCCAGCCCGTGACCGTGGCGGAAATCGTCTACTATGGCCGCACAGGCTGGGTCTGGACCGAGAACTGGAAGGACTACGAGGTCTATCTCGACCCGGCCGGGCCAGGCCCCCACAAGGCGGCCGTCAAGGGCAAGCTGGAGCCCGGCCACGGCCCCCAGCGGATTAAGCTGGCGAAGCCGACCGCCGTGACGCGCCTCGCGCTGAACTTCCTCAGCTCCCACGGTGGGCCGAACCCCGGCGCCTCCGAGATCCAGGTCTACGCCGCGAGCCCGCCGGACACGGCGCTCGGCAAGTTCGCCAAGCCCAGCTCGCTCGATGCGAGCGTCCCTCCGCCCCCCGACATCAAGGAATCGGCCGAACTGGCCGCCCGGCTCAAGGCCGGCGGCTTGGGCTTCACCAAGCTCGTGGTCGTCCAGCGCCACCACATCAACTGCTCCCACGTCTACACCTACCATTGCGAGGGGCAGCGGAACGGCGGCGGCCTCTTCGTCGCCGACGTGACGGACGGCAGCCTGACGAAGCTCGTCGATACGTCGGACGGACAGATCCTCGGCTGCGACCTCTCGCACGACGGCCGGACCGTCCTCTTCAGTTGGCGCAAGAAGGAGTCGCCCTACTACCAGCTCTACACGATCGGCGCCGACGGCACGGGCCTGAAGCAGCTCACCCGCGGCGAGCACTACAACTACGACGGCGCGTGGCTGCCCGACGGCCGCATCGTCTTCCTGTCCAGCCGCATCTCGCAGGCCGCGTACTGCTTCTTCACACCGGTCGGCATCCTCTACACGATGAACGCCGACGGCTCGGGCCAGCGGCGAATCTCCGCCAACTATCTCAACGATTTCACCCCGGCGGTGACGAACGACGGGCGGATCGTCTACGGGCGCTGGGAGTACGTCGACCGGCCCGCCATCCCGATTCAGAGCCTGTGGACGATCAACCCCGACGGCACGATGCTCCAGGGCTTCTTCGGCAACCGCGTGCTCGACCCCGCCTCGTTCATCGAGCCGCAGGCCATCCCGGGCTCGCCCGCCATCCTCTGCACCATGACGGGCCACAACGGCTCCTGCCGCGGCGCCATCGGCGTCGTCCATCCCATCCACGGCGACAACGCCCAGGCCTCGATCCGCAACGTCACGCCCGAGATCCGGCTTCGCGGCGTCAACGTCAGCTCGAACGGCCCGCAGGGGCCGTACCAGACACCGTACCCGGTAAGCAACACCCATTTCCTGGTCTCGCACGACGGCACGCTCCTGCTGCGGGACTACGACGGCACCGAGCAGACGGTGGCCCTCGCCCCGAAGACCCTCGGCTTCTACAATCCGCGCCCGCTCCGCGCGCGGCCCGCGCCGCCCGTGCGGCCGTCCACGCTCCCGGAAGGGCCGCAAGAGCCCTGGGCCGCCGTCTACGTCCAGGACGTCTACAACGGCGTGGAGCCCTACGTCAAGCGGGGCGAGGTCAAGCAGATCGGCGTCGTGCAGGAGCTGGCCCGCAGCCTGATCGACAGCCCTGGCATCCAGCAGCCGGCGTTCGACTTCCAGCGGGTCCTCGTGTCGTGCGGCGCGACCTATGTCCCCAAGAAGTTCCTCGGCTATGCCGACGTGGCCGAGGACGGCTCCGCCTACTTCAAAGTCCCCGCGCGCCAGCCCATCCACTTCAGGCTCATCGACGCGCAGGGACGCGTTGTCCAGCGGATGAGGAGCTTCACCCACCTGATGCCTGGCGAGACCCAGGGCTGCATCGGCTGCCACGAGCAGCGGTCGCAGAGGCCCACCCTCGCCTTCCCCGCCCAGACCCTGGCCCGCCCACCGCAGGAACTGACCCCGCCCGAGTGGGGCGTCCGCGGCTTCGACTACGCCTCCATCGTCCAGCCCGTCCTCGACCAGCATTGCGTCAAGTGCCACAACCCCCTGGCCGTGGTGCAGGCGTCCCGCCTGCAGATCGGCAGGCAAGATGCCAGCCCCACGATCGACCAGACGGGCGACCGCACCGACTACTTCAACATGTCCTATGAGGTGCTCGCCCGGAAGGACCAGGGCAGGACGGGCAGCCCCTACGTGAGCTGGATCCCCGTCTACAACGGCCACGAGTGGAACATCCTCGAAATCACGCCCAAGAAGTGGGGCTCCCCCGTCAGCAAGCTCGCAGACGTCGTCTTGAGCGGCCATCCCGACGCGGACGGCAAGCCCCGCATTCAAGTCGACGAGAAGGGCCGCCGCCGCATCTTCGCCTGGATCGACCTCAACATCCCCTACTACGGCACCGCCGACACCGCCCATCCCGAGCTGCCGGCCTGCCGACAGATGCTGCCGCGCGACCTGCGCCGCGTGATGGACGACGTCTACGCCCGCCGCTGCAACGCCTGCCACACGGAGCGGAAGCTCCGCGTCGCGACGCCCTGGCGCGGCCACGCGTGGGGCGAGATCGGCATCCGCATCGAGAACCCGCAGCTCAACACCTTCCTCCTCGCGCCGCTCGCCAAGGCCGCCGGCGGCACGGAGCGATGCGGCCAGGCCGTCTTCACCTCCCCCGAGGACCCCGATCTCCAGGCCGTTCTGAAGACCTTCGAGCCGATCCAGCAGCTCATGCGCGACCGCCCCCGGATGGACATGCCCGGCGCCGTCCCCGCCCCCTGCTGCCGCGTCGCGCCCGAAGGCACATAGTCCCATGCGGAATCCAGCGTGATAGGGCGTGTTGCCCAAACCGCGATTCACGGGGCTCTTCGTTTGGAGTCCCCCCTTTAGGGGGTCTTCGGGTCGCGGCAGCGGCCCTGGGAGCCGCAAGACCGCCTAAAGGCGGGACTCCAAACGGGGAATCCTTGCCATCGCGGTCTGGACAACACGCCCTGTCGTGCTGACCCGCCATCCGCGTTGCCTTCCGCGGCGAGTCCCGCTATACTACCGGGCGACAAACTGCAACGGCGAGGAGACTCCATGATCGCGAAACGCAGGCTCTCCATCGGATCGGCAGCGCTGTTCCTCATCGGCCTGAGCGCCGCTCCACGCGAGGCGCGGGCGGCGGAGCCGCCGGTTGCCTACGTCGTCCCTGAACTGCCCCTGGACAAGCTCGGTCCCGAGGGCCAGGCGGCCTGCGCGCTCGCCAGGAAGCAGCTCTCCGCTGCCGTCATCGTCCCGGGGGCGGGCGGGAAGTTCGTCGACGAGAAAGGGCGGGATGTCCAGATCGATCAGTTCAAGGTCGTCTGGTACCACCAGGGCGATTCGATCCAGCAGGAAGGGCCGCTGTACGAGAAGTATGCGCGGGACGCTTTGCGCAAGTTCGTCAGCGACGGGCACGGGCTGTTCCTGTCCGGGGCCGCGCTCGCGATGGTCAGTCTGCTCCAGATCGAGCCCGTCTCGCCGCGCCTCGGCGGCCCCGGCAACGACCAGAGCCCGGCTGCGATCGTCCCTGCGGAGCCGGACCATCCGATCTTCCGCAGGCTGGGCGTCGCGGGAAGCATCATCCCGCTCAGCGACGCCGGCTTTCCGGCGTTCTCCGATTTCCATAGCTCGGGTGGCCCGCTGAAGGGCATGCTCCTCGGCCGCGCGCCCGGCGGCTCGGAGAATCCGCTCGCCGAGTACGAACTGGGCAAGGGCCGCATCATCGTCATGGGCTGGCGCCTGCCGCACTACAGCCACTCGCCCAACCCCCACCGCGCGAACCTCGAATGCCTGACGGCCAACATCGCCAACTACCTTGCCGACAGCGCCAAGTGGCAGAAGATCGTCGTCAAGCCGCTGCCGAAGATCACTCCTCCCCCGACTCAGCCCTATGTGGCCGCGGGCATCTCGAAGGAGCGGGCGGAATCGCTCCGCCTCGCCATCGCCGACCTCTCGGAGAGCTCCAAGGAGCGCTATCCCAAGGGGCCGGAACTCCTGAAGCGCCTGCAAGCCATCCAGGCGGCCTGTGAGGCGCTCCGGTCCGACAAGAAGCCAGCCGCCGACGCGAAGGAGCGGCTCGCCCAGCTCGACAAGGACTTCGAGGCGCTGCACCGCGAGGCGCTCCTCGCCAACCCGCTCCTCGACTTTGACAAGCTGCTGCTCATCCGCCGCAGCATGGGCTCGCCCCGCCTGGGCCTCGTGGCGAACTGGGAGAGCAACTCGTCGCTGCCCCACACCGGGTTCGACAACGAGATCGCCGTCCTCTCGCTGAACCGGAACGGCTCAGCCGGAGCTTCGCCCTCCCAAGGCGGCTCAGCAGGAGCTTCGCCCTCCCAAGGCGGCTCAGCCGGAGCTTCGCCCTCCCCCGTCCGCGACGACGGCAAGCTCACGACGCTCTTCCGTCCCGAGGGCACCCGCTTCGTCGGCGACGTCGATCTCCACTGGGACGCCGACCGGATGCTCTTCTCCATGCCCGGCAAGAACGGCCGCTGGCAGGTCTGCGAGATCAAGGCGGACGGCTCCGGCCTCCGCGAACTACCGCTCATCACGGAGAAGGACGTCGACAACTACGACGCCTGCTATCTGCCCAATGGCAACGTCCTCTTCACCTCGACGGCCTGCTTCACCGGCGTGCCGTGCGTCACCGGCTCCTCCCACGTATCCAACATCTATCTCTACAGCCCCCTCCCGACTCCCCTCCCGAAGGTTTCACACCTTCGGGAGGGTATTCCGGGAGATCCCCGGGCCAAAGAAGCCGCGGCATACCCTCCCGAAGGTGTGAAACCTTGGGGAGGGAAGGCGGAACCTTCGGAAGGGAGCGGGACGATCCGCCGCCTCACGTTCGAGCAGGACCACGACTGGTGCCCGACCGTGCTCAACAACGGCCGCGTGCTCTATCTCCGCTGGGAGTACTCGGACATCCCGCACTACGTCGCCCGCCGCCTTTTCCACATGAACCCCGACGGCACGGAGCAGATGGAGTACTACGCCAGCAATTCCTACTGGCCGAACTCGACCTTCTACGCCCGTCCCGTGCCGAACCATCCGACGCGCTTCGTCGGCATCGTCAGCGGCCACCACGACACGCCGCGGATGGGGCAGTTGGTCCTGTTCGACATCGGGATGGGGCGCTTCGAGGCGGACGGCGTCGTCCAGCGGATCCCCGGCCGCGGCCGGCGGGTCGAGCCGATCATCCGCGACGGCCTCGTCAGCGGCACCTGGCCCATGTTCCTCCATCCCTGGCCGCTCAGCGACAAGTACACCATCGTCGCCTGCAAGCCCACCCCCAATTCGCTCTGGGGGATCTACCTGGTCGATGTCTTCGACAACCTGCTCCTGCTCCAGGAAGAGCCGGGCTACGCGCTCCTCGAGCCCATCCCGTTCCGCAAGACGCCCAAGCCCCCCGCCATCCCCGACCGCGTGCAGCCCGAGCGGAAGGACGGCCTGGTCTACATGGCCGACGTCTACGGCGGGCGCGGCCTGGGCGGCGTCCCGCGCGGCACGGTGAAGGGGCTCCGCCTCTTCACCTATCAGTTCGCCTACCACGGCATGGGCGGCCAGGTCAACCGCGTGGGGCTCGACGGTCCGTGGGACGTCAAGCGCATCATGGGCACGGTGCCCGTCGAGCCGGACGGCTCGGCCTACTTCCGCGTGCCGGCCAACCTCCCGATCTCCGTCCAGCCGCTCGACGCGGATGGGAAAGCCCTCCAGCTCATGCGAAGCTGGCTGACCGCGATGCCGGGCGAAGTCCTCTCCTGCGTCGGCTGCCACGACCACCAGAACAACTCCATCCCCAACCGCCAGACGATGGCGCTCCGCCACGCCCCCTCCGAGATCGCGCCCTGGTACGGGCCGACCCGCGGCTTCAGCTTCAAGCGCGAAGTCCAGCCCGTCCTCGACGCCCACTGCGTCCGCTGCCACGGCGGCCAGGGCCAGTCGGCAGACGGCAGGAGGCAGTCGGCAGTAGAAAAGCAGGAGGCAGCCGGCGGAAAGCAGGCGGTACCCGATAACCGACAACCGACAACCGATAACCCTGCTTTGGACGACTTCACCGCCCGCCCTGAAGTCCACCCCAAGGCCAAGGACAACGGCTACAACAATGGCACGAAATTCTCCCCTTCCTACATCGCCCTCCGCAGCTACGTCCGCACGCCGACGATGGAAGGCGACATGCACATGCTCATGCCCTGCGAGGTCAACGCCGACACGACCCGCCTCGTCCAGACCCTCAAGCGAGGCCACTACGGCGTCCAGCTCGAGCCCGAGGCCTGGGACCGCCTGATCACCTGGATCGACCTCAACACGCCCTACCACGGCACCTGGCACGAGATCATCGGGATGAACCGCGTGGCGAACCAGCGCGACCGCCGCCGCGCCATGGACAAGCTCTACGCGGGCCTCGATGAAGACCCCGAAGCGATCTACCCCGTCTCCTACAAGCCGCCGGCGGCCGCCGTCGCGCAGTCGGCAGACGGCAGGAAGCAGTCGGCAGTAGAAGACGGCAAGAGCGCGGAGCCGAAAGTCGCCTCCTCCAAGTCGGTACCCGATAGCCGAAAACCGACAACCGATAACCCCTCCGTTCCCGGCTGGCCCTTCGATTCGGCGGAAGCACAGAAGCGGCAGACCGCCGCCGGCCCCGTCGCCAAGAGCATCGACCTGGGCACTGGCCTCAAGCTGGAGTTGGTGCGGATTCCCGCGGGTGAGTTCCTGATGGGGGATGCGGCGGGCGGCGCGGACGAAAGGCCCCTCACTGCGGTGAAAGTCGGCGACTTCTGGATCGGCAAGTTCGAGGTCACCAACGAGCAGTTCGCATGCTTCGATCCGAATCACGACAGCCGCCTCGAGAACGGCGACTTCCTCCAGTTCAGCATCCAGGAGCGCGGCTATCCCACCAACGGCCCCAAGCAGCCCGTCTGCCGCGTCTCATGGGAGCGGGCGATGGCCTTCTGCCGCTGGCTTTCCGAGAAGACCGGCGAGCGGCTCAGCGGGAGCTTCGCCCTCCCCACCGAAGCCCAATGGGAGTACGCCTGCCGCGCCGGCACCGCCACGCCCATGAACTGGGGCGCCACCGCCACCGACTTCGGCAAGCTCGCCAACCTCGCCGACTACTCCCTCCGCTTCGTCGACACCTTTGGCTGGGGCCTTCCCTCGGGCGCGATTCCCCCTTGGCGCCCCGCCATCGAGAGCGTCAAGGACGGCTACCGCGTCTCCGCCCCCGTCGGCTCCTACGCCCCGAATCCCTGGGGCCTCTGCGACATGCACGGCAACGTCAGCGAATGGACCCGCAGCGCCTATAGAGCCTACCCCTATAAGGATGATGACGGGCGCAACGCGGCGATTGCCGATTGCCAATTGCCGACTGCCGATTTGAAGACGCAATCGGAAATCGAAAATCGGAAATCGGCAATCACACAACGCTTCGTTGTGCGCGGCGGCTCCTGGTATGACCGCCCCCAGTTCGCCCGTTCCGCCTATCGCATGCACTATCCCGCCTGGCAGGGGGTCTACGATGTTGGCTTCAGAGTCACCTGCCAAGCTACCTCCAGACTCAGTCAGAGATGAGCCACGGGATTCCAGGCAGGAGAGGAGATGACCGACCATGGACCCGAGCCTAAGTTGTGGGCGAACGCTGTGGACGACAGATGGGCTTATGAAGGTCACTCCGACGTCACTGCCCATGGTGCGTGGAGAATGCGAGTTCAAGGCTCTCAAGGTAGCCTTAACCGTGGGAGATCCAGGATCCCCTCAATTGAAGATCGAGGTATCGGATGATCTTGTCCAATGCAAGTGGACTGGATTCACACGAGAGGAGATACAGCGTGCTGCTTTGCGGTTTGGGATGAAGGAATTGCGGAGCCGCATCATGGATGGGATTGCGGGCAGAGAAGGCCCTTTGCTGATCACCACGGTGGCACCGGAATCGGATGCCGTTCGCAAGACGGGACTCGGACTTGAGTTCAGCGATCGGTCAGAGGATGAAATCGACAGGGCGGTTCGTGAGGACCTCCTTTTCGCGCTGAAGGAAAAGCGATGCGTGACCGGCAGACGGGTGGCTTGGCAGGAATTCCCTTTTCAACTTCTCAGCAACTTCTGGACTGAGGCGGAACTACTGCGCAATGTGGAGCATTTGGAGTCTGAGTGTCTCGTCGATGTCGAATGGTCCTCTGGACCGCAAGACCCCCAACGTCAGGTGGCTGCGTTGGGTTTGTCCCGAGCCGGCGTGAAGGAGGCCATCAAGGAGAGAAAGGCGGCTGACATTGACAACGGCCTTCAGGGGCCTCGCGTCTGCATTGAGGATGTGGAGGAATTTCGGGAAGTCCGGCGGATCCAGCCAAGAGATGTCCTCGGCCTGCTGACCGAGGATGGGCGGATCAACCTGCTCGAGGACGACATCCAGTCAGCAATTGAGGGAATCCTCGCCGTTCCATCTCACGCAAGAGACTGGGGTGGCGAGGATTGCGATCTCTACACTGGAAACCTGACAGTTAACAGGAGGAAAACACTTGCCGCATTCCTGCTGAAAGGTCGGGGACTTCGGAAGCCAGTCCTTGAGATCGCTGATTGCGGCAAGAATGGCGACCAACTTGTGAGGCTTTTTCAGATGCCCGCCGAGCTCTATGTCGTGCAGTTTGTAGGGATGATCTCCGAGAACCTGATCAAGGACATAGAGGGCAAGACCGCGGAGCGGAGAAGCCGAGAGAAACTCGCCTGGTTCTGCATCGTGAACGGGCAGGACACGGCGCGTCTCTTGGTCGCGTACGGAAAGATGCCCCAGGGGTAGGGGCTTGTCCCCGAACTGACGCGGAACTGAATGGAAGATCGACCCCAGACCGGGCCACAATGCAGCCAGAGGCTGCCAATGGCCGTGTATGGGCTTGGACATCCGAAGGAGCGGAAGGAGATCGGGACATGTCGGTGCGCATCGAACTCGAAATGCCGGAAGAGGCGTTCTCCGCACTACGGGCGAGCCCCGAAGAATTCGTCCGCGAGATGCGGATGGCCGCGGCGGTGAAATGGTACGAGCGAGAGATGATCTCTCAGGGCATGGCCGCGGAGATTGCCGGGGTGAGCCGTCGAGAGTTCATTGACGCTTTGGTGCGCTACCAGGTACCCGTAATCCAGACGACGCCTGAAGAGTTGAAAGAAGAGGTGACGCGTGGATGAGTCTGCTCCGCCTCGGCCCAGCCCCTTTGGGGCGGCATGTTGTAGCCACGGGCGTAAGCCCGTGGAATACGGCGGCGCCCACCCCCTACCCCCTCCCGGGGCGGCCGTGGCCGAAGGCCAC
>Ga0315273_10012468_pt1 | contig 10903 bp, 9 predicted proteins | sample YL17G02_0_MG_FD_205753 | JGI IMG/M metagenome (GOLD analysis project Ga0315273, IMG submission 205753) | Sediment microbial communities from Yellowstone Lake, YNP, Wyoming, USA - YL17G02_0 | ecosystem: Environmental > Aquatic > Freshwater > Lake > Sediment | place: USA: Wyoming | collected...
GTCGATCTCCTGACTGGTGTTTGGAGTTGGCCGACAGATTCTGCCAACTTCGCTTATTCCGGCGACTGGACGGTCCGTATCAAGGTTTTTGACGGTTGCAAAGCCGATACCTGCACTTTCAATGTGCACTGTGTTGGTATGTTTGCCGAGATCGGCAAGATGCACAAGGTGCTTCAAGGGCGTTACGCCTTTGATTCCGTCTACGTATATGCTAATGGTGCCCCCATTGGCGGCCTTGATCTCCTGATTGCCTACGACGCTAGCGCGTTGACACTGCATGAGGTCCTTCGTGACCCAATCGCTGGTCCTCACGTTTTTGGTAAGGAGCTTTCTTACTGGGAGTACTTTACCTATCGTTTTGGCGCCACGGGCAACTGTAACGGCGCATGTCCGTCAGGGCTTGTCCGTATAGTTGCGATCGCCGATATGAACAACGGTGCCATGCACCTACCGGATACCGACCCGCTTGGGGATGCGTACCACGTTGACGGCCATGTGTTCACTTTGAAGTTCCTGGTTACAAACAATCGCACCTATGAGTGCCAGTTTGTGCCGGTGGCCTTCTACTGGCTCGACTGCACCGACAACGTGCTCTCGAGCAAGAACGGTCAAACCGCGTACATAAGCCACTACGTCTGGTGGTACACGGGTGACTTCCCACCGGATGATGTTGTCCGTCTTGACAATAATCCTGGCGACACCTATTTTGCCGGATATGGTGGTTGGGGAGGCATTCTGGGTGAGCCTAACTGCTTAGACAGTATACCGACCCAGAAGCAGCGTGCCAGGAATTGGGTTGATTTCTATGATGGTGGCATTGATATCACTTGCGCCGACTCAATCGATGCGCGTGGCGATCTCAACCTGAACGGTATTGCCAACGAAATCGCTGATGCCGTTATTTACACCCAGTACTTCCTGATAGGCATTGACGCCTTCGCAATCGGCGGTCCCAACGGTCGTCAAGCCTCAATTGCCGCTTCCGACGTTAATGCCGATGGCACTCCGTTGTCGATCGGTGACTTGGTGTACTTGCTGAGAATCGTCGTTGGTGATGCTCTCCCGTTCGTGAAACTTGCCCCGTATAGCTCTAATGCTAACATTAGCGTTTTTGGCGACAAGATTTCGACCGAGAGCTCCGAAACTATCGGCGGTTTGTACCTGACCTTCAATGTGACTGGTGATAACTTCACGGTTGTCAACCATACCAACATGGAGGTTATGTCCAACCGGGTTGGTGACAAGCTCAATGTCCTGGTCTACTCTGGTATGGCCAACCTGAGCAATGCCATTCCGGCTGGAACTAATGAGCTCCTCACTGTTACCGGAGCCCAACTGAACAGCGTCGAGGCTTCCGATTACTACGGTAGCCTGCTGAATACTCGTGTTGCGAAGTCCGCGCTTCCGACACAGTTTGCGCTGGGTCAGAACATCCCGAACCCGTTCAACCCGACCACTAAGATCGGATTGGATCTGCCCAGTTTCACTGGCTGGCAGATTGACATTTACAACGTAAATGGTCAGCTGGTTCAGAGCTACAACGGAACGAACATTGGCCACGTTGAGGTCACTTGGGACGCGGCGAACGCTGCTAGCGGTATCTACTTCTACAAAGTTACTGCCGGCTCGTTTACCGACACCAAGAAGATGGTCTTGATGAAGTAACTCCTACTTCACGGATGCATCATCCGAGAGCGGGTCTAACCGACCCGCTCTTTTTTATTTGTGGGGTCGAGATTTCGCTGTCGAGTCAGGTCTTAGCGGCGGGGATCGGTGGAGGGCGGAAGCGTGACCTGACTCATTGATAGCCGTCATGTCACACGCCGCGAAGATAGGCGAGTCCCAACGACAGACAGTTCATCGCGGCGCAAGACATGACGGAACGTGGAAGCTCCTTAAGCACGAGGTTGTACAAGCGCACTGATGCGGCACCGTCCTGAAGCATGAACAATCAATGCATACCTGTTAACTAATCAGACGCTATCAATTCCTGTCGCCGATGTCAATTTGCGTTCGTGCCGCTGGCCCCACGTCTCTTCACTCCCGCATAGATGCTCGGGAGACGAAATTGTTCGCTCCGGCCGGCCGAGAATTCGCGAATCTTGTTAGCACGCATCTAAACAATGCACTCACCATCAGCAAGACGAAACAAATCTGTGGCTTCGAAGCAGATCGGCCACTATCTTGCCACGTATTGAAACCTGAATAGCAGCAGTCTCTTAAAGCGAGGTCGTTTGTGTCGAAGTTAAGTTCCTGGCCAAATCGTGTGACAATTGCTCGCATCGGTCTCGTCTTCTATCTCGTTGTCTTGGTTTACGATCAAAATCTCTGGGCGCGGCTGCTTGCGGCGTTCCTTGCAGTGCTCGTGATCGTCGGCGATTGGCTGGACGGTTATCTGGCGAGACGTCTGCACGAATCCTCGGCGCTCGGCAGCGTGCTCGACATTGCCGGTGACCGCATCGCCGAAACCGTACTCTGGATCGTTCTCGCCGATTTGAAACTTGTGCCACTCTGGATACCGATCGCGGTGATTTCGCGCGCCGTACTCACTGACTCGATCCGAGGCTATCTCCTGAAGTATGGTTACACAGCGTTTGGCCAGACGACAATGATGCAAAGCGCCGTCGGCAGATTTCTCACCGGCTCACCCATCATGCGCACCGGCTATGCGCTACTGAAGGCGTTCACTTTCGGTTGGCTGCTAATGATTTCGGGACTGGATAAGCTGCAGAATGAGCTCCCCTTTGTTTCAGACGACTTTCTCGTCATCGGCTATAAGATCGGCTATATCACCGCAATTATCTCCGCGGTCGTCTGCCTGGTGCGCGGTATTCCGCCAATAGTCGAGGGTACTATTTTGATTCGTGATTTGGAAGACAAGCCGGGAAATACGGCTGAGTGAACCTTCCCAGATCGACTCGCGCCGACAATGGCCTAACAACAATCTGACTTGTCGAAGGGATTCTTCTTGATCGCAATCGAGAAACCGGTCATGCCGAAACGATCGGCGCCGTAGTCGACATGAATGTTCCCGCGTTGTTCGATGCTATGAAGCAGATCACGATCGATGTAGGCGCTGATACCGTTAGATTCAAGTTTTACCAAACCTTCCGTTGACTCATCCAGAGCCATCCCCATCTGGGGACCACTTCAGCCAACGCCCTGAAGGTAAAGCACCAATTTACGATCTTTCGCCTTTTCCGCTTCCAGCACCGGCTTAAGCGAATCTCTGGCGCTATCGCTGACAAACAGCATGATGATGTTCCTTTCTCACACTCTATTAGATCGACAAAGCGGCTCATTGATTCAAGTGAAAACGCGATCCCGTTTGACCCGCCAACAAAAAGGGCGGTCTGACGACCGCCCTTGCGCTATTTAACCTGATAAGGAAAACTAGCCCTTGCTTTCCTTATCTTTCTTTGACGGCTTCAGGAGGGTACCGTATTTCGTCTTGTCCTTAAGCAATTCCACGGCCTTGAGAACGTCTTTGTCTTCCTTCAGCGTCAAACGCTCATAAATCGTGCTCTCGCCGAACAGCACCCTTAAGAACTCGCGCTTGATCGACTGCCGTATGTAGCTTTTCGATTCGTCAAAGTCCTTGCTCTTTTCCTTGTCGATACCGGCACGCAAGTCAGCGATGTCCTTATCGAACAATGCCGACTTCTTTTCTTCCTTGGCCGCATCCACGAACTTGTCGAGATCAAGCTCCAAAGCCGTCTTGTAAGTGAAGTTTCGCTCCTTGATATAGCTGCCAAAATCTTGGATCATCTGATCGGTCGCTTCGAAATCCTTTTTGATCCCCGGATGTTTCGCGGTGTAATCGACTGCGAATTCGAAGAACAGATTCTTGCGAATCAGGTTGTACTCGATCGGTTTCCAGGTCTCCTCCGGAACTGCCACATCAGGCACGACACCACCACCACCGGTGACCTTGCGGCCGGAGTTCGTATAGTAAACCTGCTTAGTGCTGTCGACTTCAGAGGGCTTGTTGGTGAGCGCGATGTCATCGAGCCCGTCGTCATACCCTTTGTGCGCCTTTTCCGGCTTCTGGATACAGCGTCCTGAAGGAATGTAATACTTTGCGGTCGTCAGCTTCAGCGCGAAATCCCCCTGATCGCCGCCGAAAATCTGCTGTACCAGTCCCTTGCCGAAAGTCGTGCTCCCCATAACCACCGCCCGATCCCAATCCTGCAGCGCGCCCGACACGATCTCGGACGCCGAGGCCGTACCACCGTTGACCAATACAACCATGTCACCGTCCGGGAAGACCGGATCGGCCGTTGAGCTGTACTTCTTCTGGGAGGTTGGATACTTGCCCTGCGTGTAAACCACCAGTCTGTCCTTCGGAAGAAACAGATTCGCGACCGTGATCGCCTGATCCAGCAAACCACCGCCGTTGGAACGCAGATCGAAAATGAGCGATTTGATGCCCATATTGTTCTTCATATCGAGGATGGCGGCCTGCAGCTCGTCGGTCGTCGTCTCGGCGAATTTGTCGATGCGGACATAACCGATACCGGGCTCGACCAAGCCGTAATACTTGACCGATTTCAGTTCGATGACGGCGCGTTCAACCTCGTAATCCATCAGACCGTCAATACCGGGGCGTTTGATCGTCAGCTTGACTTTCGTACCCGCTGGACCGCGCATCAGATTGGAAGCATCCTCAGTGTTCATACCGTCTGTGGAAGTGGAATCGATTCTCATGATCTGATCCCCCGCGTGGAATCCCATCCGCCAGGCCGGTGTCCCTTCCATCGGCGCTACAATAGTCACGCGATTGTCGCGGAGATCGATTTGCATGCCGACCCCTTCATACTTGCCGTGCGTGTTTTCCATCAGCGCGTTATAAGTCTTGGGCTTCAGGATCACGCTGTATGGGTCAAGATTGGACAGCATCCCTTCGATACCTGATTCGACGAGACTCTCCGGATCGACATCCTCCATATATCGCGTATGAATCTTGTACGCGATATCTGCCATCAGCTTGGTATAATAGGCAATGGAGTGTTTCTGATCGGCCATCGGCTCGGTGTTAGTCTGTCCCTGTCCCGCCTGCGCATAAATCCCCTTACTGTAGACCACGTCCTGCAGAGCGAGTTGCGCCGCGTCACCCGAACCCACAACCCAGATCACTCCGATCGCGATGATCGCCAGCATGAGCACATAGAGTCTCACACGTAAATCAGTCATTTATCTTTCCTCCAAGCTGATGTCGAACAAGATGTCGCATACAATAAACCATAATTATTGATTCTGTCAAGTCGCGGCCAAACAGGCCATACTTCCCAGATCGGCCTCTATCTTCTTACCATTACAACGGTTATACAACCGATTTTGTTTCTGGGTTCGCACGTTGTTTTGGCCATCTTCAGGTAACAAAATACATGCGAATGATTTAGACACGCACTTTTCCAGCGCAACCGCAGTTGGAACCGCCGGGATCGACCGTTATTCCAAGCCGCTGCGCTAAACACCTGTTATACACCGCGATATGAAACCGGCATTTGACGAAAGACCAATTGTCCAAAACTTCTACAGCTATTCTACGGTATTTACAAGTGATTGTGAGATGCTATATTGGTGTTCTAATCGGAGGAGCGCGCAAAATGTATCTATTCCGCAAACTCAAGACCGAGATCGGTGAACTGACACTGATCGGCGACGGCACTGTGGTTGAGTGTATCCTCTTTCAGGGCACGCCGGTACCGCGCCAATACAAAGGCAACCTGAAGGAAAGCCGCACCGCCTACGCCAAGGCCGCCAAGGAGATCAAATCCTATCTGCGCGGCCACGTCACCGAGTTTTCGTTTCCGTTTTCGATCATCATGGCCGATGGGTTTCGCAAGAAAGCGCTGGAGATACTTGCGCGCGTTCCCTACGGCAAAACCATCAGCTACCAACAACTCGCTGCCAAAGCCGGCTCACCGCAAGCGCACCGTGCCGCTGGCTCCGCCTGCGCGAACAATCCGCTCCCCATCGTGATTCCCTGCCACCGCGTGCTCAAATCGGACGGCACCCTCGGTGGGTTCGGCGGCGGCTTGCCGGTAAAACGCCGACTCCTTGACATCGAAAAATCCACTTACAAACGATAAATGTATCACACGAGGTTATCATGGATCCACGTATTGACAAACTTGCTGAAATCATGGTCAACTACTCGCTGCGCATCAAGAAAGGGGACCTCTTCAAGATCGAAGTCCCCTATCAAGCTCTGCAACTGGCGAGGGCAGTCTATAAAAAGGCGCTGGCCATTGGCGCCTATCCCTATGTCGAAATCTATACCGAGGATTTCACCGAACTGTTCTTGAAGAACGCTTCCGACGATCAACTCAAGTTCGTCTCACCGATTCGCAAATTCGAGATCGAGCGCATCGATGCGCGCCTGTATGTCTGGGGCGCCGACAACACCAAGTTCCTCACAGGTACCGACCCCAAACGTCAAGCGATGGCACAAGCGGCCCGGAAAGAGATTAGTGAGATCTTTTTCCAGCGTAGTGCCACTCAGGAACTGCGTTGGTGCGGGACCCTCTTTCCGAACAACGCCATGGCGCAGGAAGCGGGCAAATCGCTGACGGAATTTGAGGACTTCGTCTATTCCGCCGGTTACTGCGACACCGAAGACCCGATCAGTACGTGGCACAAAATCTCCGCTGAACAGGAGAAGACTGCGCAGGCGCTATCGAAACTGAAAACCATCCACGTCAAGAGTGGCGATACCGATCTGCGTTTGAACGTCGCCGGTCGCAAGTGGATCAATTGCGACGGGCAGGAGAATTTCCCCGACGGCGAAATCTTCACCTGCCCGATCGAGGATTCCGCCAATGGTGTGATCACCTACACCTATCCCGCCTGCTACGCCGGTCGTGAAGTTGAAAACGTGCAACTGACGTTCAAGAAAGGCGTGGTTACCGATTTCACCGCCGGCAAGAATATCGACTTCCTGCGGGAAATGCTCAATGTTGATGAGGGCGCCCGACGCATCGGCGAGTTTGCCATCGGCACCAATTATCATATTCAGACCTTCTCCAAGAACACGCTCTTTGACGAGAAGATCGGGGGCACCTGTCACATCGCGGTCGGCAACTCACTATACGAAGCCGGCGGCGTCAACAAATCCGCCATCCATTGGGACATGGTCTGCGAACTCCGCAACGGCGGCGAGATTTACGGCGACGATCAGTTGATCTACAAAGACGGCAAGTTCCTGCCGGGGTTTGTGGGGTAACGCACGACGAGCGGACTGTTCGCTAGAGTGAGCGGCACTGCTTATGTGAGCACAGACAGAGCAGTCCGTACGCTGTTTTCCGGGACAGGCTTCCTCGCTTGTCCCGGAAGAGGTCGCGAGTCCGAGTCTCGTCGGCCCCGCTTTGAATAAATCATTGCTACTCAATATAATAAGGGAACGTTGGCTCGCAAAAGCTCATGATGTGCGGCGATTATTCTGTTTAATCGCCGCCTTGAATCTCTTTGCGCATCACCGGCTCTTGTCAGTTGTCGAAAGCCACCCCAGTACTGCCGCATCGAATTTTTCGGCCTCCTCGAGCTGTGGCGTATGTCCGCTTCGCTCGAAGATATTGATAGTCACATCGCGAAAAAGCTGACGATGTCTCTCCCATACGGTAAGGGGACATACGTAATCATGTCTCCCGAGCGCGAGAAACACAGGAGGTTGAATCTGCGATGAATCCTTCAAGAGCGAGTAGTTGCTATAGAGTTGATTCGCGAGGGGGGAATTGAATTCCACTCCAGGCCAGAGCCAGGACTCGTCATACGTGGAATCATACCATCGCTGAGCTGCCTCTGACACGATGCTGGCGATGAAGGCGTCGCGGGAACTAAGCTTCTTGAGCGAGTCTTGGGTAAGAGCTGCTTGACTTCTCTTATAGGCAGCTTTTCGCCCAGGGGATGCATTAAGCTTCCAATATGCTTCGGTAAGGCTATCGACAACGGGCGACGATTCGAGCGGAGGGCATATTGCGATGACTTGCGAAACTCTGTCTGGATAGCGGCGGGCATAGGCAATTGCAATCGTTCCACCAATTGAGTTTCCCATAATAACGAGCTTCGGTATGTGGAGTGCTCTGCGGACAGCCTCGATATCCCCCACGGCAGCATCGACACTGTATGGAGTATCCCTCTGTGCGACCGCAGTGGGAATGTACGCGCGCGTATCAACAAACGTGCAGCGCACTTGGCTCTTAAAGCGGGCGGAGAGTGTGCGGCTGTGACGATTCCGAATACCGACGAAAATGCAGGGTCGTCCGCTTCCCTCGGTAAGATATGGCATGTTGAATCCATCAATTCTAACCGTACCCGAGTCAATATTTCCAGTCGACAAAATCGCTGGTTGGTCATTCGATTGACCGCTGCCAGTGGTAGCAACAATGGCCACAACAACTGATAGAACTAAGAAAAGACTACGCATATCCAATTCCTCAACGTCCAGTGTCTCGCAATTTCCGACGCACGCGATTCGGAAGTCGCTTCGAAAAAACGTTAGCGATAATGCATTGTCAAGTGAATATCATACATTTGCTAATTCAGTCTTGTAGGTCAAAACCGCTTCGGTTTTGACACTCTCTGCTCACTGCCTTGTGTAGCTCTGTGGCCAACTTCAGCACCCACCCAACCAGAGCGACGGGTGGGAATTTAAGCACATCCATCTCAACCCGACCAAAGCACCCAGCCGTTGGGTGAATTACCGGCTGGTTTCAAATTCCTTGGAGCAAAGAAATTCTTCACTGTTTCTTGTTTATTTGCGTATTTGTGCTGGATTGTAGATTGTGTGAATCTACGATTATATGATTGCAAACATCTCGCGATCGAGAATGTCTAAGAATCAACACACTAAGAAAGGAATCGTTATGCCACACGTCCTCATTGAGCACAAAGTAAAGGACTATGCTGCGTGGAAAGTTGTCTTCGATGGTTCTGCTGATCTTCGCAGATCTGCCGGGGAGAAGTCATACCACATTTTCCTCCCTAACGGAAACGGTAATGATCTGACGCTGCTATTTGAATGGAGCGGTCTGAAGGAAGCTGAGAAGTTTTATGCTTCCTTGGAACTGAAGTCCGCGATGCAGCGTGCCGGCGTCGTTGAAGAGCCAAAGATTCAATTTTTGACCGAGGCTGCAAAAGGTACGGCCTGATCCAGGTAGGCAGCCTGTCAACGCCGTTACGTAGCGCACAGGCTGGCGAGTGATTTCGAAAGCGCCGGCAGGAATCTTTTCCTGCCGGATCATCAAGCTAGTCAGGGTCGTCAGGAAGGGAGAGGTTGTCCCAGAAGTCAGTTTTGGGATTCATCGACTCAGGTCCAAGAGGCTGCGAACTGATTTTTGTTTCTGACAGTTTCGAGAGCTTGGAAAACGGTCAGATAGCGGTGTAGACAAGCCCGAATGACTCTGACAGCGGCTTGAAAGGCGGTTGGAGTGCGACGATAACCCGTCCACTGTGCCAATTTCTTCAAGTTGTGAGCGATGCAGATCAGCAGAAACTCGCCTCGGACTTTCGCCAGACCGCGCAAACTAAAACGACTGAAGCCGAGATTGAACTTGAGATTGCCGAACACCGGTTCCACCAGTTCGCGACGCCGCGCATAGATGGTCTGACCTTCCGGCGAAGCTAACTTGACCGCCAACTCTTGTTCAAAAACCGCGATCTCTGCGACCTCCAAGCTGCGATAGCGCTTACGACTACAGGCCGCTTTCAGCGGACAGTCACGACATTGTTTCGCCGTGCTTTGATAAGTCGTTTTCAGCACGCCATGAACCCGCCGTTGATAACTACGCTTCAACCATTGCCCGTTCGGACAGCGATAACGATCACTGACCCCATCATAAACAAACTGCTCCTGCCCGTATACGCCTCGCTCCCCTAATCGTTTCGGAATGTAAATATTCAGCCCTCGTTCCTGTGCGTACTTGATATTCCGCCCCGAATAATACCCACCATCGGCCACTATCGCCCCGATCTCCGTCGTTAGCCGACCCGACGCCTGCTCCAGCATCGGTGGCAAACACCCCCTATCATCCACATCATTGCCGACGGCCGCCGCTACAATCATCTGCCGATTATCCACCACCAGTTGTGCATTGTAACACAACCGCACCGTCCCTTCCCCCGTCTTCATCAACCGCGCCTCCGGGTCCGTCGCACTCACCGCCGTCGCCGAGGAGCCTGCCTCGACCACGACAGCATCATCGCTGACTTCGTCGTCCCCCTCTAGGTCATCGGCCTGCACATCATGCGCCAGTCGGCGACCAATCTCCTGCCGCAGCGAGTCTTTGGCGCGCTTCCGTCCCGAAGCATTCGCCCGCAGCTTCGTTCCATCCAAAGCTACCACCGAACTATCAATCAATCCCAACTCCTCACAGTGCCTCACCAAAGCCGCAAAGTAATCCGCCAACAAATCCAGATGATCGTGCCGAAACCGGTTCAACGTTCGAAAGTCCGGTCGCTGCGAACCTACAAAATAACGATAGCGGACATCGTAGCGAACCCGCTGCGCCACCTCCCGACAATGCCAACTCCGATCACAATAGGCGAAAAACCACACCTTCAACAGCATCCCCGGATCATAATATCCAGTCCCCGCCTCGCTGTAACGGCCATGCAACACCTCCAAATCCAACTGCTCGACAAAACTATCAATCGTCAACACCAACCGCTCACCCGAAACCTCGTCCTCAAGGCACGAAAACCCCAACTGACGTACATCCTCTCGGCGATATATCATCTCTCTTCCTCCAAATCGCCCAGAAACTAACACCGCAACAAAACACCATCAACCAAAACTTATGGGACAACCTCAGGGTTCCTGACGGCGCATCGCGAAGAAATCCCACCGCAAGCGGTGGGGCACCCAGGGTACGGCCGAACGAAGTCTCCCCATAGGGAAAAC
>Ga0315273_10012469_pt1 | contig 10903 bp, 7 predicted proteins | sample YL17G02_0_MG_FD_205753 | JGI IMG/M metagenome (GOLD analysis project Ga0315273, IMG submission 205753) | Sediment microbial communities from Yellowstone Lake, YNP, Wyoming, USA - YL17G02_0 | ecosystem: Environmental > Aquatic > Freshwater > Lake > Sediment | place: USA: Wyoming | collected...
GTAACTTCATAACCCGGATCCTCTGCTTTAGAGACAGGAGTCCATGAGGTTTTGTCAAGAGTCGGTCCCGACATATCTGGCAGGAGCAGGGAACCATCAACACGTTCGCCGCCAAATTGGTGGGATCTCCAGGTGCCGGTATCTGAATAACCGCTGTTTCTCCCTATCCATAAAGAGTCGGTGGCGATGATTGTGTTCCAGTTACCCTCTTTAAACTGTTCAATTTGTGCTTTAACCATCGGTCCGTCATTTTTAACCCCTGGTAAACCGGTACTATACCAGCCCTTTCCAATCCATATAACAATGTCGTTCCTTCCCTCTCTGATCAGAGATGAGAGGTCATAGGTTATTGAGTGAGACCGTTTGTCAAATTGCGAAACAGCCGGAGTAAGTACTTTGTCACCAACCTTTTCGCCGTTCAGAAAGATCTCATGGTAACCCAGCGAATTAACGTACATAAAGACTTTTTCCTCTTTATCTGTTATGTTAAATGTTTTTCTCAGTTGCGGACTGATCTTCCCGGATGACGCTGAAGGAAAACCAATATAATCAGCTCTCCAGTCAGACTTACCCAGTAACCCAACTGAGAAGAGCGCAGATTCACTCCATCCGGTAACTCCATCAGTCTCATCCCAGATTCTTACCTTCCAGTAACAGACTGACCGTGAGTTCAATTCTTTCCCGGCATAAGGAACCAGGATACCGGATGAAGAAAGGATCTTGTCTGAATTCCAGAGGTCCGCATTCATCTCATCCAATAAGCTGCTGTCACTGGCGACAATTATCTGACAGGCTTTTTGTGATGTTCCGTTTTTTCCTGTTCTGATCTTCCAGCTTAACCGTGGAGTTATGGTGCCAATTCCCAGCGGATCAGTCAGATTCTCGCAACGGAGGTCGTAAACAGAGACACCCTGCTTATGGTCTGAACAACCTGTAATAAACAGGATAATAATTACCTGGGTGATGATAAATGATTTTTGCATGTCAGTATGATTTGTATGGTTATTCAAAGGTTGTTAATTTATTTCAATTTAGTGAAGGCTATTAAGGAAAAGAGAGGTCTTGCTCTCCGCCAACTGGCGAATCGCTTGTCTTTCTGTTCATTTTTTTCTGGCCCGGAAGTATTTCTTCATTTGGCTTTGCCAAACTCTCCGGATTTTCATCGTTATTCTGAGAATTTATTAACTTACACTAAAATCGGATAATGTGAAACAGGTAAATCTGAAAAAATGAAAGCAATAGTTTATACAAAGTTTGGACCACCTGATGTTCTTCAACTTAAAGAGGTGGAAAAACCCGTTCCCGGGGACAATGAAATATTAATAAAAGTTCATGCTGCATCAGCAAATGCTTATGACTGGCGACACCTGCGAGCTGACCCGTTCCTTATCAGACTGATGGGTGCGGGGCTTATAAAACCAAAACACAACATACTTGGAGCTGACATAGCTGGGAAGGTTGAATCGGTTGGCAAAAATGTAACGCAGTTTCACCCTGGTGATGAAGTTTTCGGAGAAGGCAGCTACGGAGGATTCGCCGAGTTTGTATGTGTTGATGAAAACAGGTTTGTGCTGAAACCGGCTGATCTGACTTTTGAAGCAGCAGCGGCTATACCAATGGCAGCGCTCACGGCTTTGCAGGCTCTTCGCGATAAAGGAAAGATTCAGACAGGGCAGAAAGTTTTAATCAACGGAGCCTCCGGCGGTGTAGGTTCTTTTGCAGTACAGATTGCCAAATCATTCGAAGCCGAGGTAACTGGCGTTTGCAGCACATCAAAAATGGACTTTGTGAGCTCAATTGGTGCAGACCATGTCATTGACTACTCTAAGGAAGATATTACCAGAAACTGGCAGCAATATGACCTGATCTTCGATATTGCAGCATACCGCTCGATTTCAGAGTATAAACGTATTTTGAGCTTCGGTGGAATATATGTCCTTGCCGGAGGTTCTATGACCCGGATATTACAACTCATGTTCATATCAATGACCGGAGTTAAGAATATGGGAATCATGGTTGCAAATATGAACCAGAATGATCTGCTGTTCATTTTGGAGCTGATTAAGGCAGGAAAAGTAAAGTCAATAATAGATAAATGTTACCCGTTAAGCGAAACTGCTGAAGCCCTGCGGTATCTTGAAGAAGGACACGCGCGGGGAAAAGTTGTAATAACGGTCCCGTAACGATCAATACTAAACACTCAACACGACCTGCAAGACTTCAAGATAACCTTACCCAGCCATAGGGCGAGCAAGAGTTTGCATCAACTGTCGTTCGTCGTGCGTCGACTACCCAGTACCCAGCAACATGCTGTTAAATGATTAACAATCCCCTTTGTTTACCCAAATTTCTTAAGTAAATTTGGTCTGCGACGCTTGCTGCGTATAACATAAACAGATTTTAGGAACTTCTTAATTGTATATCACAAATTGTGATTACCATTAATCGAATGTAAGTGCTATGAAACATGAGATTATTGAAGCAGATTACAATTCCCTGATTTATGAAATAAGAAGTAATAAAGTGATGCTGGACTCAGATCTTGCAAATCTTTACGGAGTTGAAACAAAAAGATTAAAAGAAAGTGTCCGTAGATATATCGACAGGTTTCCTGATGACTTCATGTTTGTGCTTACAAATGAAGAGGTTAGTATCTTGAGGTCGCAAATTGCGTCCTCAAGTTGGGGCGGATCGCGTTATGGCAATATGGTTTTTACAGAGCAGGGTGTCGCAATGTTATCAAGTGTACTGAACAGTAAAAGGGCAATCCCTGAACGACCGTATTGTGGATGATTTGGTATTATGAACTTATTTTTGGGCTCCACCAAGAGGCTATGCTATATATGTGCCAGTAGTGTAACAATCTATTTATATTGGTGAGTGGCACACTCATTCCGAAAAAATCATTGATCTTGAGGGTTTACGATTTAAAGAAGTGGTGCCACCAGCCTGGTTGCCGCCAGGAATTGAATTACTATTCTAAGACCTATCAATCGCGAACATATTAGATGCCATTGCGAAAACCTGCTCCTTTAAATAGCACGAAATTTCCTTCATATATAAAGCTAGTTTTCTTAGATTTGTATTCAGTTCTTAATCTTATCTAAACTTATCCGTTAATGGCTTCAATTAAAACAAGATCCAAACTTTCGCGGCGCGAATTTATGAGACTTTCAGCAGCAGTTGCAGCTGGTGTTTCAATGATACCTGCCCTTTCCTGCACTTCAACCACCATTCCTTCTCCTATGAAACGGCGTTTCGGACGTATCAATTTCGATGTTACTTCAATAGGGCTTGGCGGACAAAGTTCACTGATGTGGACCCCGGATGGTATCGAACCTGTTGACATCATATTAAAAGCTTTTGACCTGGGAATTAATTACTATGATACCTCGAATGCATATGGCCCAAGTCAGAAAAATTATGGAAAAGCCTTCCGGAAACTTAATCTGGTTCCGGGACAGAAAGGTTATAACCAGAAACTCAGGGATTCCATTTTCCTGACAACCAAGACAATGGTTCGCTGGGCAAAAGGCGATTATCCGAAACTTGATAACGTTCGGAACAGCACAGACGGTGATCATGGGGGGGGAGCAGTGGCTGACCTGAAACGCTCCCTTTCACAAATGTTTGGAAACGATGACGGAAGCTATCCGGAAGGAGCTTATGTAAACATGATACTCATACATAATATTACTAATTTCGAAGAGGTTGATGTGGCATATAAAGGTCTTGAAACACCCCTTGATATAAATGAAAATTTTGGCGCCCTTGTGGCTCTTCTCGACTACAGGGATGGCACCAACATTACCGGACTGAATCCTAAAAATGAAAAGCTGGTAAGGCATCTGGGATTTTCAGGACATAACAATGCTCCTGCAATGATGGACATGATTCAGCGCGACAAATGGGATCTTCTGGATGGGATGCTGGTTTCGATCAACGTGAATGACCGGCGCTACCTTAATATGCAATACAATGTAATCCCTGTTGCACAAACCAGGAACATGGGTGTGATAGCCATGAAGGTGTTTGCCGATGGAGCAATGTATACCAAAGAACCCGGATGGTCAAACAAACCTGAACATGTGGTTAGAATAGTAGGAACTGAATCGGTTCCAAGTAAACCCCTGATCGAATATGTACTTACTACTTCGGGCATACATACACTTATAATAGGTATAGGCCAGGTAAATGATAATCCACTCAAATGTCAGCTTGTCCAAAACTATTATGCAGCGCAGATTAAACCCGATGCACTGGGTGAAAATGAAAGACGCGAACTTGAAAAGATAGGTGAGCGGGCACGTAACGGGGAAACAAATTATTTTCAGTTGGCTGACATAGGCTTAACTCCTCCGAGAAATGCTGTACTCACGAAGTCAGACGGAGTTAAATTATCATGGGATACCAGCTATGCAGGCAATGAACCCATTACGCATTATGAAATAGTAAGCGATGGTGAGATTGTTGGAACTGTCCCGCATCATCCACAGGCTTTCAAAGAGCCTTTTAGCTATGAAATCAGTTCGGGAAAGGAATTCAAAGTTGTTGCTGTAGATGCTATAGGTCGAAAATCCGCAACAGAGGTACTTACCGTGTGAATTTAAATAAGGGTTTGGTTTCTACTCAACCGACATTAATCGTTGTGAATCACTTGATAAGCATGGATTGACAAATTTCTATTTGTATCTGCTTGTTTGCAGGTTACAAAATCCATTTGTTTATTTGACTTTGCCGAACTCACCTCTTATGCAGTTTTTATTATTAAATCTTTTGAGCAACAATTTGACTCAAACCTGAGTCAAATTCTGTTCTTGAAATGTTTTTAAATCCTGCAGCATTTAACATTTCTGTAATTTCCTGCCCTGTGAAGCAATCTCCGGATTCAGTTTCCACGAGCATATTTATTGCAAAAATAGCACCGGATACTGGTTGTGTCCGGTCATTGTTCATTATCCAGTCCTGAATTACAATTTTGCCGTTTTTATTTAAAGAGTCAAAACATTTTTTTACTAAATTCTGATTCACCTCCAACGAATTACTATGAATAATAGCTGATAAAAATGCAAAATCGAATCCTTTTGGTAATTTATCAGCTGTATAATCACCTGCATGGGTTTTTATTATATCTGAAAAACCTTCTTTTTCAAGAAATATTTTTGTTATAGGTATAACATTGGGCAAATCAAAAACAGTTGCTTCAATTTCAGGGTTTTTAGAAACAAATTCCATAGAATATGCACCAGAACCACCACCAATATCTATAATAGTTTTTATTTCTGACAAATCAATATTTGCCAACTGTTGAGGGGCCTGTTTTTTTGCTCTGTCGTGCATTGCATTTATAAATGGGAAAAGCCATTCTTCTCCTCTTTCATTAATTTCTGCGGGATGAGCTGAAATACCGGTTTTTACAACTTGCGTTAGGTTACTCCATGTATTCCAAAGATGGTTTGAATGCATCAAACCTCCTAAATAGTCTGAACTCTTTTTAGACAGAAAAGCAAAACTATCGGCAGTATTAAAGAATAATTGATTTTGCTTTTCAAGAAAGCCTAATGATACCAGGGCATTCATAAGACGTTCACAGGCATGTTCATCTAAATGCAGATTGTTTGCTATCTGTTTGTTTGTTGTACCGGATTCATCAACATTTGTAAAAATATCAAGCTCAAAGCCGCTTAACAATATTCTGCTTTTTTGAAAAGAAGCAACAAATTCTCTGATTGTATTTGGATTCATAATATAATGGTTTTTCAATTTCTAAATATATGAACGAATAATTGAAGTTTATGTTTTTTAAAATTTGCCTGAATTACAACAAACTTTAAAGAATCAGCAGACTCCTCCTGTCAGTAATTTCCCGGATGAAATATTTTTTGTAAATTGCATCAGTCTGCAGATAATAATTAAAAATTCGGTATAACTTAGTACAACCTAAAACAAAATCTTATGAAAAGAAACAGATCATTAAAACTCAGTCAGGCTCTAATTATTTCGTTTATTTTGGTCTTTTTAAGTTGCTCCAAGGCAATGGCCCAAAAACCTGCCCTCAACGAAGCGGAATTTCGTGACCGGGTGTATGCCTGCTGGCTGGGGAAAAATATAGGTGGTACCCTGGGTATGCCATTTGAAGGTAACAAAGAGATCAATAACGTTTCCTCTTATACAAAGTTAGAAGAAGGGGAACCGGCAGCTAACGATGACCTTGATCTTCAGATTCTCTGGCTGAAAGCAATGGAAGAGAATAATTATCGTATTGATGCCTATACACTTGGTGAATATTGGCTTAAATACGTGCCTGTTGACTGGAATGAATATGGAGTAGGTAAGAAAAATATGAAATCAGGTATTATGCCTCCTCTGTCCGGCGAGTATAACAATGCAAAATGGAAAACAAGCAATGGAGCATGGATCCGTTCCGAAATCTGGGCATGTCTTGCCCCGGGCAATCCAATGCTTGCTGCTCAATTTGCATGGAATGATGCCTGTGTTGATCATGGCTGCAGTGAAGGGACTTTTGCAGAAATATTTACCGCTACTCTGGAGAGTGCAGCATTCCTGGAAAGTGACAGAGATAAATTAATACAATTTGCTCTCACAATGATTCCTGCTGATTCACGTGTTACAGCTGCTGTGAAAACTGCTGTTGAAGCCAGGAAAAGTGGCATGACATGGCAGCAGGCCAGGGAATCTGTAGTAACGGCTACTGAGGATCTGGGTTGGTTCCAGGCTCCGCGAAATGTTGCTTTCACAATGATTGGCTGGCTCTATGGTGATGGTGATTTTGGCAAATCAATCTGCATTGCCGTTAATTGCGGCGATGATACCGATTGCACAGGTGCCACCCTCGGTTCAATTTTCGGTATTATTTATGGCACAGCCATTATCCCTGAAAAATGGAGAGCACCAATCGGCGACGGGATAAAAACTGTTGCTGTCAGCGGATTCGAAGTTCCGGCGACCTTACAGGTTCTGACTGATAAAACAGTTGCTGCGCAGAAAAAAGTTGCAGAATTGTATCAATCTCCTTTTCTGGTGACTGCAGGTGAAACCAACCTTTCAAAGAAGCCCGGATTACCTGCTATTGACAAGAAAGAACTTTCACAGATCTGGCTTCGTTCTCCTTATCAAATCACCCGTAACAGTAATGAATTGACATTTATCTGCGACTTTACCGGAAACCCTGAAATGAAGAGTGGTGAATCCAAAGTATTAAAAATAAGTATAGTGAACAAGAGTGATAAAGAGAAAAATATTTCGCTGAGTCTTAAAAATCTTCCGTCCGGATATACAGTAATAGGAGTGCCTGTCGGATTAATAAAAATAAGCCCGAAGGCAAAATATAATGTTGCCCTTATCTTAAATGCTACCTCCGATGCCGGCAATGCCGCATTTATTGCTGAAATTGCCGATGCCGGTAAAATCCTCGATATGCAGTTGGGAATCATTAAACTGAATGCCAGCGAATCTTCGGGAGCTGAAAAGAAATAAAGCACCCCACTGAATGGTTATTGTTGCACAACAGATAGAAAAGAGCAAAAATAAGTGATGCTTATTCCAAAACTTAACTGATAGCTGATTTCGTTAACAAGTCTGCCAGCCCGGATCAGGATATTATTTTGCAGAAAAAAATGATATATTAAACAAACCGGGATTCTTAACTGTTTATAGAAGTAACTTCATGACAGGAAAAAAATGGGGCAAACGACAGTGTTGCAGTTAATTGTTTGCTTAATTGACCGAAAGATATTTGAAGATAAATGATTAAGATAGCCGGATACATATTGTTGGTGGTTTCCTGTCTGTTATTTATAATGATACCTGTTATTCCATGGTTTGATCTGTCTAAAAGTCAGATCGCAGGCATCACAACCGTATTAATTATTGCAGGTGAAATATTGTTTTATCTGAGCTTATTTATCCTGGGAAAGAGTTTTTTTGATAAAATAAAAACCAGGCTCAAATTCTGGAAAGCCAGACCCGTTGATCTGAACCTCCCTGAGCAGGGCGAGAATAAATAATGTGGTATCATTTAGCTTTCAGGGAATATACTGCCATGTAGTCACCATGCCTGACAAACAGCCTTCCTTTATCTATAACAGGATGAGACCAGTATGGACCATCCCCTTTAGTGACCTGGAATGAACTGATAATATCAAGTTTTTCGCTGTTGGGCCTTACCAGTGCAAGGTTTCCGGTCTTTTCTTCAAAAATATACAGCAATCCTTCTGCCGATATTACGGATCCCTTATTAAACCAATCGGTGATCCACATTGTTTTGCCTGTAGTCCAGTCGACACATATCCATCTGCCTTTTGAGTTACTGTCGTGAGTAGAACTGTAGATATAATTTCCTATAAGCACCATTCCTCCTACATGGGGATTGATTTCCGGATTCTTCCATACAAGAGTTGGTTCGCTGCCATCAGAGTTTATTTTAATCTTTGCAGCTGTCTGCCCGTACCCATTGGCAGCAAAAAGGAAACCATCGCGGTAAAGAGGTGTTTGAATGTAATTTCTGCCACCTCTTTGGTCATCGTTTACAGCAGCAAAATTGAATTTCCACAGAAGCTTACCATCAGCAGCATTTACTCCAATTATATACGTTGCAGTATGAGTTACAATTACTTTCATTCCTTTGTCCTCAATCAGCAGGGGATTTGAATATTGTGTACCTTCATTTAAAGGAGGAGTCTGCCATACTACATTTCCGTTTTCAATGTTAAATGCCACCATTGATGTCATATTGCCTCCGGGAGTTGCTATTACTTTATTATCAACAACCAATGGTGATTCAGATATTCCGAACCGTTGTATTTTGGCACTATACTTCTGATAGTAATTTACAGTCCAGTCGATTTTACCATCCCTTGTGACACAAGCCAGATCGCCCTGTCCGCTAACAACCAGGATTTTCCCGTTTGAGTAGGTTGGAGTACAACGGCTTTCAGGAGAGTTGACGTTATTTGTAATATTCCCGTATTCCACTTCCCACTTTTTCTTCCCATCCTGAGTAAAAGCTGTAAGTACATCTTTTTCGCCTTTACTACCTGTAATGTATATGGCATCGTCAGTTACTGTTGCACTTGAATATCCCTTACTTATTTCTGTTGCTTCCCATAGCAGTGAAGGACCTGAGGCCGGCCATGCTTTCATCAATCCTTTTTCATTATAAACACCTGTCCGGCCTGGTCCACGCCATCCATATTGCTGGCCGTTTGTAATTAATAATGTTGAAATGATAAGAAATAAACTTAACATTGTTTTCTTTCGATAAGTTCTCATAATGACTATTTTAAAGTTTTAATTTTGCAATATAAAAGATGAACTAAAGAAATCTCACAAATTTTGCATTTTTAATATCATCTGTAAGTACAATTAATAAAATTTAACATATAATATTAATTTTAAGGTAAGACACATTTCTGATTTTAACCTGACCATATAAATGATGAAGGAAAACAATATTTCTATAGCTATATGTATATCAAGCGCTTTACTTTCATTTTTATCAATAAAAAAGGAGAAAAAATTGAGGGCTGTTCAAAATAACTAATATTACTGATTTTTAATTCAAATACTCAGGCAATTAAGACGAGGAAATTAAAAATATTTATGGCTAAAGAACTTAATCCCAAAGCACGTTTTCTTATGGGACCTGGCCCAAGCGATGTTAATCCAAGAGTTCTGAGGGCCTTGGCTACACCAATGATTGGGCATCTTGACCCACAGTTTATTCAAATAATGGATGAAGTAATGGAGATGACAAGGCAGCTTTTTCAGACAAAAAACCAAGTTACTTCTGTCATCTCAGCCAGTGGAAGCGCAGGTATGGAAACATGTTTTGTAAATCTTCTGGAACCGGGGGATACTGCCTTGGTATGCGTAAATGGAGTATTTGGTAATCGTATGTGCGATATTGTTGAGCGATGCGGTGCCAGATTGGTGACAATTGATGCGACATGGGGAAACCCCATCGAACCTGCTCAGGTAAAAGAGGCACTTGAAAGTTGCAGCCCTAAACTTGTAGCTATAGCGAGTTTGCAGGTAAAGTGTGGCGCATTGGCCTGATGGGAGAAAGCTCTACGCCAAATCATATAAACATGTTGCTGGGTGCCTTAAAGCAGATTATGAGATAAAAATAAAAAGTAGTTTGAAATATTGGTTCAATCACCTTTCTTCTCATTAATTTCTAAATCTTCACATTGACGTAAAGAATATTTCAGTAATTTTTTCATTACTTTGCAATTAGAAATTAACAATTGTAATAATTTGGATGTCAATAATATATGTTCAATATAGTTTTATTATTCTCATAAACTCGAACTTGAGTCAATTAATAACTAAACTTTGAAAAACAATTATGAATTGGACACAAATAATAGATCCATTCAGCAACATTGCTGTATCGGCAATCGTTGCTGCAATACCAATTATCTTTATTTTTTGGGCATTGATCATAAAAAAGATGAAAGGGTACATGGCCAGTTTAATCACGGCTATTATAGCTATCCTTGTTGCAGTTATAGTTTACGGAATGCCTGTTAAATTGTCATCTCTTTCAACAATACATGGTGCGTTATATGGATTCTTCCCAATTTGCTGGATTATCATTGGCGCAATATTTCTTTACAATGTTACTGTCAAAAGCGGACAATTTGAAATAATAAAGAACTTTATGGGTTCCATCACAAACGACAGGAGGTTGCAGGCATTATTAATAGCATTTTCATTTGGATCCTTCCTCGAAGGTGCCGCTGGTATGGGAACGCCCGTAGCTATAACAGCAGCAATGCTTGTTGGATTGGGTTTTAATCCTCTTTATGCTGCTGGAATCTGTTTGGTTGCAAATACTGCTCCTGTTGCCTTTGGTGCTATTGGTACTCCAATATTAATT
>Ga0315273_10012470_pt1 | contig 10903 bp, 10 predicted proteins | sample YL17G02_0_MG_FD_205753 | JGI IMG/M metagenome (GOLD analysis project Ga0315273, IMG submission 205753) | Sediment microbial communities from Yellowstone Lake, YNP, Wyoming, USA - YL17G02_0 | ecosystem: Environmental > Aquatic > Freshwater > Lake > Sediment | place: USA: Wyoming | collected...
TGGGACGTGCGCGGAAGTCTGCCCCAAGAATATCATTGAGATTCTGCCCAAGGAGCGGTATATTCACGTCCTTTGCCGGAACCAGGACCCGGGCAAGGTGGTGCGCCAGGTCTGTAAGGTCGGCTGCATCGCCTGCCACAAGTGCGAGAAGGTCTGCCCCGTCGAGGGCGGCGCAGTCCACGTGACCGGGAACCTGGCGGCGGTGGACATGGAGACGTGCATCTCCTGCGGCAAATGCACCCAGGAATGTCCGGTGGCGTGTATCGGGAACTTCCGGAAACTTCGGCGGGACGCCAAAAAACGGACCGGGGCGGCCTCCGAAGCCGCCTGAATTGCGGTCACAGTTAGCCGCCCAGTTTACTGGGCGCTGGCTGTTCATGGCGTGAGCGGGGAGACTAACTGAACAGGAATTCAATCATGCGGACCGAAAACATCGGATGGTGGAGCGTGGCGGTCGCGGTCGCGGTTGTGGTGACCGCCCTCTCGGCCACGGTCGCCTGGGCCGAGGAGGCCAGGAAGGCATCGGTGGAAAAGGCCATGGAGGTCGCCGATCCCGACCAGGTCAACCCCATCGACATCAAGGGCGAAAAATACACCTTCGACTTCCGCTTCGACACCATCGAGCCCCTCGTCGTCACCAACCCCGAGGGCGAGAAAGAGGTCTACTGGTACCTCGTCTACACCATCACCAACACGAGCAGCGAAGAACATAATTTCGTCCCGGCCTTCACGCTTTACAGCGACACGGCCAGCGTCCGGCGGGCCGGCCTCCATCCCGACGTCTTCGACGCCGTCAAGAACCGCCGAAAGATCCGGTTCCTCGAGAACGCCGTCAAGATGACCGGCAAAGTCCTCCCCGGCGAGGACAGCGCCAGGACGGGCGTCGCCATCTTCGCCCCCCTCGACCGCGCGACCGACCACTTCCGCATTTTCGTCGAGGGCCTCTCCGGCGAGTACGTTGAGCGGCCGAACCCCGCCGCCACCGACGACACGCCTGAGGACGAAAAGGTCATCCGCCTCCGCAAGACGCTGGTTCTCGAGTACAAGTTCCCCGGCGACGAGTGGTGGCTCAACGCCGACCAGCCCGTCTTCGTCTCCAAGACCTGGACCTGGCGGTAAACGAACGCCCGCAGATGAGCCTCTCCGCGCCCTTAGCCCGTGCCTCGGATTTCGTCATTCATTCGTCATTCGGCCCTCGGGTTTCGTCATTTCTTGCCCCCATCCTCCCTTTGCGCCCTTGGCGTGCTTTGCGGTTAACCCCTCCCCGCGCGGCATCCTTTCCTCTCGTCCGAACACGCAAGACTCAAGAAGAATGACGTTGCATCCCCAGATTACCCCGTTGCCCATTTGTCCTTTTCGTTGTATACTCTAATCGGTGATTGAAAGGGAGGTCTGTGCCGACCATTATCTTCGTACGCGGATGGCGGGTGTTCTTCTACTCCAACGAGTCGAACGAACCCGTTCACGTCCACGCCGAGAAGGGTGACGCGGAGTGCAAAATGTGGTTGCGGACGGACATCTACGACGTCGAAGAGGCGTGGTCGCACAACCTCACGCCGAGGCTTCGCAGGGAGATTCGCAGGATCGTCTTCGACCATTTTGACCTGATCGTGGATGAATGGAAACGCCATTTTGGAGCCCCGTCCGATGCGGGCGACTGAACCGGTGACGGCCAAAGCGATTAAGACCACTGACCGGGAACTGGTCATTATCCTCCCGGACAGGGAGGTCCATATCCCCTGGGACCGCTGTTCCCCCCGGCTTGCCGGCGCCACGGCCGACCAGAGGCAGAGGTCGATCCTCTCCCCCGGCGGGTACGGCATCCATTGGCCCCTGCTCGACGAAGACCTCTCCGTCGAGGGTCTCCTGCGGGCCGAGCAAGGGGCGTAATCCGTCGGCAAAAAGGCCTTGCCATCGGCTCCGCCTCCGGCTATAATCCCCTGGCTGGTTGGGTCCCATAGATAGGAGAGGCGGTCATGGCACATAAGAAGGGTCAAGGCTCGACGCGGAACGGGCGGGATTCGAATCCCCAGTATCTCGGCGTCAAGGTCTACGGCGGCCAGACGATCGGCGTCGGCGGCATCATCGTCCGGCAGCGAGGAACGAAGTTCCGCCCCGGCCTCAACGTCGGCCTCGGTCGCGACGACACCCTCTTCGCCCTCGCCGAGGGCAAGGTCCGCTTCCATGGACGAAAGGTTCACGTCCTGGCGAACTAGCCGCGATTACAAACACGACGGCCCGAGGCCTTCCTCCGAAGTCGCCTCGGGCCGATTGCTTGCGCCCATTCATCTTCACGAGCCGCCGGCCGCGCACCCCGCTTGGGCTTGTGGCTCGGCCCGCGCTGTGTTAGGCTACCTATTATGTTCATTGACGAGGCGAAAATCCACGTCAAGGCCGGCGACGGCGGCCGGGGATGCGTCTCCTTTCGGCGCGAGGCCGGCATCCCCCGCGGCGGGCCGGACGGCGGCCACGGCGGCGACGGCGGCAGCGTCGTCTTCCACGCACGCGAGGGACTCGACACCCTCCTCGACTTCCGCGGACGCCACCACTGGCACGCCCCCGACGGCGAGCCCGGACGCGGCAAGGACCAGACCGGCGCCTCGGGCGACGACCTCGTCATCAACGTCCCGCCCGGCACGCTCATCTACGACCGGCGTCTCGGCATCCTCATCAAGGACCTCTCGCGCCCCGGCATGACCGTCACCATCGCGCGCGGCGGGAAGGGCGGCCGGGGCAACGCCTCCTTCGCCTCGCCCACCAATCAGACCCCGCGCGAATCCGAGCCCGGAGAGCCCGGCGAAGCACGCGACCTGAGGCTGGAACTCAAACTCATCGCCGACGTCGGCCTCGTCGGACTCCCGAACGCCGGCAAGAGCACCCTGCTCGCGCGCCTCTCCGCCGCCCGGCCCAAGATCGCCGACTATCCCTTCACGACGCTCTACCCGCACCTGGGGATCGTCGAGGCGGGCCCCGAGCGGCGATTCATCATGGCCGACCTCCCGGGCCTCATCGAGGGAGCCCACCAGGGCGTCGGCCTCGGCGACGAGTTTCTGAGGCACATCGAGCGGACGCGAGTCCTCGTGCACCTGGTGGAGGTCCAGCCGCATACCGGCCAGACGCCCGCCGACGCCTACCGCGCCATCCGCCGAGAACTCGAGGCCTACAGCCGCACCCTCGCCGACAAGGAAGAACTCCTCGTCATGACCAAGGCGGATTTGCTAGCCTGCCCCGCCCGCCCCGAGCATGGCCGAGGGGAGCGCAGTCGAGGGGGCGGCGATCCCGGCGCGCCGGGCGTCGCCTCGGCGAAGCCGGGCTTTGCCCTGGCGGAGCCGGGACCGTGCCGCGAACTCGCCGAGGCCATCGGCCGGCCCGTCTTCCTCATCTCCGCCGCCACAGGCCAGGGCCTCAAGGAACTCGTCGCCGCCGTCCTCGACCTTCTGGACCGCGTCGGCGAACCGGACCTCTTGGAGAACGCCCCATGAGCCGCGTCCTCGCCGTCAGCCTCGGTAACACGACCGCCTCCGTCTCGCTCACCGACGCCGACGGCCGGCTGGGCGAGGTCCTTCGCGTCCCCATCGGCCGGCTGGAGAACCTCAAGGAAGCCCTCCCCGGCGCGGACGCCGACCTTTCGGAGGAGGGCGTCTCCGTCGTCGTGGCCTCGGTGAACCCGCGGGCGCTGGCGCGGTTCCGCGGCATCGCGGTGGACGTGACGGGATCGGAGCCCGACGTGGCGGGCGCGGATTTCCCGATTCCGATCCGCGCCGAGGTCGATGCGCCGGAAGGCGTCGGGGTGGACCGGTTGCTGGCGGCGTTGGCGGCTTTTCGCCGCGCCGAGGGCGCCTGCATCGTCGTGGACGCCGGCACCGCCGTCACCGTTGACGCCGTCTCCGCCGACGGGGCGTTCCAGGGCGGCGCCATTTTCCCCGGCCTCGAAATGATCGCCCGCGCCCTGGCCGAGGGAACCGCGCTCCTGCCCAAGGTGGACCTGCCGACCGAAGCGCCGCTGGTGGGCAAGAACACGCCCGAGGCGATTGCGGCGGGCCTGGTGCACGGTGTCACGGGCGCCGTCGCCGCCCTCGTCGAAGGCGCGCGGGAAACGGTCGGCCGCCAGGCCGCCGTGCTCCTGACGGGGGGCGACGCGGCGTTCCTCGCGCCGCATCTGCCGGCCGCCATGCGCGAGGTCGTGCCGAACCTCGTCCTCGAGGGCCTCGTGATCGCCTATCGCGAATGGCAGGAACGATGAACGCGGGCGTCTTCTCGGTCCTGACGCCGCCCGGCCGCGGCGGCATCGCCGTCGTCCGCTGCCTCGGCCCGGCCGCGGTCCGGGCGATGGAAGCCTGTTTCCGCCCGCCGTGCCGACCGGGGCCGCACCGCCCGAAATCTGATATCTCAAATTTCAAATCTGAGATTTCCGTTTTGACGTCACGGCCCCCGTCCGCGCGGCCGATGATGCCCGACGTCGGCCGGTTGGCCTACGGCCACTTCGTGGACGCCGACGGCCGGCCCCTCGACGAAATCATCCTGTACCGCGCGGCGGAGACTGTCTTCGAGGTGAACTGCCACGGCGGCCCGGCGGCGGTCGAAGCCGTCTGCCGACGCCTCGCAGGTCTAGGCCTCGAAAGGGTGGATCCGGACCGCCTCCTGGCGCTCGAGGGTGCAGGGCCCATCGAGCGCGACGCCGAACGAATGCTCCGCGAGGCCCGGACGCCGCTCGCCGGACGCATCCTGCTGGACCAACGGAACGGCGCGTTCGCCCGCGCGATCGAGAGGATCTTGAAAGACCTTGCGGTCGGCCGCTCGGCGGAGGCCGCCGGGGGAATCGACGCGCTCCTGGAGCGTTGGCGCAGGTGCGGTCGGCTGCTTGCCTCGCCGCCGCGCGTCGCCGTCGCCGGGCCGCCGAACGTCGGCAAAAGCACGCTCGTCAATCGCCTCGTCGGCGCGGAGCGCGTCCTCGTGAGCGCGACGCCCGGCACGACGCGCGACTACGTCGAGGCCGACGCCGCCATCGAAGGCCTTCCCGTCGTCCTCGTGGATACGGCGGGCCTGCGGGAGTCCGGCGAGGCAATCGAGCGGGAAGGCGTCGCGCGGGCCCACCGCGAGATGAGTGCTGCCGCGGTCGTCGTGTACCTTCTGGATGCTGTGGAAGGTGCGCGGCCCGAGGACGCGGCGGCACTCGGCGCGCTCGGCGATCGGGCCGTCGCCGCCTGGAACAAGGCGGACCTCGCCGACCTTCTGGTTCGCCGGCCCGCTGGTTCGCCGCCCAGTTCACTGGGCGCGTGCCGTTTGCAGCGCCCCGCAAGCGGGGCGGCGAACCAAACCACCCTTCGCGTCTCGGCGCTTCATGGAGACGGGATGGAGGCGCTGGGCGAGAGCGTTCTCGCGCGCCTGGGCTGGAGGCCGCCGGCGCCCGGCGATGCCGTGCCGTTCACCGCCGCCCAGGCCGCGGCGATTGAACGGGCGCGCGACGCGCTGGCGAGGGGGGACCCGGCGGCCGCGAAGGATCGTCTCGCATCGCTCGTCGGCGGCGCTACATCAGCCGGCTGATGTCCTGCCACATGACGAGCAGGATGAGCAGGCCGACCATCACCCAGCCGGCCGTCCAGAAAGCGGTTTGGACCTTGAGCGAGACGTGGCTGCCCTTGATCTTCGCGATGATGGCGAAGAGGACGTGCCCGCCGTCGAAAGGCGGGAGCGGCAGAAAGTTCAGGACCGCGAGCGAGACGCCCAGCATCCCCCAAAAAGTCATCAGCGTCCCCAGGCCCTGCTCGGCGATGGCGAGCGACGCTTGGACGATGAGCACCGGCCCGCCGACCGTCTGCGTGCTGACCTGGCCCCTGACCATCTGGGCGAGCGAGGTATAGATGCGGCCGAACCACAGGCGCGTCCGCTTCAGGCCTTCGCCCGCGGCCGTCAGGGGATTGTAAATCCGCGGCAGGGCGACATAGACGGGCTTGGCGGCGATGCCCTCCAGCGTAAACCGTTCGTACGGGACGGCGTCGGGCGTGAGCGTGGTTTCGACGACCTGGCTTCCGCGTTCGACGGTGACGGCCACCGGCGCTCCGGGCTTCCGCACCAGTTCCGCGATGGCCTCGTTCCAGTCGCCGGGCATTTTCCCGTCCGGCCCGACCGAGAGGATGATGTCGCCGGGGCGAAGGCCCGCGCGTTCCGCCGCTCCGCCTGCTTCCACCTGGCCGATCTGGACGGGGTCGCCGGCGGCGCCGGCCATGGCGAGGCCGATCATCGGCCTTTGGCCGTCCTCGGCGTCCATCATGGCGACTTGGCAGGTTACTTCGACGCGCTCGCCGCCGCGCTCGAGCACGAGGTTCACCGACCCGCCGGCGCCGGCGGCCTGGACGACTTCGCTGACTTGGCTGGGCGAGGGCCAGCGGACCTCGCCCGCCTGGACGACGCGGTCGCCCTTTTGGATGCCGGCCTTCTCGGCCGGACTGTCCGAGAGGACTTTCTCGACGCCGGTCGGCGGCGCGAGGCCGTAGCGATACTCCTTCAACTGGGCGGGGTCGATGCGAAGGTCCTGCTCCCGGCCCTTGCGCTCAATCGTGAGGACGACAGGGCCGGCGGGCGCCTGCTCGAGGGTCTCGGCCGCCTGGTGCAGGAACGTGACGGGCTTGCCGTCCACCGCCAGGATGCGGTCGCCGACCTCGAGGCCCGCCTGGTAAGCGGGCGAGGTGGTGAGCATCTTCGCGATAACGGTGTCCTGCGGGACGTTGATGCCGAACATCGGCCCGAGCGACCCCTCGGGGCGGAAACTCTTGACGAGGAAGGTTTTTCGGACCGGCTCGGCGGCGGCGTCGGCGGGGCGTTCGACCTCGATGGTGAATTCCGTCCCTGCGTTTTCGAGCGTCACGGCGTACATGAGGTCGTCGAAGGCCTGGATCGGGGTGGGCGCTTGCCCCGCGACGCCGAGGGCCAGGATGCGGTCGCCCGCGCGGATGCCCGCCTTCTCGGCGGGGGAACCGGGCAGGATCTCACCCGCGATGGGGGCGATGACGTTGACGCCGATGAGGAACGCGACCGAGAAAAACACGATCGCCGCGAACACGTTCATCACGACGCCCGCCGAGAAGATGACGATCCGCTGCCACGCCGGCCGGCGCCAGAGCGCCTTCGGGTCGTCGGCGCCCTCGGCCTCGGGGTGCTCGCCGGCGAGGTCGACGAACCCGCCGACGGGAATGCACCGGAGGGAGTATTCTGTGTCGCCGCGCTTCCATCGCAGGATGGGCGGGCCGAACCCGAGCGCGAACTGCCGCACACGCACCCCGAACCACTTGGCCGTCAGAAAGTGGCCCAGTTCGTGCACGAGGATCAGGAGGCCGATGGCAACGGCTATTTCGACGACGTATAGGAGGGTAGGCAACGGGTCGCTTCCTCTCTGGACCGGGCATCGGTCGCTAGGATATCGTCCAAATCCGGCTCGGACTTCCACGGAAGTGCCGCCAGAACGCGCTCCAGGAGCGGCACGATGTCGTTGAAACGGATTCTGCCGGCGAGGAAGGCCTGGACGGCCACCTCGTCGGCCCCCGAAAGGGCCGCTCCGAGCGTCCCGCCGCGCCGGACCACCTCGAACCCCAACCGAAGGGCGGGGAACTTCTCGAAATCCGGTTCCTCGAAGTGCAGCCGACCGAGGGCCGCCAGGTCCAGCCGATCCCACGGCGCGCTCCGCCGCTCCGGATACGTCAGGGCGTACTGGATGGGCATCCGCATGTCGGGCGGCCCCAGTTGGGCGATGACGGAACCGTCCACGAACTCCACGAGCGAGTGGACCGTCGACTCCGGGTGAATCAGCACGCCGATCTCGTCCGCCTCCAGGCCGAACAGGTGGTGCGCCTCGATCACCTCGAGGGCCTTGTTTACGAGCGTCGCGGAATCAATCGTGATCTTCGGGCCCATGGACCAGGTCGGATGGGCGAGGGCGTCGGCGGGCGTGACGCGGGCCAACTCGCCGGCCGGCCGGCGGTAGAACGGCCCGCCGCTCGCCGTCAGGATGACGCGCCGCACCTCCTCGCGCCGGCCGCACGCCATCGCCTGGAAGACGGCCGAGTGCTCGCTGTCCACGGGAATGACTTCGGCGCCCGAGCGCCGGGCCTCGGCCATGACGAGCCGGCCGGCTATGACGAGGCTTTCCTTGTTCGCGAGGGCGAGGCGTTTGCCCGCCTGCACCGCCGCCAGGGCGGCCGGCAATCCCGCCCCGCCGACCACCGCCAAGAGGACGATGTCCACGTCGTCGCGTGCGGCCAGTTCGGCGAGCGCGCCGGAACCGACGAGGATTTCGGGGTTCACGCCTTTGGGGAGCGCGTTGGCGAGGGCGCGGGCGGCGCCGTCGTCGCCGACGGCCAGGCACGCAGCCCCGGTTTCGGCCGCCTGCTCGGCCAGCCGGCGGGCGCTCGAGGCCGCCGCAAGCGCGACGACCCGGAACTGCGGCCCGAGCGAAGCGGCCACCTCGAGCGCCATCCGCCCGATCGAACCCGTGGAACCCAAGACGGCGATATTCGGCACGAGGGCGTTCTCCGTTTCGTCCGCAGAGGTCGAAGTTTACGCTCCGCGAGGCGGTCTTTCAATCCCAAACCCGGCCCGGGCCGGGGAGCCGCCGGTTTTCCCTTTGCCCGCGGGCGGTGTTTGTGAAACGCCAGCGTTTGGGGACCGGGTTCCGAAGTCGCTGAACGTTGGGCAGAGAGCATGCCTGAGGCGGCTCAGGGCTGGCGGGAAGTTCACATTGGCTTGGGGCAAAGCCTTGCGAGAAGGTCGCGCTCCCTTGCGCTTCAATCGGTTTCATTCAAATCGATAAATTCGTGAAACGCGCTGACCGTCGGACGGACTTATCTTGCCCGATAGTATGTCACGAGCGTCTTGGGCCGAAACGCTCAAAGCCCCGACTCGCTGATCCTGGGGGTCCAGAATGACGACTTGTATGCGGTCAAGGGACGGCTGGCAATTGGCCGCCACACCCCACGCACAGCCCCAGACCTGCCCAACATGAAATGTGAAGCCTGAACCGTCTTCCGCTGAAACACTCTTAAGATCCGCGGGGAGGTTCTGAAAATCCTGCTCGCTTGTCTTGCCTTGCTTCATCATTTCAAACATGGTCTTGACCGCCTCATATATTCTCGCGATATCCGACCTGCGCCATTTCACAGTGATCGCGAGCGTTGATCCTGACTCAGGGGCTGAGACGCGGACGATTCCGACGTCTTCAACCGAGCAAGCCCATGGAGGCGGTAACGAGACGGACAGCAGGGGCAACCGGACCTTTAACTCGCTAATGGTTTCCTCTTCGGTAATTTTTTGCGCTTTTGCGCCGGTCCTGGGTTTCAGATCCGCCAGCATCTTGTCGAATTCGTTTACGACCTGGTCCCATTCGTCCGGGGGCGCGCTCGCTTGGATGACAAAGGCCGCGCGCTCTGCCAAAAAGTACGTGTAACGTCTCCGGACCCTGGCGCCGCCGTCCGTAAGTTCGTACATCGTGTTCAAAATGATCGTGCCTGGGACTTGGACGGGGGGTGTTTCCAGCGGTTTGGCATCTGGGAAGCCTGCTTTCACAACCCTGTCAAATTGTTGCTTCATTACAGCAGTGTCATCCGGCGGGTCGCTAAACTCGCCGGGCATAATCTCGCAGTGCAGGGAGAACAAGGCCTCGCGATCCCCCGGAAGCCGTTTAAGGAAACCGTACTCCACACCTTGGGGTAACTCGCTGGTGCGCGTCCAGCCCAGGGGGATACGCAACTCGAAATAGGGCTCCTGAATAACCGTTCCTGCTTTCGAGTGGACTTGGAGCGTTTCCAAAAGGTGGGCGAACTGCGCTTCGCTTTCTCCAAACCGAGTCTTATCATTGACGACCCAAGCAACGTCGTACACAATCTTCCCATCGAGCAAATGCAGACAGACTCCACGGCCGCCGTTGCTTCTTTCCACATCCTCTCGAACCGCATCACATCCGGCCATTTTCGCCTTTTCGAGTTGCTGGACTTTTGTAACATCGTTTGCTGTCTTAGCATCCTCCAGAACCGACCTTCTTTCTTGCAGGAAACCATCCGCGCTAGGTTCTTTGTCAAATTCGAGTTTTGTGACGATGATGGCAACTGTCTCGTCCTTCGGCACGAGCATTGTAAATTCTCGGATCGAGCGGTCGCCACACATGGCGTCTGTTTGTTCAAGGCACTTCGCGAGTTCCTTTGAGAGGAATTCCTTCATCAGTTGGACGCGGTCCTGAGGCCATTCGTCAAATGATTCCGAGTACTCAAAAGTAAGCCCCCACCGATTGAACCGATGGTAACCGGATGAAGGCTCCTGTTCTGCAGCCCATAAGACTGCACGGGGGGCTGCACATAGTGCGCACAGCACAACCAATTGCCATAAATATGCTTTTTTGCTATCCATTGCCAAATCCTCCTCGTGGACCAGATTAAAACCGTTTATACGGACTCACTCGCCGTCCCGCAAGAAGAAATCAGTAACTCCTTCGTGTCTGCAACGGATGCCGACCCCCGCACCGCTCGCCCTGGTGGGCCTGACCGGCCTCATCCGCCGGGACTGACGGTCGGAATTCCGGCGAGGGTCCCCGCGCCCCGCCGACCACCGCCAAGAGGACGATGTCCACGTCGTCGCGTGCGGCCAGTTCGGCGAGCGCGCCGGGACCGACGAGGATTTCGGGGTTCACGCCTTTGGGGAGCGCGTCGGCGAGGGTCCGCGCGGCGCTGTCGTCGCCGACGGCCAGGCACGCAGCCCCGGTTTCGGCCGCCTGCTCGGCCAGCCGGCGGGCGCTCGAGGCCGCCGCAAGCGCGACGACCCGGTACTCCGGCCCGAGCGAGGCGACCACCTCGAGCGCCATCCGCCCGATCAAACCCGTGGAACCCAAGACGGCGATATTCGGCACGAGGGCGTTCTCCGT
>Ga0315273_10012471_pt1 | contig 10903 bp, 14 predicted proteins | sample YL17G02_0_MG_FD_205753 | JGI IMG/M metagenome (GOLD analysis project Ga0315273, IMG submission 205753) | Sediment microbial communities from Yellowstone Lake, YNP, Wyoming, USA - YL17G02_0 | ecosystem: Environmental > Aquatic > Freshwater > Lake > Sediment | place: USA: Wyoming | collected...
CAGTCGACCTGCGTCAAGTTGGCCACCGAGCTGCTGCCCAACGCAATCACGAAGCTTCCAGCCACCTGACTCTCAATGTGGAGGTTGTATCCTACATTGCCTGTCGTCACAGCGACAGCGCTGATCGAATAGGCGGCAGAAGCAAATGGAGCAGTGAATGTCACAGTGGCTTTTTTGGGGGTGCCGCTGAAGACCGCAGCCAACACGATGCCAGATTTCTGGGGCAGCACACCCGCAACATTGGTTGTCTCCTTCCATACGGCCGCGCCCGTTGCGTTGCTGATGCAGACCCAGTCTGTGCCGGCCGTTACGTTGGTCCAGCGGGAACCTGGTAGGTAACCCGCTACTCCGTCGTCCGTGACGGCAGGATTCACCGTCGCAGATCTGTGTGACTGGGGCGCGAAACCCGCACCACTCGACGAGGTGACGGTGTGGAGAGACCCCCCGCTACGAGAGCCATGTCGGGTGTCGTCAATCGCCCCGTCGGCCGCTAGACCGCAGTAACCGCTGTTGGCGTTCTTTTCAGACTCTTGCTGGTACTGGGTGTGGGGGTCTCCGGAGGTGAGGTTCAACAGGACGCTGTGGTCGATGGCGTTGCCGAAATTGCCCCATGCGGTACCGCTATAGAGCATCATGGTGTTTGCGGTGTCGTCTCGGAGAGCGTACCCCTCGTTGGGTATCGTGAACTCCCACGCAGTCACGTTCCATTCAGCAATCTGATTTTCCTTGCCGGCCCAGTCCCCGGTGGCAGTCGCGGTTACGACATACCGGTCCCCGGTGTTCGGAGACCCAGGAGGGGTGTTGAGAAAGTTGATGACATCTTCTTGCCACTCAAGACCAGCAAGATACGCCTTGATCTGATCGAGGACCCACTGGCGTTGGGCACCATCGGTCCCAGCCGACCCGGCACCTACGGCGGTCAGCGCATAACCACCGAAGTTGACCGCGCCCCCCAATGTAGCGTTGGCTGTGCGGGCCTGCTCCAGCGTCGTGCCGTGTGGGTTTGACGTGCTGTTGGCATGAGCCTCGAAAGCAGCCTTGTCGGTAAACGAACTGATGGCACCGTTACGATAGATGCGGTACAGATGGAGGTCAGTACGGAACCACACCCCACCTTCGACCAATGGATCGGGATCTGCGGTGAGCTCATCAAAATTTACACCATCAAAGATCTGTGCCATGTTACTCTCCTATGACCACTGCGTGCCATCCGACCTCTATCAGACCCGCAAGGTTGTTTGCATTCAGGTTCACAACGAAACCGCTCGCCGTTTTGCTTTCAGGTGTTGGACTAAAACTCTTAGACCCATCCGATAATGCCGAAGGGACGGGTGCATACTGCGCGCTTGGGAACGAGGTGGCAAACGTCACGGTCGCCTTTTTCGGATTACCACTGAAATTCCCTGGTATCAGCTTTCCAGACTTGATCGAGGTGTTGAGCCCGCCTTTGAGAATCAGAAGGTCTCGCTCGGTGACGTCGCCCCAAAACGGCGTGCTGTTGGTCTTGCTGGTCGACAACCCCCCGAGGACCGAAGTCCAGTAGGCCGAGCGCCCAGAAGTCGGAGGTCCGTAGGTCCCACCACCTGGAAGAAGGTCGTCCTTGACCACGATGGTGAAACCATCGGGGACCGACAAGACTCGATAGACGGCGCCGTGGGTAGCGTCGGCAAGCCTAGGAGCGACGACGTGGTCTCCTGAAACTACGCCGGCAGACGACTGCACGGTCAACGTGTAATCGGGCGTCGAACCCCCAACACTTTGTACTACCAGTAGTCCGCTCATCAGAAATACAGGACCCTTCCGGTCTGTGGTGAAGCAAACTCCACCCAAAATACATCTTCTGAGTCGTGCGTCGTCACGTACTGGTCATCCGGCAACCGAACAAAACTCGAAAAGCCCTCGTTCCACACCACCGTGTTCCAACCACCCAAGTTCCAGCCGCCTAGTGCCCCGATGACAACTTGGACGAGCGGATGATAGTGCCGTTGATGGTCGACAAGCAAGACCGTGATGTTCGTGAACCCTACCTCTTGTACGCCGGACAGTGCGCTGAGATAGAGCTCGGTGAGGGTGTGCTCCCCGCCCGGCACCACGAGGTCTCGGAACAACATGTCGCCAGCCGGAGACCGATGGATCCTGACCGAATCATCATCGCTCGCCGCATCCTGAACGGTAATGCCCGCACAATCTACATAGTCCTGGTTCTTGTTGAGAGAGTTGGGAAAGAAGTCGACCTGGCCACCGCCTGTGTCGGTGGACTCCAGCTTGAGTGGTTTTACCCGGTCAACAGCCATTGCAAACTCAACAAACCCCTACGCGGCTTTCTTTCCATAATCGACAAGAGCTACGAACAGGTCCGTACCATTCATTGCAATGCCACAACGAATGACGCGCTTGGCCGCGCCTGGCAGACCGTTGGATAGTCCACCACCGGTGGCCAGATAGTAGGCGTCTCCAGCATTCGCTCCAGACAGCACCCCCGACGCAGGGCCGATCGAGACGACCTTCGCCGTATTGCCGACCACGGCCTGTGCGGTACGCGACACACCAATGATCTTGGCCTTGCTGTCCACGGTGTCTCCACGGCCCACTCGGTTGTTGGTATTGGTGTAGTACACAGGGTCACCCACCAAAACCGCTTCATTGACCGGTAGGTCGTTCTCCACCTTAGGCGTCGAGGTAGCAGAAGCTGCAGCGTGAGAGTGCAAGGCGTCGGCATTGCCGCCATCAACCAAGGTGTTGATGTTGACCGCTGTGACATTGGCATCCACCGCCGAACCGTTGACTTCAAACAAGGAAGGCAAACCCTTCACTGACAAACCAGAACCCCCTACCTGAAGAGTCGTTCCGTTGAGCTTGACGGAGAGTCCGCTGGCCCCATTGATTTGGACGCCACCATTTGGGTCTGGGAGCGCCGCCAGCTTCTTGTTGGGAGATGTCCCGTTCAGTACCAGGCCCGGGTTGGTGTCAAGGTCGATGTTGGTGGCGTTGCTGTTCGACGTCGTCTCGATACCGTCACCCTTCTTGACGCTGATGGTGTTGCCAACCTTCGTCAGGCCGCTGCCCGCTAGGATGACGCCCGCCGATGAAAACTGCACCCAGGCCAGGTTGTTGGTATCGATGACGTCGTTGGGCGCAGCTGTCGTACAGGTCCAGCCGGACCCTGAGTACGTTGTACCTGAAACGACGAACGTGAAGGCTCGAGCAGCATGAGCTCCGGTGGCGAAGTCGGTTGGTCGAGTCCATGCGCCTGCGTGCACCACCCAGATACCATTCTGAGAGGCGGTAGTCTGGTTGGTAAGGAGTACTCGGTCACCATCAATCAGCGCCACGTCGTCGATCGTCGTAGTACCGCTGAGAGAAGCGACGTTGGCCACCGCCACCGCGGCCACCGGCAATCTGGGGCTCAGTCCTTGGGCCGTTGCATCGACGTAGCTCTTGGTCGCCGCGTCACCGGGATTGACTGGGTCAGCCATGCCGGTGATGTTGAACCCGCCCATCGCGATGTTCCCACTCATCGTGAGACCACCGAGTTGTAGACTGTCGGCTGAGGCCATCTCTTCCGAGAAGCCTTCGGTCCCGTTCATGAATAGTGGTTTGCGCAGCGTCATGATCTACTCCTCTGCCACCATCACTCCCTTGCTGTAAGTGACCTGGCGTCCCGTACGATGCCCGAGTCTGGGTCTAGTACGAGATGTTGGGGATCGTCGATCCCGTGTTTCTTGGCAATCCTTTTCAACAGAGCTCCGTATTCTGGAGTCATCTTTCCGATGCTGGCCTGGAGCTTTTGCTTGTTCAGTTCCAGAAAAGTGATGCGCTCATTCGCCTTGGCGCGGACATCTTGGATCTCATAGTCGGCGAGCTTGATGCCTTGGAGAGCGTTCCTCATCTCGGCATCAAGCTTTCCAAACTCGAGCGAGTCCATCTTGTCCAACGTCTGAACTCTGTCATGTACAGACGGCTGAGGTTTTTTGAAGCTCGTCTTCATCCTGCTCATCTTGGTCTCCCTTTTCAAATCAGAATAACAGCCCTAAGCGGACCTGCACAGCCTAACCGATACGTTTCACCATCGTGAAACTTGGAACCAGAATCAAGGAGGTCAGGTCTATAGAATATCCTAGAGCCTGAACATACGCATAGCCTCCAGGAGCTGCCGCCGGAGGGGCCTCTGATAGTCGGCCAGCTTCATCGACGAACAAAGACTTTCGAACATTGAGGCCCGAATAGACGCCAAGCATCTCTCCAAGGAACTGGACCTCACCTTGGCCGATAATAGCCATGGCTATTAGAACCCCGATGGCCGGCATCTTGAGGATGTCGGCAGGGTTGGCCCGATCGACCTGACAGAGCTCTCCCACCTTCGGCCCTGAAACGTAGACGCAGTCCCCTACCGAGAGACCCGGAGGGATCGTCGCCATGAACGACTTGGCTGGGTACAGCCGATTCGCATGGGCTACGGTGAGAGGGTTCAACAGTTGCATGGCGCGCCCTCATCAGCCACCTGGGGCTCCTCCACCGGGCGAGCTTCCGAACAGAATGAAGTCGGTGATGGCGGACTGGAGAAGCTCAGAAGTCATCTCGAGGTTCTGAGTACCTGGGTCGTTCGACTTGTTGCGGCCCATCAGGACGGCCTGGAGGAACTGGGTCTCATTCTCGATCCTCATCTTCTCCTTGGCGCCCCACTCGTTGACCTTGGCCAGCAGAATCTGGAGGTTCTGGTCACGGGCATCTTTGGTTGGTGGATAGCTTGCCATGATGCCTCACATGTACTTCTTGATCTTGTCAGCTATCGAGTTCTTCACCCTCGTGACCTTCGAGGGGTTCCAGCCTAGCTTCGTAGCAATCTGCCCCGGCTTCAGTTGCTCTTTCCCTCCGTCACCGATGAGGTGTTCATAGACCAGCGTCTCCTCTCGACTGAGCTGCGGCTTGATCATCCGGAGAATCTCAGTCTCCCTGGAGGGCATGTTGATCGCAGGATCCCAGCCCTCTGAATAGCCCGACGTGTAGTGCGCCTTCCGGCTTTCGGCCTGCATGCGGCCTACCTCAGCAGGAGACCAACCCAAGTGGTCCGAGACCTCGTTGGTGGTTGGGTCTCTACCGAACTGGTCCTCGAGTGTCGAGATGGCGTTGTCGTAGAGGCCTTTCTGATGGCCCGTCCTGGTCTCTACGATGCGGGCTGGGTTCTGGTAGGTGTTGAGGTAGCGGTTGGCCTTCTTGAGGTTGTTGGTCACCCAGGTGTTGAAGGCCGACCCTTTGGTGGGATCGTAGCGGCGTGCGGCATTCAGGAACTGCTTGTTGAACTCCGCATGGATGACGGCGGTAGGTAGGTCGACGTTCTTCTCCCAGCGGTAAGACGCTTTTCGAATGAGGCCTCGGCAGTTCTGCAAGAGAGGACGAAACTGATCTGGGTGTTCGCCACTCTCTTTCCAAGCCTGCCAGAGCTCGAAGTCCTTCTGAGCGCGCTCAGAGAACTGGGGCGGCTTATTGGTGCTCTCCTTCACGAGCTCCAGAATGTCGGTCAGGCTTGGCAAGAAACCACCTCGACATCAACTAGAGCCCCAGGACCTTCTTCACCGTGTCAGAGCCCTCGTCGTGAGAGTGGTCTTTGTCGGTGTACTTCTTCTTGATGCCGTCCTTGTTGTCGAACGTCACCTCGAGATAGGTCTTCCACGGACCCCGGACGGTCTTCTCCATCGCTGGCGTGGGGCCGGAGTTCATGGAGGCTATCTCCTTCTCGTCAGGACTCCTGGGCATGTTGTCCAGGTTGTCCTCAAGGATGCCCTCGCTGTCGACAAGGCCTTTGGTCGGAGGAGCCTCGGCTGCGGTCTTCTTGAGATACTGGATGAGAGGGTCGTTCTCGATCATGTTGAACTCCGCTGAGCCCCGCTTGATGACAGGGCCTACTTCCGCACTCGACTGGGCCAGTCTCTTGGCAGCGACTTGCGCCCCCGGAAGAGTCTTGATGGTTTCCTTCACAGCTTTGGCCAACGGCTTGCCGCTGCCCACGATCGCTGAAACCGGGGCCGCCTTCTTCAGAAGGTTGTGGACTCGGATGGGCCGCTTCCCCTTCCGAGTCTGCTGGTACCCTGCCATGTTCTTCGAAGCCGATTCCTTGTTCATGACTTCTTCCTCCTGCTCGGCCCAGCCAGATGACGTCGGATTGACGGGAAAGCAGCCCCGCCAATGAGACCTCCCGCAATCCTGGAGGCAAGCCACCGTGCAGGATTGGCGCCCTTTGGAGCGAACTCGCCCTTCTCGATCAGGCTCAACATGCCTGACACCAGAGGGGCTGACGTGGCGCCCAGAATAGCGAAGTCCCGGACCATGCGTTTCTGGGCAGGGACGCTTCGCTCCTTTGTGGAGAGCTTGATGATCTCGTCCACGAAGTATGGGAAGATGGCGTCAATCACTTCCGGAGGCCTGCCCTCTTCATCCGGTCCTCTTTCTCGACGCTCGTGTACCGGGCGTTGCGCCCTTTGATCTTCTTCTTGGCGCGCTCGATGAACAACGGGTCTTTTTCCTTCTCGGTCTCGGGCTTCTCATTCTCTGCCATGGTCATGCTCCTGATCTGACCACCACCTCGGGCTCGTCGAGATCCCAAGCTGATGGGTTGGGTTCTTCTGATGGCTCCTCGTCCTGCGTCAGCAAGCTCGAGAAGGGTCGGTCGTAATGGGTGTCGAGGTCTTTCTCACGCTCCTGGCGCTCCCCATCCTTGATTTGGCTCAGCTCGTCGAAGAACGACTGGCTCATCTGTGCGAAGGACGCCATCAATCAGCCCTCACCGCGCCCTTCCGAAAGGCTCGGATGTGCTTGCACTCACGACCAGGGTTGACGCTACTCTTGAACCTCCAGTCGTTACAAGTGCAACCATACCTCTTGTGCTGGAACCCGGGAAGCTCTTGCTGAGGGTCCAGCCTCTTGATCTCGTAGGTTCGACCCGGAAGACGAGAGCTTTGGATCTTGCCTGCTGTCTCGCCCCCTGACAAATCGTGCATCGACTGCGCGTGCTGGACGAGTTTGTCATCGGCCTTGGGGTGCTTGGAGAGCTCGTCGATGAAAGACTGCGACTGGACGTTGCGTAGGAACTTGTCCCAGCGGTCATCTCCGGCCCTGGGAGAGAAGTGGTAGGCAACACGCTTCTTGTGGCGCTTCTGCTCGAGCTCCTCTTTGAAGCCAGCGATCTTCGCCAGCTCATCGGAAAACGAATGGAGAGAAGGGAATACCATCAGCCCATCTGCTTCCGCATCTGCTCGGCCATCCGGATGTCTTGGATACCCCGCTGAGCACCCAACACCCCCAGCCCACCAGCTCCCACAAGAGCCAACTTCCCGGCATGCCTTCTGAGCAAAGGGACGGCGCCCCTCGCCGCTAGGCTCGCAATGCCCCCGAGCTTGATGAACTCTTCCACGAAACTCTTCATGTAACCGTCCATGGTGTCACCCCATCATGCCCCGACTGACTCGGAGCTCCTTCACGTAGGCGTCTACCCGAGCGCCGGCTCGGCCACGGGGATCCAACATAGGATCCAGTCTGGTAGGTGGCCCGAGCCTGTCCAAGATGTTTGGACGTACCAGTGCTCCTGGGTTCGGGACGCCTCTCATAAGATTGCCCAAGGAGTTGAGGCCAGGGATGTCCTGGTCTCCTGCCCTCTCGGCTCTTTTGACATCAGTATTGTAGTCTCCGAAAGCTCTGCTATGGAAGCCTTCAGTCATGTTGGTAGGATCTACCACGTCACCCGTGGGGGTGAACGCCAAATCATCACTTCCCAGCATGTCGACGATGTTGGCAGTGGGACGGTAGGTGAACTGTCTGATGAAGTCGTGGATGTCCGACCCTTTCGATTTCATCAAGCCATAGAGGACAGAGAGCCCGTCAATCGTTTCCTCAACACTGCCGACTGCCACGATGTACCGGCCCGATCCCCCAGGCACCTGACTACCCTCGGCATAACCAGACCCTTGAGCCTCGTTGGTACTCAGACCTGGAATCGCAGTGACAGCGACAGCTTGTTCGGAGTCGGTCTTCTGGGACTGGGTGAGATCTGATTGCTGCTGGGCACCCAGACTGGTGTCATCCGTGATGGCTACGGTACCCAGAAGAGGTTTGTAGACCTTGTCGCTGATGTTGGCATTCGCCCAGATGTTCTCCTGCATCCACCCTGGCCGCACCTGGTCTTCGAAAGCGAGGTCCGACCGGACGAACTGCCCCGTCTTGATGAGGGGGATCCACGTCACTTGGAGAGTGCTGGGGATCTGCATGGTTATCAAGCCCAGAGCCTCTGTGCTGTTTGCTTCAAATACGCTCATGGGCACGCCCAGAGTGTCGACAACCTCCTCGACGGTCGATGGATAGAGAGCACCCGGCACCACAACCGTGATCTTTTTACGATTGACCACAGCCTGCGGATGGAGTTTCTGCTGGATGTGCATCGACACCAGGCGCTTGTACCATTCTCTATTTTTCACGTACGACTTGGGATTGGATGCCAACTCTTTGACGTCGATGCTCTCCTTGGTTGCTGCACCTTCCGTCATGATCTCCCGGCTCATCGCCCCCAGGAACTCGTCGTCGACTCCTCGATGTGTACGAGCGTAAGCATACGCCACACTGGTGCTGGCTCCTTGCTGCCCCACCATATGGGTGATGTTCACAATCTTGCCGAGGTACTGGGTAGGCAGAATGAGGTTTCGATTCAGGGCCGATTTCAGCGCGTCGATGACGGCGGGAGAAGGAGCCGATCGGTCGATGATGGCGCCGGGGAGACCGCATACCAGATGGGGCATGAAGATGCCTTGCAACGACATACTCCTGGATGACCACCGATGCAGGAAGAACTGGAAGTTGGCCAACCGCTGGATGTAGTGAATCTTCTGTTCCGACGTAGGCTTCTGCGCTGCGTTCGCCCCCGCGGCCTTCACACCCCAGCGGTGACCATCGGTTACCCACTCCAGCTTCGGGATGATGCCGGCATGCACTTCGTGAGGCAGCAAGACACGGGCTCCACTGCTGAGCGTAGCCCCCAAAGTCTTGCCCCTGACGTCTTTGATGTTCGGAGCAAAGTAGTAGTGGCCGAAGACTTTGGCCATCCCGGCTCCACCGGCGATGATGCCGAGACCTCCCTGGCACGCCAGGCGAGTAATCTCGCGGGCGAAGTTCCGGCTGTACTGGAACATGTTGTACTGGTCAGGGAAGATGATGTTGCAGCGAGGTGGTGCAACGAAGAAGGTTTCCGGCAAGAAGAGTTGGTTGTAGAGATGACCTCCCAGCTGCACGCTGACCGACTTCTTGACCGACCTCTTAGAGCGCTGCACTGGTCCGATCAGATTCTCCAAGGTGTCGGCCGCGGTCTCACAATACTTGCCGGCGGCATGGGCTGTAGTTGAAAAGTCCCCCGCTGCAATCGACTTGCTGTGAACGATTCCTCCTCCCGGCCCAACCTTCATGGCCTCGTCGAGAGCCGAAGTTGCGGCGGCAAAGTTGGTCTTCACGTTGGCGATGTCGGGGGTCCTGATACCGCCCAGGAGAGCCTCAGTCCCGAGGATGTGTTTCTGCGCCTCGTTGAGCGCTGCGATTGCCGGGGTCACATCCATATAGACAGCCAGCGTGCCGATCTTCTCGTAGACCCGCTGAGCCGCTCGAGCACACTCCCAGATGAGGACCATGTTCTCAACGGCCTGTAGACCCGACACCGTGTCGGTGAATTGTGGCATGTCTACTTTGACGGAGACCGTAGCAGACCCTTCCCCCTCTGGGACGTAGAAGGCGCACGGGTTCGGGTAGATGTTGTGGAAGATGTACTTGTTGATGTGAGTGACGATGTCTCGGAAAGAGATCAAACTGCCCAGGGACGTCATGCCGTTGCGCATCCACTGGATGAAGGCGTGGTGATCGAATATCCTTTTGGAAGTAGTGTCTTCCGCGATGGCGCCAATCATGCCAATCAAGTTGTATCGGAGTTCGGCAATGCTGAAGAAGTCGTTGACCCCGTTGTAGCCGTTGGGCGCTCCGGAACCCGGTATCCCATCTCGGATACCCCCCACACACTCCAGCACATGGATCAAACCGCCGAGCAGGCCCTGGCACTGCTGGTACTTCTTGCTCCTGGGGGACGTGTTGAGTAGCCGAGCAATGACCCACTGGGTACCGCTGGCCACGTTGTCGAAGTTGCCGCTTCCTGCCCCGACGAACTGGTGGACCTTGTCGGTGAGGCCGTTGCCGTTCACCGAGTAGTCGGAGAAGAATTGGTAGCAGGTGTCCCAGTAGGACGACAGGTCCATGCACTGGAGTATGATCTGCCGGGAGTCCGGGGTCTTCGAGTACGTGTAGCCCAGGACCTCGCCGGCGAAGAAGATCTTGTAATCGGTGTCTAGGGCATTACCACGAGCGTCCTCGGGATTGTCCCTGACCCATTCGGTAGACCCACTCTTGGCAGTGCTTTGGGAGATTGAGGTAGACGACAGGATACCGATGTCGCTTCGGTCCAAGTAGAAAAGATGGACCAACGTCCGGGGCAGAAGGGCCAGCGCCATATCGGTTGGGATGATCTGAATGGCCGCCGTAGCGGGCTGGTCCGGGGCGATGTTCACCTGCGCCGAGATGACCGGAACCTCGATGCCCTCAAGGAATAACCGCAGACCAAGTGGGGAAGCTCGACCACTCATGCTGAAGGTTTGATCGGGGCCGAGTCATCTTCCACGGCCGTGATGCCTGACCTGTTGGAGTCGTCAGGCGGGTTGGTGTACGAGCTGCCGTAGACGAGCTGCAGCAGCACTGCGCGCTCCTCGTCTGTGAGCTTCCTCTTTTGGACGGTGCCCACCGCGCTGAACACCGCTTCCAAGCTGTCAGGTGTGATCTCAGTCGTCCACTTCGCAGCTTTCTTGGCGAGTTCCGCCCCCTGCCGCGC
>Ga0315273_10012473_pt1 | contig 10901 bp, 11 predicted proteins | sample YL17G02_0_MG_FD_205753 | JGI IMG/M metagenome (GOLD analysis project Ga0315273, IMG submission 205753) | Sediment microbial communities from Yellowstone Lake, YNP, Wyoming, USA - YL17G02_0 | ecosystem: Environmental > Aquatic > Freshwater > Lake > Sediment | place: USA: Wyoming | collected...
GCCCCCGGCGGGGGTTCGCGGCCTGGCCCCGGCGGTGACCCTGCGCAGCTACCGCGTGTTCGGCAGGCAGAGCGACTCGGCGTCCAACTACGCCATCACCAAAGCCATCGACCGCGCGGTGGAGAACGGCTGCGACCTGATCAACCTGAGCCTGGGCGGCGGCCCGGCCGACGAGGCCATCGAGGCGGCCATCCAGTATGCCCGCTCCCGCGGCAGCCTGGTGATCGTCGCGGCGGGCAACGAGGGGCGCCAGCCCGTTAGTTTTCCGGCCTCCTACACCCTGTCGCTGGCCGTTTCGGCCATGGGCCGCAAGGGCACCTTCCCGCCCGGCACGACGCAAGGAGGGGACGTGGCCTCCCCCTACGGCAAGGACCGGAAGAACTTCGTGGCCGCCTTCTCCAACGTCGGGCCGGAGATCGACCTGACCGGCCCCGGGGTAGGCGTCATCTCCACGTACCCGGGGGGCTACGCGGTGCTGGACGGCACTTCCATGGCCTGTCCGGCGGCCACCGGCGCCGCGGCGGCCATCCTGTCCTCGCATGCCGAGCTGCTGGGCCTGCCCCGCAATCTTCCCCGCTCCGAGGCGATGACCCGGGCCGTGCTGGGACGGGCGCGGGCCCTGGGGTTCGGCAGCCTGTACGAAGGCCAGGGGCTGGCCAGGTAGAGGGGCGATATGGGCAGGTTCATCGTGCGTTACGTCGGGACGGGCCTCAGGCCGGCCGCCGACGTGCAGCGTATCCGCGCCACGCAGGAGCTGACCGTGCTGGACGACTCTTCGCGCATGCTGCTGGTCGAGGCCAGCGAACAGCAGCTGTCAAAGGTGGTGGGGTCCATGCCGGGGTGGGCCTGGAGCCCGGAGCGCACGATCCGCCTGCGTGACCCCCGCCCCAAGCCCCGCCGCGGCCCGCAGGGGTGAGAGGGCGTCTTTCCGCCCGCGTATTCTTGTGCGAAAAGGGCTTGACAATGCCCAAATCTATGCTATCGTTACAAACGATGCCGACAACGTTGACAATCGGGGGTGCCGCTCGGTCGGCATCGGGCAGATCGAGGGCGGGGTGGCGGGCTCCGCGGTCCCCGGGGAATGCACCATGCGCTTCGACCTCAAGTACCTGCCCAGCGTCTACGGCCTGCGTGGGGAGCGCACCGTGACGGACAGCGAGCAGGTCAAGCGGGAGGTGAGCGCCCGGGTCCTGGCCTCCTGCCAGGCGGACCCCTGGCTCGCCGAGCACCCCCCCAGCCTTTCCTTCTACCAGCACTGCATGCCCCACGAAATCGAGGAGGAGCACCCCCTGGTGCAGACCTTCGCCTCCGCGGCGACCGAGGTCATGGGGGGGGTGCGGATCAGCGGTTTTCCCGCCGGCTGCGACGCGCGGCACTTCGCGCTGCACGGCATTCCGGCGGTCATCTTCAGCCCGGGGGACTTGCGCAACGCCCACAGCGTGGACGAGCACGTGAGCGTGGACGAGTACCTGCAATGTCTGGAAACCGTGGCTCACGCGGTCATCGACTGGTGCGGGGTGGCGAAATGAAGCTGGGTTACTGTTTTCCGAGGGAAATAGAAGACGCGAAAAAAAGAAGGATACCCCTGGTGATTCCCGCCGGGACGGTCGAATACCACGGGCCGCACTGCGCCTACGGCTGCGACACCCTGATCGTGGAGGGCCTCCTGGAGCGCCTTTCCCGCTCGAGGCCGCTGGTGATCGCCCCCTGCCTCTGGTACGGGCCCTCCAGCTACGCGGTGGCGGGACCCGAGAAGGGCACCATCGACGTGGAGTACGACCGCTTCGAGGCTCACGTGTCCGACATCCTGAAGAGCCTGATCGACGGGGGGTGGCGCAATATCTACGTGCTCATCCATCACCAGTACGAGGAAGAGAACCTGCTGCCCATGACCCTGTGCTTCCGCAAAGCCGCCATGAAGATCGTGTTCGAGCATCTGGAGCGGACCATGGGCAGGGGCTGGTGGGGGGAGAACCGGAACAAGGATTTTTATGAGAACCTGCAGCGCAACGACTCCCCCTGGAACTGGATCAAGGTGCTGCCGGCCATGAGCCGGGAGGTGCAGCAGGCCACGGGCTACGATCACGCGGGGAAATACGAGTGCTCGCTGCTGCGGGCCCTTTTCCCGGAAACCGTGGACCTCTCCCGGCTGGCCGGCGATGACTCCTGGTTCATCCAGAGCGCCGCGGAGTCTTCCATTGAACTCGGCGAGCGGATGGTTGAGTTGTGCCTGAAAGATCTTTCGCAAAGGATCCGCTGAGGAGAAACGCCGTGTACAACCTGATTCCTGAAGTGAAGTTCATCTCGGCCAAGGATAAAAGGACCGTGGAATTCTCGCGCATCCGGTTCGACCTGCCGGACCCCGCTCAGGAAAGATTGATCCGGTACAAGCTCTGGGACCTTCCCTCGCTGGAGTGTTCGTTCGGAAAGGCGGGATCCGAACCCGGCCTGCTGGACGTTCGGGTCAGTGAAGGCTTTTCCGAGACCCGGCTTCCGGATGACCTCACGGCGGAGAGCCTGGCCAACGCGGTCTCGACTCTGAAGCAGCTTTTTTCGCGCGACGGCGCGGGCTGGCGCGTCGGCTTCGACTCGCAGTTGTGGGGTTTCGAGGAGTGGAAGCCCTGGGCTGGCTGTGGATATGAACGCGCTTTCGCGGGAGGCCACCCATTAAGCGGCTGAAGGACATCGCGGCGGAGACCGGCTTCTCCATCAAGACCGTCTCCCGGGCCATCCACGATCACCCGGACATCAAGCAGGAGACCCGGGCGCGCATCATGGAGGTGGTGCGCAAGCACGCCTTCACCCCGCAGTGGGCCGCCCAGAGCCTGCGCATCCGGCAAACGCACACCATCGGCTTCGCGGTGCCCAACCTGACCAATGGCTTTTTCGGGCAGATCGCCATGACCATCGATGCCTACTTCCGCAAGGCGCGCTACAGCACGCTGATCTGCTTCACCGCCAAGAACTTCCAGGACGAGCTGGAGTCCCTCGCCTCACTGGTGGGGAAAAACGTGGACGGGATCATCTTCGCCCCCTCGGGGAGCGGGGGGAATTTCTTCCAGGCCCTGCCCCAGCTGCAGGAGAAGCCGCTGGTCATCATCGACAACCGCTGCCCGAGCATCGACGCCTGCCATGTGCTGCACGACAACCGCTTCGGCATGAAGCTGCTGACCGACCACCTGGTGGAACGGGGTCACCGCTTGATCGCCTTCATCGGGGGACCCCTGGAGGAGTCCTCGGCCGCCGAGCGGCTGGAGGGATACCGCAGCGCGCTAGGCGCGCACGGCCTGGCCGCGGACGAAGGGCTAGTGCGCATTGCCGACTGGGAGCAGATCAACGGCGGCTTCGAAGCCACCATGGACCTGCTCGGGAAGGAGCAGGGCAGGGTCAACGCCGTTCTCTACGGCAACTCGCAGCTGCTGCTCGGCGGCTACAAGGCCATCCATGCATTGGGCTTGCGCATGCCCGAGGACCTGGCCGTGGCCAGCTTCGATCCCCCGTACGTGATCGACTCCTTGGTGCCGCGCCCCACCTCGCTGGGGCAGGTCGAGGAGAAAATCGCGCTCACCGCCGCGCGGCTGCTGCAGGAGCTCATCGCCGGCAAGAAGCAGGCATCCAGGAAAGAGGTGCGCATCCGCAGCGAGCTGCAGATCGGCGAGTCCAGCTGAGCCCGCGGGGGGATGCTAGCCGAGGCTTACCCTTTAGGCCTTGCGTCTTCTGACGATGTCCAGGTACACGGCGCCGATGACGACGATCCCCATCGCGACCTGCTGCCAGAACTGGGAGACGTTCATGAGGTTGAGGCCGTTCTTGAGCACGCCCATGATCAGCGCTCCGATTATTGTTCCGAGGATGGTCCCCTCGCCGCCGGCAAGGGAGGCGCCGCCGATAACGGCGGCGGAGATCGCGTCCAGCTCGTAGGACATCCCCGCGGACGGCTGCGCCGAGTTCAGGCGGGCGGTGAGCACCACGCCCGCGACCCCCACCAGCAGGCCGCAGATTGAGTAGGTGAAGAGCTTCACCCGTTCGACGCTGACCCCTGACAGCTTGACCGCCGTCTCGTTGCTGCCCAGGCCGTAGATGTGCCGCCCGATGGCCAGCCTGCGCATCACGAAGCTGGCCGCCAGCGCCAGGACGAGCAGGTAGAGGATCGGGTAAGGAACCGCGCCGAACAGCGAACCCTGGGAAATCAGCCGGAACGAAGGGGCCACCAGGAAATACACGGGACGGGCTTGGCTGATGACCAGCGTGAGCCCTCGGGCCACCATCATGACCCCGAGAGTGGCGATGAAGGGCGGCAGGGTGGCCTTGGCCACCAGGAAGCCGTTCATGAATCCCATGATCGTCGCAACCAGGATCCCGCAGATGACTGACAGCCACACGGGCAGCCCCGCGTTGGCGGCCTTGCCGATGATCATGCCGGCCAGGGCCAGGACCGCCCCCAGGGACAGGTCGATGCCGGCAGAGATGATGACGAAGGTGACCCCGATGGCCAGGATGCCGATCACCGAGGTCTGCAGTATGACCGTCATGAGGTTGTCGAAGGTCATGAAGAAGGGCGACCCGATCGAGAAGAAGCCCACCATGAGTACGAGGCTGAGGAAGGCGGCCGCCTTCTGGATGGCCTGGGTGGAGGACTTCCACTTTCCCTTCGGGCCGGCGGCGGTTTTTTCCGGTGTGGCGGCAGGCACTGTTGCCGCCACACCGGGGGCGGAGGACAAGGCCGCCTTGCCGGCGATGATCATGCGCAGGATCTCGTCGAGGGAGGTCTCCTGCTTGCGCCGCACGCCGACGAGCATGCCGGTCTTGAGCACGACGAACTTGTCGGCGACGTCGAAAACCTCGTTGATGTTGTGCGAGATGATGATCACCGCGATGCCGTTCTGCCGCAGCTCGCGGATCAGCGCGTACACTTTCCGCGTTTCCTCCACGCCGAGGGCCGCGGTCGGCTCGTCCATGATGAGCAGCTTGGCGTTGAAGTAGATCGCCCGGCTGATGGCCACCGCCTGGCGCTGGCCGCCGGAGAGGTTGAAGACTTTGCGCTTGATGTCGGGGACCTCGATGTTCAGCTTTTTGAGTATCCGGACGGTCTCCTCCGCCATCTTCGCGTTGTTCAGGAAGCGGATGATGCGGCCGACGCCTCCCCTCACGATCTCCCGGCCGATGAAGATGTTCGGCGCCAGCTCCAGGTCGTCCATCAGGGCCAGGTCCTGGTAGATGGTCTCGATGTTGAAGCGCTTGGCGTCCGCCGGCGTCTCGATGCGCACCTTGCGCCCCTCGACGGAGATTTCCCCCCCGTCGGCTTTGTAGGCTCCCGAGATGATCTTGATGAGCGTGCTCTTGCCCGCCCCGTTGTCCCCGACCAGGGCGAGGACCTCCCCCGGACGGATGTCCAGGTCGATGTCCTTCAGGGCGCTGACGCCGCCGAAGTGCTTGCTGATGCCCCTCAGGCAGAGATAGGGGCGCCCGTCTGCCGCTGTCGCCATACGACCCTGATTATGCGGGGAGGAGCCTTTCGGCTCCTCCCTCGTGAAACTACTTCAGGGGATAGAGGATCTTCTGGATGTCGGGCTGGTTGAAGTTCTTCATTTCGACCCAGACCACTCCGGTGTCGATCCGCGGGGGGGCCTTCTTCACGCCGGCCAGGTGCTCGTAGAGGGTCTTTACCCCGAGGTACCCGATCTGGAAGGGGTTCTGCACGACGAAGCCGGAGATCACGCCCTTCTGGAGATAGTCGATTTCCTGCTCGGAGGAATCGAACCCGATGATTTTCACCTTGCCGACCTTCTTTTTCGCTTCGACCGCGAGGGCAACCCCGATGGCGCCGCCCTCGTTGGTGGCGTAGATGGCCGCCAGGTCGGGGTGCGCGGTCATCATGTCCGTGGCCTTGTCCAGGGACTTCTGGTGGTCGCCGTCGCCATAGACGGTCTCCAGCAGCTGGATGCCAGGGAACCCGGCCTTGATCGCATCCACGAAGCCGTTGACGCGATCGCGCGTGTCCATCGTGCCGGCTAGGTGACCGAGGACGCCCATCTTGCCCTTGCCGCCCAGCAGGCGGCCCGCGTTCTGCCCGGCCAGCTTGCCCGCCGCGTAGTTGTCGGTGGCGACGAAGCTGATCCGGTCGTCGGTCTTGTTGATGTCCGTGTCGAAGGTGATGACCACGATGCCCTGCTTGGTGGCCTTCTCGACCAGAGGCACCAGGGCCTCCGAATCGCATGGTGCCAGCAGGATGCCGTCCACCTTCTTGGCGATGGAGTTCTCGAACATGCCGATCTGCACGTCGACCTGGGTCTCCAACTCGGGCCCGTAGAAGGGCACCACGATGCCTATCTCCTTGGCCGCCTTCTCGGTCCCCAGCCTGACGGTCTGCCAGTACTCGTGCTGGAAGCCCATGCAGAGGACATCGATCTTGATGTCCTTGGGGGCCGCGAACAGGCCCCCCGCCAGCAGGAGGCAGATCGCCGCGAGTGCCAGAATTCTCTTCATGCCATGCTCCTTTCCAGTGGAAATATGAGAAACCTTGACGGTATTCTGTCCCTTATCCCGGGGACACCCCTCATCATATATGAGATGATGTATTTGTCAACGACCCTGCACGGGGACGCCGAGCTCTCGCGCCGGCCTGCGGTTGCTGCTGCCGTCGGCCGAGCCTGCCCTCCTAGCGACTACGCGCGCTGGAGAGCGGACACGGCTTCGCCGACTGGGCTCACGCCATCCGGTCGCTACAGCTCCACTTCCTCGGAGCCGATGATCAGCCCCACCACCTCATCCGGGGTCGTGTCCTTGGTAAGCCGTTCCGCCACCTTCTTCCCGCGCCGCATGATCACCAGGCGGTCGGTCACCGAGAAGATGTCGAAGAGCTGGTGACTGATGACGATGATCGGGATGTTCTGCGAGCGCAGGACGCGCACCAGGTCCAGCACCTTGCGCTGCTCCTGGACGCCGAGGGCGGCCGTGGGCTCGTCCAAGATCAGCAGCCGGGCGTTCCAGTAGATCGAGCGGCCGATGGCCACGGCCTGGCGCTGCCCGCCGGACAGGGTCTTGATGTGGCTCTGCAGCGAGGGGATCTCGATCTCCAGCCTCTTGAGCACCTTCTTGGACTCTTCATGCATAGAGGCGTGGTCTAGGACCTGGATGAAGCCGAGGAAGGGTTTGGTCCGCTCTCGACCCAGGAAGATGTTGGCATAGACGTTGAGGTTCTCCGCCAGGGCCAGGTCCTGGTACAGGGTCTCTATGCCCAGCTCCAGGGCGTCTATGGGGCTGCCTAGCCTGATCTCCCTGCCCTGAAAAAAAATCTGCCCGCCGTCGGGGTGGTAGACGCCCGACACCATCTTGATCAGGGTGGACTTGCCCGCCCCGTTGTCCCCCAGCAGGCCCACCACCTCGCCGGGGTACACCTCGAGGTCCACGCGGTCCACGGCCGTGAGCCCTCCGAAGCGCTTTGTCAGCTGCCGCACCTGCAGCATCGGCTCCGCCATTCACTCCCCCCTTCCGACCAGCTCGGGGAAGAACTGGTCGATCAGCACCGCGAGCACCAGAATCACGCCGATGGCGATGTAGCGGTTGTGGGACGGGATCAGCAGATTGACCATCCCGGTTTCCAGCGTGGCGATGATCAGCGCCCCGATGATCGTGCCCTTCACCGTCCCGGTGCCGCCGTACAGGCTGGCCCCCCCGATCACCACGGCCACCACCGAGTCCAGCATCCGGGCGCTGCCCGCGTCGGCCCTCCCGGTCACGTATTTCAGCACGAACATCACTCCCGAAAGGGAGGCGAAGAACGCGGAGATGACATAGATCCAGGTCAGATGGGCCGGCACGTTGATGCCCGAACGCACCGCCGCATCCATGTTCCCGCCGATGGCGTAGGTGTGCTGGCCGAAGCGGGTGCGCTTCAACATGAAGGCGAAGATCGCCACGAATACGAAGAAAATCACCACGAGGATCGGCAGGACCGAGATCATGCTGCGCATCTGTTCTGGGATCAAGTCCTGCGGTTTTACGAGGAAGGAAACCGCTTTGCCCGGTACGATGTAGAAGAAGTACTCGTTGCCGATCTGCCCGGCGATCGGTGGAAGCCCCGAGATCGGGGTGTTCTTGGAGATGATCTCGGAAAAGCCGTAGGCGATGCCGTACAGCCCGAAGGTGGCCAGGAAGGGGGGGACCTTCAGGCGGGCCACCAGCGTTCCATTGATCAGGCCGGGTATCAAGCCGATGGCCAGACAGATCAGCGCCGCCAGAGGGATCGAAGCCCCCGGGGGCAGGCCCGCCGCCTGGAGCAGGAGCATGAACTTGGCGCAGATCACGGTGGCGAAGCCCATGACGAACCCGATCGAAAGGTCGATCCCGCCAGTGATGATCACGAAGGTCTCGCCCATGGCAAGCAACAGCACCGGAAGGCAGGCCACGAGGATGTTCTGCAGATTCTCCGGTGAGAAGAAGTTCGTGCCGAAAAGGCCGAAGGCGGCCAGCTCCAGGAGCAAAAACAGAACGGCCCAATTGCGCCCCAGCCAGCGGACCGGCCTGAAGTTTTTCCTGTAGACGGGCACGGAGGCTTCAGGCACCGCCGGCCTTCCTTTCGGGGGTGAACTGGTCGATCACCACGGCCGCGATCAGGATCAGTCCTGTGGCAATGTAGCGGTAGAAGGCGGGGATGCCGGCGATGTTGAGCCCATTTTCCAGGGTCATCAGGATCAGGATGCCTATCAACGTGCCCCCCAGGCCGCCCTTGCCGCCCATGAGGCTGGCCCCCCCGATCACCACGGCGGCCACGGCGAACAGCTCGTAAGAGGCGCTCATGGTGGTGAAGTTGCCGATCCCGGAGCGGAACACGTACAGCACCCCGGCTATGGCGGCGAACAGAGAGGACAGGATGTAGATGCGCAGCAGGTGGGAAGGCACGTTGATCCCGGAGCGGATGGCGGCATCCTTGCTGCCCCCGATGGCGTACGTGTGCTGGCCGAACCGGGTCCGGTTGAGAAGAAAGGCGAACACCAGGAGAACGACGGCCGTGACCAGCACCGTGCCGGGCACGATCCCGATCAGGCTCCGCAGCTCCTTGGACTGCAGACCCACCGGGCGGTGGAAAAAGGTGAAGCCCTTGCCCGGCAGGAAGTAGGCGAGGAAGCTGTTCCCGATCTTTTGCACCCGGGGCGGCAGGAAGGTGATCGGGAAGCCGTTGGAAAGATACAAGGCCATGCCGTTGGCTACCCCGTAGGTGCCCAGGGTGGCGATGAACGGGGGCACGCGCAGGCGGGCCACCAGCAGGCCGTTGATCAGGCCGGGGATCACCCCCAGGGTCAGGCCGACGACCGCTCCGACCAGCAGGCAGGCGGCCTCCGGGCGGCCGGCGGCGTGCATGTCGCGCATGATGATCGCGGAGGACACGCCGGTGAAGCCCATCACGAAACCCACCGAAAGATCGATGCCTCCGGTGATGATGACAAAAGTCTCCCCCGCCGCCAACAAGGCATATACCGTGGCGTAATAGAGGATGTTCGAGAAATTCTTGATGGTGAAGAAGTTGCGCTCCAGCAGGCCGAACCCGGCCAGCAGCAGCAGCAGGAAGAGGACGGCCCACCGCTCGCCGATGAAGGTGAGGACTTTCGCTGCTGCCCCCCGGTTGCGCATCCCCCCGTCCTTGCCTGCCAGTATATCCCGCCCGGCGGCTGAAGAAAAGAGCGCAGGCAGCTTTTTCAAGCTGCCTGCGCGTGCGTGGCTTCTGCTGTCCCGGCGCTTACTGGTAGATGTAGGACTGGCTGCCCGGCTGGTCCACGTTCAGCTTGGTGAAGAAGAAGAAACCGGGGATGACCTTCTTGGGAACCTTTGCTTTCTGAGTGAGGAACTTGTACCCCCACTCCGCGGCCAGCTGCCCGATCTGGTAGGGCCTCTGGGCCAGGACCAGGTCGACCTTGCCTTCCTTCAGGGCATTGATCAGGTCCGGCGTGGCGTCCCAGGCGGCGATCTTGACTTCACCGGTCAGCCCGGCGTTCTCCACGGCCTGGTAGGCACCCTGGGCGCTGAACAGGTTGGTGCCGAAGATGCCCTTGAGATCGGGGTGTTTCTGCAATACCGCGGCGGTCTGGCGCTGCGCCGTCTCCTGCACGTCCAGGTTGTAATCGATTCCCACCACCTGGATGTCCGGGAACTCCTTCATGGCCCTCAAGAACCCGTCCCGGCGACCGGTCACGCTGGATGCATCCGGGTTGGTGGTGTTCATGTAGACCTTTCCCGTGTTGCCGATCAGCTCGGCCAGGCGCTTGCCGACCTCGTAGCCGCCCAGCTCGTTGTCCGTTCCGATGTAGGCCAGGGGGAAATTGATGCCCGCCTTGGTGTAGTCGCCGTCCCCAATGTAGGTGTCCGTGGTGATCATGGGGATGCCCTTGTCGCTGATCTTCTTCAGCGGAGCTTTCAGGGCTTCGTTGGAAGTCGGGACCACGATGAGGAAGTTGAACCCTCCCCGGGCCACCAGGGCCTCCAGGATCGGCACCTGGATTTCCGGGCCCCAGGCTTTCGGATACTCGCCGACGATGAGGGTCGCGCCCAGCTCCTTGGCTTTGGCCGCGGCGCCCTTCTCGATCATGCGCATGAACGGGTCCTCGATCCCGGGCATGTAGGCGAAGGTCACCTTCTGAGCGAAGCCGAAGCCCGCCGCGATGAATAGGAGAAGCACTACGATAGTTAGAACACGCTTCATACCAGCCTCCTTCTATGGTGATATTAAAGACATTATATAGTATTGATCAACTCGCTGGCGACGTCAAGTGGTGCCTGCTAGAGATTCCCCATTGGCGCGAGGCGGCGGTGGGCGTGGAGGTCGGCTTGGTTGAGGGGGCACCGCGGGGGGGCCGGCACCGGGAGAGCCCAAGGGAGTCCCCACGGGTCGTCGGACCGCGGAAACA
>Ga0315273_10012475_pt1 | contig 10900 bp, 9 predicted proteins | sample YL17G02_0_MG_FD_205753 | JGI IMG/M metagenome (GOLD analysis project Ga0315273, IMG submission 205753) | Sediment microbial communities from Yellowstone Lake, YNP, Wyoming, USA - YL17G02_0 | ecosystem: Environmental > Aquatic > Freshwater > Lake > Sediment | place: USA: Wyoming | collected...
CTCCGGCGCGAAGCGGTGGAGCAATACGTGGCCGGAGGGCGGGAGGAGCTGGCCGAGCGCGAGCGCGCGGAAATCCGGATCATCGAGGAGTTCCTCCCACCGGCGGCCGATCCCGAGGAAATCCGCGCGGCGGTCCGGGCCGCCATTGCCGACGGGGTCGGCGACCTCGGCAAGGTGATGGGGCGCGTCGTCCCGAAGTTCAAGGGCCGCGCCGACGGCAAGCTGATCCAACAGATTGTGCGGGCGGAGCTTTCGCTGGGATGATGGCGACGGAACCGGTCGGACACAGCCACGGGGTGCGGGCGTCTTCGGACGCCGGCACCCCGTTGCCTTTGTCGGGGGACCGGATCGACGCCGCGCTGGACACGCTCGAATTCGGGCGCGCGCTCGACGCCGTCGCCGGCTGTGCGGTCGGTCCGCTGGGCGCCGAGCGGGTCCGTGCTCGCCGCCCGACAGCGGACCTGCCCTGGATTCGCGGGGAACTGGACGCCGTGGAGGAGGTGGCGGCGCTGTTCCGGCGGAAGGCGCCCCTGCTGGTGGAGCCCGTGCCGGATGTGGCCAGCGCCCTGGCGCGCCTCCGTGTCGAGGGAAGCGTCCTCGACGGTGCCGAACTGGTCCGGGTCCGTGCGCTGCTCCGTGCCTGTCGGCTGAACGCGGCGGAACTCCGCCGCGTGGCGGAGGAGGCGCCGCTGGCGGCGTCGCTGTCGGTGCCGGTGCCGGACAAGTCGCTCGACCGCCGGCTCGAGGCCGCGCTGGACGCCGATGGTCAGCTCCTCGATGGCGCCAGTCCGGCGTTGGCCGCTGCGCGTCGCGAGGTGCAGTCGGCGCGCACGCGGCTGGTCAAGAAGCTGGAGACGATTCTCCGGGCCACGGAAGGCTCCGGCGACGCGGGCGTGACGCTCCGGGGAGGCCGCTACGTGATTCCGGTGCGGCGCGACGCGCGGCAGCGGCCCGCCGGGATCATCCACGACGAGTCGGCCAGCCAGGGCACCCTCTTCCTGGAGCCGACCGAGGCCATCGAACTCGGCAACGCGCTCCGCGAGGCGGAAGCGGCGGAGGATCGGGAGCGACTCCGTGTGCTCCGCGACCTGACCACCATGCTCCGCCCGGCCTGGCCCGATCTCCGGGCCGGCGCCGAGATGTGCGTGCGGATGGACGACCTCGCGGCCCGGGCGCGATACGCCGCGGCGGCCGAGGGGTACCGCCCCGACATGCTGCCGGCCCCCGCCACGCTGGCCATCCTGCACGGGCGGCATCCGCTGCTCCTGGCGGCCGGCGAGGCGGTCGTTCCCTTCGACCTCGCGCTCGATGCCACGGAGAAGACGCTCGTCATCAGCGGTCCCAACACCGGCGGCAAGACGGTGCTCCTCAAGGCGGTCGGCCTGCTCGGCGCGCTCGCGCAGAGCGGGATCATCCCGCCGGTGGGAGTCGGAAGCCAGTTGCCGGTCTTCACGCGGGTCTTCGCGGACATCGGCGACCACCAGTCGCTGGCGGCCAGTCTGTCCACCTTCTCGGCGCACCTCGCGGCGCTGCGCCACATCCTGACCGACGCCGATTCTGCCACGCTGGTGCTTCTCGACGAGATCGGGAGCGGGACCGACCCGACCGAAGGGGCGGCGCTGGCCGCGGCGGCCTTGCTGTCGCTCACGCGGCGCGGCAGCACCACGCTCGCCACCACGCACCTGGGCGCGCTCAAGACGCTGCCCGAGCGGGACCCGGGCGCGGTCAACGCCTCGCTGCAATTCGATGCGGAAACGATCCGGCCGACCTACCGCTTTGAGAAGGGCGTGCCGGGCCGGTCGTACGGGCTGGCCATCGCCCGCCGTCTCGGGATCGCCCCCGACGTGCTGGCCGAGGCCGAGGCCGACGTGCCGCGCGCCGCGCGGACGCTCGATGCCCTGCTGGCGGACGCGGAGCACCGGGCCCGCGCGCTGGTGGCCGGCGAGGCCGCGCTCGCGGCGCGCGACGCGGAGAGCGAGGGACGCGCGGCGCGCCTGGCCGCCGAGCTGGAGGCGGTCGAGGTCCGGGAGGTCGCGCTCCGCCGCCGCGAGCGCGACGCCGAACGGCGGGCCCGCGAACAGGCGCGGGCACACCTGCTCGAGGCGCGGCAGCTGGTCGAGGAGGCGCTGGGGGCGGCGCGCTCGGCGGGGGACGACGCGGCCGCGCGCAATGCGCGGCGAGTGGTCGAGGAGGGCATCACCGCCGGAGCCCGGGCGCTGGCCGCGGTGGACCAGGAGGAACGAGCCGAGAGTGCGCCGGTGACCGTCGGCAGTCGCGTGCGGACAGCGGCCGCGGGCATCGGCGAGGTGGTGGAGCTCCGCGGAGACGGGCGCGCCGTCGTGATGGTGGGGGGGCTTCGGGTGGTGCTGGACACGAGGCAACTCGAGGTGCTCCGCGGCGAATCGCCGAAGCCGGCTGCCGCGCCTCGCCGTTCCACCGCCCGGCCGACGCCGGACGCGCCGATGGAAATCGACCTCCGCGGCATGACAGGGGACGAGGCGGAGATGGCCCTGCTCGCGGCGCTGGACGCAGCGGTCCTTGCGGAGCGTCCCTATCTCCGGGTCATCCACGGCATGGGCACCGGCGTGGTCCGCGAGCGGGTGCAGCGGCTGCTGAGCCGCGACCGCCGGGTGCAGAGCCACGCCTTCGCCCCGTCCAACCAGGGCGGCACCGGCGCCACCGTGGCGGAGCTCACACCATGAGCGGCATCCCCGATGACGTCATCGACCAGGTCCGCGACAGCGCGGACATCGTGTCCATTGTCGGCGACTCGGTGGACCTCAAACGCACCGGCTCGGATTATCGCGGCCCCTGCCCCTTCCACGGGGGGACGCACCGCAACCTCGCCGTCATTCCGAAGAAGGGGATGTTTTACTGCTACGTCTGCCACGAAGCGGGAGACGTCTTCAGCTTCTTCATGAAGCGCTTCGGCATGGACTATCCGACGGCGGTCCGCGAGGTGGCGCGCAAGGTCGGGATCGTCATTCCTGAGCGGAGCGAGCGGCAGGGCCCGGACCCGCACGAGCCGCTCTTTGCCGCGGCAGCGGTGGCGCAGGACTGGTTTGCGCGGCAGCTCCGGGAGTCGCCCGAGGCGGAAGGCGCCCGGACCTACCTTGTGGGGCGCGGATTTCCGCTCGAGGTCGCGGCCGAACTGGGGCTGGGCTACGCCCCGCGCCGCGGTGAATTTCAGGCGGCCATGGCCGAGCTGGGCGTGAAGGAGGAACACCTGGTGGCCGCGGGGCTCGTGGTCCAGCGGGAAGACAAGTCCGTGGGGCCGCGGTTCCGGGCCCGGCTGCTCTTCCCGATCCACGACCTGCGAGGCCGGGTGGTGGCGTTCGGTGGGCGGATCCTCGGCCCCGGAGAACCGAAGTATCTCAACTCGCCGGAGACGCCGATTTTTCACAAGGGCCGCTCGCTGTACAACCTGCACTTTGCCCGGAACGCCATCCGCCGTGAGGAAAGCGCTCTCGTGGTGGAAGGCTACTTCGACGTGCTCCGCCTGGTGCAGGCCGGCCTCGAGCACGTGGTGGCCCCGCTGGGCACCGCACTGACCGGGGACCAGGCCGACCTGCTGAAGCGCTACACCAAGACCGTCACGCTGCTCTACGACAGCGACGCTCCCGGGCTCCGCGCCACGTTCCGCGCCGGGGATGAACTGCTGCGGCATGACGTGCGGGTGCGTGTGGCCACGCTGCCCCCGGGCGAGGATCCGGACACCCTCGTGCAGAAGGGCGGGGCCGACGCGCTCCGACCCATCCTCCACGACGCGGTGGACGTCCTCGAACGGAAGATCCAGATCCTCGAGCGGAAGGGATGGTTTGAGGGGGTGGAACATCGGCGCGAGGCGCTCGACCGGCTGCTGCCCACCATCCGTGCCGCGTCCAACGCGATCACACGGGAGCTCTACCTCGGCCGGGTGGCCGAGCGCACCGGGGTGAGCAAGGACGTCCTCCTGCGCGAGGTCGAATCCATGCCCGCCCCGCCCCCGGCGCCCGGTCCGGGTGCGGCGAGGCGCCCGGCCGCGCCCGATCGGCCGGTTCCCCGCCGTGGCCGGATGGGCAGCGTGGCGGAGAGCGAGCTGCTGCGCGTGCTGGTCAGCAGCGACGACTACCGGGCGCGGGCCGTGCACGAAGTGCGGCGCGAGTGGTTCGAGGAGCCGTTGCACCGCGAATTGTTCGAGGCCCTCACGGCCGATGCCGACGTGCCGGCGTCGGATCTGGCGGGGCGGCTCTCCGCCGCGGCGCAAGGCCTGTGGAGCGCCCTGCGCGAGGCCGGCGCGACGCTGACGGAGGCCGTGCTGGACGATCACTACGCCAGCGCCTCGGAGGCGCTCGAATTCCGGCCGCTCTGGCGGGAGTACCAGCAATTGACGGACCCGTCCGAGAAGATCACGCGAAAGAAGGAGCTGGACGCGAAGTACGCCCGCGCGCTCCGGAAGGCGATGCACTGGCAGAATCCCCGGCCCCGGTCGCCGCAGTAGCGGCGCCTTGGCCCCGACCTCAGCGAGGAAGACAGGATGAATCCCGATCTCGAAAAGTTGCTCGACCTGCAGCACAAGGACCTGACGTTGCTGGAGGTGGACCAGCGGCTGGACGCGGCGCTCGGCGAGGAGCAGGACCTCGACGAGGCCGGTCGCCGCGCCGAGGCCGCCGTCGGCGTGGCCCAGCGCGGTGTCGCCGAGTTGATCCGCCGCAGGATCGAGGTCGAGGGCCGGGTGGAGACCTACCGAAAGCTGCAGGAAGGCCGGCGCAAGCGGGTCGAGGTGTCCCGGCCGGGCAAGGAAACCATCCAGCTGATGGCCGAGCTGGACCTCTCCCGCCAGGTCCTGGCGCGCGAGGAGTCCGACTGGTTCCGCGCCCAGGAAGCGGTGCAGGCCCAGGAGGCCCGGGTGGCCGAGGCCGAGGCGCAGGTGGAGGCGCTCAAGGCGGAACAGGTCGAGCCGCGCGCGGCGCTGGCCGCCCGGCGGGCTGAGCTGGAGGCCGAACGCGCCGTGGCGCTCGCGGCCCGGGACCGGAGCGCGGAGGGGGTGCCCAAGCCGCTCCGGTCCCGCTACGAGCGGCTCCGCGGCTCCCGCGCGGCCGTAGCGGTCGTGGCCCTGGCCGGCGACGCCTGCGGGGCCTGCTACACCGCGGTGCCGATGAACCGCCGCGCTCAGATGCGGGTGAGCGGTGTGGTGGACGGCTGCGAGGCCTGCGGCGTGATGCTTTACTTCGTCGATCGCGCGTGAGCGTGCGCGGCTGATGGAATCGGCCACGGCGCCCCGGGTGGTGCGGCTGGTCGTGGCACCACCGCCGGATGAGGCGGAGGTGGCCCGCCTCGCCGCGTCGCTGTCGGTGCCCCGCGCCCTCGCCGCGTTGCTCCTGCAGCGCGGTTTCGGCGACGTGGAGGGGGCCCGTCGGTTCCTCCGCCCCCCGCTCGAGGGCCTGGGCGACCCGCTCGAGATCGGCGGCATGGCCGCCGCGGTGGCCGCCATTGTCCGAGCGGTGCGGGCCGGTACCCCCATCCTGGTGCACGGCGACTACGACGTGGACGGGCAGTGCGCCGCCGCGCTCCTCACCCGTGCGCTCCGCCACGCGGGGGCCACGGTGCAGCCCTTCGTGCCGCACCGGATGCGCGACGGCTATGATTTCCGGGAGGCGGGCCTCGCTCGGGCGCGCGAGGTAGGCGCCGGGCTGATCCTGACCTGCGACTGCGGCATCACGGCCGTCGAGGCGGTGCGCGCGGCACGGGCCGAGGGGATCGACGTGGTGGTGACCGACCACCATCTGCCGGGCCCTGACCTCCCGCCCGCCACGGCCATCGTGGATCCCCAACTCGACGGTGAGGACTCCCCCTACGGCGTACTCTGCGGAACGGGGGTCGCCTTCAAGCTGGTGCAGGCGCTGGTGCCGGTGCTGGGGTTGCCGCCCAACCTCCCCTTGCATCTGCTCGATTACGTGGCCCTGGCCACCGTGGCGGATGTCGTGCCGCTGCGCGGCGAGAATCGGATCCTGGTGCGCCACGGGCTCAAGGTGCTGGGATCCAGCCGCTGGCCCGGACTCCGGGCGCTGATCGCCGCCGCCGGACTCGACGACACCGAGATTCGCGCCGGGCATCTCGGCTTCGTGCTGGGCCCGCGGCTCAACGCCGCGGGCCGGGTCGGCGACGCGATGGACGGGCTCCGCCTGCTCCTCACCGACGACCCCACCGAGGCACGCGACCTGGCCCAACGGCTCGAGGCGCTCAACGACCAGCGGCAGGCGCTCGATCAGCGAATCCTCGAAGAAGCCATCGAACAGGTCGAGACCGCTGGGCGGCTCGAGGCGGACAGCGCCCTGGTCCTCTCGGCCGACGGCTGGCACGCGGGCGTGATCGGCATCGTCGCGTCTCGCCTGGTGGAACGGTACGGACGGCCGGCGTTCATGATCGCCTTCGACGCGGACACGCCGGGTGTCGGCAAGGGGAGCGGACGAAGCATTTCCCGGTTCCACTTGCGGGACGCGCTCGCCGCCTGCGGCGACCTGCTCGAGCGGTTCGGGGGGCATCGGATGGCGGCGGGCCTCACCATTCATCGTGACCGGCTCGGGGAGTTCAAGGAACGCTTCGTGGCGGAAGCCAATCGTCTGCTCCGGCCGGAAGACCTGGCGCCGGAACAGCGGGTGGACCTGGCGCTCCGCCTGGAGGACGTGACCGACGATCTCGAGGAGCTCTGTCGGCTCTTGGAACCGTGTGGGAGCGAAAATCCCGGTCCGGTCTTTGCCGTCCGCGGCGTCCGCCTGGAGGGAGTGCGCGAGGTCGGGCGCGGGCACCTGAAGGTCACGCTCCGCGACGGCCAGCGCGCCCTCGAGGCCATCGGCTTCGGGATGTGGGACCGGGCGCCGGCCGACGTCGGTTCCGTGGACGTGGCGTTCAAGCTGGAGCGGAATGTGTTCCGGGGCCGGGATGCCCTGCAGGCCCGAATGGTGGCGATCGTCCCCGGCGCAGTGTCCCGCTAGTGCGCATCGTGGCCGGGGAGTTTGGCGGGCGCCGACTCACCGCCCCGAACGATGCGCGGGTTCGCCCGACCTCCGACCGGGTGCGGGAGGCGTGGATGAGCATCCTCAACGAGGCGATCCCGGGCGCGCGCGTGCTGGATCTCTATGCTGGAAGCGGCGCGCTGGGCCTGGAGGCGCTCTCCCGCGGCGCTCTGACCGTCGATTTCGTCGAACTCGGCGCGCCGTCGGTCAAGGCCCTCACGGCCAACATCGCGGCGCTGGATGTCGTGGCACGGTGCCGGATCCACAAGGGGGACGCCCTGCGATTCGCCGAGACGCTGGCTCCGGCTGCCTACGACCTGGCGTTTGCGGACCCCCCCTACGCGCACGAGGCGGGGCTCCGGCTGGTCGAACTCTTCCGCCGGACGCCTTTTGCACGCATTCTTTCGGTGGAACATCGTGCCGCCGGCCCGCTCCCGGGCGACGACACCCGCCGCTACGGCGACACCGCCCTCACCTTCTGCTACGCGCCATGACTCGCATTGCGATCTATCCCGGCTCGTTCGACCCGCCCACCCGCGGGCACGAGGACCTCATCCGCCGCAGCCTGCTGCTGGCCGATCGGCTGATCGTCGCCGTGGCCGTCAATGCGGCCAAGCAGCCCCTCTTCACGCCGGACGAGCGACTCGCGATGCTCCGCACGACCACCGGCGGGGATCCGCGGATCGAGTACGTGGCCTTCGAGGGCCTGCTGGCTGAATTCGCCCAGCGGGTCGGCGCCTCGGTGGTGGTCCGCGGACTCCGCGCCGTGAGCGACTTCGAGTACGAGTTCCAGATGGCGCTCATGAACCGGCAGTTGCACCCGTCCCTGGAGACCGTCTTCCTGGTGCCGGCGCTGGACCTCACGTACCTCAGCTCCAGCCTGGTGCGGGAAGTGGCGCGGTTTGGTGGGGACGTTTCCGCGCTGGTCCATCCGGCCGTGGCCAAGGCGCTCCGGGCGCGCTTCGCGAAGTGAGCTTTCGCGGCGACCTGCTGGAGCGGGCCCGGGCCCGCGGCGCGCGCGTGGTGCTGCCGGAGGGCGGTGATCCCCGGGTGCAGGCGGCCGCCGATCGGCTGCGCCGGGAACATATCGCGGAGCCGATCCTGCTCGGGCCCGGCCATCTGGAGCCCGGGCGTGATCCCCGCCTCGGGGCCATCGCCGAGTTGCTCCGCGCCCGCGCCCCGGATCGGGTCCGCGACGGCGTCCACGCGCTCGACCTGGCTGCCGACCCCCTGCGCTTCGGCGCAGGTCTCGTGGCGATCGGCGAGGCCGACGCCTGTGTGGCGGGCGCCGCGCACCCCACACCCGACGTGCTCCGCGCCGCGCTCTGGGCCATCGGCCTGGCCCCGGGGTTCCCGCTCCTCAGTTCGGCGTTCTACCTGCTCCTCGGCGACGACCGCGTGCTGACCTTCACCGATTGCGCGGTCGTGCCGGAGCCCAGCGCCGAGCAGCTGGCGCACATCGCGTTGGCCGCGGTCGGGGACCGCCGGCGCCTGGTCGGCGATGCGCCCCGGGTGGCCTTCCTCAGCTACAGCACGCACGGGAGCGCGGGCGGCCGGTCGGTGGACTTGGTCCGGGAGGCGGTCGCCCGGTTTCGCGAGCTGGCGCCCGGCGTCCCCGCCGATGGCGAGGTGCAGGCCGATGCGGCACTGGTGCCCGAGGTGGCGGCAGGCAAGACGCCCGGCTCCGTGGTGGGCGGGCGGGCCAACGTGCTGGTCTTCCCCAACCTGGATGCCGGCAACATCGGGTACAAGCTGGTGCAGCGCCTGGCCGGGGCCGTGGCACTGGGGCCCGTACTGCAGGGTTTAGCCCGCCCGATGGCGGACCTGTCGCGCGGGGCGACGAGCGATGATATTGTCGAGGTGGCCGCACTCGCGGTCCTGCAATCCGATCCGAGTTCCTGAGGGAGGCGTTTGTTCATGTCGTTCACCACGTCGAAGCAGCCGTCCGGGGTCCTGATCGTCGAGGTCGAGGGCCAGCTCATCGTGGGCAACCGGCAGGAGCTGAAGGCCGTCATCCAGCAGGCGCTCGACAACGGCGAGCGAAAACTGCTGGTGGACTTCGCCAAGACCGGGTACATCGACTCCTCGGGGCTCGGGGCGCTGGTCTCGATCTCCAAGAAGGTCCGCGAGCAGGGCGGGGAATTGCGGCTCTCCGGCCTGAACGAGGACCTGCGGTCGCTGTTCGAGTTGACCAAGCTCGACACCCTCTTCGCGATCGCCGACAGTTCCGCCCAGGCGCTCGCCGGGTTCTGACCCGCACCCGACCGTGACCGCGCCGCTTCGCCTCTGCGTCCGCCGCGCCGACCGGCCCCTCCCCACCGGGATCGCGGTGGAGATTGCGCTCCGCATCCCCAGCGACGTCACTGTCATCGAAGAAGTCGTCGAGTTGGTGGCCCGGCACTGTTTTGCCGGCTGGGACGCTCCGCGGAGGGTCCGCTTCCGGCTGCGGGTGGCCCTGACGGAGGCGCTCGCCAACGCGATCGTGTACGGCAACAGTGAGGAGCCCGCGCTGATGGTGGAAGTGCGCGCCGAGTGTCTCCCCGATGCACTCCACCTCCATGTGACCGACGAAGGCCCCGGCTTCGATCCCGCCACTGTCCGCGATCCCGTCACGCCCGATGACCTCGAACTGCCGTGCGGACGCGGCCTCTTCCTCATCCGCAACCTGATGGACGATGTCCGCTTCAACTCCCCGGGGAATTCCATCTGCATGACCCTGCACCGCCAGTAGAGCGGGTCGGACCGGTCCTGGAGGCGCTGGGCAGCCTCGTGGGTGGGCGGCTCCGCGCGTGGCGCTTCGACGGCCGTCGCGTCCGCGCGGTCGGGAGCGACGACCCCGGCTGGTCTCCCGTCATACCCCCCGAGCCCGGACTTGTCCCCACGCCCACCGGCAGCGCGTGGCTTGAGGCCGTGCCAGGCATCGACGGCGTCTGGTTCAGCCTGGAAGGCTTGTCCGAGGCGGAGGCTGCGGCCGCGGCGGGCCGGCTCCGGCCGGTCCTCGGGACCATTCTCCACACCGAGCGGCGCGCCATCGAGATGGGGGCGGAGCTGGCCAACCGGTACGAGGAAATCGATCTCCTCTACAGCATCAGCGAAATCCTGGGCCAGACCATCCATCTCGAGGAGGCGGCGCGCACCATCCTCCGCGAGGTCAGTTCCGTGGTGGCGGCCCGGCGCTCCTCCATCATGGTCTACGACGAGACGCTCGGCCGGCTCCGTGTGGTCGCGACCCGGGGCTTCCCGGCGCCAACCGAGGAGAGCGTCCTGCCGACGGACCCGGAGTCCGTCGCGGCCCGCGCCTATCGGGAGCGCCGCCTGGTTGAAAACCCTCCCGGCACGGACGGCGCGGGCGGGCCACGCGGGTATCGGGGCGGCGCGTATCTCTCGGTGCCGATCATCTACGCCGCCCCGGGCGGCGCCCCCCGCTGCGTCGGCGTGATCAACCTCACGGACCGCCTGGGCGCCGACGCCTTCGAGCCGGGGCATCGCAAGCTGGTGACGGCGGTGGCCAACCAGGTCGGTGCGGCCATCGAGAACGCACGGCTGGTGGTACGGGACCTCCAGCAGCAGCGCCTCCGGCGGGAGCTGGAACTGGCGCACGACCTCCAGCTCAAGCTGATGCCGTCGCCCTCCGTCCTGGCAGGCGACGCCGAGGTGGCCGCGCGGTGCGTGCCGGCGGAATCGGTGGGCGGCGACTTCTACACCTTCAACCGGTTCGGCCGCGGCCGCGTTGGGGTGATGCTGGGAGACGTCTCGTCGCACGGCTTCGGCGCCGCGCTGGTCATGGCGATGGTCATCGCGGCCGCCGGCATCCACGCCGCCGGCTCCGCCACGCCCAATGAAACGCTCGAACGGCTGCTCGACAGCATCGCCGGGGAGCTGGCCACCACCGAGATGTTTCTCAC
>Ga0315273_10012478_pt1 | contig 10899 bp, 10 predicted proteins | sample YL17G02_0_MG_FD_205753 | JGI IMG/M metagenome (GOLD analysis project Ga0315273, IMG submission 205753) | Sediment microbial communities from Yellowstone Lake, YNP, Wyoming, USA - YL17G02_0 | ecosystem: Environmental > Aquatic > Freshwater > Lake > Sediment | place: USA: Wyoming | collected...
AAAGCCGCTTGCCGGTTCACGCCCTTCCCCGTCTTGGGCCGACCCGGTGGCCTTGGCGTTGAACGAGGCGAAGCTCTTGAGGTCGCCGCTCAAGAACCCCACGCCCCCGGAGACACCGAGGAGAGGAGCGCCAGCAGCACTTGCCGTCGAGGCAAGAACAAGTGTGAGCACCATGGCGACGAGGATCGCCGCGAGCAGAGTCTGTTTGGTCTTCATGCGTCCGTGTACTCCTCTGTTGATGACTGTTGGAAAGGACCTAATTGCAGTTCGCCCCTGTCAATTGCAGTTCGCCCCTGCCCTTTGTCGCCTTATGATCTCGCGAGTGTGAGAGAGCTGCACTTGACCCGCGATCTCGCGTTCGTGCGAGGGTCCATGAATTGGCGTAGCATCTCCCGGCCTTGGCATTTCCCTGCCCGCTACCCGGCCCAGACCGAGGATAAGCAAGAACCCAGGGATGACGACAAGCAAGATCACGGGCAGAATGATAGCGAGGGCTAGCACGTGACGGCGCCTACGCTTCCCATTCCATTCATACTTCTCCTCACCGGCCGCATAGCTCTCCACCCCGTGTTGTCTGAGGCACAAGCGGCCTCCAATAACGTTAGGCTGCATTTTGGGGCGCCAAACCCCCCTGCGGGTGTCTCTAGTCTAGGAGGCCTGTGTGAATATCTCTTTGAGGTCCTGTAAAGGCTCAGTAAAGACCGGTTCAGGGACTACCTGGTCCTGAGATTGGTGGTGCGGGGGCTGCGCGCCCGCCACCTTCAAACAATGACGAGCCGCCCCGGCTGGCAAGGCTTGCTCGTAGCCAACCTGGGGACAAAACCAGACAACCTGTCAGGCAGCCGAATTTCGGCGGGAGCCATTCCTGCGCCACAACGTGGCCGTGCACCCGCAAGCGCGGATGTCCCCGATGGCATGATTCCACTTGGGTCCAAAGGCGTAGACTAGATACGGCTCGCGGGCGGAGAGATAGCCAAGGGCACGAGATCAGACCAAGGGGGAACTATCATGATGTGGGGTGGGGGTAACGGTTGGGGTAGCGGTTGGGGCGATGCTGGCGGGGCGCTCATGGTGGTGATCATGCTGGCGGTGCTGGCCTTGATCGTGGTCGGGATCATCTTTCTGGTCAGAGGCTTGGCGAGACACGATCAAGTTCAGCCCAGCCCGCCCCCAGGACCTCCGCCGAGTCCTAGTGGCAAGACCCCGCTGCAGGTGCTGGAGGAACGTTACGCTCGCGGCGAGATCCAGCGCGAAGAGTTCCTGCAACGCAAACAGGATCTTCTCGGGGGCTAGGAGGCCGGACCATGAGCCGAACCGGTCGGTGGAGCACACAAGCGACGGTGGGGTTGATCCTGTTGGTGGTGGGTGTGGTGGCGGCCATTGTTCTTGGCTTGTCGATTCCGGCCGGTGCTCCGCTGCACCCGGGTGGATCCTCTCTCCCGAGCGGTCAGGTATCGGGCGTCGGCTTGGGAGAGCGCATATTCCTCACAGGCACAGACGAGAACGGCAACTTGATCCCTCGCTCAGGGGTCACGGGGATGATGGGGTCGGCGGTGGCATGTGCAAGCTGCCACGGCCCTGATGCTCGCGGCCGGACCCTCCGCATGATGATGAGCCAGGTAGAGGTACCTGATATCCGCTGGAGCGCGCTTACCGCACCCCCGGCCGACCCGGCCGAGAAGGCCTTCGATCCGGACAGCTTCTTCCGTGCGGTGACCCAGGGGATTGACCCCGAGGGAGGAACTCTGAAGGCGCCCATGCCTCGCTGGGACTTGACCCAAACCGAAAGCGACGCCCTGATCGAGTATCTGAAGACCCGCTAGGGAACTCGGCCCTGTCGTACCGGTCATCTGATGTGTGTAATGTTGTCCATGCCGGTCCTTTCCGTGTGTGGCTCTCTCCGCGGTGGTCCCGTGGTCAATCCACGATATACGCGGTTGGGCCGGCCATTTCATTATGACTAGTAGCTCCTTCTGATCTCGCTGCTGCTACTCATAGAAACATATCAACGATCTCCATGACCCTCACGTCGGCCAAGCCTCTATCGCACACTTTGAGCGTGGGGATGGAGACTGCAAGGCATACGAAGGCGACGGATGTGTGCAAACCAGGAAAGTCGCTTCCCAACTCGGTCGCTATCGCTTGATTGATCCCCTGTAGTCGCTCCACCACTCTCTCAGCGGGCTCCTCCGCAAAAAGGCCCAGAAGCGGCAAGGGCAGCTCGCCCAGTATCTTGCCGTCGCGTGCCACAACGTAGCCACCTCCGAGCTCCGCGATCCTGTTGGCCACAACACTCATGTCCCGGTCGTTGGTGCCGGCCACCATCAGATTCATCTGTCCGGGGTTGAACGAAGAGCCGATGGCCCCTGCTTTGATCCTGAAGCCCTGGACGAAAGCCTTGCCGATGCGGCCTGAGGCTTCATAGCGGTCGAGTATCGCGATCTTAAGGATGTCGCGGCCTGGATCGGGCTGGACATTCCCGCCGCGCACCGGCAGATCGAAATGACGATCCTCCGTGACCAGGCTGCCCTCGTTGACCCCGATCACACGGACAGACGCGGTGCCATCTGAAGATGCGGGTGACTTCACGGCGAAGTCCTCCGGCACAGTCACGCCGGCGATCTTGATCGTGTTGTAGAAGTAGCCGGGATACGCAGGCGTCTTAGGTTCGCCCACGTACTTCCCGTCGCGGGCGACGACCTTCCCGTTCGCGATGACCTGGGTCACGTTGAACTCGGCCAGGTCGTCCACGAGAAGGATATCCGCGATCTTCCCTGGGCCGACGCTCCCCATGTCGTCGCTGATCCGGAAATACTCGGCAGCGTTGATGGTGGCCATCTGGATGGCAGTCATCGGGCTCACGCCGCAGCGTATCGCGGTGCGGATTTTGTGGTCCACGTGTCCGTCGAGTACCAGGGAGTCCGCTTCCTGCTCGTCGGTCGAATAGGAGAAATGCCTGGAGTCGACACCCAGTTCGGTGATCGCTTTCACGACGTGTCGCAGGTCTCGTCCCGCCGATCCTTCCCTGGCCTGGATGTGCACCCCCAAGCGAAGGCGATCGAGAGCCTCCTCAGCGGACATGGCCTCGTGCTCCGAGTAGATGCCGATCGCGGCGGTAGCGTTCGCCATTGCCGACGAAACGTCTCCGAAGTGCCCACCCAACAGCATCCTCTTTTCGCGGGCAGTCTCGGTCAGCTCCCGAACGCCGGGGGCGGGGATCGAGGCTACGAACACGTTCCATTCGGCCAGCCCCGTACACTCGGGCCAGCCGAGCATTTCGAACACATCCTCGGTCGAGATGGAGTTCGTATTGCCCAGGGCGCCGTGCCCGAGATAGGCGTGCGGCGGGATATTGAATAGCACCTTGATAGGAGTGGCCTTGAGCTCTTCGAGGGCAAAACGGATGGCCTTGCGGCCGGCGACGACGCCGATCTCGTAGAAGTCGGTCGATATCGCCGTCGTGCCGTGGGGGACGACCGCCCGGGCGAACTCCGTCATCGAAAGCTGGGAGCCGCCCAGGTGAATGTGGCCGTCGATGAGGCCGGGGCATAGGTAGTGCCCACCCGCATCGATCAATTCGGTCTCAGCGCCAACCGTGTACCCCACATCGCCTATGGCCGCGATCCGGTCACCCCTGATGGCCAGGCTGGCCGAGTAGATCTCGCCACTGTAGACATTCACAAGCCTGCCATTGGTGATAACCAGGTCGGCCGGAACCTCACCTCGCGCGACCCCAACCAGTTCGTCTCTGCTCATGCTAACCATCTCTCCTCTCGTCTGCCGTGCCTTGACGCCACCTTCAACCCAGCCATGAGACGATGGCCCTCGCGACGTCGGCTGCCTCGAAGGCATAGATCTCCCCGGTCTCGGGCTGGGCCACTGAGGGATCGCCTATGTAGCCAAGTGGCGATAGGTCTCGCCACTTCCCCTCTCGGAGCGCCTCGTCGAACTGCTCCGGTGTGGGCAGCACCGGGACCAAGTCCTTCACCTCAACGCCTGCGTTCAGTGTTCCGGGATACCAGCGCATTATCATGCTGGTCTCGAATTCCTCGGCGTGGACATGCAGGGCCGACTTCGTCAAGCGATCGCGTGCCTGCTTGGTTTCCTCAGACTCCGGGGCCTGGAGGAGAGCGGATGCCGGTAGAGGCAGGGGCCCGTGGAAAGCGGACGTGTACGCCTCCTCGATGAACTGCCGGACGAAGCCGCCCATGGTGTACACGGCGTCTATGCCCTGGGAGCGAACCGAGCGGATGGCCTCCATGATGGCGTCGTTGTGCGTCGGATCGCCGTGGTGGTTTAGTATGAACTGCCGTTTGAAGCCCCAACTGCCGTAGTTCAGCATGAGTTGTGTCAGGACTGAGACCATAGTTTCGCGATCAATATGGAGGGAGCCGGGAAACATCCCCGTGGTCGGGTTCATGCCGAAATAGTAGGGAGGTGCGATCAGCGCCTCCACGCCCTGAAGCGCTAGGTCGGCCTTGATGCGGACGCAGAGGAGATAAGCTCCATAGATGTCGGTGCCTAGCGGGAGGTGGGGGCCGTGCTGCTCGATTACCGCGACTGGCACCAGCATTATGGCTTTCCGGCGCGAAGCTTCGTCTACCGCCGGCCACGTCATGTCCGCAATCGTGTCTTTGAAGATCGAATAGTCTCCCACGCTCACCGCCTTACCTGTCGCTGGTCGCTCCGACTCCCATCGGCCACGAGACGGTGGCAACAACTGCCCGGCGACGTTGCTGCCACCGTCTCGCCTCTACAGGGGGGACGAAGATCAGTTGGTTATGAACGCCTCGAGAGGTTTCATGTCCGCCTCGATGGCGATATTGGGCGCAGTTGTGTTGACCACTATCTTGATATCAAACGCGTGCTTGGCGCCCGGGACCCACTGACCTCCGACCACAGGAGTCGTCACACCATTGGGGTTGGGATGGGCTGTTCCATCTTTCACGGGCGCGGTCCAGTCCATAGGGCCCGCGACACTGTCGGTCATTTTGGTCGTCTTGAGAGCCGCCAAGATATTCTCTTTGTCGTCAACGTCGGTAGCCCGCTTGAGCACGTCCGCCGCGACTTCGAACAATGCGAAATGCATGAGAGGCTGCGTCCACTGTAGGTTCTTCCGCTTCTCGAAATCGTCGGCCAGCGCCTGGCACGTCTCTCCGGTGAGCGATGACTTGAATGGGAAGGTGGGACCCCACCACTGCTCACAGGTGACCCCGTAACCAGGCTTGCCTATTGCTTCAGCGGTCTGTGGGAACAGCATGGCCTTGCCTCCGGTGACAATCTTGGGCACGAGGCCTTGCTGCGCTGACTGCTTCGAGAAATTTACGAAATCGGGAGGAATGACGACGCCGGTGACGATCTCCACGCCCTCCTTTTTGAACAAGGAGATCATCTGCGTGTAGTCTTCCGTCCCATCTTGATAACGGCCGGGGTCGACTACGGTGTAGCCGCCTTGTTCGAACAATGGTGGCCAGAGGTCGGCCCAAGCCAGCCCATCCGGATCGTTGGGAAACATGACCCCGACGACCTTGCTGGTCGGAATCTTGGCCCATATGTCAAGGAAGGTAGGAACGATCTGGAACCCCGCCCAGAAGAAATGGTAGGTCCATTTGAAGCCGGTGTCCACCTTCCCTCCACGGCCAAAGAAGTAGGAATCCATCGGTGCGTCGCAGGAGATGAACGGCGTTCCTAGCGCCTCGGCCTGATCGGCAGCCGGATTCACAGTATCTGGCGTCGAGGCTGCCAAAATCATGTCGACCTTGTCGTTCAGAATCAGGTCACCGGCCACTTGCGAGGAACGGTTCGGGTCGGATTGAGTGTCTCGCATGACGAACTTGATCGGGTGTTTCTTCCCGTCGCCCAAGACCATCCCGTCCCCGACAATCTCTTTCCAGCGTTCAACAGAGTACTCATCCGACACCGCGAATGATGCGATCGCTCCCGTCAGCGGCGTAACAAAGCCGATCTTGATTTCTCGCCCTAGCTCTGCGCCCGCACTAACCGTCGTCGTGCTGGCCGCGGCGGTCGTAGTCGTGGTACCTGGTGCGGTCGTAGCCGTTCCGCCCGCGGTTGTCGTAGTAGTCTCTTCTTGGCCACATCCGGCCAAGACACCGCCTAGACCCGCACCTACCCCGATGGTTGCCCCGGCGATGCCGGCGAGCTTGAGGAAATCGCGCCGGCTCACACAGCGTTCGCCGACGAGACCCGGCTGATCCGTTTCACGATGGTCGATATCTTCGTGTGCCTTGTACATGGTTCCCCTCTCGAGACTAGTGGGTATCAGAAGCGATCTAGTTGCCACTTCGCCGCCTGAAACAAGCCCCCATACCGAAGTGTGTCTGCGCATCGCCCCCTTCCAAGGTATTATTTGAACCGCCCCGGGTTCAGCGGAGACTCAGTTGTTTGAGTCCGGCATTTTCAGCCGCAGCTTCCCCACGATAGAACATCTCCTGCCTCTTTGTCAGACCCGCTAGCCACCAAGAGCCCTGCGGGCCAGCGGCCGGGTGTGCTAGAGGCAAAATGTGAACGCCCCGGCCGGCAAAGCTTGGTAGCGGCCAACCGGGGCGGAGCAGAATCAGGTCGTAACGGGCTGATGCCCGGGCCGCGACCGTGGTCAACGCGTGAGATCAGCCGGAGGTGGAGTCGCGCGCAGTCTTCGGGCGAATGCCGGTCACCTCTCACGTCAGCTCTTGCGGATGCCGATGTCTCTCTATAGAGCGAAACCGGGTTGGAAGGGAACTGCAGGTGAGTAGAGCGGACAAGGACGAGAGTTCTCTCGCGGGCGCTGCCCTGAGCAGACGACAGTTTCTGAAATTCGCGGGCATGGCGGGAGCGGCTATCGCCACAGGAGGCGGCATCAGTGGCCTTATCGCCGCGTGCGGTGGAGCAGGAGAGACGACCACCACGGCGAGCGCGGTCACAACTACAGCGGCCGGAGCAACCACCACTTCAGCATGGGGCAATAACACGGGCGCAGTCAAAGCGTATCCCATTGCTTCTGATGTTAAGACCACGGCCGAGCGAATGCTCTCCTTTCCATTCACAGCGTCGTCTCCGCCCGCTGTGGAGAAGCTCCAGCTGGTCTCTGAATACGATTCATTAGGATATGGCGCCTGGAAATACGGATCACCTCTCCCGGTTGTGGAGCGGAAAGACCTCATGCCAGGGGTGGACACGTACGAAACACCAACCAGAAGCAGGCAACTGCTGAATTTCTTTTCCTTCACCGACATCCACATCACCGACGAGGAATCACCAAACCAGTTGATCTACCTGCAACAACTGGACCCGACCTACTCAGGGACGAACACTTCCATCTACTCTCCAGTGATGGGGTACACCACCCAAGTCCTTGACGCCGCCATTCAGACGGCCAACGCCCTTCATAAGAAGAAGGCTTTCGATTTCGCGATCTCCTTGGGCGATACCTGCAACAACACTTCCTACAACGAACTCAGGTGGTACATCGACGTCATCGACGGCAAGGTGATCACGCCGAGTTCCGGAGCTCACCTGGGAGCCGACACCATCGACTACCAGATGCCGTTCCAGGCCCCCGGACTGGACAAGTCGATCCCCTGGTACCAGACCCTTGGCAACCACGATCACTTCTACATCGGTTCGTTCCCGGTGGACGCCGATCCGTCTCTTGGCCTGCGCCAGTCATACGTCAGCGACACGGTCTGGGCCGTGCCTGATTTCCTGGTCCCCAATCCATCGACCTTCCCGGCCAATTTCAGCATGGAGAACATGAAGGCGGCGCCCAAATACTACGGTGGCGTCATCGATGGATCGACTCCCTTGGAAGGCATTGTCAACGCGGGGCCTGTCACGTCTGGCTCTGGGGCCGTCACTCCTCCCAAGGTGGCAGCCGACCCCGACCGTCGCTCGTTGGTGAGAACGGAATGGGTCCAGGAGTTTTTCAAGACGTCCTCCAGCCCGGCGGGCCACGGTTTCAACCTGGTCGATCCCGCCCAGGAGAGCGGTTTCGCCTGCTACAGCTTCCTGCCGAAAGCCGATGTGCCGCTCAAGGTCATCGTGCTGGACGATACCCAGTCGGAGACCGACGGCTCAACCGACATCCATGGCCACGGGTTCCTTGACGAAAAAAGGTGGACTTGGCTCAAGGCGGAACTTGCTGCCGGCCAGGCTGCCAACCAACTCATGATCATCGCGGCGCATGTCCCCATCGGTGTCGCGCAGATAGGCCAAGAAACCGAATGGTGGCTGGGGGGCAAGACCGCCGCGAATCCCCTCGGTGATGGGTCCACCACTACTCAGAATGCCGTGACCCTGGCGGAACTGGTCAAGACACTTCAGAACACGCCGAACTTGCTCATGTGGATCGCCGGACACCGGCATCTCAACACCGTCAAGGCATTTCCGGGGGCCACGCCCGAACAGGGTTTCTGGCAGGTCGAAACCTCGTCACTACGTGATTTCCCGCAGCAGTTCCGGACGTTCGGCATCTACCTCAACAGTGACTACAGCATCTCGATCGAGACGACCAACGTCGACCCCGCGGTCGCAGACGGTACGCCCGCGGCAGCATCGAGGAAATATGCCATCGCGGCGCAACAGATAGTCCAGACCAATCTGACCGCGAACAACGCGAACATCGCGACGGTTGGCAAAGCCCCCGCCACTATCCCGCTGCCCAGCATGGACCCCACTCGCCCACAAGGTACTCCGGATGCCGCCAGCCAGTTCCTGGACCCGTCCATCCGGTTTGTGGATCTGTCGACGGCTGCTGACCCCATCCCGTACAACGGGTCCTACAATGCAACGCTCTATAAGCAATTGAGCCCTGAGATGAAGGCGTATCTGCAGGCCTCCTAGCAGGCAAGCAGCGGGGCAGCCATCCGGCGGACCTGCGCGCCGCCAAGCACGATCGCCGCTGGGGAGGTCGACACCACTCGAAGCCCCAGCCGCGCATATAGAGCCTGTGCGTTGGCTGCAATCAGCCTTTTGGTCCAGTCGGAAGGGGACGCAGCGGCAGCCGTGGAGAACAGACACATGAATAGGAACGTCACTCCCATGAGGAATGCGACCCACTTGGCGTGAGCAAAAGCCTGCTCCCAGCGCGACCCTTCTTAGCGTCGTGGGCTTTCCCGATCGGCAGATGTCACAGGTTCAATTCGGGTCCCAATAGGAAAAGGCCCGGAAATCCGGGCCTTTATATGGTAGCGGGGACCCGACTTTTATTGTCGGCAGACATTCCGTTCGCCTTGGTGACGGCCTAGAACGCACAAAAGCCCTGCATCCGGCCTGGATATGGTTCAAATCCAGTGGCGCCCACCTGTCCTGAACCGGGGCATCAGACCGTGGATAGACTTGGCCTATCGTGCTGCCCAACATCTTGGTGGTGCGATTTGGTCCGGCGGCTTTCCTACTCTGACAATCGAATGAAGATCGGGTAATCCTTCAGCAGGAAGTCGTCGATGACCAGATCACCGTTTTCGTTGCTTGAAGCTAGACCTTGTTCAAAACCATAGAGTACGTCGATACCTGTTGCGGTCCGGCCTGTACAACCTTGTAGAACCAATGACGACTTCACACCGGGATCGTCATCGACTGCGACACCATCTGTCCACGAAGCAATCAGCGCTTCACCATTTGGCAGCGAGAAGCTGTAGCTCTCGATATCTGAGTATTCGCTTTGCACGGTGATCGGTAGATCCATGACCCTGGCTCCAGCCATGACATTGCCGAGGTTTCGGACGGTTTCGCGATTCATGGGTATTTCCAGAATCTCTGCCGTGATTCCCGCCACTAAGTCCAGGCCGAGACTCATCACGATTGCTCTGGCGTAATACTTCGAAGCGACGGTGTCGGTGTATCGACGGGGCTCCCTCTGTTTAAGGGCCTACTGGACTCTGGCAACTTTGAGGAGGTGAGCGCTGACGTCGCTCTTCCGTTCATCGTCGCCAGAGACGAGAGGCGGCGAAACGAGAGTGGGGCCGGGGCCGCCAGCCCGGCCTCGGCGGCGGGGCCCTCACGGAAGAACTCCCTGTAAATCAACCCAATGCCCTTGACTGTAAAGAAGGTAGCGGAGCCAGAGTGTAAAGCGGGTGGTGGGACTTGACAAATTGGTCACGCCCGGTCCGCCCCGGTCCGCGCGTCCTCGGGCTTCCGGTGAAGCTTACGCGCGATGGGACGCAGATCATTGGCTCCCCCACAGGACTTCTACAGTCGGCGCAGACGTTTCTGGCGCAAAGGTCAGATTCATGGGCTTGGCGGTTCCCGGAATCTCAAAGCCAATGATGTAGACGAGCGGCGCCCCCGGCTGGAGGGTCTTCGCGCCAGACTGTTGGCTTTGCCCAAATTCTGTGGGGTCACCATATGAATGACCGGCGTCGTCCTGGAGGTGGAACTGCATGAGGTTGAACTCCAGGGGTTGTGTACCGGTGTTCTCCAGCGTCACGGAGAAGGCGTAGGCCACGATACCGGCCCTGTTGGAGCTCCAAACCGGGGCCCTCGTGGGTTCGGTAGCGGTGACCTTGTAGCTTCCGATGGCGACCGTCGAACCCCACGCGTTGCTACTCTTGGCCGGTGACGAGGCTGTAGTGGGCGCTTCGGTGGTGGTCGGCGACGATGGCGTCGCGGTTGTTGGAATGGAGGTCGGTGTGTTTGTAGTGGAGGCCGGAGCAGTGGAGGTGGTGGGGGAGCTGCAGCCAACGAGGATCAGAGCGGCGGCAGCGAGAAACAGCGAAGCTCTCATCAGCACCCTTCCCGCGGCATGGTGGGGCTAGAAGCACACTATCAGGCAAGGGACCGAGAATCCAGGCACAGCCAAGCCCGTTCACAGTCAAAGACCTACAGCGCAGGCCAGCCCGGGGCGAATCGGTCGCTCTGCAAAAACGCGCGCGAAGGGCCCGGGTCACCCTTTTGTCACCCGCG
>Ga0315273_10012479_pt1 | contig 10898 bp, 17 predicted proteins | sample YL17G02_0_MG_FD_205753 | JGI IMG/M metagenome (GOLD analysis project Ga0315273, IMG submission 205753) | Sediment microbial communities from Yellowstone Lake, YNP, Wyoming, USA - YL17G02_0 | ecosystem: Environmental > Aquatic > Freshwater > Lake > Sediment | place: USA: Wyoming | collected...
GGGCGTTGCCACCACTGTCGCCAGGAGCGACCACAAGCACGACGTCACGACGGCGGCGCCTGCTACGGGCATCGGCGGGGGCAACGCCGAAGGCGTCGCAACCACGCTCGCGCGCTCCGACCACGATCACACGATCCGGGAGACGGGCGGCCCCACGAACCTCACCGTGAGCGCCATCGCTGCTGGCCAGTTCGTCAAACGTGTGGGTGGGACTCTCGTCGGCGATAGGATCTCCGCCGGCATCCTCATCTGGGGGAACTCCAGCGTCGCGGCCACGACGGCGACCCGCTACCTGGAGCCGGGATACGAAACCGCGACCGCACCGCTGGTCGCCGCCATCGTTCAGATCCGCGCCCCCTTCGCCGGTACGCTGCGTAACCTCTTCATTCGCCAAAACGGGCCGGCCGGCAACGGAAACCTCATCGTATACACCGTGCGCGTGAACGGGGCCGTAACCCTGCTTTCAGTCTCCATCGCGAGCACGACCGCCAATGGCTCCGACATCGTGGACACCGTCGCCGTCGCTCAGGGCGATCTCATCGACATCGAGGTCACCAAGGCAATCGCCGTTGGAACAACGCCGGCTAGAATCACAGCCTCTCTGGAGATAGCAGCATGAGCGTTCAGCGTTATATGCAGAACGCCGTCGTTCCGCTCGTCCAGATCCAGACGATCGTCGATCCGGCCGCCACGCTCGGCGCCATCGGCGTATCGCCAGAAGTGGACGTGACTCTCGCTGACGATGGACAACTTTCCGTCCTCACCGAGCAGATGAACGCTGCCGGCTACATCTTCGTCGGAACTTCTCCTGCCGCGAACAACCCTCCGAAGGGGCGCGCATCCGTCATCGACGTGCCGAACCTGGCTCTGGAGCCCCCCGCGTCAGCGGCGGGTGAAACGCGACTCTACTGCGACACGTCATCCGGTCTCATCCGAACCTCCGAGTCAGCAAGCGCGTTCGGCCCTCTCGTCCCGGTGCAGAGCAATCGCTTTCTATCCATCTCCGAGGACTGGATCTCCGGCACCGTTGCGGGCTCCTATGCGTGGATCACCACGGCTTCCGGGGCCGGCTCCGGCGCAACACAGGTCGGCGTCGCGGGGACGACGCTTCTCCACTTCGGCGTCGTACAAATCTCTACCGGCGCTACTGCCACGGGCCGTACTGCGCTCTCCCTCCTCACAGCGACGGGGTTCGTTCTCGATGGTGCTGGAGCGGCCAGCTATGAGTGCGAGATCGGCGCTCAGATCCCTCTCGTCTCGACCGTCGCAGAAACCTTCGAGTTCATTACCGGTTTCGGCAACAACAACGTCGCCGGAGTTCAGACGAACCAGATCACCTTCATTCACGACGGAACGAGCCCGAACTGGATCCTTCGATGCTCCTCGACAATAACCGGTCTCACGACCAGCGTCGTTACCGCGACGCCTGTCGCCTCGGGCGCCTGGGTCCGTCTGGGATTCAGAAAGCTGACGGGGACAGCAGCGGTGAACTTCTTTATCAACGGAGTCCTCGTCGGCTCCATCGCTACGAACGTCCCCGGAGGGATCGTCGCCCCGCTTTCTCGCATCGTGAAGAGCGTCGGTATAGTTCCCCGAACGGCATGGCTCGACTGGTACAACCTGGTTTACAGCTTCAACGCATCGAGGATCTGATGGGCGCGTTCATCTACGTCTCCGCAATCAAGCTCCGAGCCGATGGCTCAACCGTCAACTCCGACAACTGCGCCGGCTCGCGCACCGCGCTCGGTGAGTACACGCTCGATCTCGGCACGGACATGTCCGACGACGAGGCGTTCTTCGTTGTGCAGCCGATGAACGGGTCGATACTCGACTACCTGTTCCACCAGGCTGTGCTGCAGCCTGACGGGAGCACGGTCATCGTGAAGTTCTCGGCCCCGGCCGGGTTCGCGCTCGACAGCGCGTTCGGGCTCATCGCGTACAAGTTCCAGGCGGACGCATGATCATTCTCTGGGCAGCATGCAAGTGCGACGCGGCGGGGAACATGCTCGCCTCGTCGAACATCGCGGCCGTCGCCGTCGCCGGCCCCGGCGTCTACCGCGTCCAGATGGTGAACGAACTCGGTCCGAACGAGTGCAGCGCGGGGGCCGTTCCCTGGTACGTTGTGCCGAGCGCCGTTCCGCTGGTGCGCTTCGTGTGCGGCGTGGACCCCGCTTTCCCCGACATCATTATCGTGAACGGCTTCGCCGGGATCCCGCCGGTCGCGTCGGACGGCCCGTTCGACCTCATCGTGTGGAGGTTCGCCCCGTGAGCGTGGTGCACCCGTTCGACCCGCAGTGGAAGTTCGTTCAGAGCACGAACTTCCAGCGCGTTGATCCGGCGAAGCCGCGAGTTGTCTCGCTCCTTGTCGTGCACAGCATGGAGTCGCCCGACAAACCCTCGGTGGCCGAAGCTGTGGCTGGGTGGTTCGCGCGACCGAATCCGCTCCCTGGGCAGCCCAGGGACCCAGCGAAGCACAGCCCGTCCGCGAGCGCCCATGCCTGCGTGGACTGCGACTCGGTGGTCACGTGCGTGATGCCGCAGGACATCTCGTGGTCGTGTTCAGGAGGCAACTGGGTTTCCTACGGAATCGAGTTCGCCGGCTACGCGAAGTGGCTGCGCGTCGCGTGGCTCTCCGACGCGAACCTGGCGATGTTGAGGCTCGGGGCCGCGCACATGGCGGCGGCCGCCGTGTACTTCGGCATCCCGGCACAGATCCCCAGCGAGGCGGAGGTCGCTGAGTGCCTCCGGGACGCCTGCATCCGACAGGGCAAGCTCAAGGGCGAGCTTTCGGGGAACGTCGGCGGCGTCACGACGCATGCCGTCGTGAACGCGGCCTGGAAGAACTGGGCGAAGTACGGGCTGCCGCAGCCGGGGCCGAAGGTGGGTCTGTCGCACACGGATCCGGGCTCAGGCTTCCCGCTCGACACCCTTGTCGAGATGATGCACCCCTCCCTGGTAGACACGGAACCCCCACCGGAGGCAACATAGAACCATGTCGATCAGCACATTCACCCTTTCTCCGCCAGGCACCGACCAGAACACGATCACCCGCTTCGTGCAGTCCTCCGAGCCGGGTGACATCGAGGCCGGCATCGAGGCGGCGGTGGCCGAGATCGTGGCGCTGAACACGACGATCACGCCCACGGACGACAAGTACGGCATCGCCGCGGTGGATCTCGCCGGTGGCGGCGACGGGCACACGTTCGTGGCGCAGATCACGTTCACCACAAACCTGGCGAACACGCTCTACTCGCTGATCTACGGGACGCCGTCGGCGCTGCTCGATCAGGGCGGCAATCCACCGCAGCCGTTTCATGCCGGTGCGTACCTCGCCTCCGAGAAGGAAGCGCTGGCCGTAGCGCAGCAAGCTACCTACGATCGACTCAGGGCGCTCGATCCGGGACCGAACAAGCAGTTCACGGTGTTCGGGAACTCGTTCGCTGGTGCGGCGAAGGGCACGCGCTTCATGGGTCTCGTGATCGGCTTCTCGGGGACTCCCTGATCATGCCGACGGCGTAGGAGGATCAGTCGCATGGCACGACGATTGTTCCAGAACGCAGAGCCAGTCCGTCTGGTCCCGTGGAGGGTCTCCGGTCAGGACCTTGACGGGCACGAGGTCACGGGGCTCATCCTTGCCGCTCCGGACGCGCAGTACTGGGAGGTGAGAGAGGCATCGGAGGAGTGGGCCGTCCGGAGCCGGTTTCCGGCGCGTCGGTGGTACGACGCGGTCGTTGCGGACGACCCAGGAATGCTGGCGCTCGCCGGGGACCTCGTCCCTGGGCAGATGAAGATCATTCAGCACGACTGGTCGCTTGGTGCTCCTGTGGACTTCGACTCCGGAGAGTCCGCCTCCAGCAAGCAGCGCGAACGAACGATCAGAGGATCCCTGCTCGGCATCGTTGTGAATCCGAAGAAGATGCATCCGGCGCTCGCCGTCTACATGGGCGACTACGTGCACATCCTGCGCATGGACAAGGAAGGCTTCCCGGACGAGGGGCAGGGGAACTATGAGGAGCGCTGCCACGACGACTTTTCTGAGCAGGGCTACGGGTGGCCATGTCAGACGACGGGCTGCGTGCGCGTGCACACAGCGTACGGCGTGAAAGAAAAGAGTGGGGGCTACGGCACGGCGCTCTACACGGCGCTGGTGCTCGGGGCACATCTACCGGAAGTCACGGAAATCGATCAGAACGAGGACATCGAGACTGTGGGCTGCATCTCGTCAGGCGACGTCGAGGGCGGGGGCCGCTCGGGGGCCGCTCGCAAGTGGTGGGCGGCCAACTCGCCGCCGAACCGGGACTACGCTCAAGCCTTCTCCAAGGAAGACGAGACTCATTCCGACGATGAAGATGATGAAGAGCAAGAAGAGTACGCGGAGAACGAAGTGGATCTCACCGACGAACTCCAGCAATACGTGCTCGGCAGAATGGTGGAGGGTGACGCGGACGATCCAGATGTAGAACTGGAAGGGGTGGATCTCACCACGGAACTCAAGAGGTTCGTGCGCGGCAGAAACATCGGGGACTACGATGATGAAGTCACGTACGTGAACACGATCGAGGTAGACCTATCCGTGGAGGAGGGCGACGACGGGGAGAAGTATTTGAAGGTCTCGAACGTGCGCGAGATCAACGTGGACGTTCGCGGCCACCGCCCTGTGGAGGACAGCAGTAGCGGGCGCCACTACGCCACGGGGAACTACAACGTGCTCAAGTACAGCGCGGCCCTGAAGGCGGGGCTCATCGTTGCCGAGATGGTCAACGGTGACGAGTCGTACATGGATGGAGTCCATCCTGACCGCCTCTGGCAGCACATCCAGAACGACAGCGTCGAGACCGGTGAGGTCTACCTGAACTCCATCCTGGCACTCGACGTCAGAGACCTGACGCTGGACGCCATGAACGTGCTCGGAATCCTTGCCCAGAAGGGCGGCGCCAGTGAGCGGCAACTCGCCCACCTGCGTCTCCGGTGGGAACTGAAGCTCGATCCGAACGCTGCCGTGCGGCAGCTGCATCTCCTGCCGAACCCGCAGCAGGCTGGTGCCGCGGCCGCCATCGAGGAAACGCAGGCCGCTCGGCGAAAGCTCGGCTGGGACAAGTGGGCGGACGATGATGTGGACTAGCCGAGCTAGCCAGCGTACCGTTGCGGCAGGCCAAGGAGGCTAACGCATGTCCGCAAGAGGGAATCCGGTCGCGAACGCAAGCTACTACGTGTGGGAGATGTCGATGCGGGACCGGAAGGATCCGCTTCGACAGGTCAACAAGTCAGCGCTCTCGCTGGAGAAGGCCAAGCAGCTGGCGCGCATCGGCGCCCAGAAGGGGAAGCACGACCGGTCGGTGACCACGAGTCCGACGTCGCCCAGGGGCTTCCGGATCGTCGCGCAGTACGCGGCGGGGACCGGTAAAGACGTGGCCATCATGTACCGGCGTGGGGCCGGCGGGGGCGGGCCGAGGCGCAAGAAGGTCGCTCGGAAGAACGCTTCCTTGGGGGACAGCGCGCCGGATCCGGTGAGAGGCGTCACGCTGACCGAGGAGGAGTTCGTCGTTCAGGAATCCGTGCCCAGCGCGTCCGAGGAGCCAGAGCCCGAGCTTCACCCGCACGTTTCAGCGGACGAGATATAGCTCGCGGGTGGGCTGCTCCTGGCAGGGGCCCAGAATTGTTCTGGCATATGCCCTGACGAAACGGTAGGCTCCTGGGGTTCCCGCCGCGCCTCTGCCGGTGGGGAGACACGACATAGCCCGGGAGCCTCTGCCCTGGGTAACCACCAGGAAAGGGCTCATAGCCATGCTCTCGATCATCAATTACGGAATCGGCGCCGTCACCCCGGGCGACAACGACTACCTCATCCGTCAGGTTCAGGCCGCCGAGGCCACCGAGATGGAGACGCTGGTGGCGGCGATGAACGCTGCTGTTGTCGCGACCAACACGGGGCTGTCCTCGCCGAATCAGTTCACCCCGGCCGACGCGAACCTGGCTGGTGCCGGCGACGGGCACACGTTCATCTTCACGGCTACGTTCATCAGGCGCAGCCTGAACTTCGTGCTCCCGAACCTGCTGGGTTTTGCGGCGAACCTTCTGCCGCAGAGCCCCCCCGGCTCGCTCGGGTACCCACTTCCGGTCCCGCCCGCGTTCGTTCCTGGACCCGAAGCCTTTTCCACGAAGTTCTGTCTCGCCTCGGAGCAGGACGCCGTCTCCGTCGCATTCAACGACATGGTGTCCAGGGCGCTCACGGCGGCTGGGGTGCCCGCTGATTTCGCTGCTCTCCCCGCTATCTGGCAGCAGATCGTCGGCAGCGCCAAGGGCACCCGTTTCATGGGCGGCGTGTCCGTCCTCTCCACGCCGCAGCAGGGCCCCTGATCTCTGAACCAAGGAAAGGATCAGAACCATGTTTCTTCCAGCAGGCACAACCGTAGCGACCGCGGACACCACGCGATACGACTACATCCAGGCCGCTGATTCAGCGACCATGCAGTCGCTCTTCGCGACGTACCTCATCGCGCTCATCGTTGCGAACTCTGTGCCCATGGCGCCGCAACTGAACATCATCGACATGGACATCGCTGGCGGGGGCGACGGCCACACGTTCGTCGTTCGCATTCTCGTGAGCACCGCGACGCCCTCGGTCGGGTGGATGTCAAACGTGCTCGCGCAGGTGCGGGCCCAGTTCTGGATGGGTGCCAACGCGGAAGCGTTGGAGTCCTACCAGGAAGGAGCCATCGCGGCGCTTGTCCTCGGCGGAACGCCGCAGACGAACATTGCGGTCGGTCTCGCGGGCGCCGCCAAGGGCACGCGCTTCATGGCGTTCATCGCATCTCAGGACAACCCGCAGCAGTAGCTGCGGTAAGGAAAGGAAACCACGAACATGAACTTCGGAATCATCACTCCTCCCAGCGCTGCACAGACCCAGATCGTGCAGAGCGCAGATCCGACGGATCTGCAGAACCTCGTCAACGCGGCCATCGGCACCATCGACCGCGTCACGAACGCGATCACTTCGATCACGCTCGCTGGTGCCGGTGACGGGCACACGTTCGTCGTCCTCATCGAGTCAGCCCCCCTGGCGAACGTGACCGGCGGTATCTCCGGATCGGGCGTCGCACCGCCGCTCCTGATCAGCCAGGTTCGCTGCTACCTGGCAAGCACAGCAGAGGAACTGGAGACAGCGAAAACTGCTGCCGGGGCTCCTGCGGCGTTGCCGCTCCCCCCGCTCGACGTCCCATTCCCCTACTCCGTCCTCGACGAGCAGGTGGCAGGCAGCAGCAAGGGCACCCGGTTCATGGGAATGACGGTGTTCGCGCTGTCGCTCATCCCCGTTCCGGTCAACAGCCCGGCCGCGCAGGTGCAGCTGTCTGGCGTCCTTGGGGGCGGCGCAGATCCGGTTGTCATGGCCATCCAGATCCAGAAGGGCTTCTCGCTCCCGGTGGTCATCCCGGCGGACACGGTGCTGCAGTATGACGGCAACGCCGCCATCGAGACTCTCGTCGATGTGAGCGTCGTTGTTCAGCTGACAGCGGCACCGGTGTATCCGGCCGGCGTCACCGTCGAGGTCTTGCAGGACCCCGCTGGGGCCGGGACGATCCTGGCATCCCAGTCGTTCCAGATTTTCTCGGCAACTGACAACGAGGAAGCCGCAGCGATGCCCACGCTCTGCACCCTCGGTCCTGTCGCGCTCGTTCCAGGCACCGCGCAGATCGGGATCAAGGTGACAACGATCGCGCCAGTCACCGGTACGGTGACTGGCCTCCTCCGCGTCGCCGCTCGGTAACGAAAAAACGTCGCCCGCTCAGCACGTGCGTCTGCCCGGAGGGGGGGTACAGACAGGCGCAACGGGAGCGGGCGACGCTGTGAGCGTACGCTGAGTCTTGAGTGATAGCCAGACCTTCTGCCCCGGCTTCATGGAGATGTGCCGCACGGCAGAGCCGTCTTTCCCGGGGGTTGCGAGCGGAATCGCGAACTCCTTGTGGAAGACGGAGTCGCGCAGGATGATCATTTCGGCGTCTGGCTCTACACCGACGATGAAGCAGGACATCGCCAGGCGCTCCACCTGAGTGGACAGAGGCTTGCGTGAGCGCCGAGACGGCCCCCGGTCGATGATGCGCAGCAGCCTGGGAGGAGCCCGCTTCTTGCGGACCTTCTTCTTGGCGGGCTTGGGCGCTCGTCGTGGTTTCGCTCTCACGCCGGCTTCGCCCGCTCGATCAGCGAGATGACTGTGCCCTGAATCGAGCCTGCTTCACCCTTGGCGATCCTGGCGGCAGCGATGCGTCGGAGCTTCTCGTAGAGATCGGGAGGGATCCGAAGGAACATGCCGCGACGACCGCGGCTCATCCCCTTGGCGTTGCTGGGCTTCTTCTTTGCTGGCACGGGCATGAGGCTAGCAGGGCTAGCTGTGCTAGCCAAGAGCCGTATTACGTCTCATCGTCGTCGGACTTCTTGCGTATCCTGGCCATCTGCTGGGAGATCCCGCTGGGTATCGGTGTCTTGTCCAGATCGCTCACGAAGGCTTGCAAGCGAAGCCTGGCCATACGCATATCCAGCTGGGCGGCCGGGAGCTTCTCGACCATGTCGCGGAGTTCTTCGAGGAGCTTGAGAGCGCTAGCGCGATTGATGCTGGCGATGACGGCCTCTGCCTGCTGCAGAGCGGCGATGGCGTCGCGAATGGCGTGCTCAGTGCTGTGATTCAGGTCAGCCACTGCCAGATGGCCCCTGCCCACCCGGCGTACCCGGCGGCGTTCGGGTGGAGGTGATCCGGTGACCTGGGGATGTCCAGCTGCTCGCTCTCGAAGTAGAGCGGGTTCTTCTGACGGATCATGTCGGACACGCCTTGACGCTCGAAGGGGAGCGCGGGCGGGCCGATCCAGACGATGTCGGCCCCGGTCGCCCGGAGCTTCTCCAGGAGGGCGTCCAGGTGGGGTTCCTGACGCGCGACGGCACCAGCGAAGGTGGCCTCGTCATTCGTTCCGAGGCTCACCAGGATCAGGTTCGGCTGGAATGACGCCAGTGTCTCGTCGAGCCAGCTGGAGTCGTCCCACTGGTCGATCCGGGAGCCCACGATCCCCTTCCCGGCATATGCCTCCACGCCGGCCTCCTCGGCCAGCTGCTTCAGCTGGGGGTTCAGGCCGACGGCCAGGCTGTCCCCGAAGAGGAGCACACGGGACCGCTCGGTGATCTTGGGGCGCCTGGAAGCGACTGCCACGAGCCCGATGCCGCCGGCAATCAGGAGACCGCCCAAGAGCCACCGCTTGTCCACGACCCGGATGCTACCACGGACATGTGCTGGTACACTCCCTCCCCGGAGCCCATGGCCTACACGAACCCCTGTGGCGGCTTCCGGTGGGACATGCTCCCGGACGGCCTCGTGGCCGTGGAGGGCCAGGGCACGCCCGCCTTCGAGCCGGGGTCGCTCCGGTTCAAGCAGATGGAGCAGACCTGGGCGAACTGGTCCGGGCTCATCCTGGACGCCGCGAGCACGTACGGCATCCCCGCTCGCTGGATCCTTGCCGTCATGTGCCAGGAGACAGGGGTCTGGTCCGGGGACCCGACGGAGCAGGCGGCGAAGCTCGCGCCCGATGGCGGCGTCGGGCTCATGCAGATCACGGACCCGAGCCTGGGCAACCCGCAGGATATGCTTGACCCGGCGACCAACATCGCGGTGGGAGCAAGGCTCCTCGGTAAGCTCGCGGGCATGCGTAACGGCCAGCTGCCAGAGATCGTCGCGAACTACAACGCGGGCGGCGTCCGGTGCGGGAGCACGAACAACCCGTGGGGCATGGTGATGACCGGGGACTACGTGGGGAATGTGATCCGGTGGAACAACGCGGCCGTCCTGTATCTGGACATGTCGCCGCGAGGCGGCGGCAGAGTGCTAGCCGGGCTAGCCATCGGCGCTGCGGGGCTGTACGCTGCTGCCGTGATCGCGGGACTCGCGATGATGCCGCGGTGGTTGCGGCGATGACCCGCGTCCCCGTCCTGCGCAAGCGCTGCGTGTACCACGTGGGCGATCCGGCTGCCCCGCCGAGGCGCGCTGACTTCTCGTTCGAGGGACCGGGACTGTCTGTGTCGGAGCACCCGGAGGAGTGGTCGCGGATTGCGCGCCTTGGCGCCGGCGAAACGCACGCGCTACGCCGTCTTGACAGGAAGCCGGGCGTGTTCGTGGACATGTTACGGCGGGGGAAGTGGCGTGCCGAGCTTGAGGAGGAGGCCGTCGATGCTGGGCTTCTCACTCAGGAAACGCGCTTCGCCGTGGACTACTGGGACGACGAGGCGGAAGAGGAGATGACACAGACGTTCGTCTCTCTGGAAGAGGCGGAGTCGGAAGGTTACGAGGGCGAGGTGTACGAGCGCGACGTGCTGGTGGCCACTGAACCGCTCGTCCGCGAGCACTGGTCGCATCGGTTTTCCGCTCCCCTGGACGACGCCATCGCGCCCGACATGGCTGTGCTCTACCTGCTGAGCCTGACGGGCAAGTACGACGGAGCGTGGTGGAACGAGGAGCTAGCGCCCGAGATATACTCCGCGCCTCGCGGTGTGATCTTCGAGAGCAAGCTGGCAGAGTGGGATGTCGAGCGCGGAGGGGAGTGCTGACATGACCTACGAGTACCAGTGCACCGCTTGCCACCACACGTGGGAGGCCGAGCAGAAGATCACGGCGGAGCCGCAGCGCACGTGCCCGAAGTGCGCGAAGGCGACGGCGAAGCGACTGATCTCCAGCAAGGGCGCGTTCGTGCTGAACGGCGAGGGCTGGTTCAAGAGCGGGGGGTACTGATGTACGAGCCAAACGCCTCCGAGGTACATGCCCGGTCGGTCGCGCTGATGCGCTTCCTGTCCGCCGTCGCGCGCCACGCGCATGTGGCCGAGCACGTGTACGTCGTGGGAGGAGCCGTCAGGAACTACGTCCTGGG
>Ga0315273_10012480_pt1 | contig 10897 bp, 8 predicted proteins | sample YL17G02_0_MG_FD_205753 | JGI IMG/M metagenome (GOLD analysis project Ga0315273, IMG submission 205753) | Sediment microbial communities from Yellowstone Lake, YNP, Wyoming, USA - YL17G02_0 | ecosystem: Environmental > Aquatic > Freshwater > Lake > Sediment | place: USA: Wyoming | collected...
CGGCTCGGCGGGAGCCTCGCCCTCCCAAGACGGCTCGGCGGGAGCCTCGCCCTCCCAAGACGGCTCAGCCGGAGCTTCGCCCTCCCAAGGCGGCTCGGCCGGAGCCTCGCCCTCCCAAGGCAGCTCAGCCGGAGCTTCGCCCTCCCAAGGCGGCTCAGCCGGAGCCTCGCCCTCCCAAGGCAGCTCAGCCGGAGCTTCGCCCTCCCAAGGCGGCTCAGCCGGAGCTTCGCCCTCCCAAGACGGCTCGGCGGGAGCCTCGCCCTCCCTCCAGGTGCGCTTCGACAAGGGCTTCGGGCCGGCGGTTGGGCCGGGGCCCGCGCGCTCCGTGGAGAAGGGCATCGGGTTTCTCAAGGAAGGCGAGCGCGCCTTCGCCCAGTTGCGCGATCCCAAGAAGGGCGGGCCGTCGGGCGCGCTGGCCGTCTGGAAAGCGGCGGACGTCCTCTCCAACACACAGGGGGCGATCAGCTTCTGGGCTCGCGTCCATCCGGCGGAGAACGCCCAGGATCGCTCCTTCCCGCTCCTGCGGCTGACGAAGACCGACGCGGGCGAGTGGACGCTCGTCCTGAAGGAGATCAAGTACGTCGAGAAGAAGGACGACAAAGCACCCAAGCCCGACGAATCCGGCCTCGGTGAGAAAAAGGAGGAGGGAACCGACGTCGGGCTGGAGGACAAAAGGCCGCCCGTCGCGACCTTCATCGCCGAGGCGCAACTCAAGCTCTTCGCCGAAGGCAACGTCGGCGGCACAGCCAGCGGCAGGCGCCACGTCCACGAGCGCGGAGCGTGGCACCACGTCGTCTGGTCCTGGCGCTCGGTCCACCATTCGCTTTTCATCGACGGCGTCGACCGCGGCTCGTCGCTCCAGTTGAGCCGCCTTCAGCCGATGGCCAATCCCGATGCGATCTTCGAGCTTCTCGCGTGCGATGCGGACATTGCGGATTTCCGCGTCTTCCGCCGCGCGCTCGACCCCGCCGAGATGGCCGCGCTGGCGAAGGCCCGCCCCGACCAGCACCTGCCGTCGCCGCCGCCGCTGCGGCTCTGGGCCGATTGGGGGCCTGCGACGGGGCGCACGGTCGTCTATGCCGACGTCGCGGCCTTGCCCGCCGCGCGGGTCGAGCTGGCCTGTGTCGAGGCCAAGTCGGGCCGTGTCCTGGGGAAGGCGACGATGGCGAGTTTCCCCTCGGGACTCGGCGAGAGAGTCGTGCCCGTGGCCGAGCCCAAGCGCTTCCAGCCGGGAACTTGCCGTTTCGAGGGCGTCGCCTTCGACAAGGATGGGAAAGAGCTGGCGAAGGCCGCGACGGCGGATTGGCCGGTCCCCGAGATGAAGTACGAGTGGATCGGCTCCCGCGCGGGCCTCGACAAGAAGGCGAAGATCCTGCCGCCCTACACGCCCATCGAGGTGAAGGGCGACATGCTCAAGACCAGCCTGCGCGACCACACGCTCGGCCGCACGGGCCTCTTCAAGTCCATCGTCGCCGCGGGCGAGGAATTGCTCGCGGGGCCGGTCGCCTTTGAGGTAATTGTTGGCGGGAAGGCGCTCCAGTTCGCGCCGAAGCCAACAACGAAGGGGCGGGAGGGCGAAGCTCCGGCTGAGCCGTCCCGAGGGGGCAAAGCCCCCTCCGAGCCGAAGAGGAAGAGCGGCTCAGCCGGAGCTTCGCCCTCCCAAGATGGCTCGGCGGGAGCCTCGCCCTCCCAGGCGGAGCTTCGGATACAGAACAAGGGCGATGAGGCGGACTGGTCCGCCGTCACCGTCTCGCCCGAGGGCCACAGCCTCGAAGTGGCCGGGCACATGGAGTACGACGGCGTGGCCCGCTTCGACCTCACGCTCGTCCCCAAGGGCAAGCTGGAGATCGAGCGGGCGGAGTTGAGCATCCGCTACCGTCCCGAGACGATGCGGCTCGCCCACACCCTGGCCTCGGGCTTCATCCAGCGCTTCTACTCCGTCGAGAAGGACAAGGACGGCAAGTGGGAGGCGCGGAACATCTGCTGGAACACCTATGCCCCGAAAGAGCCGTCGCGCCGCGAGGGCGTGATCCTCGACTCGAACGACCTCCACCACGACGCGCGCGTCACCCGCTACAAGTTCGTCCCCTTCGTCCACGTCGGAAGCTTCGACCGCGGCCTCGCTTGGTTCGCGGACAACGACAGCGGCTGGACCCACGATTGCGGCAAGGTTCCGACGATGGAGGCGATCGCGACGGATGCGGAGAAACGCCTCCGCCTCAACATCGTCGCCCGCCCCATCACGCTGACCGACCCGCTCCGATTCCGCTTCTACCTGCTGGCGAACCCGTTCAAGCCACTGCCCGAGGACTGGCGGACCTGGGTCGTCGGCGACTACCGCCGCAACACCGCCTTCGGCAGCCGAACCAAACACCAGTGGTGGTGGCACTGGAACGAGTACGCCCAGAGCTTCCATCCCTATCCCGGCGGCGTCCAGGGCCGGACGTATCAGGACTGGGTTGGCCGCTTCCGCACCGATCCCGTCATCCACGCGCCGTTCATCAACTTCGGCTCGCCGGGCGGCTGCCCGCTCTACGGCGGCCCGCACTTCATCGAGATGGCCGTCCTCCCCTACTCCTGGAAGCTCCACAACACCCGCCCGCACCAGGACTACATGACCTACTGGCTCGACCGGTGCGTCCGCGAGATCGGCATCCGCGGCGTCTACATCGACGAGCCGTACTCCGAGCCTTATTCCTATAATGTTCTGGCGGGCGACGCGCCCTACATCCGCGCCGACGGCACGCGCGCCTGCGGCTACCGCTTCATGGAGGGCCGCGACTTCCTCCGCCGCCTCCGCCAGATGTTCACCGACCACGGCCTCGACTACTCGATCTGGCTTCATACGACGAACTACAAGGTCGGTCCCGTGCTGACGTTCGCCGACGTCTCGATGGATGGCGAGCACCCGCAGATCTGGGTGCCGTCGTTCTCCGACTACCACATCTTCTACAATCCGCTCCGCTCGCGCGGCTACATCGCGGGGGCGGCCTGGGGCCTGGTCGGGACCATGATGTTCCACGGGAACACCGACCCGAAGACCTTCCCCGGCCTCTGGTTCAAGTCGCGCACCTACCTCGCCTGCACGCTCCCCTTCGGCATTCTTCCCCAGACGATCGGCATCACGGCGGAGCTGGATCGCGTCCGCAGCCTTCTCGCGGCGTTCGGCATCTTCGACGCGGGGATCGAGGATCTCCACTTCGAGCAGCAAGAGCGCTGGCTTCCCGGCTCGCGCTTCGAGCCCGAGGGCATGCTTCTGGGCAGCGTCAGGAATCGCGCGAAGCACGAGGCAGTTCTCTACGCCACCGCGCCGTGGAAGGGGTCCCGCTTCGAACTGGCCGGGGGATTCGCCAAGCTCGATCTGGGGAAGCCCTTCGTCCACGCCTGGAATGCCGAAACGGGCGCCTCGCTCGTCATCGAAGGCGGCTCAGCAGGAGCTTCGCCCTCCCAAGACGGCTCGGCCGGAGCCTCGCCCTCCCGTTCCGGCAAGACGATCATCGATCTGCTGCCGAACGACGTGGCGGTGATCCTCGCGCGCGGCGCGGACGGGCCGCAGAAGTCTCGGCCGGAAGGCGCGATTCTGGGCATCTCTTTCGACCTGCCCTTCGGCCCGGACTTCGGCGAAGGCCTAGTGCCCACGGTCTGGAAGTCCGATCGCGGTTCCCGGCCCGGCGTCGAGGGGAAATCGGGCAAAGCATTCGACGTCCGCTTCAAGGACGGCCTGTTCGGTTATCCCATCGTCCCGTCGTGGGTCGCGGGCACAGTCGAGTTCGATCTCCAGCTCAAGGAACTGGCGGTAACGCCCCTGCGGCTGGTCGAGCTGAAGCACCACTTAGATGCGACGCTCTCCTGTCTCGTCCGGGACGGCAAGCCCGGCCTCTTGCTCACCACCTCCGAGGTCATCCCCGGTGAGAAGCTCTCCTACAACGAGAAGCTCCCTCCGACGGCGAAGCGCGAGACCTTTTTCCCGCTCACCGTCATCGCGCCGGGCGATTGGAGCCACATCGTCCTCGCCTGGCGCTCGGGCCAGTACGACCTCTACTGGGAGGGCAAACTTCTCGGCCGGAACACCGGCCCGGCCGCGGCGCGGCTCCGCGACGCCGAGGCGACACCGTGCGGCGTCTACGTGGGCGACGGCCGCCCCGATGGCCCCGACGACAGGGTTCGCGCCGCGATCGACTCGCTCATCGTCTACGACTGGGCCTTCCGGCCCGAGGACGCCGCGGCCGCGAAGGATCGCCCGCCGATGGCGGCGGCAAAGAAGATACCGCGAGGCGAGAGCTTCCCCGTCTGGGTCTGGGGCGAGAAGCTCAGCGACCTGACGGTCGGGATCAACTTTTTCGGCTGGAAGAGCTGGGAGGAGGTGAGCCTCGTCAAGTTCGCCCTGCTGGAGAAGGCGGGCGCGAAGGAGGTACTCGGCAAGGCGGAGCTGACCCCGTGGATGGGCACGGGCGTCGTGAGGATCGCCGCCTCCGCCCCCAAAGCCCCCACGCCCGAACTCAAGCTCGAACCCGGCAAGGACGATGGCCTCGACGAGACGGAGCTGGGCAGGAAGCTGCTCCTGCGGGTCGAACTCCACAAGGGGAAGGATCTGCTGATCGGGAGGGAAATCCCCGTGAAGATCGGGGGAAAGGAAACAGAATGACCAACTGAGGAAAAAAGCAGAACTCAGGGAACGGCCTTCATGGCCTGCCGGCGGGCGATCTTCACGATGACCCGCAGCGCCTCGTTCACCGAATCGGAGTCCTTGAACACTTCGGCCACGTCCGGGGAGAGGAGAACCACGTTGGTCCCTTCCGCGTAGCGTTGCGCATACTTCCCACGCACCCCCTTGCTGAAGTCGTACTCTGGCAGCATGTCCGGCCGGCGGCGGGTCCGAGGCTTACTGGTGGCCTTCTTCATAGGTCTTCCTTTCGCGCGGCGTGGCAAGGCGCGCGCTGATGAGGCGGATCCGATCGCCGCGTTCGGTGTGAACCACGACGAGTAACCTTCGCCGCTCCGACTCGCCGATGATGGCCAGGCGCTCCTCGCTCTCCGAATGGAGCGGGTCGCCAATCGTCAGGGACAGCGGGTCCGCGAACACGCTCGTCGCCTCGGCGAACGCAACACCGTGTTTCCTGAGGTTCCGGTCGCTCTTCTCTTGGTGCCACTCGAACGGGAGACCCATCCGGATCCCCTGCTGCGAGGAGGTACGGTCACCCGCTCACGCCAAATCCAATCGTACACGAACGTGGGCCACGGCGCAAGAGGGAGATGAGCAAGGGCGAATCATCAATCCCCAATTCACACCCTCGCCTCAATCCACCGCCGGCTGTCGGGATCCAGTGCCGCGACATCGGGGATATCGTAGCGGTTGCCCTCGACGTCGGTGAACATGAGGCGGCTGGCCATCGGCTCTTTCACCTGCTCGCGCAGGTTGCGGGTGAGAAAGGTGCGTTTGCCGCGGTCGGTCTGAACCGTCCACTCGACGAGGTCGAAACGCTCGCGGCAGGCGAGGATGCGGGAGATCTGCGGCACGAGGTAGCGGCGGCGCAGCTCCTCGCGAACGAGGCGGAGCGCCTCGGAGGTCAACCCCTTCAACTCGACGAGGACGCCGACCTCTTTGCCCTCTTTGTCGATGATGGAGACCCAGCGTTCCGGCTCCGTGAGCGGGAAGAGTCGGACCGTGTTGACCTCGCGCCATTCCTCCTCGCCTTCGAGGCGGAGCTGGAGCCGAGGCCCCTCGCGGCGGAAGGCGAGCTTCGCGGGATCGAGCAGGCGCAACTCGGACGACCCCTCCTTCGGCATCGGCAGCGACAGCCCGCCGCCCCCGCCATGCCCCCCCTCCTCGCCGTGCGTGTGAAACCAGTGCATTAGCGTGACTCCGAGGCGGATTCCCGCTCTTGTAGTTCCCTCCGGAGCCAGCGAATCCGTAATCCGTAATGCGTAATCCGCAACCAGAGAAGAGCGAGCGTCCTGAATTCGCTGCGCGGGCGACATGTGGCCCGCGCGGGGAATTCTTTGCAGCCCCCGAATGGGGGCGACGGGACAATAGCCCAGGGCGACCGAAGGGAGCCCTGGGAAGAACGGCCCCATAGATTCAGAGCCCCCGAAGGGGGCGATTCACTTCCACAGAAACTGAGGATCGTACTGGACGCCGTACTTGTCCAAGAGGGCGCGGAACTCCTGCTCGAAGCTCCGCTTCTTGTGGTGCTCCTCCTGGGTGCGGATGTAGTCTGCGACCATCTCCATTCGCGGGGAGCTTACGGAGAAGGCGCCATATCCTTCCTGCCATCCGAAATGACGCAAGTCGGGGAACGTCGCGCGCACCCAGCCCGAGGACACGCTCTTGACCTGCCGCATGCATTCGGCCACGGATCGATCCCGGTTGAGGTCAAAGAGCATGTGCGTATGATCGGCGGCGCCCCCAATCTCGCGTGCCAGACCGAAACCGTCGTTGAGGACCTCCATCATGTATGGATATAGCCGCGCCTGCAACGGTGGCGTGATGAGTTCGCGGCGGTCCTTCGTCCCGAAGACGGAATGAACGGTCAACTTCGTGAACGTGTGCGACATGCGAGTCCTCCTTCCCTACATGAATCGCCCCCTTCGGGGGCTCTGAAATCATGGGGCCATCCCTTCCCAGGGCTCCCTTCGGTCGCCCTGGGCTATTGTCCCGTCGCTCCCTTCGGGAGCTGCAAAGAAGCAGCCTACAGACCCCTCGGGGGCCGCGAAGAAACCACCTACAGCCCCCCTTTCAGCGGGCGACTTCGCGGACTTTGGAGATCTCCTGGTACGTCTTGACCAGCTTGGCGAACTCGCCTTCCTTGGCGATCAGCTCGTCGTGGGTGCCGATCTCGGTGACCGCGCCCTCTTTCAGGACGATGAGGCGGTCGGCGTTCTTCAGCGTCGAGAGTCGATGGGCGATGGCGAAGGTCGTGCGGCCCTTGACGAGCCGGCTGATCGCCTCCTGGATCTGCTTCTCCGTCTCGACGTCGACCTGCGAAGTCGCCTCGTCGAGGATGAGGATGCGGGGGTCGTGGAGGACGGCGCGGGCGATGGCGAGCCGCTGCTTCTCTCCCGCGGAGATGCCCTGGCCGCCCTCGCCGAGCCACGTCTCGTAGCCGTCGGGCTTCCGCAGGATGAAGTCGTGGGCGTTGGCGATCTTCGCCGCGCGGATGACCTCCTCCTGCGTCGCGCCGGGCTTCGCGTACGAGATGTTGTCGGCGATGGTGCCGCTGAAGAGAAACGTGTCCTGGGGCACGACGCCGAGCTGGTGGCGGAGGTCCTCGACGCGAATCTTGCGGATCGGGATGCCGTCGATGAGGATCTCGCCCTCGTCGGCGTCGTAGAAGCGGCACAGGAGGTTGATGGTGGTCGTCTTGCCCGCCCCGCTCTGGCCGACCAGCCCGATCATCTCGCCGGGCTTGACGTCGAACCCGACGCTCTTGAGGACGGGACGGTGCGGCTCGTAGCCGAACGTGACGCCGCGGAACTCGACGCGGCCCTCGATCCGCGGCATCGGAACGGCGTCGTCGGCCTCCGCGACTTCGGGGCGAATGTCGAGCACCTCGAAGACCCGCTCCGCCGCCGTCAGCGACCGCGACGACCAGTTCAGGAGCATCGAGAGCGACTGGACGGGCTGGTAGAACATGAGCACATAGGTCATGAAGGCGACGAGCGTGCCCAGGCTCATCTCCTGGAAGAGCACCGAGCGCCCGCCGATGTACCAAACGAGCAGCGTGCCGACGAGTATGAGAAGCGTCAGCCCCGAGAAGAGCGTGGACCAGATCCGCTCGGCCTGGACGCCGCTCGTCGCGAGGTCCTGGCTGCGGGAGTTGAAGCGGGCGACCTCGCGCGGCTCCTGGGCGAAGACCTTCACGACCCGCAGGCCCGTCAGCGTCTCGTTCAGGAGCGCGTTCAGGCGGCCCCAGCGGTGGAAGAAGCGGTGCATGTAGAAGCGGATGCGCATCCAGAACATCGTCGATAGCACCGCCACGATGGGCGCGGGGATGAAGACGAGGAGCGCGAGCTTCCAGTTCAGCGTGAAGAGCATCGCGCCGATGCCGACCAGCAGCAGGAAGTCCATCGCCAGGTCCTGCGTGCCCCAGACGAGGAATGCCTGGAGCTGCCCGGTGTCCTGGTTGACGCGGGAGATGACGCCGCCCAGCTCACGCTTGTCGTAAAAGCGGAGCGACAGGTATTGGAGGTGGCGATAGAGCTGGCAGCGGATGTCGTGCGTGATGCGGTTGCCCAGCCACGCGGAGAGCCAGCCCTGGACGACGCTCGCCATCGAGCGCACCACCTGGACGCCGAGCAGGGCGGCGACGAGGAGCGCGAGCAGCGTCAGGCGCTGGTTGAGCGGCTTCGCTTCGCCGGACGGCGGCGAGAGCACCTGGTCCATCAGCGGCTTCTGGAGGTAGGGCGGGATCAGCCCGACCGCCGTGCTGCCCATCGCGATGAGCGACAGGGCGAGCGCCGCCTTCCAGCACGGCCCGAGATAGCCGACGAGCTTCCGCAGCGTGCGCGTCTTCGGCAGGCACGCGGGGCAGACCTTCGTGCCTTTTTCGAGCGGGAGGCCGCAGCGCGGGCAGCGCTGCTCCTCGACCGGCGGGATCTTCGCCTCCTCGCCCTTGAGCCATTTCTCCAGGAGTTTCGCCGCCGTCGTGAACCGCGGGATCCGCGCCGACGAGTACCGCACCAGCTCGATCCGCAGCGAGTCCTGCGACACCTCCAGGACACCGCCGCCGACGACGCTCTCCGCCTTCGGCTCCTTGAGGCCGGCCAGCGGCATTTCGAGCCGGACATGCGCGCCGGCTCCGTCCTCCGTCAGCACGCGGAGCTTCGCATCGGTCACGACGAGCAGTTCGCGGCCAAACGTTCCGTCGGGCAGCAGATCCGCCTCGACCGACAGCCGCACCGGCTCATCGAGCGTGATGCCCTGGGGCAGCGTCTCCTGGTACATTCTCGGCCTCGCCTAAGGCCGCGGGCGCTTCGCCCGCTTTGGAGTGCGGCGGCTCGACGCCGCTTTTCCACTTCCTCGTCCCTACGCGCCGCGCGGGGACGATTCATCGGACGCTCCTGGCGTCCACCTTGTGGAGGGTTTTCAGCCTGGCAAGAGTATACAACAATCGCCACGAGATGGGAATATCCTCCTCACGGTTGCTTTTCGGGCGGTGGGAAGCTACTCTATGCCGGGGATGGCGCAGGGAGGGGATGAGACGGAACACAGCCAGGAGTGGCATTCAATGAACACGCGCGCCCTGGGGCTTTTCCTGTTCTTGGCTGGCGCAGTCGGCCTGGGGCCCGCTCTCGCCGATGATTGGGCATGGCCCGAGCCCGTAAGCTTCAATTGTCGCGGGTTCGATCTCGTGGCGGAGATATTCCCCCCGAAGACCCGCCAGAACGCCAGCGACAAGCCGGCCTGTTACTTCTACAGGATGGGCTACCCCGGGACGACCTGGAAGGTCGACGCCACCCTCGTCTGGAAGGCCGAACTCGTCAACGACGCGAAGCCCTTCGCAATGCCCTACGAGGCCATCGTCTCCAAGGACGGCTATCTCGTCACGCTGAACGACTACGCGCGAATGGGAGGGAAGAACGCGGTCGTCCTCTACGACACGAAGGGCAAGCTGGTCAAGTCGTACGCCCTCGATCATCTCCTCCCGAAGGAAGATGCGCAGAGCGTCCCCTTGCGCATGTCGGGCCGTTGGTGGAACGACAAGGCACGGTACTTCTTCCTCCAGAAGCCCGACCGACTCTACATCGTGTTGGCCGTCGGGAAGACGATGGAGTTCGGGCTCGAAGATGGGGCATTCAAGTACGATCAGGCGAAGGCGTTCGCCGACCTCGCTCCCCTGCTCGACAAGCCGCACGCGAACGAGCGGACGGAGATCTGGCGCGCCAACCTGCGCTTCTCCTCCATCACCGACATCCTCGCCGCGAAGGCCGGCGGACCGAAGTGAGCGCCGGCCCTCTCGCCACCTGACGTTCTCATCCGTAGACACACATACCCCTATGGACGCGCGGGCACAGCCCCGTATGGGGCGGCGGAATAAAGCCCACGGCGATGCCCTGAGAGCCGTGGGAACACGGGCACCCCACCCGACCCCTTCTCCCCCAGTCCCCAGCCCCCGCAGTGGGGCGACGGAACCTTCATTGCAGACAGGGTGCGGGCCGTACTCGGCCCCGCTCCGGTCCGGCGGTTCCGCCGCCCGCTACGGGGCTGCGGATCAGGAGAGACCGAATGGGGGCGCCGCCGTGATCCCACGGCTCCGCAAAGCCGTCGCCGTGGGCTTTACTCCGCCGCCCCATACGGGGCTGGGCCGCCTGTCACAATATGGGTTCCCTGCCCACCTTACTGGATTCCAGCGTGGCCCCACGTCGGTTGCCCCCAGTCGTCGCGCTACGCGCTCACGACTTCGACGGAGAGCCACTCCTTGACCTCGTGGTCGCCTTCGATGATGGCGTCGATCGTGTCGAGGGTGCGGGCGTGGAAGTAGCGCTCGCCGCACTCTCGGCAGACCTCGGCTTCGACGTTCTCGACGATGTAGAGCCGGCCCTTGTGTCCGTGTTGTTTTCGAACCTTCCGGAGGGCCGTCTCGCCGTCGCAGAATTCGCACTTCATCGGAATCCCATTTCGTCGTCGGCGTGTGGCGACAGGTAGCCGCTGCGCTCGAGGATGGCCTGTCGGAGTCTCTCGATCACGGGCACGCCGGGGATCTTAGGGACGCAGAGGCCGGTGGAAGCCAGTGCACATTATACCCCGTTCAGGCTGGTTCCGCACGCGAAAGTGTAGCGTATCCGTTCAGGTGGTATCCCTCGTCCACGGATCACGGGATGCTCTGGTAGCCCGCCGTACGGCGGGCGACCGGACCGTAGCCCAGGGCGAGTCTTCGAGCCCTGGGATCGAGCGGCC
>Ga0315273_10012481_pt1 | contig 10897 bp, 9 predicted proteins | sample YL17G02_0_MG_FD_205753 | JGI IMG/M metagenome (GOLD analysis project Ga0315273, IMG submission 205753) | Sediment microbial communities from Yellowstone Lake, YNP, Wyoming, USA - YL17G02_0 | ecosystem: Environmental > Aquatic > Freshwater > Lake > Sediment | place: USA: Wyoming | collected...
CTCTAGCACCTATAGAATTAGGTGCTATACCTAAAATAACGTCCAATTTAGATTGAACTATATCAGAAGGGAAAAAATCCCATATATGAAATAATTTTATACCTTTAGCTAAGCATAAATCACTTTTTAGTTTATGGTATAGTCTATCTTTAACCATACCGTTATGCCTGTATACACTATTAAACTCAAACGCTATCGCCCTTTTCGGGAGGTAGCAATCAAGCTCTAGGTATCTATTGGTACTGGGGTTAAGGATAACATCCCGCGATGATCTTACTTCTTCCCCTTTTGAGGATAAGTACGTACTTAATTCTTTCTCCGCTATAGAAACATTTAAAGGGAAACATTTAGGGCATCTAGGAAGCAGAAAAACATCGTCAGTGAATTCTGTACCACAGATATGCATAATTCTATATTGCCTATAACCTAAATGTTTACCTTCTTCTTGATATGTCTTGCCTTCATAGGCATCTAAAAGAGTGTAACCAGCTTCTTTAAGCAGAGGCAGTATACGAGAAAATCGTCTAGATAATTGTTTATCAATAATTTTATTCTTTATTTCTGGTACTTGTGTTGTATGCTCCAATCCATATTTATTTAAAGAGAAAATTTTCCTTTTACGCAACGCTTCTTGGTAGTCAACCTTTGCAAGGCTTTGCTGCCGACGCTGTTCTATCTCTTTATCAAAAACTGGATTGGAAACGCCATACCTAGTTAGACATGTATTTTTTCTTTTTAATGAAACCGCTTCAATATCCACAGTTTCTTTCCAAGCTTTAGATACCTTTAAGCGAGATTCTGTTGTTTGTGCTACATTGTCTACACCATAACGCTCTTTAGTAGTTTTCAAAGTGCGTTCTATCTTCTCCCGCTTTTGCTGCTCCACATCCTTGAGCCTTAAGGATAGGCGCTTGAAAGTACGCAGTATAGAACTGCGATCTATACTAACTAAAGCAGCCACTTCATCTATAGACTGACCACCCAAGTATAAGGAGTGAATCTCTTTAGCCTTCTCCTCGGAGAGTTTTAGCTTCAAATCTCCATGTGGATGGAGCGGTAAATTCAAAGAAGTAAAGTCTCGTCTTAAAATATCTTTATCAACTTTTTCTTTTTTGGCAAAATCTTGGAAAGATTGTTTGATATCTACATACCCTTGATAGAGAATTCTTATCTCTTCTTCCGTGCGACGTTTACCCATTTTTCCACCCAGCAAAAACGTCGGCATACATCTTGAAAATTTCTGTTGACGGTTTGACCTGCATCTTCCTTGCCATATCCCCCCTCCATGTCTTGAGGCTATGGCAAGATAGGAAGTATGTCAATAGACAATAGTAACACTAGGTTAACCGAACCAACCTCAAACTAAAAGAGGAGGGCAGTGATGCCCTCCTCCGAAATCCAGAAATAAATTTCTAAAATCTCTTTTACGAAATTCTTTGTCCTCTCACAACCGATCGAGCATTAACGACCGCGTGTGATACAATTGCGGTACCGAACCATCCCCTGACAGGGCGACCAACAACTGCTTGGTTAACACTGTCAACAGTAAGAGGTTTACGCTCCATCAACACGCCCAACGCCTTCGGCGTACCTAGGAAGTAAACTTCTCCTGGGTTAAGGACTTGCAAGTTCTCTTCACGGAAACCGTCAGTGAGCAAGGTGACACCGAAGAAAGAACCTAAGTTACCTTCCATGATGACTTGATGCTTAGAAACTGGATCATAATAACTCGAAAATTCAGTATCTGTGAGAATATCGTTCCACAGGTCCACGGCAATAAGAGCGTGCGCCACAGGAATTGTCCAACGTGCAATCTGCGTTCTCATCGCTTGGAACACGCTAGGCGTGAAAGCGTTGAAGAACACAAGTTCGTTGTACGTAGGTGCCGAAGCATCAAGGAGAGCCTTGGTGCGTAGATCTTCTTCACGAAGGATCTGCTCAAGACCATCATTGTATTTGTGCTCAAGCAAGTCCGTATCAGCCAATTCCAATTCGAGATCGTCGATCTCAATGCGGAAAGTCAAATACGCATCTGGTGGATGCACGTAGCTTTGACGAACAACCGAAGCAACAACAGTAGGACTGGTGGTTGCAATGTAATAGCCGATCACATCCTTACGACGGATGGCGATACGTGCAACGTCGCCTCTCTTAATTGGTTTGAAACCAAGAATTTTCCTGGTAAAACCTTCACGACCAAGTGCTTCGTAGATTTCTTCGGTAACAGTTTCACCGAGGGCTTGCCACTTAACACCAGTTTTGTCATTCAAAGCGTCCGAAAGAGCGGCAGCGCGAGCTTCCACAACTTCACGACGATCTTCAGTAGACATCATCTCATCTTCGTTACGGGCAATAACGCCACTCTTGACGCCTTGGTAAAGGTCGCCGATTTTGCGGATCAAATCCTTGCGGTCATAAGCGTCGATTTCGTCGCCATTCGCAATACGCTGGTTACTTCCCTTAGGACGGAATTCCGTCACTGGGATTTTAGGTTGGTAAGTTGTGCCAACCCTTCCTCTAGTAAGTCTCATACTCTTTTATCTCCTGTAAAATTACCATTTGTTTAAAACACAAAAATACTGGTGGATTTAATTTTCCTTTGAAAATCCAAACCGTCTTAGCTTCCCGCTTTTCATGTCTTAATTAGTGTCTGGTAGCTCTTACAGGTGCAGAGGAGCGCTTGTTAATTACGAGAGGTAGGGATGCCTCAACTCTCAGGTGGTACTTTCGTACCTAATGACGTATAATTTAATCTATGCAAGGGGTTTGATTTGACAAAAGATGATATTTTAAAATTACATGGAGAGTATCTATCTGGAATGAGTATCCCGGATTTGGGGGAAAAATATCATTTAGTAGCCTCCTCTATACAAAGGTGGTTTAAAAAGAATGGTTTGCCTTTAAAGTCTAAAGAGCAAAAAAATGCTGAGAAGAGTCTTAAGACTAGGAAGACTGTATTAGAGCGCTATGGTGTAGAAAATGTGGGGAATGCTTTTAGAGATAAGATGCGAGAGACAATGCTTGAGCGTTATGGCGCAGCGCATCCTGCCCACGTTAAAGTTATACAAGATAAAAAGAAGAAGACTGTACTAGAGCGTTACGGATCTGAGTACTTGTTCACCACGGAAAAATTCAAAGAGGATTTAAAGGGGTCAAATATAGACAAGTATGGCGTTGAGTATAACTCTCAGGTTCCACATATTAGATTCAAAACGGCTCAAGGTAAGGTGTATGCGCGTAAGAATAGGTTATCCACGTATCTAAAAGCTAATGGCTATGAGCTAATAGATGAGTACATAGGCAATAGGATATCTGATGAAGAGGGTAATCATATAGCTTGGCGCACCTACTCAATCAGGCATAAATGCGGGTATGTATTTACAGATGATGTATTTATGACGCCTAGGTGTCCTAAGTGTTACCCGCTAAATAAGTCAGTGCAGGAAGTATCTTATGCTGATTATATTAGATCGCTCGGGTTTGAAGTGTTGTCCGGTGATAGAGAGGTGATCAAGCCTTATGAGCTAGATATATTCCTTCCTAAGCAAGGTGTGGCGTTTGAGTATAATGGAGTTTTTTATCATCGTCTGAAAAAAGACTGTGTTAGAAAAACCAATTTATCTCTCTCTAAAGGGATTAGAGTATATCACATATGGGAATTTCAAAATGTTGAGATAGTTAAGAGTCGTATATGTAGTGTTCTAGGTGTTTATCAAGAAAAGATAGATGCTCGGAAGACAAAGTTTGAAGTGTTAACTTCAGCGGAAGGTAGAGCTTTTTGCTTGGCTAATCATCTTCAAGGAGAAGCTAAAAGCTTCTTATATTGTGGGCTTAAATACAATAGTGAATTAGTAGCTGTAGTTTGCTTCAGGACATTGAATGGTAAAATAGATATTGCTAGGTTTTGTGTAAAAAAGCATACGCTTGTGCGGGGTGGGTTTTCTAAACTCTTAAAAAACAGCTTACCTTTATTACCTGCCGGAGATATTCAAACTTATGCTGATAGGGATTGGACTCCTGATTGGAAGGATAGTGTATACATTAAAGCTGGTTTTTTGTTTGAGCATGATGCAGGTCCAATGCTTTCTTTCTACGCTAAAAAGGAACGCAAGTGGTATCCACGTCAAAACTACCAGCTACATAAGATAAAAGATCTTATCTCTAAGCATCGTGGGCAGGGGTTAACCGTGGAGGAGATGTTAGCCAAAGAAGATATTATGGCGCTTTGGAATAGTGGAAATTTTAGATTCACAAAACCAAATCATAAGTAAATTCAACGGATATAAATCCTGCAATTGCAGTAAACGAGTATCCAATAAAGTATACTGTATCATTTGAAGCCGGTTCTGCTCCTAGGGCATCGCTGCTTGCTGCCATAGCAAACTGTCCGCCGCTGGTATTTACAAAGGCTCCGCCTCCGGTTACATTAGAAAAGTTAAAATTTGAGGCTCTGTTAATTGGTAGGCTCATTTTAAAAATTAAAACTCCAGTTGTTGGAGTTGCGGTAAAGTTGCCATGAACAGTCACTCGGCTGCCTATTACTTCGTACATAACTATGCCTGTAGTTAGGCTTGTCCATTGGTTGGTAGGTGTATTGGATAGTGTGGGTGTGTAATTTCCCGCGTATGCTGTTGAACCAGGACCAGTTGCACCTGTTATGCCAGCAGGACCAGTTGCACCTGTTATGCCAGCAGGACCAGTTGCACCTGTTATGCCAGCAGGACCAGTTGCACCTGTTATGCCTCTTATTCCTGTGCTTCCAGTTGCGCCTGTTACGCCTGTTATGCCTGTAGCGCCTGTTATGCCTCTTATTCCTGTGCTTCCAGTTGCGCCTGTAGCGCCTGTAGCGCCTGTAGCGCCTGTAGCGCCTGCACTTCCTCCACCACCGCCCCCGCTATCCCAATAAAGAGTACCTATACCGTCAGTTGTAAGAACTTGACCGGGTGCTCCTTTATCCGTTAAATTTAGCGAGAGGATTATGTTATTGGTGGTCGTCATTAATCCTTAAAGAGTATATGTAAGGTTATGATAACCTACCTTAACTGTATATGTCCCATCACCTCCAGTGATATAGGCAGTAGTACCTTGCACTTGCTCACTAAATATAAAGAATGTTGGGCGCTGAGTTGAGTCAATTGTAGGACTGACTGTGCCACCTACAAGATTTGTGATATGAATCCTATTAGGGGCAACCGAGGTAACATTCAAATCGCTAGGCGCTGAAGCATTTATTGCTAGGCGCGTATTGTCCGCAATAATGTCATTCATGGCACCATGAGGAACGTCTACCACTATTCCAGTTCTACCGGCAACTTCGTTTCTAATAGCTAAAGAATTCATAGGATCAGAGGGATCTGTTCCTACCCCGGCAATAGTATACCATACATAATAGTTTGTGTTTGGTGTATTTAGCAGGAAATATGCACTCTCAAAAAGTGATGCTCCGTTAGCCACTATTACAAGGGTAACTTCCGCCGTGGACATGGGGGTGGTCTGAAGATACAAGGTTGTATTTGTAGAGTACGAAGACAAGCTTCCTGGAAAAGGCGGTAAAGCCAGACCTTGTTCAACTGTGAGTGTGGTTAAGTTATCCGCTATATCAAAATTAAAAGAACCTGAAGGTCCCGCCAGGGTTAACGCCATACCCGGCGTAGTGGTGTAAGGGGTTGTCCCAGGAGTATATTTATATTCAAGACTATCTAACACGGTAGTTACATTAAGACCTTGGTTTGGAAGAAATAAGTAAGGCGTGGTTGTTAGGCTAGCTAGGTCGGCAGCGTTGAGTACTGCGGTCACATATTGACTGCCGCTGCCTGTACCTTGCGGACCCGTTGCACCTTGGGGTCCTGTTGCGCCTGTTGAACCTGTTGAACCTGTTACGCCTTGAGGTCCTGTCGGAAAAGGCGGTGGGGGTGGGATCGGCGGAGGCGGGACGATCGGATTAAATTCAGTCGTCCAGACGCCTGTTGCTAGCGGGGGATTTATGTAACTATATTCTGTATCCGTGAGATACAGATAATTTAAAGGGAAGACAGACCTAATGTAAGTTTGATCGGGTCTAGCTATAGTTACTGTCTGAGTTTGGTTTGTAATATTTCTAAGTAGAACAGTCATTAAAAATCCCCGTAAGATTACCTTTGTTTAGATAATCTTACGGGGTAGTGCCGTGCGAGCAGCGCCTAAAGCGCGGGGAAGACCTCACGCACTGTCCGCGTCAAGTTCGTTGCGTTCATGGGTTTGACGAGGTAACTATCAAATCCAGCAGCTAGAGCGCGGTTGCGATGCTCGCCCATAGCGTGCGCTGTGACAGCGATTATCTTGCCTGCGTAATGTTCACTGCGAAGTATCCTAGTGGCTTCGTACCCATCGACATTTGGCATTTGGATATCCATTAGGATTACGTCATAGAGCTTTAATCGAGCCTTATTGATTGCCTCCAGCCCATCGACTGCAAACTCCACCTCCGCTCCGGCAGCTTTGAGAAAATGAGTGATGAGCGCCACATTATCCGGAGAGTCTTCGGCAACAAGGATTTTCACCCCTTTAAGCGAAGTAATGTGCGTGCGTGCGTGGTGGATTTCGGGGTGTGGCTGTACTGCACTACATTCAACGCGGAGTGCGAATCTAAAGTGGCACCCTGTCGGCTCACGATGTTCGACAAAGGTAACGTCCCCACCGAGGTGCTTTGCAAGTCGTCTAGAAAGTGCTAGCCCTAAGCCCGTACCGCCGAAATTGCGTGTGTGCGTAGTGTCTGCTTGGTAGAAGTTTTGAAAAAGACACCCTACTTGCTCATCAGTAAGACCTATTCCGGAATCTCGTATGTCAAAAGTTAAAATTGAGTTATCGAAGGAGACATCTAGGCAGACGTGACCTTGCGATGTAAATTTAAATCCGTTACAGATGATGTTATTTAAAATTTGCTTGATTCTAATTGGGTCTGTTTTAACAAACTCTGGTAGCGCATTTTCGCGGGTTATTTTAAACTCTAATCCCTTTTCCTTTGCTCTTACACTCCAAGTCGCTTCAATCTCATACAAAAGGTCCAAGAAGGAAATTTGAATTACGTCAAATTGAAGTTTATTTGCTTCGATTTTAGACAAGTCTAAAATATCATCGATGATTCGTGTAAGGTGTTCCGCGTTGCGGTGGATAATATCGACGTAGCGCTGACGCTTTGATGTCTCAGATTCGCTCATAAGAACATCTACAAAACCTGTGATGATGCCTACAGGTGTTCTTATTTCATGACTCATGTTTGCAAGAGCATCCTTCTCTTTTCGTATTTTATCGGTAATGGTAAGCTGAGTAGCGGTTTCCTCTGCTACGTGCTCAGGAGACTTAAAGAGATAAATCCATGCACGGTGCTTAAAAACTTCATAAGAAGCGCCAACCACAACGATCGCCGAAAACCCGTTTAGACTTTGTTGTAACCAAGGTTCAAACTCCGGTAGCAGCAGCCTTGCAAACCGCCCTGTAGCAAGGCTTCCAAACACCCAAACAGGGAGGTAGATTCCGAGTCTGGAAGGTTCCCGGCTTAGAACCCTCGAAGTGACAATTGCGAGACCGAGGAACACAATACCTATAACTAGGTTGGCAACTACATCTACAATAAGCAGTGGTGACAAAAGAAAGACTCCAATCCGCTAAAAAATACCATTAACCTCGACATAGTTAATTTTTGGGGGTATTGCAAGGTATAGTTTCCAAGCGGTGGGAGATTGCTCAAAACTGAGAATTTTTAGAAGGATATCGGCACTTTACCTGCCACGACGTATTATTCTCTGCGAGGTTGCACCACTTAAGTTTTGCGGCAGGATCTTTCACGACGAGCCCTTCGTCGATTTTGGGGTCAGCGATATCCACAAAGGCTTTGTGAAACCCACTTGTCAGATTTTTAGCTCGCCAAATCCCCGCCGATATTTCCCAGTGAGAATCAGTTTCCGTACCTTCGGCGGGGATAATCCCGTCTAGGATCTTCTGCCGCCCTAAAAACGTGGAACCGATGAGATGCGTATTCTGGTACACGATCACATCGTAGATATAGAGCGTATCTTTGATGGTAGGTGTCTTATTGTGTAGAAGTTCGGCAATAACCATCGTCCATCGTTTCGCCGGGAAGTACTGCAAGAGCGCCACTTGCAGCCATGTCGGGCATTGCCACGCTTTATGCGCCGTGGCGTGCCTTGTCATGAATTTAACATTGCCGTGCGGATCAATCGTGATAGTCGTGGAGGTGCCGTTTTTCTTGTACTGCGCTACCCATCCTCTCTCTTCATACATCGGCAGGAGGTCAGAGGTTATGACATGTCCCGCACGCGGAGGATAAAGATAGGTATATTTTGAGTAGTTCATGCACTCACCCTACCGTAAAAGCCCTATTACGATTTCTTCGGCAACACGCCCATTTTTTGCAGCATGTCAATAGCGATGGCTTTAGCTTCAGGCGTAATTACTGAATCCTCACCTTTAACTTTCGATGCGATAGCAGCGCCGTTTAGATGAAATTTGCCGATCGCAAGTGTTGAAAGATATGGGACGAGGCGAGCATAGTCATCCTCGGTGAGTTTTTGTGCTGCGACTTCGAGTGTCATCTCTGTCGTAACCCAATTAAATTCTTTGTCTTGTTTTTGGATGAGTTGATCTGCAATAGGCGCAAGTGCGGGGTGCGAACCGAAAGCTTGAGATATCGCGTTGCGGATTTTTTCATCTTGCAAAAGCTCAGCATTGAAGACAAAGCGCTCAGGAACTTTAACGTTTTCTTGTAGTGGGATGCCGAGTTTTGCTAACTCTTCTTTGACTTCGAGGTCGTTGATCGGCATGTTTGAACCGCGACGGCGCATTTCAACAGATGCAGTGGCAACATCGCCGGTAGCGAGGAAACTTGAAGGATGGCTACCCGCAGCATGAGCGCGATCTGCATACACTTCATAGCCTTTGAGCCGAAGTTGTTCTTGGAGTTGTTTAGCCGGACCTTCCAAGGCATCGATCAACACTTTGAACGCAGCTAGGCGATCAAGGTCCGCACCGAAGGAAATCTCGTCCCGACCGGAACCGCCGCCGCTGCCTTTCGGCTTGCTGACAGGTGCCGCTTTGGCTGCACCACCGAAAAGATCCTGGTGCATCATTCTCGCCGCTTTAGGGGTGGTGTCACCTGTCGATGGGGTCTTTGTCGTCTTTTTTGCCATTTGCTTTTCTCCGGGGTTTAGGTGTATAACACTTTTGTGTTACATAACACTTGTCGGTATTTATAGAAAATACTTTAGGGCTATTTTGTAAGGTATTGATTTTACCACCCTTCTGTGGCTTCCCAAAATCCCCACAAGAGTACTTCTTTAGCCTGCAAGCCCCGAGATGTCTTATGGAAGCGTAAGGCAACCCAAGATTTGACTTCCTTTTGCTTGTGTTTTCCGCTTTTAAAGCGATACTGCCACATTTCAATCAAGCCGACTCGACTTCCAGTGTACTCGACAACGTAAGTGCTACCGTCATCCAGACTTCCTAGAAGTGCGTAAGCTCCGCCTTCATGCTTTCGTGGTTTCCACCTATTCGTATTTGCCGTAACGACAAAATCGGATAATTCATGATGAATGAGATCTAGGAAATTTTTCATATTGCCTCCTAGTTATAGTGGACTAGGACACTTATCGGCGTACTCCAGAAACACTTTAGGAGGTGTCTTAAAAGTGCTTGAAACTATTACTGGTTATTTTTTAAAGAGGTGTTCCCCAATCCACAACCCAATAGTTATCCACCATCGAGATTCCTACCTCAGTATATGGACCTAATACGATCGCTTTATGCGGTGCATCAGACATCCATGCCGTGACGGCTGCATCTGCCGAGGTTTGTCCACAAGCGATGATTTCACCTGCCTGCGAGTACGAGTAGCCGCAAGCTGAGATGCGGGTGAAGGGACTAGAATTGTCTGAACCAGTGTGGCTGCAAGAGCCTTTAGGTCCGATGTCCTGTGCATGTGCGTCCGCTGCACATGTTAACTTACTATTCAAAGTCACCGTAGCAAGTCCCGCAGCAGATCGCTGCACATTTAAATCATTCAATACCTGCTGCACTACATTCGACGGTGCTGGAGTAGGTGCTGGAGTTGGGTTAGGTATTGGAAATGGCATAGGGGGAATTGGATTAGGCAATGGACTCGGTGCAGGCGCAGGCGTCGGAGAAGGGCTTGGAGTCGAGTGATGACTACAAGCCGCTAGCAGAAGTGTTAGTGCAATGCGTTTCAAATTTCTCCTTAAGCCATAGCGTATGTTAGGAGTCCTCTAGCTACTGCTCCAAGCGGATCTTTCGCCATCCTGATTTCTTTTACCTTAAACGGCAGTGGGTTCTTTTTAGCAAACCTATTCAATTCTTTTTCCCACATATCCTTAAAGCCTTTGATGCTCGCTGTACCACCAGACAAGACAATCGGAATTGCATCGGGGAAATCAAGTTGCGTTTTCATTTTTGCCCATTGTTGAGCAAGGTGTGCGATCTCGTATTTAATGAGTGCTTGGTAATAGGTGGCTAAAGCGGGACCGATAGAGTCTTCATCAAAAGCTTCAGGATCTAGCAAATCGAACGCAGGATTCTCTTTAACTTTAAGAACTCTTGCTACGGTGCTGCCCACAGAAGATGCTGTCATTTGATCGATCCAGTCACCCCCACGGCAGATTGAAAAATTCAAAGAACCGACTAATTTGTAGGAGGCGGCTACGTTTATTTGTCCGCCGCCGTGTGAGATTGCGATACCTGAATGGTCATCATCGGCGCACTCGGCATAGACGATGGCTAGTGCTTCGTTAACGGGTTCTGCATCGTAGCCTAGATCTTCGATGAGATTGGTGAAGAAGCCTGTATGCCAAATATTATTAGCTTTAGGGTTGTCTACGGGGTTAGCCGG
>Ga0315273_10012482_pt1 | contig 10896 bp, 2 predicted proteins | sample YL17G02_0_MG_FD_205753 | JGI IMG/M metagenome (GOLD analysis project Ga0315273, IMG submission 205753) | Sediment microbial communities from Yellowstone Lake, YNP, Wyoming, USA - YL17G02_0 | ecosystem: Environmental > Aquatic > Freshwater > Lake > Sediment | place: USA: Wyoming | collected...
TCAAGCGGCGTTAACTAGACCACAGTTAGAATCTTACAAGTGGATAGGAAGAGAAGTTATATCTCCAAGTGTTAAAGCGGGTTATGATTGGGCTTATAGAGGTCAGCCAATTTCAACTACACCATACACTCCTCCAAGGATAACTAAAGTAGACGCTCCGAATATTCTCGGTGGAGTAATTAAGAAAGGTTATGATTGGGCTTATAGAGGTCAGCCAATTTCAACTACACCATACACTCCTCCAAGGATAACTAAAGTAGACGCTCCGAATATTCTCGGTGGAGTAATTAAGAAAGGTTATGATTGGGCTTATAGAGGTCAGCCAATTTCAACTACACCATACACTCCTCCAAGGATAACTAAAGTAGACGCTCCGAATATTCTCGGCGCGGGTGTTAACGCTAGTGTTAGAGCGTTCGCGGCAAGTCGAATTGGACAAGACTATCTTCGGCAGACAGCTAAACAAATAGAAACAGCTAAGTGGATAGGAAGAGAAGTTATATCTCCAAGTGTTAAAGCGTTAGTAGGAAGTCAAGCTATAAGTCAAACCTCGCTAATGAAAGCTGAAGCCGGATTAGCGAAGTATGGAATCAAAGAAGGTAATCTTTGGATTGATAAGGCTGTCCTCGCGCAAAAAGAACATGGGCTTGCCGGTGAAACTTTATTTATGTTAGGAGCGGGAGGAATAACACAGCCAACCCTTGATTTTTTTAAAGGTCTGTCCGCTAAGAATTTAAATTATCAATTAACCAAGGGAGAGTTATCCACCATAGAAGGAAGAGCGAGGGTGGATAAAAGAGAGGGAACTAATTTTTCCGCGATGTCAGATGAAGAAATAAAAAACCTTTTCGCTGGAACATTTAAGAGCAGAGAAACTCAAACAGGAGATATTTTTTTATTAAGAGGAGATAATGTAACAAAGCCAATAGAAACAGCTGCCGCTGTTTTCGGAGGTCCGTGGGGCAGGGGAGCGGTGGCGGTTTTAGAAGGACCAAAGATTATTCAAGACGTAAGAGACTTGGGGTGGAAAGAAGCGTGGAATAGACAAGGCGGAACAATAGTTACTTTAGGTTTATCTTCCGGCGCGGCGTTAATTCCAAAAGCGTTTACATGGGGAACTTCAACTATTTTTGGACAGCCTCAGGGCGCGTTAACTACCGGACAAAAAATATTAAGCACAGGCGCAGGTATATTTGATAAAACCTTTGTTCCATACTTCGCGGCTTCCGCTAATGTTCCCCAAGTTCAAGCGATACAAACTAAAGTTGGCGCGGGTATGAGAAATAAAATAACCGCTTTAGAAACTGAAGTTTATAATAAACCAAATGTTAAAGCGGTTCAAGAGGAAATGAATGTTTATTTTGGAAATCTTTATGGCGATAGAATTAACAGCGGTTCTATAACTTATGAAGACGCGGTAAAGGAATTTATTAAAACAAATGTCTATAAAGATTATGCCGCGAGGATGGGAAAAGAATACGCTATGTCTGAAAGTTGGGGAACAGGCGCGAAGATATTGGGATTAAAATTAGGTGATTGGCTTACACCAGAAACTCCAACCCAGTCTTTGAAAACCGCGGGAACTTATGTCGCGTTGTTCAAGGCGTTTCCTTACGCTTTTCAAGCGTTGAAGAACTATTCTCCAATACTAGGCAAAACCGCGGGTTATGGACTTTCAGCTCCTATAACCTATTCCGGAGCCAAAACTTTCCTCGACCCATTCGCGCCTAAAGAAGAAAGAATTAAAATGGGCGCTTATGGAGCTTACGCGGGATATAGTTTAGGTGTTCAATTAAAAGGGGACATAAAATCTTTACTAGCCGCTAAGAATTTTAATGTGGGTCTTGGTCCTTCTGGAGAAAGACAAATTGGAATTAGAGAAGGACAGAAATATGGCCCTGTAGATGAAAAAGGAATTGTTCACGAAACCAGCCCATACTCGACAAGAGGCGGTTCGATAATTACTAAAAAAACAGCCAATGGTGAAAAATATCTTGAAGTTTGGGATAAGAAAAGCCAAACTTGGCAATTGGCGGGTGGAGGAAAAGAATGGATACCTGTAAACTCTAAAGGGCAAATAACTGATAAATATTATACAAGTAAAGGAATTCGAACTATGAAAGATTATTGGAACAAAATGTTAAATCCAGCGGAGAAATTAAATGTAAATGGCGAACCAATAAAATATAAAGATTGGTTGAGTTCTACAAAGATTAAACCAGAGGATTATTCTTTGGTTTGGGATAGACTTAGACCCGCGTTAGAAAGTAAATATGGTTCTTATAGCAATTGGAGAAACGTGGGCGCGCCAGAAGCTAAATATATTAGGACAGCTTCTGTATTAGATACTGTAAGAAAAGAATTAGGAGAAGAGTTAGGATTAACAGGCAAATCTATTTTTAATAAACTTAAGGCTTCAGAGATAAATACATACACAGGAACTAGATTAAATAAAATAATGAAGATAGATATTACAGGAGTAAAAAATCTTAAAGCAAGTTCTGATGTTTCAAAATTTAGATGGGTAAGCGAAAAAGACATTTTAAGCAGTATTGGAAATAGAGAATCTACCGCGTGGAATACTTATAGCGTTCAGAGCAAGGGTATTAAAGGATTATTAAAAGAAACTTTCTTAAAGGGCGGAGGAAGAACCGATGTAGACTCCGCGAATATTCTAGCGAAAGAAGTTGGCAGAAAAATGATACAGGGAGATTTAGCGAAAGCAAAAACGAAAGCAAAAACTTCTTTCGCGGGAACTGGAACCGCGCAAGAAATTTATCCAACCTGGACACCAGACACAGTAGTTGTCACTAAAAGCGGAGCCGTAAAATTCGTAGGAAAAACTACAATCCTTCCAAAGAAGACGGATGTTTCTGGGTTCGCGAATTATAGAATAAAAGACGGAACAATAGAACTGCAATATATGGAATCATACAAACCGCAGGGAAAAGGAATAGGAACACAGCTTATAAAATCATTACAGAATAAATATCCAGGAATGTCTGTGAAGGCAGTGTCTACCGGCGGAGCAAGCGGCTTCTATAGTAAAACTGGCTGGCAGTCAACTGGAACATTTCAATCTCCCGGGCCCGGAAAGAAAGAGAGTGTTGACTTTTGGATTAAATCTCCAGATACTTACGACCCCAAAATATTAAAGGCGGCGCAGAAATGGATTGCTTCTAAGTATGGAAAACAATTTGTTCCAACATATACTCCTAAGGAAGCTATCACCGAATATCTTCTCGCCACTAATCCTAAACTAGTCGCTAGGTTTGGAACTGGAGGATTAGCCGGCGCGCCTAAAATTCAATCTCAACTGGGCTTTGGCAGTCTAACCAAACCAGTTATCGCTAAGGCGGGAGAATCTACACAGTCTATTTGGTATGGCACAAAAACCTCCGCGTCTAGAACTGTAGTAAGAAGCGCGGGCGGTCAATACAGGTCATGGATAACTAGAGGTGAATTATCTAAAGTAGAAAATCCCGATGTAATAATATCTAATCTCGCGAAGAAATTAGGTATATCTAAAGAAGAAGTTTTGGTTAATTTAGGAGAACAACCGCCGATAAAAAAATGGTATAATTATCTTGGAATTGGAAGACCAAAAGACTTGATAACTATTAAGCCAACGGAATTTAGAAGCATGGTAGATTACGCGCCTGGTTCAAGATATAGATTAGACATTCCGGGAACAATCCAATATCTTCGAGTAAAAACTCCAGAACAATTATTGCACGGAACCCCTATAGCGTTTAAAGAAAAAGTTGGTGAAACAATTATTGTTAAAGGAAGTCCTAAAATTCAAGAGGGTTTATTTTTCCAACCCCCAACTTATCCTGGAGGTAATCTTTACGCTGGAACTTCATATCTTGGTATAGGAAAAGAAAAAGGATTTACTTTAGTTGGAGGAACTCCTCAAGCGGTCACGCAATTAAGATACAACCCCCCATACGGACAAAGCTCAAAAATAACTTCTGGCTATGAATTAGAAGCGATTGAAAAAGGCGGAACATCGTTTAGGGTTGTATTTAAAGGAACAAGTATTCCCTTTTCTGGAACAGCGGTATCTAGTCTTCAGGTTCAGTTAGTTCCAACGATTAAAGGAATAGGGGCATTAGAAAGTAATATTCCAAAGACAACTTTAAGAAGTTTAGTTCCAATATTCAATCCTGTTACTTCCACTTCCCAAACTATTTCAGGAATAACTTCTACTTCAGTAACACCTAAAACATTGCTGTTCTTTATACCATCGCCCTCGGAAGAAAGAAAACAGCCAATACCTACATTTTTTATAACTCCAATTCCTTCTGAAACTAAATCCAAACCAGGAGAAGAAATTCCAATACCGCCTCCTTCTGATGAACCAACACCGGCCCCTTCTCCTGAACCATTTATTCCTTCTCCTAGTCCCAGCCATCGAACATCCAGACCTTCGGAATATCCAAGTATAATTCCGAGTGAACCAAGTCCATCGCAGCCTAGTCCATCATCGCCATCACCATCTGGTTCGCCATTTAAATCATCGCCATCCGGTTCCTATGATTTTAGCCCATCGTATTCTTTGATAAGAAAACCAAGAGGTCCGCCAATTAGCCCTATATTTTCAATTGAAGATAAAAAGGTTTTGTCCAGGAAAAAGAAAAAGAAGATTAGTCCAATGGGATATTATGTTCTAACAATGAAAAGGAAGAAGCCCGTTCTTATTACACCTTCACCTCTCTCGAAAGGACAGGCGTTAAGTTTTGGTGTTCGCGCGACAAGTCAAACTCCTAGGGCGACTTTTAAATTAATTCCGACAGCGAAAGCTCCATCGAAGATTAAGATTAAACCTATGACAGAACTGGAAGTATTCGGCAGGGGATTTAGAACTCCAATTCGAAAAGGAAAACTTCAGCCGGTGTCATTAACATTCATTCAGAAAAAACAAACAAGAATGAGTTCGCTTTTGGAATACAAATCAATTCAATCCTATAAGGGCGGGAGAAAGAAAATATGGTAATACTCAACAAAGGAATCGTCTTTCACTTTTTGAGCCCCTGCCCCTTGAAAAAGGGCAGGCGGATATTTAGAGAATTAAATAACGGGAGGTTAATAAATGTTTAACAAGAAAGGAAGTTTAATGGACTTGCCAGTAAACCTATTAATGTTATTTATAACAATAACATTTTTGATTGCGCTGATACCAGGCTTTGTAGAAATGCAAAACATGGCACAGCAGTCAGACCAATTGAATTGCGCCGGATACAAGTATAATGGCGACGCGGGACATCGTTTGTCTTATAACGCGACTATCGGCACAAATTCCAGCATAGGCTGTATGGCAATAAAACTCTATATCCCTTACATCGTTCTTGGAGTGTTAATCGCTGGAGTAGCGTTAATATTCTATGGGCGTCAATCAGGAGGGGGCGGAGGAAATCCATACGGATAAACCCCGAATTTATACAAGGTTCGGCGTTTGGGAATGTCTGCCCGCTTTGTAGAAAGAAATAAATTCGGGTTATCGCAGTCAAGGCTATGAAAAAAACAAATGAAATATAAACTAGAAACAGTTTTAATTATTATTGGAATGATTTTCCTATTGGTATTAGGATGGTGCGGAAATAATTTGTATAGAATATATGAAAACAAAAGAAATTATAATGGTTTATTTATTTCAGATAGAAATAGAACAGAAACAATGAAAACAGCGGACAGTTATGATTCAATTGGAGATTGGGTTTGTATTAATGTGAAAGGAATGACCTTTGGCGAAGCGAGAGAAACTTGCAATCACGAATGTATGCACAGCGCGTATTCAGAAATAATATCTGAAAAATGTGAAGATAATTTTATTGAATGCGAGGAACTAATAAACAACTACATCAAATGAAATATAAACTATATCTATTATTATTAGCGATAGTTCTAGTTGGACATATTCCAAATGTTTCTGCGGGAGATGCAGTTGAGAGAACAATAAATCCTTTTGGCTATGCTAAGATAATTGATACTGTTGAGAAAGGTTTTGCAGATTATCCAACAATTAAAATTAGTAATACTTTCTTATGGATTGAAACTGATAGGGTTGCCGAATACAAATTAACTTATAACACTCAAATCTGCGGAGAACTTTGTTATATGGAAGGAATTGTAAATCTTTATAAGAATGCTCCAATATTTGATGATGCTAAGTTTGAAGATATTCAAACTAAAAAAATTAAAACATCTAATTTCAAATATTTCTACAGGGTTAATGTTCCATCAACTATTGAACAAATCTGCACTAATGGTTACACCGACTTAATTAATGGAACAGTTGTTCCTACTACTTGTTATAACCAAACAATACTTGGCAAACTTAATAAATGGGTTGAATACGATTTCAAAAATCTTGCCGCAGGAACTTATGATTGGAGATTAGAAGGAACTAAAGGGTTTTATGAAAGAATAGATGCTATTCCTGTAAATGGGTTGGATTTCTCAGAATGGGCTGAATGGGGCGCAGGTGGAACTATAACAAGTTATATAAATGCCTCCGGAACTAATATCACGGTTCATACATTTTTAATTAATGGAACATTCAACACATCAGTTTCTTTTAATGCTGAAGTTTTAATTGTTGCTGCAGGAGGTTCAGGCGGATGTGCTTATGGTGCCGGAGGTGGAGGCGGAGGTTTAATATATCAAAATATAAGATTAGCAGCTAATCAAAATTATACTATTTCTGTTGGTGGAACTACACCTGTTGGAGCTGGATGCGGTTCTAAAGGTGTTAAAGGAGCAAATTCTTCTATTCAAAATACAACGTATATTTTACAAGCAAATGGTGGAGGAAGCGGTGGAGCATATTCTGGAGACAAAGCTGGAGGACATGGAGGTTCAGGCGGAGGAGCAACTGGAGCAGCAGGAACAGGAACTGCTGGTAGTGGAACTGTTGGACAAGGATTTGATGGTGGTAAAGCGTTTGATGATGGTGAAGGTTGCGCAGGCGGTGGTGGTGGAAGCTCAGAAAAAGGATGGAATTGCACTGGAGCTGCGCTTCCAGGAAATGGAGGTAATGGAACAAATATTAGTATTACAGGGACTTCAATAGCTTATGCAGGTGGTGGTGGTGGTTCTAGGGGAAATTCTGCTGCTTACGGTAAAGGAGGTTTGGGTGGAGGAGGTAGAGGTGGAATATCTGCAGATAAAGGGCTTGTTGGAAATGGAACTAATGGATTAGGAGGCGGAGGCGGAGGTAATTTAGAAACTCGTGCAGGAACAGGTGGAAGTGGAGTAGTTATTATTGCTTATGCTCAAACAGCGTCAGCAACTATGACTGCAAATCAGACTTACCCTGCTAATCTAAGTAAATTTACAACAACAACAGTAACTTTGAATGTTTCTTGTTCTGGTGTTGGAAATAATGTTACTAGCGTAATTTATTATTTATCTAATGGTTCAATCAATACTATTGGAAGTTTGAATACTGAAAATTATAATGCCTCTTGGACTAGTGGATATGCTGATGGTTCTTATTCTTGGAATGCTACTTGTGTTGGCGTTGCGGCAAATGCCTCAACAATTGATTTGAATTTCTCTAAAGACTCTACAAATCCTTTAGTAATAATAGTCTATCCAACCTCAATAAATTATACTAGAAATGTTTCTGATTTGAATTATACTTATGTAGACTCTAATCCCGGACGTTGTTGGTATTCCCTTGATTTAGGTGTAACAAATTCAACCTCTGCAGCCTGCGGAACAAATTGGACAGGATTAACAAGCGCTGACGGAAGCAATACTTGGATAGTCTACGTTAATGATAGTTTTAATAATATGAACTATTCTAGAATAACTTTCTTTAAGGAGATATTTAATTTTACTTCAACACCCTACGCTAATAAATCTTTCAGGGTTAGTGATTTTATAAAAGTAAATGGAACTAATTTTACTCTCGGCGGATTGCCTTATAGATTAATGGGGGCGGATTCTTACTATCTAACAGATTATTCTACTAACCATACTTACAATGATAATGGATTTGAAATAACTAATAGCCGCGAAGCTGTAATAGAAATTCTAAATGAAGCTAAGTATTTGAATATCAATGTTATCAGAACCTGGGCTAATGGACAAGGCGGCGGCGCTAATGGAAGCTGGATAATAAATAATTCGGGCGGACATCATAATTTATTCGAAGTTGGAATTCCTGGAAACTACAGCGAAGAAATGTTCTCGGCGATGGACTGGTTAATTTCTGAAGCTAGTAAAAGAGATATTAGATTACAAATGGTCTTAGTTAACAATTGGAATGAATACGGCGGAATGAGATGGTATACACAAATGTCTCCGACGACAAATAAGACTTACGCTTGGATAAATGATTCAAGTGACCCTAATTGGGATAAATTCAAAGACCAATTTTATAACGATATAAACACTAGAACTTATTTTAGAAATTATATTAATTATACTTTGAATAGAAATAATACTGTCACAGGTGTGTTATATAAAGACGACCCAACAATTTTCGCCTGGTTATTAGCTAACGAACCAAGGGCGAAGTCTGACGCTGGCGGAGTTGGAAGAAGCCTGATTGTAAACTGGACTAAGAACATGACAGCATATATTAAATCTATAGATACAAATCATTTAGTTGGTTTAGGAATAGAAGGTTTTGGAGAACCATTTGAAGGAACAGATATGATTTCAGACCATAATGGAACAGGTGTTGATTTCGCTACATTTGAATTGCACCCAGACCAATGGGATTGGTTCGCTCAAAGAGGAGAAAACGGAACAAATGGAGTTTGGATTACAGGCGGAATAAATTCTAATTCAACGATTGACTGGTGGACAAATGATTTACAAACAAGCTGGAACAATCGTTATGAAGCTTTGTTCGTTCCAAATTATATTCCAGCGTTAGCGAGGCATGGTTATCAAAATTGGATACAGCAGAATGTAAACTGGTCAACTAATATTTTAGGTATGCCTGTGTTATTACAAGAAGTCGCTATGCCAACATCTTTGGCACACCCGCTTCAAGATAGATTCTTCACACAGACAATAAGCAATTTCTTTAGAAAGGGCGGTGATGGAATATTAGTTTGGAATTTGAATCACGATGATTATTATTATTCAACAACTCCCGATGGAATAATGGACGACGGTTATAGTTTCTATTTGTCAAATGATTTATTCTTAAAGAATAAAAGCTCGTCGGTTATTTCAGCTTTCAATTTCACGTTAACTAATAACACCGGCGGAACCAGTTGGGTAAATCTTCTTAACAATTACAAATATGACTTTATTTTTAATATTAATATCTTAGATGATATAACTTTAAGCAACTGCTCTCTTATTTTGAATGTCTCTAACGGAACCTGGAGTAATAATTATTACGACCAAACAAACACAACCGCTATTACAAGCAAAGTAGATTATACTTTCACAAAACAATTTGCTGATACCGATGTAGAATTTTATTGGAGTATTGAATGCTGTTCTACTACGAGTTGTTTAACTACAACACCTAAATATGAATTATTAAAAGGCGATAGTCCTTTAATAGTTTTATCTAAGCCAGATACTAATTCCTATCTTTCTTCTTCCATTGTTAATTTTAATTACACAGTAACAGATATTTTTGATATGTCTTGGTGTGAGCTATATATTAACGATATTCTTAGCATGACAGATTCAACTGTATCTGTTGGAATAGACCAAAGTTTCACTCCAACAGCTTTCGCTGATGGCATATATAACTGGTCAATCAAATGCAAAGATATTTTAGATAATGTCGGCTATTCGTCTACAAGAAATTTCACAGTAGATACAACTCATCCGAATGTAAATTTAATTTATCCTCTAACAGCGAATTATAATTATAATGTAGTGAATTTGAATTATACTTATTCAGACACTAATCCAGACAGCTGTTGGTATTCAAGGGATTTAGGTTTAGCGAACTCTACAAAAGTAGCCGCGGGAATTAATTGGACAACTGTAACTTCAATTGAAGGTTCTAACACTTGGATTATATTCTGCAATGATTCAGCGAATAATTTAAATCAGAGCAGTGTAACTTTCTTTCAAGATTCATTATATCCATTAATTGAATTTGTTTCCCCAACTGAATTAGATGGAAGCTTCTTAAATAGAATGAATGTTTTAATTAATACAACCGCGACAGATACAAACTTAGTGAATATATCTACAAATTTATACAGCTCTTTGGGAATTTATTCGTGGGCGACAACAGCGGCTTCTCCTAATTACCAAAATTTTACTATAACATTAGATGGAATTTATTATTTCAATTCAACAGCGTGTGATTCGTTTGGACATTGTAATTCTACATTAACAAGAAATACAACAATAGACACTAAATATCCAACAATAGATTATGGTATTGGAACTTTAGCGTCAGGAGTTAATATAAGCCAAAATTCTGTTTATGTAAATACAACTTGGACAGAAACTAATTTCCAGAATATAACTTTTAGATTATATAACTCTAGCTGGATTAATTCAACAACCTATATTGTTCCAACCTATTTAATTAACTTCACAGACATCGCTAATGGTTATTATTCTTATAATGTTACAATCTGCGACAAAGTTAGTTACTGCAACACAACTAGTGTTAGAACTATCTTATTGGATATTACCGCCCCAACCCAACAACAAGGATACACTGACGGTTCAGGTGGTTCAGGTTATCATGTTGGTGTTAATGGAAGTTTCACTAATAATGCCACAGTAAACTTCACAGGAAATTTCACAGACGCTTATGGGTTGACTAATGTAACTATCAAGATTACAAACGCTTCAGGAGCTACTCTTAATGAAACTACGATAGAAACCCATGGAATATTAAGTTATGTTTTCGGAATACCTTTATATCTAATTGACGGAATGTATAATTGG
>Ga0315273_10012483_pt1 | contig 10896 bp, 9 predicted proteins | sample YL17G02_0_MG_FD_205753 | JGI IMG/M metagenome (GOLD analysis project Ga0315273, IMG submission 205753) | Sediment microbial communities from Yellowstone Lake, YNP, Wyoming, USA - YL17G02_0 | ecosystem: Environmental > Aquatic > Freshwater > Lake > Sediment | place: USA: Wyoming | collected...
CCTTCCAAATCTGGGGCTCGTAGGTCAGCGCCTTCAAGTACTCGACGGCCTTTTCTTTGTTCTGGCCGTACTTGAAGAGGCAACAGCCGGTGGACCAGAAGGCCGTCGAACCCTCGCCGCCCTTGGACTTGGGCAGAGGGCCTAGCGCCAACTGGGTCTTGTCTTTCCAACGATCGGCAAACCGCAGAGGGGCGTTCTGGTACTTGATGTAGTACCCTACATTTTCGGAGGCAAAGGCGATTTCGTCGGGGGTCTGGTTCACCCCACCGTCGCTGGCTCCGGGCTGCAGGGCGTTCGCCGAGGACAGGTCGAGCATCTGCTTCATGATCTGCAGAGCCTGGATAGACGGCTCGCTGGTGAAGTCGAACAGGGGTTGCCCGCTCTTGTCGCCCTCAAGATTGTAGTATGTCTTGGTGCTGATACTGTGGGCGATGGGGCCCAGGCAGCGCCAGCCATGGGCGTCGAAAGTGCAGCCGTACTTGGCCGCCCCCGAATCCACGATCTTCTTGGCGCCCGCCAGGTACTCGTCCCAGGTGGCGGGGATAGCGTCCGGCAGGCCCGCTTTTTTGAGTATCCCCTGGTGCTGCGCCTCGACGATCACGTCGAGCAGGAACGGCCAAGAGTAGAGCTTGCCGTCTACCGTGCACTCTTCGCGGATCGAGGGGATCAGGTCGTCGACGATATCCTTGGGGATGTAGGCGTCCCAGGGCTCGATCACATCGGCCTGTATCAACGAGGCCATCTCTACGAAAGGCGTCATGCCGACGTAGACGTCCCAGGTGCTCATCTTCTGCTTGCCTTCCGCGACGAAGCGGGCGACGTCGAAGCCCGCGACCGGAGCGATCTGGAAGTTCAAATCGGGGAACTTAGGGTTGACAGTGCCCACGACGGCGGGATGGAGGTCGATGATCCACTGGTAAAAAGTGGGGGTCAAGGGACGGGTGCCAGCGGCCGCGGCCGCAGGGGCAGCAGTAGCAGCAGCTGCTGCGGGCGCAGCCGTGGGCGCGGCTGCAGCCGGCGCTGCGGTCGGCGCGGCTGCGGGAGCGCCGCATGCAGCCAGAACGGACATGCCACCAACGCTCAGGCCCGCCGCGATGGTGCCTGTCAGGAATTGCCGGCGGGAGATGCGTCCCTGCTGGACCGCGTCTGACAGGGCGTCATTCACGACTTTCTCTTCTTCAGTTGCCATGGTTCTCTCTCCTACTCAGGTATTGAAGGTTGGCTTGCTCGAAACGTCCACATAGTCCGGTTCGACTCGATAACCGCCTCCTTTCCGCTACACAGCAGGGGTAGGGCAACGCGCGCAACGATATTCCTGGACAACACCTCGGGTGGAGTTGATGGGGAAGGTTCGCTCAGATCACGAAACTTCGCTCTGCCCCCTCATCGGTGCCAGAACTCCGCTTGCATCTGGATTGCCGTGAGTGTAGCATGCACCCAAAGAAAAGTCAACCTCATCAAAAAGCACATAAGTGATCAGTGAAAATGTCAGTCCTGGAAAAGAGACTGACACAAACCACCGGGGAACCAAACCCAGATGGGTCGAAGAGGATTCCATCCGTCAAAAGGAGGAAGAAGGCCGCCCATTGACATGAGAGCCGGTTAGAGTATAATCAGGCGCAACCCTAGCCGGAGCGGCGGACTCCAGTAGCCGGCTCTAGCCAGCATTGCCCAAGCCTGACCACGCGATCGATCGACTAGCCACTTCCGGCGAGGCGCCGCGCCCTGGGCAGGAAGACCTTCATCTCAGAAGGAGCACCGACCGGCCATGAAAGGCAATTCGGGGAAGATCCTCCACATCGACCTTACAGCCGGCACGACCTCGGTCGAATTTCCGGACGAGATGTTTTACCGGACCTACGCCGGCGGGGCGTGCATGGGCGCATACTACCTCCTCCGCATGATGGCCGCCGGGGCCGACCCCCTGGGTCCGGACAACGTCCTGGTGTTCACCACTTCTGCGATCACAGGCGCCGCGGTGAGCGGAAATGCCCGCCACTGCGTCAGCGCGAAGTCGCCGCTGACGGGCACGATCATGAATAGCGAGGCGGGCGGGTTCTGGGGTCCCGAACTGAAGTTCGCCGGGTTCGACGCGATCACCGTTTCCGGCCGGTCCTCTAAGCCCGTCTACCTCTGGATCCACGACGGCGAGTGCGAGCTGCGCGATGCCTCCATGTTGTGGGGCAAGCCCACCGGTGAAGTCCAGGACGCCATCCGTGCGGAGCTCGGCGACAGCCGGGTGAGGGTCGCCCAGATAGGGCCTGCCGGTGAGCGGCTTGTCCGATTTGCCTGCATCGTGAACGAGCTCAAGCACTTCAACGGCCGCGGGGGACTTGGCGCAGTGATGGGCTCGAAGAACTTGCGAGCCATCGCCGTGCGCGGCTCGGGGAAGCCCGATTGGGCTGATCCCGTGACGATCCTCGACCTGGCCAGGTCAGGGGCTGGAAAGGTCAGGCGGCCGGGCGTCTGGGCCGACTTCAGGCGCCTGGGCACCCTGCAGACCGTTGCTGATAACACGACAATCGGCAGCCTCCCAACCCGCAACTTCTCCATGGGGACGTTCAGCGAGTATGAGAACATCTCGGGAGAAGCATTCGCCCGGGACATGATGGACAAACCCGGCACCTGCTGGGCATGCGCCCAGCAATGCAAGCGAGACGTGAAGAAAGGCATCGAGAGTCCGAGACAGATCGACGCTCGCTACGGAGGGCCGGAATACGAGACGGCCGGCCTGCTTGGGTCGAACTGCATGATCGGCGACGTCCACGCGTTGACCAAGGCGAACGAAATCGCCGGCAAGCTCGGCATCGACACCATCAGCCTGGGCGGCGTGATCGGGTTTGTCATGGAGTGCTTCGAACGGGGCATTCTATCGGAGGAGCAGATCGGCTTCCCCGCGCCCTTCGGCGATGGAGAGGCTTTGGTCCGGCTGGCCGAGATGACCGGCCTGCGCAGTGGGATCGGCGATTCGATAGCGGAGGGAGTTGCAAGGTTAGCTGTCGGGCTGGGGCCGGAGGCCCAGCGAATTGCGGTCCATATCAAGGGCAAGGAGCTGCCTGCCCATACCCCCACCGCCAAGGGGATGATGGCTATCCTCTACGCTGTAGGCTCCTTTGGGCCCGATCACATGTCGGGCGCCCACGACGAGCAATTCACGAGCGGTCCCAACGAAGCGTACCGTGGGATCGGAATCTACGAGAAGCCGCCCGGGGCGAACTGGGACCTGAACCTCGAAAAAGTGAACATAGTCGCACGCGCGCAGCAACTGGTCAGCGCCATCGACTCCTGGTCTGTCTGCCAGTTCTGCTTTCACGTGTGGACTATCTACTCGATGGAGAACCTGCTGGCGCTCATCAAGGCGTGCACCGGTTGGAGCTACACGATGCACGAGTTCATGCTCCTCGGCGAGCGCCGCCTCAACCTCCTGCGGGCTTTCAACGCCCGGGAAGGGTTCACAAAAGCCGACGATGACCTGCCGCCCCGCCTGTTCGAGGACCCGCTGCTCGACAATGGACCGACCGGTGGCCGCACGGTCGATCGCGAGCAGTTCCTCCAATGCCGGGACGAGTACTATCGCCTGGTGGGTTGGGACCCGACCACAGGCAACCCCACCGGGGCGAAGCTGCGCGAGCTGGGCCTGGGTTGGATCAGCGAGGCGGCGCCGACTGCGCCCGTCGTTCTTTGACGGGCAAGCACCAAGGCGATAAGGGAGCTTACGGGCCGTGGTGACTGTGGGCGACGCGACCGTTTGCTGGCATGAGGGGCTCAGCCTGGCCGACATCTTGCGGGAGCTGGGCTTGCCGGAAGGATATCCACTGGCTGAAATCGACGGCACGCCCGTTTGGAAACAGGACTGGGACGCCGCGGCCGTGCCGGATGGCGCCAGGGTGCGCTTCCACTGGATGATCGGTGGAGGATGAAGCCGGCCGGCGACGAAAAGGAGAGGGGTGATGGGGGCGATGCGCTACAAGTTCTTCACGCCGACGCATTTGGTTTTCGGCGACGGGTGTTCGGCCGAGGCCGGCTCGCGGGTCAGGGAGCTGGGCGGAAAGCGGGCCTTACTCGTGACGGACGCGGGCCTGGAGAGGACGGGGTTGGCGGCGATAATCAGGGGTTCGCTCGAGGCGGCAGGGGTGTTCGTAGTCGTCTACAGCGCTGTGGCTGAGAACCCGACCGTCGCCAACGTCCACGAGGGGCGCGACCTCATCCGGCTGCACAAGCTGGACACCGTCGTTGCGCTCGGTGGTGGTAGCCCGATGGATGCCGCCAAGGCCATGTCCGTGCTGTCGGTGCACGAGGGCGAGATCACCGAGTACGAATACGGCCTGCGCCCGTTCAGCGGTCCGGGACCGCAAATCGTCGCCATCCCGACTACTGCCGGAACAGGCGCCGAGGCGACGATGGGCGCTGTGATCAGCGATCCCAAGACTCACCGCAAGATCGACGTCGTGAGCCCCTACATGGCTCCCCGAATGGCGCTGGTCGATCCGGAGGTGACTGCGACCCTGCCGGCAGGCATGACGGCGGCGACCGGGATGGATGCCCTTACCCACTCGATCGAGGGCTACACGGCGACCCTCGCATACCCGCTGACTGACGCCATCCACCTGCAGGCGATCGAAATGCTCGGCAAGTATCTCGAACGTGCGTATCGTGACGGCTCAGACAGCGAGGCACGGCACAACGTCATGATGGCCAGCATGATCGCCGGCATCGGGTTCCCCAATTCGGGGTTGGGTGCGGTGCACGGGCTGGCCCTGCCTTTAGGCGGGCAGTTCAACATCGCCCACGGCGTGGCCAATGCCATCCTGCTGCCCCACGTAATGCGCTACAATCTGAGCGCCTGTCGAGTGCGCATGCGCAAGATTGCGGTGGCGTTGGGCGCTCCCAAGAAAAGCGGCGCCGGTGCAATCGACCAGGTTTTCGCCTTCCGTGAGGCACTGCGCATCCCACGGCTGGCCTCGTTCGGAGTGGGAGAGCAGCACCTGGAGGCGCTGGCACGCGACGCGCTGGGGCGCAATTCCAACTGCGTGACGAATCCGAGGCGCGTGACCGCGGCGAAGGCCAAGGAAATCTATAGGGCGGCGCTCGCAGAATAGCTGCGGGCTGATAAGGAGGACTACTGTGCAAAGCATGAAGGGCCAGGTCGTGATCATCACCGGCGGCGCCAGCGGCTACGGGAAGGCGACCGCCCGTGTATTTCGCAACGAAGGGGCGCTCGTGATCGTCACGGATATCGATCAGAGCGCCCTCAACGAGACCTCCCGCGAGTTGGACGGCATAGAGGCATACCACCAGGATGTCACTAGTTGGGCGGATTGGGAACGGCTGTTCAAGTCCGTGATGGAGAAGCACGGGCATGTGGACGTCCTGGTAAATAATGCCGGGGGCGCCATCGTGGTCGCCGACACGGTCGATCAGGAGGTTGGCGTTATCGACCGGATCCTTGCGCTCAATCTGAACAGCGTGGTATACGGCTGCAAGTTGTTCGGCAAGCAGATGAAAGCCCAGCGCAGCGGGACCATTGTCAACATCTCTTCCTCCTGCGCGACCGAGGCCTGGCCGAAGTTCAGCGTCTACGCCGCCGCCAAGTCGGGCGTCGTCAGCCTATCGAAAGGGCTGTATACGGAGCTCCGGCCATTCAACGTCCGCGTGACCGCCGTGATCCCTGGCGCGGGAAGCACCAACTTCTCCAAGAATGCCGCTCTACCAGAGCCGGCAGTGCCCTACGCCCTGAAGCCGGAGGATATGGCGGAGGTCATCTTGCACATTTGCCGGATGCCCCCGCACATAGAAGTAGAGGAATACCGCTTCTGGGGCACGGATCAGGAAGTCATCCCGATGTAGCCTGCCGGCGAGCGCTTGCCGGCATCGCCGAGGAAGCGGACATCCGCCACCTGGTGTCGAGCGTGTCGGGCTGGACAGGCCGGCTCGACGTCCTGGCGAACAACGCGGCGGCCATGCGAATCAACAGCCTCCCGAGGCCACGACTGCGGAGGAATGGCGCTCGGTCATCGACACGAACGTCACCGGCACCTTTCTATGCTGCAGGGAGGCCGGGAAAGTCATGATCGGCCAACGGTCCGGCAAGATCGCAAAACATCTGCTCCTTCTCCGGAGAGGTGGTCAACGGGTACTTCTACGGCGGCTCCTACGAGGTTTCCAAGGCCGCCATGATCATGCTGACGAAGACACTCGCGACGGAGTGGGCCCAGTACGGAATCAACATCAAAGCGACAGCGCCGGGCTACTACGACACCCAGCCCAACCGGGACTTCTTCATCGGAAAACCGGATCTGCATCAGAAGGTGCTGGATCTGATCCCACTTGGCGATGGGCAACCTGGAGCAGCTCGCCGAACCTGTCCTCACGTTGTCGTCAGGTGCGGCGGAATGCATGTCGGGATCGACGATCACCATCGCCGGCGGCTACACCCTATGGTAACCGATCTTGCGGAGGACCGAAATGTTCGCTAAAGAGTGCTTGGGCCTGACCGAAGCGCGCGCCGCCATGAATGCGGTGCTGGACGAGGGATTGCGCCAGCCCGACGCCCCGATTGCGGTCGCAATAACGGATGACCAGGGGAAGCTGGTGTGCTTCGCCCGCATGGACGGGTGCCCGCCGGTGGTGGTCGAACTGGCCTTCATGAAGGCTTACACCGCGGCCGTTGCGCTGCTCGATACGCTGGCTTTCGCCGATCGTGACAAGGGTTGGGGCCGGGAGCTCGCAACGTACGGAGATCCCAAGTTCACATATCTGCAGGGCGGCCTCGTCATCGTGACCCGTCCTCCCCGCCGGGCGATCCTGGGAGGCATCGGGGTGAGCGGCAGGATGCCCGAGGAAGACGAGCGGCTGGCACGGCTTGGCCTGGACGCGATCCTCGGAACCGCCGCGTGATTGCGACAGACGTGCTGCGCTACAAGGCCAATGCCGCGGAGGTCCTGGAGCGGCTGCGCCTCCTGATCGACCGGAAGGCACAGGACCGGATCTTCGCCGCCTTCACACTCCCCAGCGCAGCGATGGAGGATTTCCAGGCCCAATACTCCGGCCAGTTCTCAACCGAGTACCCGGACCCCGAGCAGCGCATCCGATTCTGGGATGCCCATCTCCGCGAGCGAGAGAATCTCGAGGACGACAGCATCCCTGCCGCGTATCCGAGCGAGTTCGACCAGGGGCTGTATGGCGGAGTCCTGGGGGGCGAGGTGCGTTTCCTGAGCATGCCGGCCGACGGCTACGTCAGCTCAGGATGGATCTCCTCGATGGTGCCGCCGTTGCTCGGAGACTGGTCGGAGCTCTCGCGACTCGACGTGACGGCTGCCCACGAGAGCACTTGGTTCGAGCGCTACCGGCGCCAGTTGACGATGATGCGCGATGCGGCCGAAGGTAAGTTCGGCATCTGCCATCTTATCGTGATCGACTCGCTCAACTTTGTTTTCGAACTGGTCGGGGCGACCAAGACCTACCTCAGCATGCGCGAGACCCCTGGCGAGGTCATGGCGGCTATCGAGCTTGCCTATCAACTCAATCTGATGATCCACGACACCTTCTTCGAGATCGTGCGGGGCCCGGAGGGCGGTACCTGCAGCTGGGTCCTGCCCTGGCTGCCGGGGCACATCATCTGTGAGAGCCTGGACCCGTTCCACATGACCTCGGTGAAAGACCTCGAGGCGTGGGGTCGCGAGCCTCTCGAACGGCTCGTGTGCCACTACGACGGCGCTGTCTTGCACCTCCACGCCAACGGATGGCATCAGTTGGAGACGGCTTGCTCCCTTAGAGGCGTGAAGGCCCTTCTCCTGGTGAACGAGCTGCGGCACCCACCGGCAATCGAGATCGCCTGGGAACTGCGCCGCAGGGCGGGCGAGATGCCCCTCAGCATGGTGGTGGACTACGCTGATTTCCTCGAAGCGCTCGGGAGCCATGGGCTGCCGGGTGGGGTGTTCTACTATGTCTCGGGCGCACCCGGAATCGACGCGGCGAACCGGTGCATGGACCACGTGCGCGAGTACCGGATCTGACGATGGATGTCCAGCGCGAGGTTATCGGCATATGTTCGGATCCGGACTTCCGCGCGCGGATCGTTGAACTGGTCCTCAAGTTGTGCGAGGTCGACACCTGCCCTGCCCAGCCGCTTGAGAGCCTGGCCGCCAACGAGGCCAGGGCCTTCGCTATCCTCCAGGCCGCCCTTTCCGGGCTGGGGCTGGAGGGAGGCAGGACCGTGCGGAGGGAGATCTCTCCGGCGATCCGGGCCCACCCGGCGTACTCTACGCCCTACTACTCGGCGGCTCCCCACGAGAGCGTGTACCAGGGCCGGGGAAATCTCCTGTATCTCTTGGACCGGGAACCGGCGATGGCCGGGCTCGGCGCTGCCGTGAATGCGCACATCGACACGGTTACGCCGCACATCCCGCCGGCGCTAGGCGAAAGGTTCATCGCTGGCCGAGGTACAGCCGACGATAAAGGCAATGTGGCGGCCGTCATTGGGGCGCTCCAGATCCTGGCCGAGCTGGAGCGGCGAAATGCGGTGGCTCTGAAGAACAAGCTCACCGTGATGTTCGCAGTCGACGAGGAGACCGGGGGCAACGGCTCGCTCGACCTGGCCATGGATCGAGTCCTGAGAACGCGTTACAGCTCTATCCTGATAATGGAGTGCACGGGCAACCGGCTTCACCCGGCGAATCGCGGCGCTGTCTACCTGCGCTGTGAAGCCCGATTCGCGCCCTCCACTCCCGGCGGGGCTCCGGGCGCCTGCCTGGCCGAGGCGTACGCCTGGGCCCTCCTGGCGCTGCTGGACGAAGGCGAGGCGATCCGTGGGGAGAGCGCTCACCCGTTGTTCCCGCACAGGCCCGTCCAAACGTGCACCGGGATCCTCGGGCCGTTCGGAGGGCACCCATCGGCGATCTGCGGGGAGGTTCAATTCGAGCTGGCTTGCTTTGAGCCGCCCAAACAGGAGGACCTGCGGGCGCTGGTGGAGCACGGTGTTCGCCGCTACGTCGCGCGGTATGGCGACAAGACCCTGGTGCTCGATCCATCGACGGGCAGGAAGAAGGTCGAGAAGCATTACGATCTCGACCGGCTGAGCGCCGGGCGCTGGCTCGTAACGATTCACGGCTCGACCGGGCACATGGGATCGCTGCCGCTAAACGACGCCGCCATCGCCAAATGGTCGTACGTAGTCCGGGAGTTGGTGCAGGCGAGGCAGGCAGGCCAGGTGCAGTTCTCGCTGGTTCTCCCACCCGCAGGCGCTGGTCCGAGCCTGGTTTTCGAGGGAGCGCAGGGATTCCTGCCGACGCACTCCATCCAGGAGGTCAAGGCGCGAACCCGAGAGGCGTTCCTCAGTGGAATCCGTGCCTATCTCGCCGAGGCCGGGCTGCCTGGCGACGTGATCGCCTGCGAGGTAACTTTCGACAAGCTGCACAACGACGCCTTTGCCGGCGATCCGGATTCGACGAGCATGCAGCGGGCGCGGCGGACGGCAGTGGAGTTGGGACTCCCCGGCGCCGAGAATCCGCCGGTGGGATGGGACGTTTCGTGTGACGCCCGTCTCTTCGCCGGCGAATACCCGGACCTGCCGGTGATCACCTTCGGCGCTGGCAAGCTCGAGCAGGCTCACTCGTCAGCGGAGCGCCTGGATATCGACGAGCTGTTCGAAGCCATCTGCTTCACGGCGCTATTCCTCTTGCGTGAGACCGGTTCGACGTCCTGAACGCGGGATTCGCCAGCAACCAGGAGGCTCTCACATGCCGGAACTATTCCCATCGCGCCGCGAGGCGCTCCTGGCCCTGGTGGGCGAACGTCGCACGGACTTCATCCCCGCTACCACGTATGGCGTGGACCGGTACAGCCATCCCTGGATGGCCGCCGATCCCTCGTTCGAGCGCATCCTGAGCTACACCGACGCGCACGAGCACATCTTCGCATTGCACCAATCCTACTACGCATCTTTCGGCCTTACAGGCGTCCTCGACGTCGCCGATCCCTCTGCCGTCGAGCGGCGGGCCTACAGTGGCGAGGGCGCGACGCATTTCGACTACACCGTGCATACTCCCCGGGGCGACCTGACTGCCCACTATACGGAAAACGACGGCGTTCACACCGTATGGCGGCACGATCTCCTGATCAAGAACGACGAGGATATGGACCGCTTCCTGGCAGCCCCTTTCGCGCCGGGCCTCCCCGATGTCGAGGCGTTCGAGCGGACTCGCCAGGCCTTGGGCGAGCGCGGCCTGATGGAGATCGAGATGCCCGACCCCCTATGCCTCGTCGTCGAGAACATGTCGTACGAGGACTTCATGATTGCCACCAAGTATGCACCGGCGAAGATCGACGCACTGCTCGACATGATGGCTGACTTGCTGTCGAGATGGCTTGAGGGCGTCTTGAAAGCCGGCCTCGGCCCCGTTTTCAGAATCTTCGGGCCCGAGTACGCCGCGCCCCCGATGATGTCGTCCGCGTTCTTCAAAAAGGCGGTAGTTGCGTACGACCGGCGGCTGGTGGAGATGATCCATCGATACGGAGGTTTCGCCCGATACCACTGCCACGGGCCGATAGAGCGCATTCTTGACGACTTCATGTCCATCGGGGTGGACATGACCGATCCGTGCGAGGCCCCGCCCGGGGGTGACATGACGCTGAGGCAGCTGGCAGATCGCGTCGGTAGCGACCTGGTGCTGATGGGCAATATTCAGCTCGACGACATCGAGCGTGCCGAGCCCGAGACAATCGACACCCTGGTCGCTCGGGCGGTTGAAGAAGCCGGCGGGCGCGCCCCGTTCACCCTCTGCACCACGGCGTTCCCGTTCTCATCGCCGCTGCCGGCTCTCACCGAGCGCAACCTCATGCAATTCCTGGCCTCTGCACGCAAGCGCGGAGCTTAAGATTGAATCTTGCAAAGCAAGG
>Ga0315273_10012487_pt1 | contig 10894 bp, 7 predicted proteins | sample YL17G02_0_MG_FD_205753 | JGI IMG/M metagenome (GOLD analysis project Ga0315273, IMG submission 205753) | Sediment microbial communities from Yellowstone Lake, YNP, Wyoming, USA - YL17G02_0 | ecosystem: Environmental > Aquatic > Freshwater > Lake > Sediment | place: USA: Wyoming | collected...
AAATTCGCCAATCCCTATATAGCTGCGGAGCGTGGATATATCGATGACATAATCGAGCCGCAACAGACACGACCCCGGTTGATCCGCGCTCTGACGATGCTGGCCACCAAGCGCGACAGCAATCCGCCGAAGAAGCACGGCAATATTCCGTTGTGACGGTTCCGCATTTGACCGATCGGTAGGGCAGTTACACGGTGATTCGTTAGGTTTCGTACGGTCGCGCGCGTCAGCTTGCCGCTTATCATTGTGCATGCCGCAGTTTACCGGCTGTTTTTGATCGCGATATAGAGTTCAATAGTGTATACTTGTTATGTGCGATGAAGGGGGAAGAACCCGGAAACAATGTCTCGAGTGTGAAGGAGATTTTCCTGATATGAAGTTGAATTTGACACCATTGGGCGCATTGGCGCTGGTAATGACCATATCGCTTTTGGCTTCCTGTTCGTCAGAGCAGAAGCAACAAGGGGACGCAGCAGGTAAAGCGAGCAAGGCAGGTCAGGCGACAGCGTCGTGTGCGCCGGCGGGAATAGAATGGAAAGTGCCGACCGGGTGGGTCACTGGCGCCGAGAAGCCGATGCGCGCCGCGACCTATGCGGTGGGAGGTACTGACGCGCCGGCGGAGTGCGCCGTGTTTTTCTTTGGCGCCGGACAAGGGGGCGATGTGGATGCGAATATCGCCCGTTGGATTTCGCAGGTCAAACAGCCCGATGGTTCGGATTCTGAGGACAAAGCAATGAGAGCCAAGGTCAAGTCGGCGTGCTGCCAAATCACGACCATTGAAGTCGCCGGTATCTATCTGGCATCCTCGGGTGCGATGATGCAGACGACCGAAGAAAAGCCGGGATTCGTGCTTCTGGGTGCGATCGTGCCGGGACCCAAGGGGAATGTGTTTTTCAAGTTTACCGGCCCCAAGACCACGGTCGACAACGCCAAGGAAGACTTTCTGGGGATGCTGCGTTCGGTCAGTAAGCGGTCGGACTAGGGTCTGTCCGCAGAATGAACAGTCAGATTGTAGCTACGCTTCAGAAAAGAAAAATAATAGCGACGCCGCCGACGGCAGCGGCAGTACCGAAAATTGCGCGAACGCTAGGTCGTTCTTTGTGAATGACCATCACCAGTGGGATGATGAACAACGGCGTCGTTGCCATCAATGTAGAGGCAATGCCGATTCTTGTGTACTGGACTGAGAGCAGAGAAAGCCAGATGCCGAAAAAAGGGCCGATAACGGCTGCCGAGCAGATGGCGGCCATGGTTTTGCCGTCCCTGAGCGCCCGCCGAATATTCAAAAGCCGTCCGGTTGCGAACACGATGATCCAGATGGCAACAGTAGCGCTCACCATGCGTACAAATGAGGCGTTTAGTGGGGGTATGTTGTCCCCCATGCCGACCTTCGCCATTGTCAAGGCGACTGCCTGTGCCAGCGATCCGCCGATTCCGAGCAAGTAGCCGAGCAGCTTTGAACTGGGTTGTGCGCCAAACGAGTTGCTACCGCGCTCAAGGATTACCCAACCGATACCTATAAGAGTGATAGAAATCCCCAGCAGATCAAGCATACTCATTCTCTGACCCACGAATACCCAGGCAATGATTACGGCAAATATCGGCGAGGAGGCGGTCAATAGTGAGGAAATGCGGGGACCGAGGATCACCAGCGACTTGAAGTAGCAGCCATCGCCGATTGTGAGGCCGATGATGCCGCTGATCGCGAGGATGAGGAGTTGGTGATGGTTGCTGGATGCGGGGAAAAGCTGGCCTTCTATCAACAAGTTACCGGCAGTAAGCAGAAGCGCCGCCAGAGAAATGCGAATAGTGTTGATAGTGAAAGAACCGACTCGTCTGCCGGCATAGCCAAATAGGATCGTTCCGAAAGACCAGCAGATTGCCGTTGATAACGCAGCCAGTTCACCGAAGAATTGCACAACACCTCATAGAACGATATTCAAATACCACGAAGGCCGCAGGCGCGCAACGACTTTCTTGGCGGATACCGGGGAAGAGAGGTTGTCTCATAAGTTCCTTTCCCTGACCCCTTCGCCCCTCTCCCAGTGGGAGAGGGGGTGAGGGTGTAAGGTGTTGCGACGTCATGATCTCGCTCAACATTCTCGACCATTGCGATCGCTGTTCACAGCCGTGCTCCAACTTATGAGACATCCTCGAAAATGCCAGATCTGCCCAAAATTCAAAAAGAAAAGCAATTCTTGTGGAAATCGTTTGTAGAAGAACGTAACATGTCTAAGAGTAGAGTAATTAGATGCATCATGCATAGTATGTGACCACCTGTGACATCGTTGGTCGCAGCTACCTGCAATTTCGGAGGAACAAAATGAATGCAGCAACAATATTCAAGAGAAAAGGGAGCAACGTTGTCACGGTTTTCCCGGATGCCAGTATCCGTGAAGCCATGCGGGTATTGATTAAGCACGCGGTTGGTTCGTTGGTCGTTCTTAGTGAGGCGCGCGCAGTAGTCGGCATCATAACCGAGCGGGACATTTTCCGATTGACGTATGAACATGAGGGGAAGATCATGGGTATTCCAGTGAGTGCCGTGATGACAACCAATCTGATTGTCGCTTTGCCGTCTGACTCTCTCGACTATCTCAAAGCGATGATGACCGAGAACCGCATCCGACATCTTCCCGTCATGGAAAACGGTAAACTTGTCGGCATCGTCTCGATCGGCGATATCATCCGTGAGGAAGTGTCGGAGGCGGTGGTTGAGAATCGGTATTTGAAAGACTACATTGCCGGTGTCTATCCGGCGTGACGCCGTGTTCCTCTTGCCTTGACTCGAAGCCGCTCTCCGGTAGGTATCGGAGATAATTCTTGTCGCACCCGTCGATTTGCCGTATAGTAATACTCTGTTGGCTAAACCGGACTTAGGGTTCGGACGATAGCTTAAGCAATGTCGCTGTGGAGGTTTGATGCTGCCTGTTGACAAACAGATGGAGATAATCCGCGAAAATACGGTGGAAATACTGCCGGAAGGGGAACTTGAGAAGAAACTCGCCAAGGCCATCGCCACAAACACTCCACTGGTCGTCAAACAGGGTTTTGACCCGACCGCTCCCGACATTCATCTAGGGCATACCGTAGGTCTCCGCAAGCTGAAGCAGTTTGCCGAGTTGGGACACCGGGTTGTTGTAATCGTTGGTGATTACACGGCGCAAGTGGGCGATCCATCAGGACGCTCCACCACACGCCCACAACTCGCAATCGAAGAGGTTGAAGCCAATGCCACGACCTATCTCCAACAGTTTAGCAAGGTGATGGCGCCGCATAAATTCGAGGTCAGACGCAATGGTGAATGGTTCGCCGGCATGTCGTTTGCGAATATCCTGCGACTGGCGGGAAAAATGACACTGGCACGGATGTTAGAGCGCGAGGATTTCACCAAACGATGGAAGGCGGAGGCGCCAATTTCGATTCACGAACTGCTCTATCCGTTGATGCAGGCGTACGATTCGGTGGCGATCAAAGCTGACGTTGAGCTTGGCGCTACGGAGCAGAAGTTCAACCTGCTTACCGGAAGACAGATTCAAGAAGCTTATGGTGTTGAGCAGCAGGTCGCGTTGACGTTGCCGGTGTTGGAAGGTATCGACGGCTTGCAGCGCATGAGTAAGTCAATCGGTAACTACATCGGCGTTTCGGAACCGCCACGGGAGATCTTCGGCAAGGTCATGTCGATTCCCGACCGGCTCATCGTGCCCTACTTCCAGTTGGTCACCAACTACGCCCAAGCACAGATCGGGAAGATCGACGCGGCAATGAAGGCGGGCGAAAATCCGGTATCATATAAGAAGGAACTTGGCCGGACGATTGTCGGTATGTATTACGATGCGCAGGCAGCCGATGAAGCTCAGGGCGAATTTGAGAAGATTTTCTCAAAGAAAGGGCTGCCGGATGAAATCGCCGAATTCGAATATAACTGGAACGAGCAGGAGATTTGGTTACCCAGGCTGATGGTCAATTTGAAAATAATGAACGGCACCAGTGAAGGGGTACGCATGATCAAGCAGGGCGGTATCTATCTCGACGGCGAGCGGGTTTCTGACGACAAGATCAAAATCGAAGTCGAACGCGAGTACCTGCTTAAGGTGGGCAAACGGGGATTCTATCGCATAAGAGGGAAAGTGGCCTGATGCCGAACCGGGGGAAACGTCTGGCGATCGGCGTACTGGCGGCGCTGATTATTTCTGGCTGTGCCGCGAGCAAACCAACCGCTAAACCTGTGTTGGCGCCGCGCGCCGCAGATGTCCGGAAAGAGATGAATCCGGACGCGTACAATCATTACACGAATGCGATCATCTATGAACAGGAGCAGATTTGGGATGAGGCAATCAAAGAATACGAGGTAGCCCTATCGTATGAACCGCTGTCGTATGACATCCGCATGGCGCTGGGATTGCTCTATTTTAATATGAACCGCACGAGTCAAGCACTGGATACCTTGCTGCCGATACCGGAGAAAACGGGAGATACCTACAGGTTGCTGGGAGACTGCTACCGACAACTCAATCGTGATGACGAAGCCTGGGCGGTCTACAAGCGGGCGCTGGTTGACGATTCGAATAACGTCAGTCTCAACTACAATCTTGGATTGTTGGCAGCCAAGCAGCGCAAGTTGGATGAAGCCGCCAAGCATTTCCAAGTGGCGGCGCATTATTCCCGCAACGCCGAACTGTTTCAACAGATCGCGGAAATGTACGCCGGTATTGGCATGTTCGACTCGGCGACCGTGTTACTGGAAAGGGCAATCACGCTCAGCACTGGGGATCCATCGCTCTATTCGCGGCTGTCAGTCTACTATCACGCCGCCGGCAAGAAACTCGAGTCCAAGAACGCGTTGTATCGAGGAGTGCGAAACTATCCTAACGATGCGAGACTGCGGGCGCAGTTGATCGAGACCTATAACTCCGAAGATAATCTGGATTCTGTTGCGGCAATCGCAAGGCAGCTTGTCGATTTGCCCAGTACGGATAAGGTCATCTATGAGCGGATCGGTCAAGTGCTTCTGAAAGCCAAACTCGAAACGTTGGCTGAGGCGTCATTCAAAAAGGCGCTGGCGATCGACAGTACCAGTCGCTACGCGATGTTCTATCTCGGTCGGATGGCGATGGACAAGAAACAATATGACTCGGCGAAAACCTACTTCACGAGATTGGTGGGGGTTGATTCTACGACGCCCGACGGCTGGATCAATCTTGCGTTTATCTATGAGCAGGAGAAACAACCTGACAAATCAATGGACCTTCTACAACGGGCACTGACGCATGTAACCGCCGATCGCGACAATGTGCAGTTCTATCTGGCACAGCTATTGGCCGGCAAGCAGATGTCGGATTCATCACTGGCGCTTCTCAGGCAGATAATCGCCGAAGGTGGCGATACGATCAGGGCATTGTTTCTGATCGGCGTTCAGTATGAGCACGACAGCAATTTCAATAAGGCAGTGGAGACATTTGAGTTGCTGCTGTCGGTTGACAGCACTAATGCTCAGGCGCTCAACTATCTCGGTTACATGTTAGCCGACAGAAACGTGCGACTGGACGAATCATTGCAGATGATTCAGAAAGCGGTGGCGGCGGACACCGCCAACGGCGCCTATCTCGATAGCTATGCCTGGGTCTTGTATCGATTGGGGCGTTATGATGATGCTCTGACGCAGATCAAGAAGGCGCTAACCCTCATCAAGGATGATGCAACTGTGCTCGAACACCTGGGCGACATTCAAATGGCACTGGGCAATATGAATGAAGCTCGCAACGCCTGGCAGGAGGCGCTTCGCGTGAATCCCAAGAATGAGAAAGTTAAAGCGAAGTTGAACAATTAGATTGTATTGCGAAAAAGTCTCGCGTACTACAACTGAGGCTATCTTGACAAGGGGCGTTTGAGATTGAAGTAGGCGGTCTGGAAGAACGACAGCGCTTTTCGGTCGAAGTCTGCGGCAAGCGATTTCAGAGAGTCGACGAGATCGACGGAATCAGCCGCCAGAGAATAGAGCGAGGGTTTGCCGCCGGGCCGCGAAATAAGATAGTAGCCGTTCTCAACATAGCCGACTGTGTATCCCTCCGACATAAGCGCAAAGTTGGTGACACCGGCGCCAATGGTTGATGTATCGAGCAAATCTCCGCCAAAAGACTGATCGTCATAGTTTAGCTGCAGCAACCCCATCACGGTAGCGAGAATGTCAACTTGCGAACCAAGACGATTAATGCGTTGCCCGGACTCGATCTTATGATCAGTATCGTAGATCAGAATCGGTATTTCATACTGAGAAAGATCAGGGTCATGAATCGGATTGACGAGCGTGCCGTTGTCGCCGGTGACGATTATGAGTGTATGAGCAAAAGCGGGGTCATTCTCAATTTTGCGGACAAAATGCCCCAGCGCCCAGTCAGAGTACTTGAAGGCATTGAGAAGATCAGCTCGTCTGTCGGTTGCAGGCACGCGCTGAAAGGGCACGTCGGGAATCTTCCAGGGGCCATGATTGGATGCGGTCAATAGCGTGGCAAAAAAACGTTTCCCGACATGGTTGTTCTTTATGAACTCTACCGCATGATCAAACATCACATGATCGGGCACTCCCAGCGTGCTCAGTTTCTCATCACTGGCATAGTCAAACAGCGAGTAGACGCGCATCATGCCGTTCGACATCAGGAATCCCTGCATATTGTCAAACTGCGGGTCATGGGTACAGAAAAACGGGGTTTGGTAGTCATGCTCGCGCAGGATGGATGGTAATCCCCAGAAACTGTTTTCGCTTGTAAAGAGCTTCATGACCGAACCACCCGGAAGCTCGGGATAGCCGTACAGAGTTGCCATGAGGCCTGCGTATGTGTGAATGCCCGCCGAATAGACGTTGGTAAAAAGTAAACCTTTTTGAGCCAGCGAGTCGAAGCGAGGAGTCAGGTCGTACGGAAACGATGGGCGCAGGCAACCGATGCCGCGCGAGCCAAACGTTTCCATGATGATCAGGATCACGTTCGGTGGATTGGCGCTCTCTTGATCAAACCGCACTTGTCTCGATAAGCGACGATTCAGCAGGCTGTCATCGACGGGTAGACCCAGCATCTGGCGCGTTATCTTGGCTGCATTGGGACTCGCGATTCGCTGCATTGTTGCAGCAACTTGCTCTTTGGTGCCGGCATCGTAGAAGGCGTCACGCACAAAGGTAAAAACCGGATTCAAGGCCAGCAAATTGGCGAAACTATATTCGGAAAAATAGGCCTCGCCCCAAGTGAGCGGCGCTTTCTCCTCAATGCGACCGCGCGCGCCCAGCACAACGATCGCGGTCAGCAGCGGCAGATAGGCAAGATTGAGCCAGATCGAGGATGGCCGGCGATCTCGTAAGAGGATTCGCTGGATTCGTAAAATGACGATGACAAAGACAATGTAGGCGACAGCGAAGAGCAGAAAGTAGCGAATGACCGGATAGGTTTCCCAAATCATAGTTGCGACAAATCCCGGCGTGTCAATCCAATCGAGTGCCATGCCGTTGAGCCGGGTATTGAAGAATCTGAAAAACTCGATGTCGGAAAGATTGATATAGAATGCGACAGCGGCGATCGAGAATAGCAGTGCATTGTTAACCCATCGTGTAGCGCGTAAACGGCTGATATCGACAAAGGGTAACATCCCGAGCAGCAGCAGCGGCGCAGTGATGTAACAAGCAATCGAAAAATCAAATCGCAGGCCCGCCAGAAAACTCTGCGCAATGACTGAAGCTGGAACAGAAGCCGCGCGGTCGCGCAGTTGCAGTAGGGTCAGCAGCCTCCAAATTTCGAAGAAAAATGACAACGTTGCCGCCACAGCCAGATAGTAAGTGGCGATGTTCGATACGTAGCGGAATCTGGCTTTCACTGTCAATCCTTTGTGGCTAAGAGCCCCGTGATTATGTATGATACGCATTCGGATGTCAAGCTATGTGGAGAGAGAAACGCCGGTGTTCCTCTTTCTTCTCATATCGAAGGGACTCGCACCTACACATCAGGGTGTGGGATTCGCACCGCCGGTATGAGGAGATAGAACAATAGCGAAATGATCAATCCGGGGAAGATCGGTTCAAGCCCCAGCCAATAACCGCCGTCGGGTGTTTGTGTCTTGGACCAAAGCCAGATTGCCGATAGCGCACCGGAGACGATCATTGAAATCATTACAGTCGAAGATCGCATCCTGCGCTTGCCAAAGAAGCTCGTGAACAGAGGCACAAGCAGAATCGGTGTACCGATGGAGCCAAAGCTGTACCAGATAGTAACGACTGACTCGAAATACATGGCGATGCCGATTGTCAACAGCGAGCCGACCAACAGGCTGATCTTCGTGTAGAGATTGGCGTTCTTTTCGGGCTGTCGCATCCAGCCGCAAAGGATGTCTTTGCCGACGGTCGAAGCAGCGATGAACAAATATGAATCGGCAGTCGAAATCACCGTCGCCAGCATGCCGACCGCGAAAATACCGTACAGTCCGATCGGCAATACTGTCGCTCCGAGCAGCGGAAACGACGACACGGGATCGATGTTGGGAGAAAGTACCGCGCGCGCATATAGACCACAGGCAGTGGTCAGGAAATCGAAGCAACACCAGCAAAGTATCGAGACCAGAATGCCGCGGCGCGCCACGGACTCGTTCTTGGCGGCATAGCAGTTCTGGAAAAAGGAGGTGTCAACAAGCGTCGCCAGCGCGATAACATACCAGACAGCAATAAACCAAGGCGAATTGCCACCATCCCAGGTCAGGTGTGTAGGAGGCACATGGGTTTTAATAAACGAGTAGCCACCGTACTTGGCCACCAAGGCGATCAGAGTTACCACAAAGCCGATATACATCGACATGAAGTGCCAGATATCGGCTCGTGCCAGAGAGCGGAAGCCGCCGACATAGGCATAGATCAGCACAACCACCGTGCCGGCAACGATGCCGACTAACTTGGGCCAGCCGAAGAAGGCATTGCCCAGTACACCGAGAATCAGAATGTAGGCTGTCGGCAGCGCCCAAAAGAATAGCACGATCGCGCCGACGCCGGAGACGTGTCTGCCATAGCACTGATGCAATCGGTCGGGGATGGTAATAAACTGCGTCCGGCGAGCTTTGGCGGCCAGCAGCATAGCGAAAAGAAAAGCAGCAAGATAATAAGGGACACCAAAGACAAGCCAGTTGGAGATGCCGTAACGGAAAGTGTACTCGCCGACTCCGAGAATGCCGCCATACCAGGTGGCGACCAAGGTGGCGACAAAAGCCGGAAGTGTCAATCGTCGTCCGCCCAGCATATAGTCGACGGCCGAGCCGGAATCCGCAGTCTTCCTGCCGAGCCCGAATATCAGGATGCCGATGAGGTAGGCGCCGATGATGCCCAGATCAAGTGCCGACATTGACTACTGCAACTCGAGTTTCAGCGTCGTGAAAAACGACCGTTCTGCCGCAGGGAAGTACTCCGCCCAATATTGACTTGGCGCATCGCGAAAACGAGTTACGCCGCCATATCCAGAGGCTTCATATTTCTTGTTGAAGAGATTGTCAACGCGCGCCGCCAGTTCCAGATTGCCGAGATGGAGTAACTTGCCGACTGAGACCGAGGCAGAAACCGAAGAAGTAAAGAAGGGCGCGATCGACAGGTCGCGACGATTGGCGTTCTCAACATAGATTCTGCCGACAAATCTGCCGCGGAAAGTCAGATGTAGCCGATCGGTGACATACTCGGCAATGGCATTTCCTATGTAGTCGGGGAAACCGGAGATGGTCTTACCGTCATAGCTGAATTTCTGATAGCCGACGGAATTCCAGCTTTGGTCGTTGTCGTACACCTCTTCTTCAACGGAGTAACTCTTGATACGATTGTAAGAGTAGGAGAAGTTACCCGACAGCCGAACGTTTCTGTGCGGTTCAACGGTTGACGAAAGCTCAACTCCCGCATGCACTGAGCGGTCGACGTTGGTTGTGATCGGCAGGCCAAGATCAGGGTTGATGCCGCCATTTTGCACGATCTCATCGCGAAATTCCATCCAATAGAGATTGATGACATGCGATTGCCGCCGATCGTGATAGTTAAGTCCCATCTCAAAGTCATGCACAAGTTCGGCCTTCGATGTGGGATCTCCAAAGATAATCGTGGAATCCTGTGCAGAAGCGCGGTTGATCGAAGTGATTTGCAGCGACGGTACGGCCGCTGGATTGCCGGCATCGTAGATCTCGTAATCGGCCGGCGCTCGCTGCGATAAAGAGTAGTTAAACAGGGCACTCATTTTGTCATTGATCGTATAGGTCAGGCCAACACGGGGCGACAAGAAATCCCAATTGACGCTGTAATTATAGCCCGCGAATGCGCCCAGCTTGTGCTGGTCGAAATCGTAAGTCTGATGACGGAATTGCAGATTCGCCATAAGGTTCAGGCGGTCAGTCAGCCGGTAATCCTGTGCTGCAAAAAGCGATGCCAAGTACTTCTTGCCAAAATACTCATAGTAGCGATGACGCGGACTGATCTTGCTGGTAATGCCCTCCGCCCAAACAACCTGACCCCAGTGTTCGGAATTGAAGTAGTAGAACGAACCCCCCAATTGGAGTGTGCCTCTGTCACGCGCGAACTCCAGACTGGGATTCCAGCCCCACTGATTCTTATTGACCCACTGCTGACGCACGAGATCGCCGCTTGCGATGACGTCGACCGTGTCGCCCTGTGGACTAACAACATACTCCGGTGGAATGTTGTAGTCGGAGAAGCTGCGGCCGTCCTTGTACTGCTCGTAGTAGCCGTTGCCATGGATATGATACAGCGTACTATGCATGGTCAGGTTCGATCCAAGTTTGATCTCGTTGTGTAGCTCGTAATGAGGCTGATTGAAATTGTCGGTTTCGTTGTCATAGGTCAATGGGTTCGCGCGGCGATCTTGCTGCTCAAGCT
>Ga0315273_10012488_pt1 | contig 10894 bp, 8 predicted proteins | sample YL17G02_0_MG_FD_205753 | JGI IMG/M metagenome (GOLD analysis project Ga0315273, IMG submission 205753) | Sediment microbial communities from Yellowstone Lake, YNP, Wyoming, USA - YL17G02_0 | ecosystem: Environmental > Aquatic > Freshwater > Lake > Sediment | place: USA: Wyoming | collected...
AACGGCTACGGGCTCTATGACATGGCGGGGAACGTGTGGGAGTGGGTGAACGACTGGTATCAGAGCAACTATTACTCGGTAAGCCCCCCGAACGATCCTCCGGGGCCTGCAACGGGCACGCCCCGGGTTTTGCGCGGTGGCTCGTGGATCAACGATACGTACTATCTGCGCGTGGCCGAACGCTACAGCAGCTTCCCCGACTACGGGTACCACGTTATCGGCTTTCGTTGCGGCCGGTAGCTGGGAAACGGGCGAAGGGCCGAAAATCACCTGGCGCCCCGGCCTGAGGTAGGGTCTTCCTCTTTGAATTGCAGAGGGAGCTGCGTGAGCGGCGCTATGTGCCGGGTGTTTATGACACCTTTTGGATATACGAGCCCAATGCCCGACTGATATCTGCCGCGCCCTTGAGAGATCGTGTGGTCCACCATGCGCTGGTGAACGTAATCGAGCCGGTCTTCGAGCGACGCTTTATCTATGACAGCTACGCCTGTCGCAAAGGCAAGGGAACCCACTGCGCCTTGAGACAGTTTGTGAGCTGGGTGCGCTCCTGCCGCTACGTGCTCAAGATGGACATCCGCAAGTTCTTCTCGACCATCGATCACGAGATCTTGAAGGCGCGCATCTTGGGTGGCCCGATTGATTGACATGCAATCATACGCTCGGATACCCTCGACTCCCGGCTTTTATCGGTGAAGTGTCGTTCCGAAACGCAGAGCAGCCGCCGGCCAACTCGTGGATGCGCCGGCCCCGCATTCCCGACCACAGCCCGCCCCAAGGACCCGGCGGCCAAGGTCCGGGGGCCCCCCTGGACAAATAATATGGCGGAATGCTGAAAAAACCCTCGCTCAGCCGTAGAATACAAGCTATAGTTCCCCCCTATAACCCCTGCATCGAGGTGTGAAGAATGAGTGCCGGAGTGCAAATACGACAGGCGCGGAATGCCTGCTATGCGGGGTTGGAGGATGCCCAAACGGGCGAAACCGGCGAAGTGTTCGCAAGACACGACTTTGCGGGACATTTTTTCCCGCCCCGTCAGGGGCCGCCTGCTCCGGGCACAGTCCCAGAACAGGCGTAATTTTTCCCAATAGGAGGCGCCACATGGCCCGCAGGAGGAAACCCGACAGCAAGGAAAAGATCCAAACGCCGCTTGCCGAGCCTGCGCCCATGCCTCGAGCCCCGTTGGAGGAAGAAGCGGCCGCCATGGCTGATCCGGAAACTCCCTCCTCCCCCTCCCCCCCGAATGAACAGCCGGAGAAGCATTTTCCCATTGTAGGCATCGGAGCCTCTGCCGGCGGGCTGGCGGCCATCGAGGCCTTCTTTTCCGCCATGCCCGCGGGCACCGAGAGCGGCATGGCCTTTGTCCTGGTGCAGCACCTCTCCCCGGACCACAAGAGCATGCTCTGCGAGATCATCAGGCGCATGACCCCCATGCAGATCTACGAGGTCGAGGACGGGATGGTGGTCAAGCCTGGCTGCGCCTACGTCATTCCGCCCGGCCGCGACATGGCCTTGTTGAACGGCGTGCTCCAGTTGCTGGAACCCTCCGTGATTCGGGGCATGCGCCTCCCCATCGACTTTTTCTTCCGCTCGCTCGCCAAGGACCAGCACGAGCGGGCCATCTGCATCGTGCTCTCCGGCACCGGCAGCGACGGCACCCTGGGGGCGAGGGCGGTCAAGGGCGAAGGGGGCATGGTCATGGTGCAGAACCCGGAATCCACCGAATACGACGGCATGCCCCAGAGCGCCATTGCCACGGGTCTCGTGGACTATGTGCTGCCGCCTGCCGAGATGCCGGCCCAGATCATCGCCTACGTGACCCACCCCTACGTCAAGAGGCCTGTCTCGGCCCTTCTCCCGGGCTCCATGGCAGAGAGCACGCTCAATAAGATCTGCATTCTGCTGCGCGACCAGATCGGCCACGATTTCTCCCAGTACAAGCAGAACACCGTTTCCCGCCGGGTGGAGCGGCGCATGGCCATTCACAACATCGAGCATCCGGCCCAGTACCTCCGGTTCATGCAGAACAACCGGCCGGAGATGGAGGCCCTGTTTCGCGACCTCCTGATCGGCGTCACCAGTTTCTTTCGCGATGCCGAGGCGTTCCGAGCCCTGCAAACCCAGGTGATCCCGCGCCTCTTTGCCGACCGGCGCGCCGGAGAGGCCCTGCGGGTGTGGGTGTGCGGCTGCTCCACCGGAGAGGAGGCCTATTCCGTCGCCATCCTGATCCAGGAGCACCAGGAGAACCTGAAGGAGACCTTCAGGGTGCAGATCTTTGCCACCGACATCGACCGGAAGGCCATCGAACAGGCCCGCGACGGGGTCTATCCCGTCAGCATTGCCGCGGACGTATCGTCCGACCGGCTGGCCCGCTTTTTTGATCAGGATGTGACCGGCGGCCCCTATCGCATCCACAAGTTCATCCGCGATCTTCTGGTCTTCTCCGAGCAGGACGTGATCAGGGACCCGCCCTTCTCCAGGTTGGACCTCATCTGTTGCCGGAACCTGCTGATCTATTTGAACGCGGACCTGCAAAAGAAACTCATCCCCCTCTTTCACTATTCCTTAACCCCTGGGGGGGCGCTCTTCCTGGGAAGCTCCGAGACCGTGGGGGAATTCGGAACCCTTTTTGAGGCTCTCGACCGTAAAGGGAAGATCTACCTGCGCCAGAAGGACCTTACCGGCGCGGCCCGCCCGGCCCTGGGCGATTTCGTTGCCCCTCTGCGCGAGGGAAGGACCCGGCCCGGGCCGCTCCGTGGAGTGACTGAGGCCGAAACGAGGGTCAATTTCCGCGAGCTGACCGAACAGGCCCTCTTGCAGCATTATGCCCAGGCCGGGGTGCTCATCAACGGCCGCGGTAAGATCCTCCACATTTACGGTCGCACCGGCAAATACCTGGAACCCGCCCCCGGCGTACCCGGCGGGGACATCCTGCCCATGGCCCGGGAGGGGCTGCGGCGGGAGTTGACCACGGCCCTGCACAGGGTGGTGACCCGCAAGGAGCCGGTGCGCTACCAGGGGCTCAGGGTGAGGACCAACGGCGAGTTCGTTACCGCCAATCTGACCGTGCGGCCGGTGGGGCTTTCTGCCGACAGGGTCGTGCCCGCCGTTTCGACCGAGGCACAGCCGGCTGTCGTGACGGACGTGTTCCTGGTCCTTCTGGAGGACGTCACGACCGAGGCACAGGGCCTGCCCGGGGCCGTTGCTGAGGGCACGGGCCAACCCGCGACCGACGCGGACGGCCGGATCGCCGCGCTGGAGCAGGAACTTCTGACCAAGGAGGAATACACCCAGACCACCCTGGAGGAGATGGCGACCGCCAACGAGGAGCTCAAATCCATCACTGAGGAGATGCAGTCCCTCAACGAGGAGCTGCAATCCACCAACGAGGAACTGGAGACCTCCAAGGAGGAACTGCAATCCACCAACGAGGAGTTGGCCACGGTCAACGCCGAGCTGCAGGTCAGGGTGGCCGACCTGTCGGGGGCCAACAACGACATGAACAACCTGCTGGCCGGCACCGGCGTGGGGACCCTCTTCCTGGACCGTCGACTGAACATCCGCCGATTCACCCCGGCCGTTACCCGGGTGATTCCTCTGATCCAGACCGACATCGGCCGGCCCGTGGAACACGTGGTCTCCAATCTGGTGGACTACGACCGCTTGGTGGAAGACGTAAAAACCGTGCTGAAGACCCTGGCGCCCCACGATGCCGAAGTGCGGACCAAGTCCGGGGCGTGGTATCTGATCCACATCCAGCCCTTTCGGACCCTCGAAAACGTGATCGAGGGCGCGGTCATCACCTTTGTGGACATCACCGAGCAGAAGCGGATGGAGGTGGCGCTGCGGCAGGCGCAAATTATGACGCTTTGCGAGAGCATCGTGGCCACGGTGCGCGAGCCGCTGGTGGTGCTGGACAAGGACCTGCGGGTGGTGTTGGCCAACCGGGCCTTTTACACTGAGTTTCAGGTGCCCAAGGACGACACCGAGGGCCGACTGCTCTTTGACCTGGGCAACCGCCAGTGGGACATCCCTGAATTGCGCCGGCTGCTTGAAGAGATCCTGCCCCGGAAGTTCTTTTTCGAAAAGTTTAGAGTGACGCACGACTTCGAACAAATCGGCCGGTGCACCCTGCTGCTCAACGCCCGCCGCATCTTCACCGAGGCTGACAATCGCGAATTGATCCTGCTGGCCATGGAGAACATCACCGCTTGCGGGCCTGCCGGGCAGGCAGGAAGTCCCCGGGACAGGGCAGACAATGGGGGAGGTGTACCATGACCCGCGGGACGGATACACAAAAGGGTTCTACCGACCCTTCGACAGGCCCAGCCCAGGACCTGCGCAGGCGGGCCGAGGAAAAGGCCAGGGTTTTGGGGCCGGAGGAACTCGGGGCGCTCTCGCCCGCAGAGGCGGGGCGACGGGTCCACGAGCTGCGTGTGTACCAGATCGAGCTGGAGATGCAGAACGAGGGGTTCTATCGCGAGCTGTGGGAGAGCATCTCCGGCGGCCGAACCTGGCTGGGCCGCATGGTCAACAAGCGCAAGGACGACTCGCTCTATACCGAGGATGCCACCATTACGCCGGTATGCGACGCTGCGGGCCGGGTCGTCAACTCCGTGGCCGTCACGCGGAGCATCTCCGACTGGCGGCCCAGTTCCAGCAGGCCCAGAAGATGGAATCGGTGGGGCGGCTGGCCGGCGGTGTGGCCCACGACTTCAACAACATGCTCAACGTGATCCTCGGTTACACGGAACTGGCCATGGGCCAGGGGACCGGCCTGGGGCTGGCCACGGTGTACGGCATCGTCAAGCAGAACGACGGGTTCATCAACGTGTACAGCGAGCCGGGCAAAGGCACGACCTTCAAGATCTACCTGCCCCGGCACACGGGCCCTGTCGTCGCGATCCGGGCGGAAGGCGCGACGGAAATCCTCCAGGGCCGAGGGGAGACCGTGCTCCTGGTGGAGGACGAGCCGGCGATGAAATGCCTGTTCATGTCCGGTTACACGGCCAACGTCATCGCCCAGCGCGGCGTGCTGAACCAAGGGGTGACGTTCATCCAAAAGCCGTAACGTTTCTCGAATCGTTCCTGGTAAACCTGTTCGAGGGTTTTATCTGGACATTCCAGGTAGGATGGATGACGACTTCACTTAGAACTTTTCTTTGGAGCTTTTCTGTTCATACATACGTTGATCAGCCAGGGTAAGCAGTTCGACGAGGGAACACGGATGTTCAGGGTCTGAGCATGCCGTACCCACGCTCAAGGACAACCTATACGGTTCGGTTTTGCGTCTGTTGACCCCATCCAGATTCTTCTCCAGCCGACTGGTAAGAATCCTTGCATCGTTCTTGGAATCCAGCAGGGAGAGAACCACAAACTCGTCACCGCCAATGCGAGCGATTACATCCGACTCTCGAAACGTTTTCTGAAGTATGCCGGCAGTTTCTTTGAGGGCTTGGTCGCCTTTTTCGTGGCCCAGCGTATCGTTGATCCACTTCATATCGTCAAGGTCGGCAAAGAGAATCGACACAACCTTTTTTTCTCGTTTGGCTGCCTTCGTCTGTTGTTCACCAAGAGCAAAGAACCCGCGTCGATTATAGAGTTTGGTGAGTTCATCCTGGATTGACAATGTGCGCAGCTTTGCCTCCAGTCTTTTCCTCTCGGAGATGTCCTCAATGGCCAGGAGGATCAACCCGGTTCTATTCGCCTCCCTGGACATCCTTCGTGCATTCAGCAGCAGAATGCGCCGCCCGATCGTTGGAAACTCGCGCTCCACTTCAAAGCCGTCCAAGGTGGTCTTCTCGGGCAGGATCGCCTCCAGCAACTTCTTCAGCTTGGGGAGATCCCACTGCTTGTCCCCCAACTCACAAAACAACTGCCCTTCGGTCTTCTCTGGCGACACCTGGAACATCTGGTAGAAGGCACGGCTGGCTGAGACGATCCGCAGATCGGCATCCAACACGATCAAAGGCTCTCGCACCGTATCTACGATACTCTCAGCGTAATAACGCGCCTCCTCCAGGGCCTCCTCCGCCCGCTTACGCTTGGTGATGTCAATGATAGCCGATCGAAATCGGATGCCGCTCCGATCACAGTCCTTTTCGGCGACACATTCCATCCTGACCCAGAGTGGATTGCCTTCCTTTTGCCGCACCCGTAATTCGCACGCCCGGCTTTCCTTTGTCTCAAGAAGAGCCCTGCGGTGCAGGTGGTATATGTCCTGGTCCTCACTTACAATGAACTTAGTGAACGGCTTCTTGAGCAGGAATCCTCTCTCCACGCCCAACGCAACAGCGAGGGTCAGGTTTGCTTCTAGGATCAGGTCCTTTTCACTGACGGTAACATAGCCGACCGGGGCAAAGTCGTAGAGATTCGAATACCGGTCGCGGGACTCCGCGAGGTCCACCTGGGCCATGCGAAGTTCCTCGTTCTGCAGCTCCAATTGGATCTGATGCGTTCGCAGTTCTTGAACCAAGTTGCTGACCTGTTCAGGCGACAGATCCGAAACCTCTTCGCCTTGAGTCTCCAGCATGGCCTCTGCACGCGTTCGCAGTTCGCGAAGTTCTTTTGATTTGCATTCAGCTTTTTTCATTGTCTCCCCCTCTTCATCGAGTCGACTCCAAGACCCTCCCCTTCTCTCGTTGTTTGTGTCAGGACTATGCTTTCGCCTTCCTGAGTTCCTCTTTGGCGCGCTCAAGCCCCGTAGTTTTCAAGCCTATCCCCAAGATCAGCGGAGATCCAGATGACAAGAATCTCCTTCTGGACGGAGACAGAATAAGAGGAACGTAATCGTGTGTCAAGGTAAAAAACACACAAGAACTTGTGGCTGCATGGGGCGGGAGCGAGAAGGCCAAAGTCCATGCGGGCGCCCCACGACAGTTTCCTTGAACTTCGGCACGAAACGCTTATCGAAGCGTGTGCCTCAGGTAATTGTCCCAACTTTAAGAAGCTGCTCTCCGAACTCGCATAGCCGAGCGGAGCCATCCGAAGACCGCCCTGACAACTGACCCCCGGAAACTGAGCCCTCCATGAGCGCGGCGATTTTTTCCGGACAGGGTTCCTCACCCGGTGCAACAGCCTGCTTTTCAGCGGTCTCCTATCGGGCGGTTCTTCTGGCAGGCCCGGGCCGGTCGGCCGGGTTGAGGATCTCATCGACGACGATCCTGAGCAGCTCCATGTGCCTGCCCTCCCGGGATTCCTCCAGGGCCTGTCCGAACTTCTCGAAGGCGAAGCGTTCCCGGTGAATCGAACGGTAGCGGAAAAGTTCGACGAGGGAGATGATCTCAAAGGCAGCCCCCCTGGCGTCGCGACAGTGGAACTCGCCGCTCCGGATTCCCCTCTCGATCTCGGTGACAAAAGGCGCCGACACCTTCCGGTAGACCTCCTCCACGCGTTTGTCATAGGCCCTCGTATCCCGGCCTGCGCCCTGCGCAAAGCTGTGGGCCATTCGCTGGTAGCGCTTGTCGATCTGGAAGAAGGACTCGATCATGGCCCAGACCCTGTCCCAGGAGAGAGCCCCCTGGTTCCTGGCCTCCTCGACGGCTTTCCATGTCGCCTCCATCACGGTTTCCACGATCTCCTGAATCAGGGCGTCCTTGTCGCGGAAATACAGGTAGAAGGTGCCGTGGGAGGTTCCGGAAGCAGAGGTGATGTCCGCAATGGTCGTCTGGTGATAACCCTTCTTCTCGAAGAGATCCAGGGCGGAGTTGATCATCTGGAGCCTGCGGGCCTCCTTGGATTCGACAAACTTCTTGTTCCGGTTCCCGCCGATTCTCTTCTTCTCGAGAAGGAAAGCCTGAAACCCCTTTCGATCCCTCAGGAGAGCGCCGGGATCTCCGATCTCGGCCAGGATGGCTTTGACTTCGTCCAGGGATCCCCCGAACTCCCTTTGGAGCTTCTTGAGCAGAACCAGCCTGTCGAGGTCCTGATCGTCGTAGAGCCGTGTGCCTCCCTCTGTCTTCTTCGGAGGACTCAGGAGTCCGAGCCGCTCGTAGTTGTAGATCATGGTGGGCGTGCATCGCAGGCCGCTCCTCTCTGCTGCAGCTCTTGCCACTTTTCCGATCGTGCAGAGGTTTTCCGGAGCGGATTTGTTCTCGACGGCTTTTCTGTGAGGCAAAGTCGGACCTCCATTGTTCCTGCGGAACCGACATCTCGGACGCGATCCAAGGGAAGTCGAAGTCCGGATGGAATCGGGGGCAAATCTAACACAATCGTCCAAAACTTGGCGATCCGCAGAGCGGATTCGACCCGAGGGTGTGTGTTTCTTGTGATCTTCAATGCCGATATAATTCGTTTTGCGCACCACACCACCGAAGAGGAGGAGATCCCTAGACTCAAGGGACTCGGAGTGGCAGGATTGTTTCCTCCGGGATCGCCCGTCGATGCAGGGGTGAAGTTCGTGCAGAACCGGTTTGCCGAGAGGGGAAAAAGATCCGGATTGTCTCTTTGAGCCAACTGTCGGGAACCGGCGTTCCAGGATTCGGGGGGGACCATGAAGAAGTCATCCGTCCTTTGGCCGCTGTTCCTGCTTTCCTTGGGATTCTGGATCCCCGAGAAGGTTGCCCTCTGCGGTGGATGGGACAACGGCATCATCGGCCCCAGGGGATCTGCCATGGGCACGGCCTTTGCCGGCCTTGCGGATGACCCGTCCGCGATTTTCTACAACCCGGCCGGCACGGCGATGCTCGAACCGGATCAGGGGATCTCGGCTACCCTCCGCTACAACACGACGTACCTCAAATACGAATTCCCCGAGGGAAGGATCTCACCAACCGGCAAGGACAGCGGCAGGTCCAACATGATGGGCGTCATTCCGGATGTCTTTTACTACCACCGGTTCGGCAGATTCTCTGCCGGACTCGGCGTCTACGTTCCGTATGGCGGGCTGGCGGGTTCCTGGCCAGACGAACCCTTTCAAGTGAATCTGAACCAGTTCATGGCCGTCGCTTCCTTCACGCCGAGCCTTGCGTGGGCCATCACTCCGAAGGTCGCCATCGGCGCTGGGGTGAACATTTATTTCGGGTTCATGAAGTCCAAGGTGCGAATGGACAAGATCCCCCTTGCCATGTTCCAGCCCCTGTTCCCCGAGGATGCTTTCGAGATCGTCTACGACGCGTTCGACGGGTACGTATCTCTCCCGCTCAAGCAGGATTTCTGCGCGAAAGGGCTGGCTGTCGGGTACAACGTGGGCGCCCTGTACAAACCCTTCAAGAGGTTGAGCCTCGGCATCACCATGCGGAGCGGTGCGGACGTGAAGCTCTCGGGCCCCTCGGATATCGTGGTCTATCTCGCCGACCCGCTTGCGATCTACATCCATTCGGATCTGGAGATCAAGTACAAGCTGCCCTATCTGGTCGTGGGAGGCGTCGCGTTCTGGATTCTGCCCAACCTCGTGGCCGTTGCAGACGTCCAGTACAATGGCTGGGGCAGACTGGAAGACATCCGGCTCACCTTCAAGAGTCTGAACTACACTCAGGTGAACCGGACGGGCTACGAAGACACGGTCAAGTTCATGGTGGGCACTGAGTACACCTTCCGGGAACGCTATTCGGTTCGGCTGGGATACATGTACACGCCCAGCAACATCAAGCACGAGGAGTCCCTGAGTTACCAGAGCTGGGACACGGACATGCACAACTTCTCCATCGGGTTCGGATACTCCTGGAAGAACATCTCTCTCCACGCGCTGGCCATGATCTCGCCGGGCGAGTGGAACGAAAAGCATTTCGACGATCCCCTGGACCCGATCGGCAAGCCGGCCGGCAAGTATACGACCTTCAACCAGACTTACGGGATCGGCTGCCTCTGGTATTTCTAGGGGGATGTTTCACTATCGGGGGTCGATGAGGGGAATGACTGGCCGTTGACTGGTTTTGTAATGTTGGACAGGGGAGGGAATCCCTGGTGTGGATCGAACGCAAGGCCCGGCTCCAGGCACCGGTGAGCGAGGTATTCGCCTACATCGCGGATTTCCGGACGCTCGAGGAATACAACCCCTCGATCCGGGAAGTCCGCTGCCTCACGCAAGGTCCCCCGGGGCAGGGGAGCGAGTATGATCTTCTTCTTGGAATGTTCGGCAGGACCCTCCGGAGCCGGTTGATTGTTACGGATTTCCAGAAGGACAAACTGATCACAACCCGCGTAGAGTCCTTCATCCCTGCGCGAGAGAATCGGATGTTTCAATCTGCCGGGACGAACACGCTCTTCCACTTCACCGTCGAGTTCGCCTGCGGATGGCCGGTCGTTGGGCCTCTGGTAGACCGGATCCTCGCCAGGTCATTTGCGGAGCGCCAGGCAGATGTCGAACTCCGCATGCTGGTCGCCCGGTTCGCAGGACGACGGGAGGAGGAGTCTGCTGCTTCCCTCTGAGTAGGGAGCTTTCTTCAGACGCCTGGGATGACAATCCATTTGCGGCCGTCGGCTCCCCTCGCCCCCTTTGGGGGACAGGGTCAAGGTGAGGGGAGATTGCCAGTCACGTTAAGAGAATTCCTCTTCGAGCATTTGTACACGGCTTCACGAATGCGAAGAGCCGTCAGCTTCCAGCCCGGTGAATCTCGTAGTAGAGGTCCTCGATGAGCGGCAGTGGTGGTGGGTCACCGAAAAGGCGAAAGGATCTCACGAGGGCCGTCCTGCATGGCACATCTCCTACGTGGAGTCCTTCATCTTCCAATCGCGCCGAGGTGTTGGCCGACGCACCAACTCGTAATCCCTGCGGCCTGGCCGCTACTCCCGCGAGGCCTTTTCTGCGAGGATCTGCCGGAGGAGGCTCTGTGCCCAGGGGCGGTCGATGGTGGACCAGTTCGCCTTGCAGCCCGCTTCCTTGGGCTCCAGCACTTTGTTGAGCTTGGCGATCGCCTCTTCGTAGCGCCCCTTCCGGGTGTCGAGCTCGGCCATGTAG
>Ga0315273_10012489_pt1 | contig 10893 bp, 23 predicted proteins | sample YL17G02_0_MG_FD_205753 | JGI IMG/M metagenome (GOLD analysis project Ga0315273, IMG submission 205753) | Sediment microbial communities from Yellowstone Lake, YNP, Wyoming, USA - YL17G02_0 | ecosystem: Environmental > Aquatic > Freshwater > Lake > Sediment | place: USA: Wyoming | collected...
CGAGAGCAGATAGGCGTTCTACTCTTCTGAGGGCTGTTTCCACTTCAGAAGTACTGAAACTTCAGATGGATCGTCCGTCTCGAATATCTCGACCAGCGGGCAATCTCTAGCGATCTGAACTGCCCAGCGGGCGATCGTTGACAGCCCATACGTAGCATTGTCCCGAAAGGACTTCTTCCCGATGACATGAAAGTGTTCAAAATCCACTTCGACCTTGTCGAAGAGACGAACGAGACGAGCTGCCGAAGCAACTCGATTCGTATACGACAGCTTCGGGAAGGCTGCTGGGAACAGATGGGCGATGTGACGTGCAGCAGTTGCCATCTCGATCGAAATCATCTCACTCATTGTCGTCTCCCTCGATCAATGTGATCTTGAACTTGCCGAGACGACCGGCATCGATCTGAGCTTGAATCCAACTGAGATCAAGTCTCATCTCGGAGATAACAGCTCGAAGCTGCTCGCATTGATCCTGCAGCGAGATGATTCGTTGAGCTGCAGTACCGTTGACGCCTTGAGATATTAGCTGATCGATTCTACTTTGCTGTGTCATGCTCACCACCCTGCTCTCGAAGCGAGCACGATCAAGATGATGAGCATGATGACGATGGCGATCAAGTCACTCGCCAGCGGCGGCGTCTTTGGTTTCGACGTCATGAGTCACCTCCTTGTCGATCTCCTTGGCAACCTTAACAAAGTTGTCTAGGTCGTAGTTGAACCGCTTGATGAACTGAGGACGAGTCTTCGGAGTAGCGTTTGTGCTCAACCCGATCCAACGTCTGACATCTTCAGGAGTGAGAAGAACGTCGACGAGACCTTCGTCTTGCACCATCGTGCGGAACGCACCACACGAGATCTCGGTCAAGTGAAGACGGGCATAGACTTCATGCCAGTTCTCTTTCGTGATCTCGGGTATCCCCGACGTGATCGACCCGAAGATGAGAACCTCGCGTAACGCTGAGTCATTCTTGCTGTCGGGCAACGGGGGTACACTCTTACGTGAATCATACTGCAGGCTCATATTGCTCTCCTTTTGGGACTGAACCGTCCCTGACCCAACCTTAACATTTGTTAAGGTTGGGATGTGAAGGTTCAGATCTACCCGCACGGAAGATCAGCGATGCGTGCGAGTTCGACTCTCGCTTGAGCAGCTAAGTCGTAGATGTTCTCACCGAAGTAAGCTTGAGCTGCTTCCTTGAGACCAGTGAGACTGTCTCGCTCGGTCATCCGCTCCCAATGCTGTTCACCGAACAGCTTCTCGAAGCGATAGCCACCGCCGATCATGATGATCCGACGACGTGCTTCGGATGCGAGAATGAGAGTCTCAGTTGGCACCAAGTCGATGCCCTCGATGCCTGAATGAATTGCATCGTGAATGACGACATTGATGCACCCTGTGAGATCGTCGAGGAGATGATCTCGTACCAAGATGATCCGTAGGAAAGTGCCCGAAGCAACAACGCTCTTGCCCTTCTGCACTTCGTCGATGATGACATCGAGGATCTTGTGAGCATCTTGCATCATCTTCTGAGCTTGTTGTATCTTGTGAAGCTGACGTTGAGTAATCATTCCGGTATCTCCTGATCGATGATGTACTGGAAGTCGTACTTCTGCTTCCCAGCTTCAACCATCAGACGAGCAGCTTTGACAGCCGTATCGTTGCGTGCGTCAGTGTACTTCTGGGAGGCGATCCCCATCAAGATACCGAGTAGCCAGGTAACAGCGTTTGCTTGAACTGATGGATGGAACTCGCTTACTGCTTGTCCGAACTTCACGCCATCGCGAATCGTGTGATTCATGCTATTGAACCACTTCTCCATGAAGTAAGTGAAGTTCGATGGCGTCATCGACCGTACGAGCTTGTCGACGTGCAGTGGCTCATAGTTAGGATCCGGGTCACCGGTCTCCATCGTCTTGAGCGTGATCTCTCGAGCTTCCTTGCTGTAGCCATCGAGAGTGTAGGGATTAGGTTTCATGAGTTTCTCCTTTTGGGATTGAACGATCCCTGACTCAACCTTAACAAGTGTTAAGGTTGAGATACGAGCGTTCAATCAGCGTGCTTGCCGTAGTCGTTGGAGCGTGGCAAGAAGCCACGACTGCCTGCTCCACTCAAGTCGTGACCAATCGTAGCAGCGATCTGATGATCATCCATGTTGTTGTCGCGACCGAACTTGATGAAGCCGACGAGATCGTGAAGCCCAGCTTCTCCGTAGACGTCCAGGTATCGGGTGAGCCCGATGACGACGTCAACAGGATCGTTGGTCGTGCAGCGTTCGAACTCCACAACGGCTTGGAAGTCCGACTTGCCTTTCGGTGTCAGTTTCTGTTTCATCGCATCTCTCCTTATTCGTGCATCACAGGTGGCTTGGCGACCTCGACGAAGAAGCGGACTGTCTCCTGAAGACGCGTTAGCGTCGTTCGAATGTCTTCGAGCGTCTTGATTTCTTCGCGCAGGTCATTCACTAGCACTTCGTCGTCGTCGGCTCGAACGATATCATGCTGCCTTGCTCGAATCGTTGCTGTGACGACATTGATCTGTTCTGTTAAGGTTGCGAACATTATCGTACCCTCCCGTGGCTATTCTGATCTAGCCCGCTGAAGTCCTGAGTGAACTCAGCATCGAATGCCTTCGTGACCAGCGATGAAATTCGATCGCTCAGATATCGAAGCGTCTCTTGATCGACTTCACTGAGATTGATATCTCCTGAACGAACACGGTCTGCGAAGATGCGAAGAGCATCGCCTGCGTCAACAAGACCTTCATCGTTGCAGCTGGCCTGCTCGTACCCGATGTCGATCAACTCGGCTTTGTGCTCAATACAGAATGTCTTTGCAACTTCTTCTAGAGCAGCTTCGTCCATAGCATCATCGACGTCATCGAGATGGGGATAGCCGTGTCGAGTGTTCATGATGGCTCCTCCCAGGACTCACCAGCGTAGGCAGGGTCGAAGTTCAACGGTGCACAGCTGGGGACAGAAGCAGGTTCCATGATGTAGGTCTCTTCGACCTGAACGCCAGGGTTGGCTGTGATGGCTTCTTCTTTCGAATCGTAGGCAGTGCATAGCTGACGACTGAACTGTCCCGCGAGCACTGAGTGCTCGGGGTAGTCACCACACTTGCACAGCCACCAGTTCTCGTGAACGAACTGGATTGACTTGTACTCACCGACTAGCTTCATGTTGCTCTCCTTTTGGGATTGAACGATCCCTGACTCAACCTTAACAAGTGTTAAGGTTGAGATACGAGCGTTCAATTATTCGTACTGTGTTAGCTCAGCTTGGGCTTTGCCGAGGTCTTCCTGAAGCTTAGCAACGCGCTCGGTCAGGAGCTTTCGCGCATATGCTCGATTACTCTCAATCTGGCGAAGCTTGTACTCGCGGTCGTCGATCTCCCGCTGAGCCTTCTCGGCTTTCTTCTGAGCGCGTTCTTCTTCAGCAGAAGGACGGCCAGCCCAGATGCGACTCATATCGCGCAGGTCGGTCTTGAGCTGAGCGAGTGTGTAGGACTGCAGAGCAATCTTCGGATCCTGAGCGTGATCGGTCTCCCAAGTCCACTCATTGGCGATCATCTCCTGCACTTTCTCGGGATATGCCATGGCACTCTTGACCCAGAAGATCATTCGATCGCCACAGCAGTCGAGCAGGTTCGGGCTCGAGAAGCCGTACAGGATGCGCGGGTAGAAGTTGTGCGTGCCGAGGGCTTCACCAGGCTTTGCAACGCTGGCGACTGCATCACACGGCTGCTTCCACGCATCGTAGGGCTCAGCGTTCTCCCAGTTGCCGTCGCTGAACTGTCCCTTGAACTCGCACTCGTAGAGTACGACCTGGGCGATGTTGCGAAACGTTACTCTCAGATTAGTCATGTTGCATCTCCTTTTGGGTTGAACGACCCTGACCCAACCTTAGCGAATGTTAAGGTTGGGATGTGTAGTTCAATCGTAGTAGGCGTAACTGATCCCGCAGCCGTGCAATCTCTTGTTGCGGGTGCGTCTGGCGAAGGTCAGCGTGCCTACTCGAGTCTCGGCTCGCTTGATAGCAGCATCACCATCAGCGATGTCGAACTCTTCAGAGTCCCACTTGATGGCACCTGTCTCGTCGTCTTCGTAGCAGATGCAATAACTTCGATCCATGAGATCATTGCCACCGCTGACGACTTCGATGTGTGCTGTCTGACCGTTGCGACGTGCTCTCCAGTCGGAGGGAATCAAGCTTGTGCGTGGCATGTCATCACCTCGCATCAACCAAGTTGCCCGAAATGCTGAACCGGCGAGCCTGAAGCCAGTCGTTGAACTCGGCGAGTGTTTTCCACATCGAGATCTCGACGCCATCGCCGAAGTACTCTACGTGCACCATGTCGCCTTTGAACGTGAGCTGATACCTTAACATATTGTTCTCCTTGTTGGGATTGAACGATCCCTGACTCAACCTTAACAAGTGTTAAGGTTGAGATACGAGCGTTCAATTAGTGGCTCATGTAGCCCGAGCCGACCTGAATCGGATAGTGGCTGCACCCATCGGGCTCAGCTATCTGAACGAGCTCATGCGATTCGAAGTGCTCACCCAAGAACTCTTCGAGCTCGCCCCGATTCCACATCTCGCGAATCTCGTCGACCGTCTTGACGTCTTCGCCCTTGTTGACGAGCTCGTCTGCGATTGCTTCGAAATCCAAGTCGACCGTAATGTGAAGCTGAAAGCCTAAGACTGCCATTGTGAATCTCCTTTTGGGATTGAACGATCCCTGACTCAACCTTAACACTTGTTAAGGTTGAGATACGAGCGTTCAGTCTGAAAGCTGCTTGTTACGACCGGTCACTGCTTTCTGACCGATGTGGAGCGTAGCGCCTACTTCTGAGCCGGAATGATACCCAGCTACGTTGAAAGCGTTGTCGCCGAAGCTGATGGTGCGAAAGCCCTTCGAGTGCTCCAACCACTTGGCTGCGAGATTCTCATCGTAGAGCACGAGCGCCGATTCGATCTTCTCGGTGCGCTCCTGCTCCTGGTCGATTAGTGAATTCTCGATCGTGCGGAGGCAGCCCTTCAACCAGGATGCCCGCCAAACGTTGGGGTGGTCTTCGCCGAGCCCGCTGATGCGATAGGCGCTAGCTACTCCGTAGCCACTGCAGAGGATCTTGCAATACTCGCCAGTCGCTACCATCGCCATCACAGTGAGCTTGTTGAGCCACTCGACGAAGAGCTGCGAAGCTACTTCTGCGTTGCTCTCCTTGCCATAGAAGCCAATCGTTTTGCCCCACGTCCGTTCGTAGCCGTAGGCGGTCTTCATCGGTGTGTCGCTTTCTGAGTGCTTGGCGGTGCTGAAGTGCTTGGTGTGCGTGATGCGACCGATGATGCGAGCTAAGTGCCAGTGCCACTGCTTGATGACGCCGAACATCGCATCCGCATTCTTGGTGCCGAATGCTTCGTCGACTACGACGTTGTTGGCTTCGTGCACTTCGACCATGTCGATGGAGTACTTGTCCATCAGTCGCTGCATCGCAGCGGAGGCATTCGCCATCTCGCCTTCGAAGGCTCCCGAGTCGGGATTGGTGATCTCCATCAGCTTGCGAATCTGATCGATGATCTTGGAACGGTTGGGTGTCATTGCTTTTCTCCTTGAACGATTAGCCGAATTGCTAACCTTAACAAAGCGCTCAAAGAACGGATCCTTGAGACGCTTTGTTAAGGTGGGCTCCTTCGCAGGAGCCCATCTTGACCTACTGCCCGAGCTTCGTAGCCATCGAGCAGCAATAGTGACCTTGCGCCGAACCCCAGTGATTCCAGCGCACTTCGCAGTGCGTGAGATTCGAGACGATGTGGGCAAGGTGTGTTGCTTCGCGTACAGCATCGTCGTAATGTAGAACATCGAACGACCGAGTGAAGAGCACTGGGAGTGTTTCCCAGGGCAACCGATCAGACGGGTTCTGCACTTGCACTTTGAATTCGAACGATTCGTGTAGCATTTTGTTCTCCTTCGGGATTGAACGATCCCTGACCCAACCTTAACAAATGTTAAGGTTGGGATGTGAGCGTTCAACTACGAATTGTAGTAGCCTGCATCAACGACGAGCTTGGCGAACTCCGTGGCTGCTTCGGCGAAGTTACGGTAGTGCTCCGAATTCGCACCACCATCTTCACTCACTTCAAAGTGAGCGTAGCATTCCACATACGTAAGCTCGACGCCTGCGTGCTCGATGCCATCCGCTTCATTGGTGTCGAGGTCGTTCGTGCAGACGTCACTCATATTGTGCTTCACAATCTCAGCTGCGATGTTGGCGACGAGATTGGCTTTCGTCTGAGCACGCACGATGAAGGCTTGCCTGCTGTCGAAATTGTTGAACAGAATGGTTGTAAGCATGTTGCTCTCCTTTGGGATTGAACGATCCCTATTTGAACCTTAACAAGTGTTAAGGTTCAAACGAACGAGCGTTCAATAGCTCCGAACGTAACCAGGCATCACGATGAGTCGCATCCTCGGCGTCCAGATGGAGCTCCAACCATCGGCGTACAGCACGACGTCGCCATGCTTGATGATATCCAAGCTGAGTAGCCGGTTCATGCTGCTGATTGTGGGCTTGTGATAATTGTTAAGGTGCCCGTGCTTCATGCTCTCATCGCGTCGATCGATCATGACGCTGTGATTGCCCTTTCGCATGATGATGTGAACGTAGATTGCCTTGCTTTGTGCCATTTGATTCTCCTTTGGGATTGAACGATCCCTATTTGAACCTTAACAAGTGTTAAGGTTCAAACGAACGAGCGTTCAAACCTACCCGCGACCCCAACCAATCGCACTAGCGACGATGCCTGGTAAGTAGCCGATCTGATTGCCTTCCACCAGGTACACTACTTCCAGCCCGTTGTCAGCTTCGTTCGACTCCTGCATCGCGATCCAGCCGTCACGAAGCTCCTTGATCTCGGCTTCGCGTTTCTCGGGGTCTTCGATCTGACGGGCTTCGTAAAGCGCATCTTCGTACTCGCGCTCTTCGTCGTCAGATGGGGCATTCGGGTTGACGACTTCAACTTTGTCGATGCTGTACTCGAATGGCCAGTTTGGCTGCGCTGCGAACCGAACTTCCAGGTTGTCATCGAGCCCTTCCAACATGTCGCGTAAATCTGAAACTGTGAGTGCCATTGCTGCTCTCCTTAACAAACTGCGAATGCTCTCCTTGCCCGAATTGGCGAAGAAGAAGCTGAAGCGGATATGACGTCGTCCGTGCCGTCCTACGCTGCTCAGCAGATTTTGAACTTCCATGATGTGCGTAGGGTAGGGGAACGTAGCGTGGGGTAGAGCACCCCTGCCCGTACCTTAACAAATGTTAAGGTACGGATGTGAAGCTCTACCGAGCCCAAAGCATCGGGGTCGTGGAGCCCAGGAATGATGCGACTCCCACGAACACGACGAGCCCGAATAGTGCAAGTGCGAAAAGCTGTTTCATGTTGACTCTCCTTATTGGTGCTGAACGGCACCTGCCCCAACCTTAACATTTGTTAAGGTTGGGATACTGCTGTTCAGCTAATCCTGCAACATCAACTCTTCCCGCAGGAACGGCGGTAAGCCTTGCATGCCGTTGAAGTAGTAGCTTGTTAAGATGAATGGCGCTACTTCTTCATACCATTTCTTCGACGTGCGGTAAGCTTGCCGAAGCTCGCCATCATGCCAAACTGCGTGCTCGATGGTCTCGGGATATTCCATGGCGCCGACGCGGAAGATCGTTGCAACGGATCCTTCCTTCTTCGCATCACGAAGATTCATTAGGAGCCGAAGAGCCGTGCGAGCTTCATCGAGCGATTTGTAATCGCAGCTGCGGTCGATGCGATGAAGCTTGTGATCGGAACCGATTGCTCGGATCGTGACGAAGTAAGTCCGACCTTCGCGCTCCATCTTTTCTCGCATCAACTTGCGGTGCTCGAACAACTTAAGTGTATCCATTTTGCTCTCCTTGAATGGTGTAGCCGAAATGCTACAACCTTAACAAATCGTAATCAACCGCGATTACGATTTGTTAAGGTTGGGGAGCCGAAGCTCCCCTTCCCGCTTACAAAACTAGATCGTTCGGAGTGCCGCACACGATGCTCTTGATGACGAATTGGCCTTCGTAGCAATTCTCGTTCACATCGTAGCCTATTCGACAGATGTGACTTCGAGCTGCTTTAACGGCGTCTTCCCAGGTCGCAGCCTGAACAGTAAAAGTAGCATCATCGCGTTCGGCCAAACGATCCCAAACGACGACTTCAAAATCGGTGACGAACGAACGTTGTGTTGTCATCTTAACATCTCCTTGAACGATTAGCCGAATTGCTAACCTTAACAAATCGTGGAACCGAAGCTCCACGATTTGTTAAGGTTGGGGAATCTCGCGACTCCCCAATCTCGACCTAACTGTTATGCCAGCCGAAGCGGAAGTAGAACTTGCGAAGCTTCGTCTCGCCTTCAACTTCAACCGTTGCGCGGATGTAGCGACCCGACATATAGTAATCCTTGATCGCTGCTTGCTTGCCGAGCTTGGTTGCGAGCCGAGCTACCTTAGCTTCGAGCTCCGGCCGCCAAGCTATCATATACTCGGCATCGCGTGCATTCATTTCGTCAAGCATTGCTTTCTCGTTGGTAGTCATCTTAACATCTCCTTGAATGATTAGCCGAATTGCTAACCTTAACAAAGCGCTCAAAGGACGAAATCCTTCAAACGCTTTGTTAAGGTGAGCACCTCGCGGTGCTCAACCTTAACAACTCTAAACGCGCCGGAAACCGGTCGCTCTACTTTCGCATCTTCGCTTGGGAATGCTTGACGGCTGCGTTCGCGCACAACCTTAACATTTCCGATCCCGCAACGCGTCGGAAATGGTGGGGCTCTGCGGCGACGCGAAACCGAGTTCCGCGCCGCTACACTTTCATTCTCGCTCTCCGCGAGATCCACCGCGCACGTTTGTTAAGGTGCCGCCGACGAGCGTCGGCGATCTAATAAGCCAGCCCGCACTGCGTGCGAGCTTCGCGGCAACCTTAACAAATCGTGCATCGCATTCTTGCTACTTCGCGATTTCAATTTATATCCCCACCTTCCCCCCACCCCCCGCCTCCCTACTAGCTCTTGTCCGAACTGGTTGCCGGTCTCGGCGTCGAACCCGATTAGGGGTTATGCTTGTGCCGACTTGCGCGGATGCTATGGTTGGGGTGGATGTGAAAAGTGAGTTGGTTGTTAAGGTGCTGCTTGCTTACGATGTAAGTACTCCGTACTTACATCGTAAGTATAATGCCTTTTGAACCTTAACATATTAGAGACAGATTAAAACGAGCTAAGCGGTTTGGGTCCTTTAGGGGATAGAAGATTAAAATCCGCGCGTTTCTCTAATCTTGCGAACCTTAACACCTTCGACGGCGTGCGAGTTGTTAAGACTTCGCGAGACAACCTTAACAAATCGCGTGGAATCACGCGGTTTTGCGTGATTTGTTAAGGTTGTCGCGTGAGATTTTGTGAGTTGTTAAGGTTGATGAGTTGTTAAGATTAGAGACAGCTAAGAGTCTCGAAGATCGCAGTTTGTTAAGGTTCGACGTCGTTCGGGGGGTTTGTTAAGGTTAACTGCGAGCGCGTAGAGTGGAGGGGAGCCGCGCTCGCTCTCGTTTTCTCTCGCGCTCAAACGTCGCACTCTCGCTCTCGCGCGCCCTCGAGGTGTTAAGGTTGCGATTTGTTAAGGTTGTGAGTTGCGATTTGTTAAGGTTGTGAGTTGCGATTTGTTAAGGTTGTGAGTTGCGATTTGTTAAGGTTGTGAGTTGCGATTTGTTAAGGTTGTGAGTTGCGATTTGTTAAGGTTGTTAAGGTTGTTAAGATTGTTAAGGTTGTTAAGGTCGTGCCGACCCCCGCCGCGGGCGCGAGCGGGCGAGACCTGGGAGCTGTGTGCGACGGGTGCGTCATTTCACTTCGCGTCACTCTACTCTCGCGGCACTCTACGCTCATCCAACACCCATGCAACAAACTATAACAGCTCAGGGATTTTGCTCAAGTTAGTTTGTTTCAAACTAACTGTCAAACTAACTTGTCTAACTTCTCCTACCCAGAGCATAGTTAGTTAGTTTGTGCCCTATATACATAGGGCACAAACTAACTATGCTCTAAACATGCTCTGGGGCTAAAGGGCCCGGCCTCCCTTGTTGTATATTCTAATCTCCCCGGCGGACTGACTGGTTGATTTCCCTCTCCAGACCCTTTATACTATTGTTAAGGTTGTTAAGATGGCATTTGGAACAAAAGCGAACAACAAGCCCGACGACCCAAATCACGTTTCGGAGTCACCCGAAGCAAGAAAGGGACGACGCGCTCTCACCCAAATGCTACAGAAGGCGGGGGATGAAGTCATTGCTACGATGACGACAGAAGGGGCAACACCTGAGACAATCTCGATTACGAAGAATGATGTTCTTTCGAAGATGGTGTGGGGGATGTTACTTGATCGAAAAGTCATTTTCCCAGATGGTACAGTCATGACAGTCACTAATTTAACAGACTGGTTCGAAGCGGTCAAGTTTCTATTTCGTCAGGTGGACGGACCGCCTCCAGTCGAGGTCGGCTTGTCGCTCGGCACTGGCTTCAACCCGGTAGCATGGGCAGAGCAGAGACGCGAGAGACTAGCAGACGCTACACTTGGTCTACCCGATGAGTCCGTACTAGTCAGTGCTACCCCGCAGAACACAATCGAGGCGGAGGTTACACCTGTTCCCGACGAGGGCGAGATGTCCATAGTCGAGGTAGATCGTGAATCTGTCGTCGCTTAAGTCACAATTCGCAGCAGAGTTCATCGACATCCAAGAAGCTAGTCAGATCGAGGGTGCACGATGGGAAGCCTATCAATTTCGGGACCTTAACAATCGAACACGTTACGGCTTAGACGTGAAGAGTCGACAGGT
>Ga0315273_10012491_pt1 | contig 10893 bp, 8 predicted proteins | sample YL17G02_0_MG_FD_205753 | JGI IMG/M metagenome (GOLD analysis project Ga0315273, IMG submission 205753) | Sediment microbial communities from Yellowstone Lake, YNP, Wyoming, USA - YL17G02_0 | ecosystem: Environmental > Aquatic > Freshwater > Lake > Sediment | place: USA: Wyoming | collected...
CTGGTTCGAGATTTTCCATTCAAAATAGTGGCGCCTGAAGCATTGACGGAAGCAAAAGAGGCGGCTGTAAAAGCTGTTGAACTGAACGGCACACTACCGGCGGCATATGAAGCCTTGGGACGGACGGAAGTTGTCGGCGGTAAATGGATTGATTCTGAAAAGTATTGCCGGAAGGCGATTGCGCTGGACCCGTCTTATGCTCCGGGATATCTTTCATTAGCGCGCGATCTGGTGATTGTATATAGATTTAAAGAGGCGGCCGTTTACCTGGAAAAAGCGCTCGAACTCGATCCCTTGAATCGAGTGGCAATAAATCTTGTATTTTGGAGCAGAGTTGCAAGATATGACTGGGACGGAGCCGAGAAATTAATTCAGGAAATTGAGAGAATCGGATTCAAATCGGATGAACAATTTGTATATTTTAATTATCCATATTTAATGCTTCTTACCGGCAGGATAAAAGAGGCGGAAGCGAAGGCAAAGGCGGGATTGAAGCTATATCCACGATCAATCAGGATTATCAGGTTCCATGCTTTGCTTAATATCCACGCAGGCAGATACGATGCCGCTTTAAAAGGATATAAATTTGCACTTAAGATAGATCCTGACAATGAAATTTTATTGAATGAAATTGGACAGGTATATCTGCTTAAAGGTTTGAATGAAGAAGCGCTTAAGATATTTAAAAAAACCGGTGACGAATATTGGGAAAAAGTTACTTTGGGCAGAATGGGGAAAAAAGATATCCTCCTGTCTTATGCAACTGAATTGGAGGAAAGTTTTAAAGTCGTTATTGCCATGAAAAAAATGGTTTTAAAACCAAATGTTGATGCATACGAGATTTCTTGCCTCTATGCCGAACTTGGCGACAAGGAAAAAATGTTTCAATGGCTTGATAAGGCTTATGATATCAGCGACCCTGACCTTGGGAGTTCATTATCTATTGATTATCAGCTTGTTCCATATAGGAATGAACCGAGATTCAAGGCTTTGCTTAAAAAAATGAATTTGAAGCAACAGTAAAATATCGCGGCTTGATGCCATTTCAATTTAGGAAAAATTTTAATTTTAAATCATCAAGTAATTACAGACTCGGGCTAAATAATTATTTTAATGAATCAACAGCGGTTTTGATTATTCCGAAAGCTTCGTATGGAATAAAAACAGCGTTTCCGGTTTTCGAGAAAATTGTAATACCGTTCATAAAAATCATTTTTGGATTTCCAGCATTCAAAATACAGATGTCGGTATTTATGGGGAACTTTATTTGGATTCTGTTTTCCCCTTTAACAAGTACAATTTCAAGGAAATTATCTTCTAATCTCTTTTGTATATCGACTTTTTCCTTAAAAGACATCAATAGATTATCAGCATTCAGATAGAGTTTTTCATTCGCATCTTTTAAACTTAAATCCAGCAGTTCCTCTATGAATAACGCAATTTCGGTGTTATCGAACAGCGTTTTGATCTCCGAGTTTCTCTCGATAGGATAGTTGGAAAACATGGTGATATCTTCGCCGGTATGGGCAGTCGTAGTCCAGCCGATGAGCGATTTATCGCTGATGATCTGTCCAAGCAGCTTTCTTATTTTCTTGCCGTTACCTTCGCAAATTTTTTGTAATTGCTCAGGTGTGAGGTCGCTTATACCATAATATTTCTCGATGATTCCCGTTGTCTTCTGCGCATCGCACTTATAATCCTTGATCAGGTTTGCCACGCCTTCGCTTGTCAGCCTGGCTTTTTTCAGCGGCTCGAAAACCTCTTCGTAAGGTGTATGATATGGAATCTTTCCTCCCGACTTGCTCCCGATGGACATCCCGCCGCTGCCGTGATCCGAAAGGACTAAAACAAGCGTATAGCCGTTTTCAGCTGCGAATTCAAGCGCGGCATTCACGGCGTCGTCAAAGGCAAGGAGGTCGCTTATCACGCCCACAGGATCATTGTCGTGGGCGGCCCAGTCAATCTTGCTTCCTTCGACCATCAGGAAAAAGCCATCGGGATCTTTATCTAATATTTCGAGTGAAGCTTTAGTCATTTCCACAAGCGAGGGTTGTTCAAGGTTAAATTCCCTTCTATCCATATCGAAAGCGAGGTCTTCGGGCGCGAACAGACCCCATACTTTGTTTATATCGCTGTCTTTCAATTCGTCGAGGCTGTTTATCAAGAGATATCCCCGCCCTTGAAGGACTTCTGTAAGGTTGCCCTCATCTTTGCGAACTCCTCCGGCGGATTCCGGAAGCAGATATATTTTTCCACCTCCGAAGACGACATCCAAATCCTGATATACCTGTTGTTTAGCGATTTCCGTCAGGTTATCTCTATCGTTAATATGAGCGGAAAATCCGGCGGGTGTGGCATCCTGTACCTCGGAAGTCGAAACCAGTCCGACAGATTTGCCTTTAATCTTAGCCGCTTCAAGGATCGTGGCAATCGGTTTTTCCGGTTCCCCAAAGCATCTTTTTTCAATTTCGATGCCAGGTATTCGGGGAAGATTGTTGTTCTTTCTCGGTAAGATGCCCAGCTGCTCGCTTGTGATTTTGCATCCTGTTGCGAAGGCAGTGGCAGCTGCCGCGGAGTCCGTAATCATTGAATCTGCGCTGTTAGTTAGGATTCCGCTTCGATACATCCTGTCCATCGCGAGGAAATCTTTTTTATACCACCTTGCGAGAGTTCGATGGCTGGAGGTCATTCCGTCACCGATCAGGATGATAACGCTTTTAAATTTCTCATAACCGGGGACTTTGTAGGTTGCAGAATATGCCGTGACAGAAGCCGCGATCATGAATAATGTAATAAACTTTTTAGTTTTCATTCGCTGATAATTACACAATTTTATTTCGCTGTCAATCATAATATGCTATTTTTTATCGAGACAAGTTCCGGGAACAGCTATGTGAAACGCACAAAAATTGGTAAGCACTGCGATGAAAAGTAATTTTTGCTTGATGTAGCAAGAGGCGAGTGTGATTCGGGAGTATTTTTTCGCTGCGGCGTTGAATAGCAGGGGGGAGAGTTTTTTATCAGGAATTGAAATCTATAACAACCTTGTCCGGGTCATTCATATCTATCAATACGGGAATCCTGCTTCCCGGCTGGAAACCGGGCAATGAGAGACGGGGGATGATGCTTTCCATCGAAACTACGTACGGCTTCCTTGACGGGTCGTGTATTTCCAGCTTCAGATTAACGTATGGCTGTTCGTTCACTGTGGCTGTGCCGAGGCTGCTTTCGCCTATTTCAAGAACGACCGCTTCCGCTTTCCGTCCGTTTCCGACCCGCTTTCCGGCTTTCCCGATGAACCGCCAATAGCTTGCGAGGGGTTTTCCGGCATACCGGAAAGCGAGTATGAAAGGCATAATGAATAAAGTGAAAAGGAAAAAACCGTTCACAAGGCCGTACCAGAATTTGTCGGCCAGTTCCGGTCTGTTAAACCATTTAGGAACATTTGACCATAATATAATAAGAGTGATGGAGCCATAAACCGCCGCGAAAATTTGAAGGACGATTTTCAATGGTTGTTTAATTTGTCTTCCTTATCCCGTGCAATTGCGGCAACGCTTTTAATTGCGATTGGATGATTGTTCGAGATTCAATTTCCGAAAAGCGAGTTTAGATATGACTGTATGTATTCCACCGCTTCTTCTTCGCTTCCAAACTGGGTTCTCAGCTTATTCGCGCAAAGCTCGATTGATTCTATTGACATATCCCAGTCGTTTTCCTCGAAAAACTCCAAAATCTCTTCATCAACGTCCATTCCGGTTTCCTTATGTTAGTTAAACATTTTCCCAAAGTTTTTTCAACATCTCCGCGGATTCCGCCGCCTGTTTTATCGTATCCCTCGGATCGCCGCCGTGCTTGTTCTCAAGGATCAGCCTGCCGGTGTATCCCGAATTTCTAAGATGCGAAAGTATCAGCCGCCAGTCGAGAATTCCGGTGCCGGCGCTTAGATGTTCGTCTTTATATTCCATCGTATCGTGCAGGTGAACAGTCATTATCAATTCTTTAAGCAGCTCAAGGCCTGATGGAATTTCGCCCGCCATCGCCGCGTGGCCTGTGTCGAAGCAGATACCGATTTTCCGGGTCAAGTCGTTTTCGAGCAGGAATGATTTCAGCTCGGCACAGCTTGCGATTTCGTTCGGGATATTCTCAAAAACAGGCTTCACTCCATAGGGTGCGGCATAAGCCTCGATATCGTTTATGGACCGGCAAGCGGCTTTCCATTTGTCCTCCGCCGGCTTTTTGTCGTTTATATCGCCGAAGTGAATTACAGCAAATTCGAAATGAAAAGTTTCAGCAGTCGCTATGCTTTTTTTTATCCATTCGACCGATTCGGCTCTCAGTGTTTCATCGGTCGAGGCGATATTCAGCCACCGGCCCTTTTTCGCCTCCTCGATCTGGCGGTAAAAAGGGCAGTGTATCGAGTTCACTTTAAGACTATGTTTCTTAAGCGCATCATAAACTTCCTTCACCGATTTCGAATCTTCAAAGTCGAAATGCGGTTTGTGCATATAAAGCTCGACCGCGTCGAATCCAGCCTCGGCGATTATGGCGATGATCCCGGCGTCCAGCTTGTCATATGCGAACGCGTGGGTTGAAATTCCTGCCTCTATCATGATTCAATTCTGCCGCTTTCTATCGGACTTATCGTTAAAACAAGAGTCATTTTCTCTTTTGCGCCTACCATAAGGACGATTTCGATACTATATGGAATGCGAGCTTCCGGAGGATGCGGAGAGCTCTGTCAGCTGTCCGGAAGACTGGAATACCGTTCGCTTCGAACATCTCTACCATCGGGTCGTATTCCTTGCCGGAATCAACGACGATGACGAACGGTTTATTATAGTCATTTTTGATTCTGATCATCCTTTGAGCTATCGAGTCCTGGGACATGATATCCTCGTTGTGTCCTGTACCCTTCGGCAGGGACTGCATCTGCCAGGTGAGCGGGACGATGGAAACAAGGGCGAGGTCGGTCTCTTCGTTTTCGAGGATCGCCCGCAGTGAAAGATCGTAAATCTCATCGCCCGCCATCGGCGTGATGTCTAAGGGGTTATGTGCTTCCACGATTTTATCAATCTTGTTAATAGCAAGAGCCTTGACTATTTTTTCCGATGTTGCCGGAGAGAATTCCGCGAGCTTCAGGGCGGAGCTGTTCCCTTTCAGGTTATCCGCCATCCCGACGCATTCGAATCCGGCGTTCGAGACGAGACCTATCCGGTTGCCGGCAATCTTTTTGCCGTAAAGGAAAGAGAGGGTTTTGATTATATCTTCAAATTCGTCGAAGTTATGAGGCATGATGACTCCGATTTTTTCCAGTACGCTCTTGCAGACGGAGTAATCGCCTGCGATGGATGAGGTATGCCCGCTGGTCGCGGTCTTCCCTTCCGCTGTTCTGCCCGCTTTATAGAGCACAACATAGCGGCCGCTTTCGATTATCTTCTTCGCAGCTTTAGCGAAACGGAAACCGTCGAGGTCGGCGAATCCTTCGATATAAACGGCATATACCTTGATTTCTTCATCGTCCTGCAATGATTCAAGGTAATCGGTAATAGTCAGATCCATCTGGTTGCCGGTGGTGACGGCATACAACGGATTGATGGCTTTGATCTTGGACAGCCGGCAAATCATAAACGCTCCGCTCTGGCTGAGATACGCAAGATTTTTTATTCCACCTTCCGGGCGCAGGTCCATTTTATATTCGGGGATAAAAAGCGTATCGTATTTTCCGGGGATAGAGCGCAAGCCCATGCAATTGCCGCCGTTGAAGACGGGGGTGGGTTTCCCCGCTCGCCGCTGGTTATGGATCATATCCAGCGTATCCTGTTCAATCTTCTTGCCGCCCTTCGTTTCTCCCAGTCCGCCTGATATGAGGATGACGGATTTCGCCCATTCTCCGTCGAGTATCTCACGGACGGTGTCCGGGACCATCGTGGCGGGGAGGGTATAAATGAAGAGGTCAACCTTTTCCGGCAGGGATGCGATGGAGGGGTAGCACTTCGCCCCTTCGATCTGATCCAGCCCGTCTTTGATGACGTAGAGCTTATCAAGCGGAAATCCGTTTTTAATGATGTTGTTTAAAATGATATGCCCGATGTTCATCTGTTGCGAAACTCCGATGATGGCGATGCTCTGCGGTTTGAGAAGGTACTTGATTTTTTCCAGCGGTTTCGGGGGGATGACTTTCCTGCCGATTTTTTCAAAACGGCATAGGGCATCTATAGCGAGGAGCCTGCCGTCCACGACCGCAAGAGGATTGATCTCGAGCTCCTTGATGGAAAATTCCGTGTCCTTCCTGGCGTATGTGTACCGTTTGCCGATCTCTGTAAAACCGGCTATGACGTCCATAATATTGGAATCATCGACCAGTTTCGCTTTTTCTCGGGTCTTACCGGAAAGCTTCTGATAGACTGCTGGGATTTTAATCATCTTCGGCAGTGAGTCCTTGTTGATAAAATCTGCGGAGTATGTCGTAACTGCCCGGCGCTCCTTGAAAATCCCGGCATAAAATTCGGTATCAATACCGCCAGCGCCGTAAGTGATGACGGGACCAAACTCACGCGAGTCCTGCAGGCCGAGAAGAACTTCATGGCCGAATTTGCCGACCTGATAATTGATGAATTCAGCGATAAGGATTCCCCGTATATCGTCGCGTATAAATTTTTCCAACTCTGAACTTTTGAATCCCTTGAATTTTTCCGGCATTAAAGAAGGATTATCATTAAGCCAGCGGACGAATTTTGCCGGTACTTCCTTGTACATATCGGCAACAGTTTTTTTAACTTCATCGATATCTTTTAACGGGAAACGGACACCCTTGACATCCGTCTTATGAAGGATTGTGGGAGATACTACTTTAAGAACAACCTTATCTCCCCTGAAAGACTTTAAAATGCTCTCTTTAACTTCTTTACCTTTTTCGAGATAAAATTTATTTCCGCCACGTATGCCGAAGACGCTTAAAAGATCGTACGCCTCGGTTTCAAGAAGGAATTCCCTTCCTTCGTTATAAGCGTTAGCCAGAATCTGATCTGATTTTTTAAAATTAAAATCCATCAATACCTCCACGTCGGTTCATTTCGGTTAATTATAAATTATCAAGCGTCCATTTCAAGGAAAGTCGAATCAGCTAAAATGACAACATAAAAAATCATTCGAACTTTTCATAAAAAAACCACCGGGCAGTAATGCTCCAGTGGTTTTAAAACTTGCCTGCTGAAACGAATATCTGAGTTCGTCCCAGACTGCCAAAATTTATTTAAAAGGCGGTATTCCTTTCATTCTGGAAATCGCCTTTGCTTGCAGGAAGAGGAGCAGGTAATCTCGTCCGCCGGCTTTGGAATCCGTTCCGCTCATATTGAAGCCGCCGAATGGATGTACAGCAACGAGGGCGCCGGTGGATTTCCGGTTGATGTAGAGGTTTCCAACGTGGAAGCGCTGCTCGATTGTCTTGATTTTTTCGATATCGCTTCCGTAATATGAACCTGTCAAACCGTATTCTGTGTCATTGGCGATCGAGAGGGCATCGTCGAAATCATTTGCCTTGATTACTGTGAGGACGGGTCCGAAGATTTCCTCGCGGGCGATTACAGCCTTGGGATCGACATCCGCGATGATTGTCGGCGGGATGAACCAACCTTTATTGTCCTGGTGTGCGTCGCCGCCGCACATCAATCTGCCTTCTTTCTTACCGGTTTCGATGTATTCTTTGATCTTTTTAAAAGCATTCAGCGAGCTGACAGGTCCCATATAATTATCAACGTCCACTGTCGGTCCCACTTTTATCTTCTTCGCTTTTTCGACTATTTTCTTCAAGAGTTCATCGTATATGTCTCTATGAAGAATTGTGCGGGAGCAGGCGGAGCATTTCTGCCCCTGGAAGCCGAATGCGCTTGCCACTATACCGGTGGCGGCAGCTTCGAGATCGGCGTCTTTGTCCACTATTATGGCGTCCTTGCCGCCCATCTCCGCTATCACCCTCTTGATCCATATCTGGCCGGGATTTGTCTTAGCGGCGCGCTCCACGATCCTCAAACCTACTTCCTTTGAGCCTGTGAACGCGATGAACCTTGTTTTCGGATGATCAACGAGGAAATCGCCTACCTCGGCGCCGGAGCCGGGACAGTAGTTGAGAACTCCTGCGGGAAGACCGAGTTCTTCAAAGACTTCGACAAGCATATAGGCGATCAGCGGGGCGTCGCTCGACGGTTTCAGTATAACCGTATTTCCCGTAACGATGGACGCGGTGGTCATTCCGGCCATAATAGCGTTCGGGAAGTTCCACGGAGGGATGACGATTCCGACACCAATCGGGATATAGATCATTCTGCCGTGTTCGGTCGGTATCTGCTCCAGCGGCTGATCCGGTCCATAACGGAGTATCTCGCGGGCGTAGAATTCCATGAAGTCTATGGCTTCCGCAGTGTCGCCATCCGCTTCCATCCAGTTCTTGCCGACCTCGAGCACCATACATGCGGAAAATTCATGTTTTCTTTGGCGCATTATATCCGCAGCTTTGAACAAGTAATCCGCCCTGACCTTGTAGTCGGTGTATTGCCAGGTTTCAAATGCCTTCATGGCGGCGTTCATAGCTTTTTCCGCTTCAGTCTTACCGGCCTTGGAAACGTAGCCGAGCACTTCGTCGAACTTCGCGGGGTTCAGAGACTTGATTTTATCCTCGGTAATGATCTTTTCTCCTCCGATGACGAGAGGAATTTCCCTCCCGATGGTGGATTTGATCTTTTCTATGGCTTGTTCGAAAGCCTTTTTATTTTCCGGTTTCGAAAAATCGGTAAAAGGTTCGTTTCTGAAAGGAACTGGGTTCATTTTCTCCTCCAATATTAAGAATTCAAAAAGTCAAAACAGTATAAATAACTTCGACAGCAGAATCAACCTATCCCATTGTGAGGTCGGGACGGCGGATGTCTTTTCGGTCAGGAAGGGTTTCAGCCTGATAGGCAGCAGTTCATACTGAATAATACACTAACTACTAACAGGTGGATGATTCTGTTCTTCATAAATATTTCCGGCCTGTATTCGAAATGCATAAGGTCATAGAAGAACCACTTGCCGCCCCAGATGAAATTATTTTTCTCGAATACGCTGATGATTTCCAGCGGATATTTCTGCCTCATCGAGAAGATGGTTCTGCCGTTCGCGTCCCATCTCCAGTATGCCCCGCGCCGGGAATTGAGGTCAATAGCGATCCCGAAGGCATGAGGGCTAAGACGATTGGAGCCTGCGATGTTCCGCCAGTTGAATGTTCCTCCGACCGGAAAAATGTATTTTTTCAGTTGAGGATTATGTTTCAGCAGGACGCTGAGTTCGCGATTGACCCGCTTCAGAGCCTCGGCGGCTCCATTTCTTTTATTGAAAAGCAGTTGTTTGCCGAGAAAATTGACGGGAACGAGGTTTTCTGATGCCTTCAGCCTGTCTCTTCCGTAAACCGCTTTAAAGAAATAAATCTGCCTTCCGCCGCCAGGATTGAAATCCTGGAGGGGATCAGTCGTGACTTTACCCAGTATATATGGCTGATCGAGCATATCCTGCAGGTCGGCATTCTCGATTTCTTCGAGATAGGATTTAACTTTATGATCGTCATATAAAATTCTTTTTCCATTGGACATAAGAAGAAAGATGTTTTTCCCCCGGACGCTGATCCCCGTGCAGTATTCGGGATACGAATAAAAGAGCGAAGTGATATCCATCCGGGCGATACCATTTTTCAGAGTATCAGATTTCAATTTCATAAGAATAGCCGGTAGGTCGGTGATATTCTCGATAAAATAATCCTCAGCAGCTGATTGGAGAGAAAAGAAAAGACAAATCAGAACGGAAATAATCCAATATTTAAAAAGCTTCTTTAGATTGAGGAATTCAAGTTCCAAAGTTCTTCCTGTCTGCCTCTCTTTTAAACTTTATGTGGGATAAATTCAAGCAATATCATTTATATTTTGAGATCTTTAATAAACCAGCTATTTTAATTTTGTATAGAATCCTTCGGATTTCATGCCAGACTTGATCCGGCGTCTTATTGATAAAATTCATATTAACAGATTCCGGCTCTTTGGCCGGAATGACCGAATATAAGTTTTTCAAAGGTCTCATTTTATATGTCATATTGGCATAGCTCTTTGAAAATTGCGTTGTTTTTGCGGACTTGTAATTGGAAAATCTTGTAAAAATGCTTGGTAAATATGGCATCCGGTTTGCTTGAATGTTATACGACTTTTGTATATTTTATTTGAGTAGCTTATGGAGCAGAATAGAACGGGTGATGGGGAAAACGGAAAAGATATTATCGTGGCTGATCTTCGGCGTCGTCGTCGCGGTGGTGGATATCCATCCCGCTTCCGGGCCGGAAATAAATGTTGATGATTCACGCATCTATGCAGGCGATCATTATTTAAATACAATCGCTGTAACATGGGGGGGTGATCCTGCCGCGAAAGCTCCGAAGTATATTAAATACGAACAACCGAAAGGACGGAGCATAATCCGGATAAGCCGGAAGGATTTTATCAACTATTCTTCTTCAGGCGCTCCCGTGATAGGGCGCACGGTATTCGAAATCGAGCTTATGGCCGCAGCACCTTTCGGTTCAGCTAAATCCAAAGCTACGCTTATATACCCGGAAACGGCTCCGGGGGGTTCCATGGAAAAAACGTTTGAAATTAATGAGCCACTAATCCGGAAAAAAATATTCAATCTTTTCAAGATGTCAGAATTTGCGTTATTTAGCATATGCCTGGCAGCTGCCGGGCTTGGAAGTTATAAAATTACTGTTTTTATCCGCAGGCGCAAGGAAAACCGGAATAAAACGATGAATGAGGCCATTGACCGGGACCTGTTCGAATTGAACTCGATCGGACGGCTTATTGACAAAAAGGAAAACGT